>Ga0315280_10005627_pt1 | contig 17740 bp, 16 predicted proteins | sample YL17G06_40_MG_FD_203697 | JGI IMG/M metagenome (GOLD analysis project Ga0315280, IMG submission 203697) | Sediment microbial communities from Yellowstone Lake, YNP, Wyoming, USA - YL17G06_40 | ecosystem: Environmental > Aquatic > Freshwater > Lake > Sediment | place: USA: Wyoming | collected... | reverse complement strand
CGGGGCTGCTGCACGACCTGGATTATTCCGAAACGGTCAATGCTTTCGAGCGCCACGGCTTCCGCACGGCTGAACTGCTCGCCGGAAAAGACATCCCGCCTGAAGCCGTCCACGCCATCATCGCTCACACTGGCCATATCCCCTGCGAAAGCCGGATGGATAGAGCGCTGTACGCCGTGGACCCCTTAACCGGCCTGATCGTTGCCGCCGTGCTGATGCACCCGCAGAAGAAGTTGGCTGCTCTGGATGTGGATTTCATTCTGCGACGCTTCAAGGAGAAGCGCTTCGCCGCGGGAGCCGACCGCGAGCAGATTCAGACCTGTGCGCAACTGGGCCTTTCGCTGGAAGAGTTCCTGAAGCTGGGGCTGGAAGGCATGGCTGCAGTCGCCGATCAGTTGGGATTTTAGGTGTTGCCTGCCTGTGAATCGAATCATCGCCTGGGCCGGACTTAGCCTTCTGCCCTTTCTCGTTCCCATTCCTGGGAATGCCCAGACCTGCCCACTTCCATTTCCTGGTTTCATTCCCCTCTCTGTCGTTGATTGCACCGAATGGCCGAATCATCGTCCCGCAGCGCCGGACGCGGGCGTTTATCGAGATCCCTGGTTCTCCCAAGACAAATTCGATCATTTCTTCATCTGCACGATGCTCAGCAGTGCCGGATATTTAGCTTTGAAAGTCCAACACAACGATAATGACGTTGCGCTCGTATCTTCCATAGGATTCTCGGTCGCGGTGGGAATCGGCAAGGAGGTCTATGACATTTATCATCCCGGCCATCCGAGCTGGAAAGATCTGGCCGCGGATACTCTGGGCGCAATTTTGGGTGCGCTGATGGCCGGGGTGCTCTGAAATCAGAATGCCATGAGTGAACTTCACGAAATCGTCGGCGCCATGCACATCCACTCGGTCTTCTCGGATGGCACCGGCCATTACCCTGAAATCATCCGCGCCGCCGCCGACCTGGGGCTGGAATTCCTGCTCTTTAGCGATCACCGCACGCTGGAACCAAAGCGCCAGAAGCTGGAAGGTTACCATGACGGTGTGCTGGTGGGTATCGGCTACGAAATCAACGACCAGAGCAACCGCAATCACCTGCTGGCTTTCGAGCTGGATCGCGAAGTGGAATGGGGCATCCCACCGCGCGAATACGCCCGCCGCGTGCTTGCTGCCGGCGGCTGGGCAGTGATCGCCCACCCCGACGAACGCCGCAACAAGCTGCCGGAATTTCCACCGTATCCCTGGACGGCCTGGGAAACCGAGGACTTCCATGCCATCGAAATCTGGAATCAGTTGTCCGAATGGATGGAGAAGCTGAACCGCTGGAACAAGTTCTGGCTCTATTTGAATCCTCGCCGCAGCGTCGTCGCGCCCACCAAATGGACGCTGGAGCTCTGGGATCGCCTGAACCTCAAGCGCCGTGTCGTGGGCACCGGGGGGGTGGATGCTCATGCGCATTTCTATCCCATCTGGCGCAACGTCGGTGTGAGAATTTTTCCGTATAAGGTGCAGTTTCGCTCGCTGTTAAGCCATGTTCTGCTGCGCGAACCTCTGGAGCGTCAGGACGCCGGGGCGGCGTTGCGCCAGCTTTTCGACGCGCTGCGCACCGGTCGCATCTTCATTTCCAATAGCTTCCTGGGCGACGCCCGCGGCTTTCGTTTCTGGGCTGAAGAGATCAATACGGGGAAAGCCTATCTGCCGGGCGATCGCGTCCCTGCGGGCACCGAGCTGCAATTCCACGTCAAATTGACCGGTAAAGACGATCATGCCGTTCTGCTTAAGGATAGCCATCCGGTTTGGAAGCGCCGCGAAGGCGCTATACCGCTTAGAAGCTCCCAATCGGGGGTTTACCGGGTAGAGGTCAAGCGCGAGCGCAGGGCCTTCATCTATTCGAATCCGATAGTGATCGAATTGCCGGACCAGGGTCAGGGCGCATAGACTGGCTCCTCTCTGTGCAGTTCTCTAAATTTCTATTGATTTTGGCGCATAAATAATATATAATAGCTTTGTAGTGTCTAAGCTATCGAATCACTTCAAGCAGAAGATCCCTCGGGATGAGTATCCCGATCCAGATAGATGGAATGAACTTCACATCCGAGCTAAAAGAGCACTGCGGAGTCTTCGCCATCTACGGCCATCCGCGCGCCGCTGAGCTGGCCTACCTGGGGCTCTATGCTCTGCAGCACCGCGGCCAGGAATCGGCGGGCATCGTCAGCTCCGATGGCAAGCAGACCTACCGCCATGTCGGCCTGGGCCTGGTCGCCGACGTCTTCCGCAATCCCCAGAATCTGAAGAGCCTGCTGGGGCATCTGGCCATCGGCCATAACCGCTATTCCACGACGGGATCAACCCTGATCGCTAATGCTCAGCCGCTGGCCATCAATTATCACTCCGGGCCGCTCGCTATCGCCCACAATGGTAACCTGGTCAATTCGCTGGTGCTGCACAGCCAACTGGAGGCCGAAGGCAGCATTTTCCAGAGCACCACCGATAGCGAAGTGATCCTGCACCTGATCGCCCGTTCCCGCCGCGAAGGGCTGGCGAACCAGATCCAGGAAGCTCTGCAAATCGTTGAAGGAGCCTATTCGCTGGTTTTCCTGGCGCAGGATCGCATCGTCGCCGTGCGGGATCCGCATGGCTTCCGGCCGCTTTGTCTGGGCAGCAAAGCGGGAGCCGTGATCGTGGCCAGCGAGTCCTGCGCTTTCGATCTAATCGAAGCTGATTACGTGCGCGACGTCGAACCTGGAGAAATCATCGAGATCAGCTCATCCGGCCTGCGCAGCTATTTCCTGCCGCCAGCCAAGCGCGTGACCCAGTGCATCTTCGAATTCATCTACTTCTCACGCCCCGACAGCCGCATCTTCGGCGAATATGTGGACAAGACCCGCCGCAAGATCGGCAGGGCGCTGGCCGAAGAGAAGCCCACGCCCGGAGCCGACATCGTCATCTCCGTGCCCGACTCCTCGAATACGGCTGCCCTGGGCTATGCCCTGCGGGCGGGATTGCCATACGAGCTCGGGCTCATTCGAAATCACTACGTGGGGCGCACCTTCATCCATCCTTCGCCGGCCATGAGGGATTTCAGCGCCCGCATCAAGTTCAACACCGTGGGCGGCGTGCTGCGCGGCAAGAAGGTTGTGGTGGTGGATGACTCCATCGTGCGCGGCACCACGCTGAAGAAGCTGACCCGCATGATCCGCGCCGCGGGCGCCGCGGAGGTGCACATCCGCATCAGCTCCCCGCCAGTGCGCTATCCCTGCTTCTACGGCATGGATTTTCCTCGTCGGGAAGAGCTCATCGCCGCTTACCACGACGTGGAAACCATCCGGGAATTTCTGGATGTGGATTCTCTCGAATACCTGTCGGTCGAAAAGCTTTTGGAAGCCGTGCCGCAGGGCCGCTGCGGATATTGCACCTGCTGCTTCACTGGAGACTATCCCATCAAAATTAACGGGGCTTACGATAAATTCCTCCATGAGCATTCTGCCCGAGTGCTCGAACTGAATTTTTCCAAAGGTGAATAATCTGTTCTGGAGGGATCTCCGTTGAGCGTGAAGCCCGGTTGGTTTGACGCTTTCTTCATCCTGCGCCCCACGCTGTTTTTCCCGGCGTGGACGGCGTTTCTGGCCGGATATCACCAGGGCAGCGGCGGGGCTGCTGGACCGGCGCCCTACCTGGTCTGGCTGGCCTGCGCGTCCGGCGCTGCCTTTCTGATCAACCAGTTAACCGACCGCCGGGAAGACTCTCAGAACGGCAAGCTGCTGCCTCTCTGGGGTGATCTCATTTCTGCCCGGGCGGTGCGCTGCGAACTGAGCTTGCTGCTTGCAGTAACCATCCTCGGGGGAATCTGGGTGGGATGGGAAATATCGTTCTGGTTGGCTCTGTTCTTCTTGATCGCTGGCATCTTTTATAACTTCCCGCCTTTAAGATTGAAAAGCCGCCCCATCCTGGGGATTGTAGCGTGCGCCGCGGGCGGGCACATCCTTTTTTTGATTGGCGCGCGCGCTGCGGGTGTCGAATTCACGGCAGCAGTATGGCATGGAATTCCTTATCTATTCGCCGGAGCTGCCGCCTCATTGTTGACCCATGTTCCCGATGTCGACGGCGACCGCGAGAGCGGCGTGCGCACTTTTGCTTCCGTCTATGGATTGCGTGCGACGGCAACCTGGTCAGCGGGATTGGTCTTGATCTCCCTGATTCTGTCTTTGTTGCTGGCTGATTACGTGCTCTTGATGGCAGCGATGGTATCTCTGCCCCTTTTTATCCGCTTCTATTCGCGAAGCACCTCAGAGGCGGCGGAAACGGCGGTAAAGGTCGCTATCTTCTGTCTTGCCCTCACGGTGGGGATAACCTGGCCGGCGTTCCTGTTGATGATCGCGCTGTATTACCCCTTCGCCCGTTGGTATCATCGAGCCCGGCTGGGGCTGGAATATCCCACGTTCAGGTTTGTCAAGCCCGCATCAGCGGAACTTCCAGATGCTGCCGTTGATTTCAAAGCCGTCGTCATCAATGAGAGTACCGGCTCAGTTTAGCGCTTTATCTATGAGGGATAAGGAAGCTCCCAAACATAACAAAATATCTCAGCTTCGCTTTCTACCGGAACGCTGCGACTTCTGCGGCTGCTGCGTGGCCGTCTGTCCGGTGGACTGCATTGAACTGGAGGAAGCGAAGCTCAGCATAGATCTGCAGACCTGCATTCTCTGCGGCTTCTGCCTCAAAGCTTGCCCGGTGAACGCCTTAATCGGGGAGGCGGCGTGATCCGCGATCAGTACGACGTCATCGTGGTGGGCGGCGGCCCTGCCGGAACGACGGCGGCGCGCAGCGCGGCGCTGGTCGGCGCGTCCGTGTTGCTGCTCGAGAAGGATCGAGACCTGGGGCTGCCGGTGCGCTGTGCCGAAGCGGTGGGCAGAAAATCCCTCGACCGCTTCATGGAGCCGCAAGGCCAATGGATCGCTCACCAGTTGAATGACGTGCGCCTGGTAGCTCCGGACGGCACGGTCGTCGAGGTGGACACCGATGAAGTCGGCTACGTCCTCAACCGCCGCCTCTTTGACCAGGAGCTGGGTCGGCGCGCCGTGCAAGCTGGCGCTCAGATTTTGACCCGCGCTTATGTCTTCGGCCTGAGCATGGAAAATGGCCGCGTAACGGGCGTGAGGGTGAAATTCCCGGATCGCGCGATCACGGTCGGCGCGAAAGTGGTCGTTGGCGCGGATGGCGTGGAATCCCGCGTGGGTCGCTGGGCAGGAATGCGCACAAATTTCGCTCTGAAGGATCTGGAGAGCTGCTACCAGGTCATGCTGGGAGGCATCTCCGTTCATCCGGACTTCGTCGAATGCCACTTCGGCGAAGAGGTGGCGCCGGGAGGATATGCCTGGATCTTCCCGAAAGGAAATGACGTCGCCAATGTGGGCGTCGGCATCGCCGCCAATCGCACCGATGGAGCGTCCGCCAGAGTTTTCCTGGAGCGCTTTATCGAGCGACACTTTCCCAAGGGATCCATCCTGGCCTGCGTGGCCGGAGGCGTTCCTGCCGCCAGACCTTTCCGGCAAATCCACGGCCCCGGCGTGCTTTTGGCGGGCGATGCGGCCGCTCATTCTAATCCCCTGACGGGCGGCGGCATCATCAGTGCTATGGCAGCGGGTGAACTGGCTGGGCAGGTGGCGGCGGAATGCGTTCGCGCGGGGGATTGGAGCGAGGCGGCTCTTGCCCGATACACCGCGCGCTGGGAAGATCGCTGGGGTAGCGAACAGAGATCGTATTATCGCCTGAAAGAAGCCGTCCATCGCCTGACCGATAAAACCCTGAATCAGGCGGCGAGAATTCTGTCCAGACTGCCGCCCGATAAACGCACCATGCAAAACGTATTTCGCGTTACGCTGGCTCATCATCCTAAGCTGCTCTTAGATATCGCCCGGAGTTTTCTCTAAAGCTGGAGAACGACCATGCTGAAAGGGAAGCCGCTGACTCCATCGAATGTTCTGAGCATTGCCCGTGTCCTGCTTCTGATTCCCATCTTTCGCAGCCTGAGCCTGAATACGCCGGCCGGCAATGCCTGGGCGCTGCTCTTTATGGGCCTCGCCGTCCTCTCAGATTTCCTGGATGGATTCCTGGCCCGCCGCCTGGGGCAGATCAGCGACCTGGGCAAGGTCCTGGATCCTGTCGCTGACAAAATCTGCATTATCAGTGTCGCCTGTTTCCTGGCTTCGACGGCGCGCGAAAATCCCTTCCCGCTGTGGTTTTTGATCACCATCATGGCTCGCGAGGTCCTGGTGGTCGGCTTCGGCTATCTGATCTATCGTCGCTGCGGCATCATCTCGACGTCGAACATCTGGGGCAAGACCACTTCGATCGTGGTGGCCGCGCTGCTCATCGTCTATACTCTGCAGATTCGCCACGTCCCGCCCGGGCTTGCTGCCTGGCTGCCGCCCAAGCTGGACCAGTTCCTGCTCTGGCTATCCGCCTCCTTCCTGCTGGTTTCCACCCTTTCTTACGCCCGCCGGTTTTATTTGCTCTTGTCGAGCCAGCGGAACGCGACCTACCAGTCCGGCATCCTGCGCGCCGGCAGCAAACAAACGCAGGTCCCGCAGAACGGCCCCGGTAATTGATCATGCCCGCCCTGCGTTTCTACAATACGTTAAGCCATTTGAAAGAGGACTTCCGGCCGATCACACCCGGCGAAGTCCGCATGTACACTTGCGGGCCGACGGTGCACGACTACGCCCATCTGGGCAACTTCCGCGCCTATATCTTCGAAGATCTCTTGCGCCGCGCCCTGAAGTATTTTGGCTATAAGGTCAGGCAGGTTATGAACCTGACCGACGTGGAAGACAAAATCATCCGCAAAAGCCGCGAAAAAGGCCTGTCCATTGGCGACTACACGCGTGAATATAAGGAAGCGTTCTTCCGGGATCTGGACGCGCTGCGCATCGAGCGCGCCGAGGTTTACCCCGCCGCCACCGATCACCTCCCCGAGATGGTGGATCTGATCCAGAAGCTGATCGCCAGAAACCACACCTATGAAGCCGATGGCTCCATTTACTTCCGCATCAGCAGCTTTCCGCAGTACGGCAAATTGGCAAATGTGAAAGCCGAAAACCTGCGCAGCGGCCTGCGCATGGACGCCGACGAATATGACAAGGAGGACGTGCGCGATTTTGCCCTGTGGAAAGCCTGGACGCCTGAAGACGGCGAGGTTTTCTGGGAAACCCCCTTAGGCAAGGGCCGCCCCGGCTGGCACATCGAGTGCTCGGCCATGTCCACCAAATACTTGGGCACGCACTTCGATATTCACACCGGCGGCGTGGACAACATTTTCCCCCATCACGAAAACGAGATCGCTCAGTCGGTCTGCGGCTATGGAGACAAATTCGCCAACTACTGGCTGCACAACGCCCACCTGATCGTCAACGGCGAAAAAATGTCCAAGTCGCTCAACAATTTCTATACGCTGCGAGACGTGACTCTGGCCGGATTTTCACCCCGCGTGGTTCGTTATTTCCTCCTTTCGGCTCATTACCGCCAGCCGCTGAACCTCATTTACGATCCGTCCGTAAGCCGTGCCGAGAGCTTCGAGGCGGCGAAGGGTGCTTTAGACCGGTTAGACGAACTGCGGACTAAGCTGCACGAGATCAAGACCCGATCCGCGGCCGGCGACATCCAGGGCCGGGAGGTCAGCGAATTGCTGGATGAAGCTGAGGAGGCTTTTCAATTGGCCCTGGCGAATGATCTGGATATCTCCGGCGCTCTGGGAGCCATGTTCGGCCTGGTCAAAGACGCCAATCGCCTGATCGCTTCCGGCGAGATGACCCCCGCTGACGCGGCCGCGGTTGACGACAAGCTGAAGAGATGGGATCGGGTCTTAGGTGTGCTGGAACCGGAAAAAGCGGCGGCGGCGGATGAGGCGCGAATCGAGGCGCTGATTCAGGAGAGGCTGGCAGCGCGCCGGGCAAAAAGGTTCCTTCGCGCTGATGAGATCCGCCAGCAGTTGGCCGCCGAAGGCATCATCCTGCAGGATACTCCGACCGGGACGAGGTGGAAAAGGCAATAGAAAGCGATCATACCCCCCCTGCGGGGTCCGACATACCATAACCTGGGACTAATCTCAATGCCAATCACGCCCTTCCGCCTTGTACTCATCCTTCCGATTGTCCTTATCCTCAACGGCTGCGCGGCGCTGAAACCGCCCCCCGTATGGGAAAAAACCGTGCCGGAGGATGCCCGTGATCAACTCGCCCTTCGCTTATCTGCCTCCGGCTCCAACCGATCCGAACTCGAAAAGGCTTACGAACTCGCACCGCCCCATCTGCGCGCCTATGTAACTCTTCTGATCGAGCGCATGCCCGCGGTGGATCTGGCGGCCTGCACGGGCGAGCTGCTGGCGCGAACGGTAGTTCTTGCGGACTCTATGCGCCGAATTCCGCCCTATGCTCAGGACGTTCCCGAAGAAATCTTCCAGGACTATGTTCTGCCGCTGCGAGTGTCGCAAGAACCTCTGGAGAATTTCCGCCCTTATTTCATCGGCGAGCTTTTTGCCCTGGTCAGGGATTGCACCAGTGCGGAAGGAGCCGCGGTGGCGGTCAACCGCTGGTGTGGGTCGAAAGTCCGCTTCCAATCCACCCAGCGGCGCGATCAGGGGCCGTTTGAAACGTTGAAATCGGGCTATGGCCGCTGCGAAGAGATGATGATTTTCTTCAGCGACGCCTGCCGCAGCCTGGGCATCCCGGCGCGGGAAGCCTGGACGCCCTGGTGGTCTTATCAGGACAATAACCACGCCTGGACCGAAATCTGGACTCCGGAAGGCTGGAAATATGCCGGCGCTTGCGAGCCTGCCGAACGCCTGAATCAAGCCTGGTTTACGGAGCCTGCCAAACGGGCTGCGCTGGTGCTGGCTTCCCGCCAGGGAGAGGCGCGCCCGGGAGAGATTCTCTATCGCGCCGGTGAACGCTATAGCTTGATCAACGTAACGGGCAATTACGCCGCAGTATCGTCCGTCAACCTTAAATTGAATAGCGCCGGCCAGCCACTGGCGGGCAAGGACGTTTTCGTCAGCGTGTACAACTTCGGCTCTCTGCGCCCCATCGCGCGCCTGCAGACTGACAGCCTGGGTCAGGCCAGCATCGAACTGGGCAAGGGGGATTACGCGGTCTCCTGGCAGGCGATGAGCCCCAACCTGACCATCATCCAGCACCGTCCGCCCGCCCCATCGCGTGTCGTTCTCGACGCCTCACAGCCGGCAGCCGTTCCTGAGTCTTTTTGGCTGAGATACGACCCATGAGACGAATCGGAAAGGCTATTCTCTGCCTCGGGCTAAGCGTTTTTGCCGGCGATTGCCTGGTCAGAGCGGATCAGAGCGATTCGCTGAAGCAGGCTGAGCTCATCCCGCCATCGGTTGAAGCCAGGCTGGATTCTTCCATGAAGGAGAGTCTGCAAGAGGCATTAGCCGATGCCGGCGATAACGCATCTCAGTTGATCCGCGCGCTGGAGCATCTTCAGGGTTCGCTCTTCAAGGACGGCCTCTTCCTGATCCAGAATATGCCTCATCTGGACCGGCTGGAGATGACGGCGGATATTCTGCTTCACCAGGTGATCTACGCCGATTCGTCCCGCCGAGTCTTTCCCTGGTCGGTTCCGGATTCCCTCTATAGACAGTTCATTTTGACTTACCGACTGGACCAGGAGCCGGTTACCGACTGGCGTTTCGCGCTATGGTCCTGGGTACGGCAACAGGCACGACATGCCGCTTCGAGCGAGGATTTCGCCCGCAAACTCAACCGCTGGATCACCGAAAACCTGCGGGAGCAGAAAGGCGAATTTTTCGGCGGGCAGCAGGCTCCGGATCAGACCTTTGCCGTGCAGCGCGGGACCAAGCAGGAGATCGCCTCATTAACCACGGCGCTGCTGAAGACCGCCGGTATCCCCAGCCGTCGGATTTCAGTAGATGCCCTGCTGTTGCAGACCGGCGGCGCCAGTTGGACGGAAGTGTACTGCGTTGAAAAGGCTTCCTGGCTCCCCCTTTATCCCGATGCTTCTGAACATTTCGGGGATTTCTCCTACCGCGAACCCGATTCGCTAAAATCCAACATTCCCTACGCTCTGGCCAGCTCCGCTTTCGAGAACCTGGATGTCACACCTGCCTATACCCAGACAGGGAATCTGGAAATTAGCTTTGCGCGAGGCGGTTCCCCGGCAGCGGGCTTTGACGGCTTCACCATAAATGTCTTCAACGCTGGAGCCTTCAGCGCCATTGACGCACTCGAATCAGTGGCGGATTCGTCCGGCATTTATCGCTGCCGCCTGGGCGAAGGCCGATATTGGGTTATCTGCGGCGTCCGCGATCTGACCGGAAGCCCCTTTGTGCGCCTGCTACCGACAGACATTTTGCCGGGTGAAACTACCCGGGCGTCAGTGGACCTTACACCAGAGACTTACGTGGCGCTTCCTCAAAGCCGCAATCAGGAAGCCGCTCCCGTGCCCCTTTTCGCCATTTCCGATGCCAGAGGCAACGTCCGCTCATCGCGCGAAGCGGTGGGCAAATCCCCGCTGCTCATTGTCCTGCTTTATCCGAATCATGAACCCTCCGCACGCACGGCTGATCTGATCCGTCCCTGGCTCTCGAAAAATGGAACGGCAGCGCCGCGATCCCTCTGGGTAACCGAGGGCTCCAGAGACGAGAGTCAACCTGCGGAAGTTGCTTTTGACCCGGAAGGAAGCTTGGGCAAGCTCTTCGGCTTGCAGAGTTCGAATGATTATCCTCTACTGGTCTGGGTGGACAAGAATGGCTTGATAACCCTGACCAGCCGAGGCTACAATCTTAATATTGAGGCTTTGCTTGAGGAAGGCCTGAAAAAGTGAAAATGCTGAATGTCCGACGCAGCGAAAATTCGAGATGGGCGCGGACATATCTGACCCGATGTTCAGCTCATCGAACGTCCCGTATGTCTGCACCCGGAGATTATGCTCGGGAACTCGCCCGCCGCGCAGCAGGCTGGTTTCACCCTTATCGCCGGTGCGCGTGTAGATTCTCATTAGACAATCCTTGTGAAAGGAGTTGCTTTCCGCTTGAATTTCTATTAAGTTAGCTGACGGCTCCTGGCCAATCAAGATCAATTTGCGCAATCCAACAATCTGCGATAAGAACCATGAACGCGACGAAAAAAATCATGCGCTGCGCCTGAACTGAAGGGTTAATCCGCCGAGTGCGGATAGCCGGAACCCGTTCGGGGGCGGCGCGCGGAAAGGAGGTGTTTGGTTTGTAGTCGGGGTCGTCCCTGACCTCGATGATGGTTCAGCCCCACTTTCCACAGTCTCCTCCGAACTGACCTCTCACCCTTCCGCAGCGCCCCAATCAAACTCTATCAAACGGAGGAGCGATGCAACATCTCAACATCACCTTGAAGGACGTCAGCGCCGTCTATGACGGTCCCGAAGGACAGCTCTGGGAACTGATCATGGGCGAGCAGATCCACGTGGGCGGCTTCAAGTCGTCGAAAATTCTGGCGGATCAGGCGGGCATTCAGAAAGGCTGGAAAGGCCTCGACCTGTGCAGCGCTCTGGGCGCCGGATGCCGCTTCCTGGTCAAGAACTATGGCGTCACCATGTGCGGGCTGGACGGCACGCAGACGATGCACCGGGAGGCTCAAGCCAGAGCTAAGGCTGAGCGCCTGGCCGACAAGATCGAATTCAAATTGGGCGACGTCACCGCCATCCCCTGGCCGGACAAGACCTTCGACTTCGTCTGGGGCGAAGATGCCTGGTGCTATGTGGTGGACAAGGAGAAGCTGATCAACGAGGCGGCCCGCGTTTTAAGACCCGGCGGAACTTTGGCTTTTACCGATTGGATCGAAGGCGCAAAGGGATTATCCGATGAGGAGGCCAGGCGCGTCAACGCCTTCATGAAATTCCCTTACATGGAGAGCCTCGAAGGCTACAAACGCTTGATCCATGAAGCTGGGCTAAAGCTGGTCTCCGCTGAGGAGCTCTATCCCGAATTCGGCCAGCATGTGGATCTCTATATCAAGATGCTAACCGACCAATTGACCTACGACGCGCTGAAGATCATCGGCGACAATATGGAGCTCTTCCAGGCCATGGGCGGCGAGATGATGTTCATGTCCAAGGTGGCGCATGAAGGCAAGATGGATCGGGGAAGATTTGTTGCGAGGAAATAAAGACTGAGATCAAATGTATCCAAGCAAAACCAGACCTTAAGGAGGTAACATGAACAAAGCTTCAACGTTGTTCCTAACGGGCGGCATAATGTTAGTCTGCCTGTCTTGTCTGGCTTCGGCCTATCGGCGCACCGTGCTGGTGGAAGACTTCACCAACTGGGGCTGTCCGCCTTGCGCACCGGCAGTCACGCTCCTGCATGAGACGCTGTTGGCGGTGGGGACGCCCCAGAACGCCACCGACATCGCCTATCACATGAACTGGCCCAGTTCCACTGACCCCTTCTATCTGGCCAACCCCACCGACAATTACGCCAGAAGGGTGTATTATGGGGTCAACGCTGTGCCCACCTTTGAAGTTGACGGCACGCCCTGTTCTCCTTGGTCGAACATCGCGGCAGCAATCAATAACCGCCTGCCGGTTCCATCACCTCTCTGGATGGACCTCTTTGCTGCGGTCAATGGTTCCACCATCAATTTGACCGCCAAAGTAGTAGCCAATGTCAACATCTCCGGCAACTACGTCATCCAGATGGTGCTGATGGATCGGTATGATTATCTTCCGGCCTCGCCCAACGGCAATCCCAATCACTATCACGCCATGCGCAAGATGGCGCCCACGGCGTCCGGGCAGCCCTTTTCCGCCACCGCCGGAGATACGGTCACTTATACTGCCTCATTCACCGTGGATCCGACCTGGTCCATCAACAATCTGGACGTTAACTGTTTCGTCCAGAACAATGACACTAGAGAAGTCCTGCAGACGCGCATGGAACAGGTGCCAGGCAACTTCCCAGGTTTGGACCTTACCATGACGCCGGTAAATCCGCCCATTGAGATTCCCGCAGCAGGTGGAACCTTTGCCTTTAACGTGAACATCACCAACAGCAGCGCTTCGACCTATGGATTCGATGGCTGGATCATGCAGCAGTTGCCCAATGGGACCTGGCAGGGGCCTATGTTGGGGCCTGTCCCCCTGACGCTGGCCGGCGGAGCTTCCATTGTGCGACAGCGCAACCAAAATGTCCCCGCTTCAGCCCCGCCCGGCACCTACACCTACCGCGGTTACCTCGGCTACTACTGGGCTGACTTTAGATGGGATAGCAGTGGTTTCACTTATGCTAAGCTCAGCACAGGCAATGGCAAGCCAGTCGGTGACTGGAACAATAGCGGTGAATCTTTTGAACCGTGGGAAACAGCTTTGCAGAATGGAACCCCCGGTGAGTTTAAGCTTACCGGAGTATACCCCAATCCATTCAACCCAACTACCACGCTAAGCTTCACCCTTCCAGAGGTATCCCTGGTAACTTTGAAAGTCTTCGATGTCAACGGACGGCAGGTGGCTAATCTGGTCAACGGCTGGAGAAATATGGGAACGCACGAGGTCACCTTCGATGCCTCAAATCTTCCTTCCGGCGTTTATCTTTACAGGCTAAGCGCGGGCCACCACAGTGCTACGGGAAAGATGATGCTCATCAAATAAGATCAGCACCGCATAAACGAGGGGGCGCACAGCCGTGCGCCCCCGCTTTTTTTATACCGAAAGCTGATTGCTATTTCAGTAACACCATTCCGCCAATTGGCGGACTCACTTCATCAGCACCAGCTTCTCGCTATCCGTGAAATTGCCCGCCTGCAGCCGACAAAGGTACACACCGGAAGCCAACTTCGACCCATCGAAAACCGCTTCATGGCTTCCCGCATTTTTCCAGCCGTTCACCAATTCCGCCACCTGCCGTCCAGCAACATCAAATACCGATAGATTCACGAAACTCGCATCTCGCAACTCGTAACTGAGAAGGGTCGTGGGATTGAAGGGATTGGGCGAAGCAGACAGCAAGGCATATTGGGCAGGCGCAGATGAGATGGAGGACGTTACCTCTTCCCATCCACTCAGATTCCATTGGCCCATCGAACCTGCATAGCCATCGCCGGCCAGTTTCTGAAAGTAGATGGTATCAGAAGCCATGACCGTGCTGGGCCAGGTACCGACATAAGCCCCGTAAGCGTAATTGCCCGCGGGGGCGTTTGCAGGTACGGTCTGAGACAAATCGGGGCGTGCCAGAGTGTCGCCGCCGGCCAGAGTAATGGCATAGCGCAGCAAGATCAAGTAGCCAGTGCCGTTGGGCAGGATGGCTTTGATCCAGCCGTCGAAGGTGATGGGGAACGTGGTGGTATTTTCGATCTCGACATCATATTGGAAGCTGCCTCCGGACGCCGGAATGATGATGGGCGGATTGTGTGGCGTCAAAGTGACGATGATCGAGGGCTGGCCGCCCATCAGGTTGCCCTTCCAGGCGCAGTTGTAGGAGGCCACCAAGTCCTTCCCGCCGACATCAATGATCCAGTTGCCCTCTTCCACCCAGCAGGCGGAGTTGGTGCCGTAGTTGTTCATGCGATTGGTCTCGAGAGACCAGGTATCCGTGGCGGGATCATACACCTGCACGGTATCGGTGGCAGGCAGAGAAGCCGCATTGCCGCCCCCGCCGCCGACCACATAGATAAGCTGGCCATCCGTTGTGGTATTAAAGCAGGTGAAGGACGTGGCCAGGATCATGGGGGCTTTGGTGGCCCAGGTGTTGGTCTGCGGATTGTACTCATAGCAGGTATTGGTGTACTGGTAGGAAGGATTGCTGCCCGCCACCGCGTAGAATTTTCCGTTCACCCAGGCGCCGCCGATCCAGCCGCGACCTTCCGGCAGGGGGGCGAGCTGTTCGAAGGTATTATCGGTCAAATTCATTCGGTAAGCCTGCGGCCCGTAGGGCGAAGAGCCGGAATTCCCTGCGCAGTAGATGTAATTGCCGCCGTCCCAGGCTACCGCGAAGGCGTTGGCGTTCAGAGGATACAGAGCGGCCAGGGTCCAGGTTCCTCCAGCCCCGGTGGGATTGGGCGTGAACTTCTGAATTTCGCCGTTGCCGAAGCTCTTGGGGAATAGGTAGATGACGCTATCCGTCGCTACTGCATTCCAGTTGAACCCGGTCACGGTGGGCGCAGTGGACTGCTCCCACTGCTCGGTCGTGATGTTGAATGCGATGGCCGCGCTCGAGGCCGCCAGGCCGCCAAAGACGTAGACGTAGTTCCCTAACTTCGCGCAGGCTGCGCGGTAAACATTATTGGGCGCGTTGGGCAGGGCGACCCAGGTGATGTTGTCAACCGCGCCGCTCGCCTGCTGGGGCGGTGGAGCTACATCCTGGTTGACCAGATTCAACCCTGAGTACTCTTTTTCAATTTGGGTGAGATTGGCACCGGGCTCAGCAGCCCAGGCCGCCAGGCCTACAGCGATAATCAGGGACAAAGTGAGGATAATCTTTCTCATGGTTCCTCCTTCTTGAGTTTGCATTGTAGTGACTTAGGATATTCTTTCCTTTCTTTGGATGGCAATTTTTAAGGGCTACCTTACATAGAGAAGTTTGACGGTCTGAACCTCCCCTCCCGCCTGTAAGCGCGCCAGGTACAAACCGCTGGTCAGATGCGAAGCATCGAAGATAGCTTCGTGAATGCCAGCCCCACGCCAACCGTTCGCCAATTCTGCAACTGACCGTCCTGAGATGTCATACACTCCTACCTTTACGAAACTCGCATCAGGCAACTCGTATCTGAGAACTGTTACAGGGTTGAAGGGGTTTGGGGAGGCAAAGATAGAAGTGTAGGGTGGGGGTTCTTCCCCCGCCGAGGCTATCGGCTTGGAAGTATCGAAGGATTCGCCGTTGTTGGCCCATTCAGCCATCTGGTGCGCTCCCTCTTGAGGCGTTAGATTGAAGTAGAAGCCGGAACTATCCCATTTGACGGCGGGATAATCGCCCACATAGCCGCAGTAGAAGTAGGTTCCTGCTGGCGCGCTTGAGGGGATGGATTGGGTGCGCAAGCGGGTGATGGTGCCGCCAGCAGAAAGGGTCAGGAACACGGGACCCAGAGCTGGACCCCACCAGGCGCCGTTGGGGAGCCGTACCATGATCCAGGCATCGAAGGTTTGGGGACTGGCTTCACCGTTTTGCAAAGAGACGTTGAAGTTGAGCTGTTGAGGCGGCAGGCTAATGGGTGTCATGGTGATGGATACGTTAGGATAGCCGCTCTGGTCGAAGTAGAGCGCTCCCATGTCCGCGCGCGTGCTGTCAGGATCCAGCGGCCAGTTGGGGCTGCCGGTGTCAATGCAGGGCGACCCGGCCTGCAAATTGAAGTTGCTGCTGTCGGGGTTCACCCACAGCGGGTTGCTGGTGATATTGCCTGTCCCGCTGATCGCCGTGGCGCAGCAGGTATAGGTGAACATGAAGTAGCCATCGTAGATCTCGGGATTCTGCCAGGCGTAATTACCATAGATGATGTCGTTGACGCCGGTGAAGTTGCCCTCCAGGCCGCCGGCGTGGCCGTAGGTCAGGTTAGCTGTGTTGCGCGATATTGTGTTGTTGTTTAAGATGGGAATGCAGCTCACGGCGCGAATTCCCGCGCAGTCGCGAGTCGCCGTGTTGTGGTGGATGATGCAGTATTCGATGTGAGCGTTGGAAGATTCGCAGCGGATCCCGCCGCCTCCGCAAGTGCTTCAGGCGCCGGAATTATGGTTCCAAGCAAGTTCCGTTCGGCGGACGTAAGCATTGTTGCTGTTCAACAGAAAAATACCGCCGCCGTTGCCGGTCGAAGCGGCCAGTTCCACCGTGGTGTTGTGGCTGATCAGACAGTATTCAATCACAATGCCCGAACTGGCAGCGTAAACTCCCCCGCCATGGTTCGCTCGGCACCAGGAGACGGTGGAATGCCGCAGCGTGATCGCCGCACCACTGCAGTAAATGCCGCCTCCATCGCGCGTGGAGTTGTTGCAGTGGTCTATGAGGCAGTATTCCAGCAGGCTGCCCGATGCGGTGCTGGAATTGAAGCGCAGACCGCCCCAGTCGTAAGTCGTATCAGGCAGCAGTCGCACGAACTTGATGGAGTCGTTTTCGGCGCCGGCAGCCAGCAGCAACCCGTCTACGGCCCACTCATAGTTGCCGGCATGGCGCAGTATGGTGCCGGGCATGATGGTCAGGGTGTTACCGGTAAGCACCTGGCAATTGCCCACGACCGTGTAAGTGCCTGGCCCCAGCGTGCCGCTCAGGGGGCCGGAAATGTTTTGTCCCACAGCAGTTCCTGCAAGGCTCAGGCAAAGCCACGCAAGAAGGAAAGTTTTCTTCATTTTGCCTCCGCTGATTTTATTTGCTATGCTCCTCTTTATACTGGATCTTACTTCATCAGAACCATCTTCCCCGAAGCCGTGAATTCGCCAGCCTTTAGCTGATAGACATATACTCCTGATGCTAGCTTCGATCCATCGAAGGTTACTTCATGGCTTCCCGCATTTTTCCAGCCGTTCACCAATTCCGCCACCTGCCGTCCAGCAACATCAAATACCGATAGATTCACGAAACTCGCATCTCGCAACTCGTATCTGAGAACGGTCGTAGGGTTGAAGGGATTGGGGCTAACTGCAGCAAGGATGAAGGCTGAAGGCTGAAGGATGAAAGAACCCCCTTCAGATGCAAAGGATTCCCCTTTATTGACCCATTCACTGGCCTCCAGATCCCCGTCCTCAGATCCCAATTTGGTAAAGG
>Ga0315280_10005625_pt1 | contig 17748 bp, 16 predicted proteins | sample YL17G06_40_MG_FD_203697 | JGI IMG/M metagenome (GOLD analysis project Ga0315280, IMG submission 203697) | Sediment microbial communities from Yellowstone Lake, YNP, Wyoming, USA - YL17G06_40 | ecosystem: Environmental > Aquatic > Freshwater > Lake > Sediment | place: USA: Wyoming | collected... | reverse complement strand
TACAACCAAGTCCGGCCGCACAGTTCGCTGGGGAATCAGACCCCGCAGGAGTTCGCAGCGCGCGGGGCGGCTCTCCCCCCCGAGCCGCCCCGGAGAAAAGAACAGAACCAACCCCTGGGACTCACATTATGATTGGTACTAAGAACGGGGGCAGGTCACTCGACCCCGTAGTCGACGTAGACTTACGCACACTTTCACCGACGGAGTTCTGACGAAGGACAGGATCAACTGCGGCTCCAGGCCCACTAGTCCCACCCGGTGGTTTCCCTTGATTAACTGGGATGAGCAATTTTGACCAAACAGGTGAGCCGTACTGGACTGACACGCGAATCACCCCGGCGTATAAAGATAAAGGGGGGGACTCGCGAGAGTCTCTACCCGAGCAGAGCCGAGAGAAGGAATAGTCGCCAGGAGAGAACCGACAGGTGTCGCGTCATCCGCTCAAACAAAAAGGCGTATGCGCATTCTCTGGTGGATCGTAGTGGGGCTGCGGCCCAGAATCCTGCCAAAGGAGCAACCGTGATGAAGGCAAGCACCAAAGATAAGGCCGAAGGCAAGTTTCACGAAATGAAGGGCAAGGTCAAGGAGAAAGTAGGACAACTGACGAATAATCCCGGTTTGGAAGCCGAGGGCACAGTTGAAAAGGCGGCCGGGAAGGTTCAAGGGATAATCGGCCAGGTGGAGAAAGCCCTCGAACAATAGCAACACCGGCTCGTAGTCCTACAGTTCTGAATGGGAACGTCGGACACGCCGGTCAGTGGGTGTGAGTGCAAAAAAGGAGCTCCAAATGAAAAGGCTTACTCTGATTACTCTGGTTCTTCTGTTTCTGACCTTCTGTGCGACGGCTTTCGCAGGAGAGAGCCAACTGAAAAAGGCAACCAACGTTGTCAACGAGATCATGGGGACTCCCGACAAGGGCATTCCTGATGAGCTGCTGGAGAGATCCGTATGTGTCGGCATCGTTCCTTCTCAGTTCAAGTTCGCTTTGGGACTCGGTGGCACTTACGGACGCGGCGTGCTGGTGTGCCGCAAGGGTGGGAACGGGGCGTGGGATGCGCCTTCCATGTTCACCTTGGGCGCCGCGAGCGTGGGATTTCAGATCGGCGGTAAGGCGACCGACGTCGTCTTCCTCGTGATGAACCCTGAAGGCATGAAAAAACTGGTTCAGGACAGCGTCAAGCTGGGCGCGGAATTATCCGTAGCGGCCGGCCCGGTGGGTCGTTCCGCCGAAGGCGCAACCGACGCTCAACTCCATGCGGAGATTCTCAGCTACTCGCGGACGCGGGGCTTGTTTGCCGGGGCGTCGCTCGACGGGGCCGTGGTAAAGCAAGATAGAGACGATAACCAAAAGCTCTATGGACGCAAGGTGACGGCGAAAGAAATTCTGATCGACGGCACGGTGCGCACTCCTCGAGCGGCTCAGGGCTTGGACAGCACGCTGACGAAATACTCTCCCAAGGGTGGACAAGCGTTCGCCCGATTGTAAGCGATCCATGGGGAGAGCTGCGGGGCATTGAACGGAAACAACAAGCGCGCCAGATGCGACGAGCGTCTGGCGCGCGAATTCCGGGTTCACCCTCGTTCAGGAAAAACGAAGCATGAGAAAAACGCCAGCTGTTGCACTCGTCCTCTGTGTCTTGCTGATGTGCAGCGGTGGCTCGTTTGCATACTCCGTTCTCACGCACGAGGAAATCGTAGATTTGCTCTGGACCGATGAGATCCGCCCCCTCCTACTCAAGCGATATCCGGGGTTGTCGGAAGATCAGATCACGGAGGCGCATGCCTACGCTTACGGAGGCGCGGTCATCCAGGACCTCGGTTACTATCCATTCGGCAGCAGGGAGTTCAGCGACCTGGTGCATTACGTTCGTAGCGGGGACTTCGTTCGCGAGTTGCTGCTGCAGAGCCAGGATGTCAACGAGTACGCCTTCGCCCTGGGCGCGCTGGCACACTATGCGTCGGACAATTCCGGCCACCCGGCTGTCAACCAGGCCGTTGCGATCCAATATCCGAAGCTGCGGGCGAAGTTCGGCGACTCCGTCAGGTTCGCCCAGGACAAGACCGCACATTTGAAGACGGAGTTCGGGTTCGACACGGTGCAGGTCGCGAAGAATCGTTATGCATCGCAGCAGTACCATGATTTCATTGGGTTTAAAGTGTCCAAGTCCCTGCTGGAGCGGGTCTTTCCAATCGTTTACGGAGTGGAGTTGAAAGACGTGCTTCCCCGCGAAAATCTCGCCATCAGCTCCTATCGTTTCTGTGTCAGCAGGATGATCCCTGAGATGACCCAGGTAGCGCTGCAAACCCATAAGAAGGACCTGATGCGCGAGACGCCCAATGTCGCGAAACGAAAGTTCCTGTACCGCCTTTCGCGCTCCGATTATGAAAGGGAGTGGGGAAAGGATTACATAAAGCCGGGGTTGGGCACGCGGGTGTTGTCAACACTCTTGCGATACATGCCGAAAAAGTTGTTCTTCAAGGCGATAGCATTCAATAATCCGACCCCGCAGACCGAGGACCTGTATTTCAAAAGCATCAATACCACCGTCGATCAATACCGGGCCTTTCTCGAAGAAGTACGCACGGACTCACTGCTGCTTCCCAATCGTGACTTTGATAGTGGCAAAGGGACCAAGGCGGCGGAATACTCGCTGACAGACGACACGTATGCAAAGTTGCTGGCCAAGCTGTCGGAGCGGAAGTTCGATCTGACCACGACAGACCTGCGCGACAACATCCTGCACTTCTATTCCGACCTCTCTGCTCCGCTCAAGACGAAAAAGGACAAGGTTCGCTGGCAGAGCGTCCTGACGTCGCTTGATCAGTTGAAGTCGGTGAATCTGGTTCCGACTCTCGCGGGCAGCCCTCCACAAGCCCAAGCGCCAGCCCTACCGCCCGCCCTAGCCCCAGCCCCCGTTGTGAGTGCTGGGAAGCATTTCGACCGTGTGCTGATTATCGTGCTGGAAAACCAGAATTACAGTTCGGCAATGAAAGACCCCTTCTTGGCGCAGTTAGCAGGGATGGGAGCTAGCTTCAGCAACTTCAAGGCTTTGATTCACCCGTCCTATCCCAATTATCTGGCCATGGTTGCCGGCAGCTTGTTTGGCGTTCGAAGCAACGACCAAATTACTCTCCCCGACGACAATAGCCATCGGACCATCGCTGATTTTCTGGATTGGAAGAACTACGCTGAGGATTACCCATCAGAACCCAAACCTTTTCTTGGTGACCGTGGAAAATACGTTCGAAAGCACGTCCCGTTCTTGAGTTTTGCGAAAATTCAGCAAGAAAGCTTCGGCAACGTGATATCCGTCTATCCCAAGGACCCGCACAACAGATTTGTTGCTGACGTCGAAGACTTCAGAAGCGACCCGAAGAAGCATCCTCTCCCTCGATACATGTTCTATAGCCCAAACTCGGACGACGACGGGCACGATCCCGTGGTGCTACCTGGGAGGGGATTGAGGAAAGCTTCGACTTGGCTGAACAAATTCTTGAAGGACTTGTTTCCTCTGGACGAGAAGATGAAGGGAACTCTCATCATTGTCACATTCGACGAGTCACAGTTGTTCGAGAAGACTGAGCGAATCTATACAGTTTTTTTGGGAGATATGGTGAAGCCCGGAGAGATTACAGAAACATATACTCATTACAGCGTTCTGAGGACAATTGAAGACAACTTCGGATTGCTCCCACTCAACTCCGGCGATAGTAATGCCGAGCCAATTACTGAAGTGTGGAAATGACCTCACACCCCAGGAGAACCACCATGACGAGTCGTGTTCTACGCAATTTCCTCCTGCTCCTCGCCGCTCTTGCGGTGCTTGCATCGCCCGCCCTGGCCCAGGGCAGCGGCCAGGGTAATGCGCACAAACAGAAAGACAAGAACCGGATGGAGCAGGATCGCGGCGATCAGGGCCAGGACCAGATCCGCGATGAGGGAAACAATAAGACCGGCAAGCATCAGGTGGGCGTCCAGAGGACGGTGCCGGTCTTTGGCTCTCGCGAGCGTGACCTCATCCGCGGGTACTATCAAAACCAATATTCCAATCTGCCGCCCGGTCGGGCGAAGCGCGGCGGCAACTTGCCCCCCGGCCTCCAGAAGCAACTCCAGCGCAACGGCACTCTCCCGCCGGGACTGCAAAAGCGCCTCCAGCCCTTCCCGCCGCAGTTGAGCCGGCAGCTACCGCCTTTGCCTGCCAACTACACCTACGGCGTGATCGACGGGTCGGCGGTCATCGTTAACTCGCGCACCAGGCAGATTATCGATGTCATCCAGAACGTCCTGATCCGCTCGGGCATATAGCGCTTCAGGAGGTGACCGTCAAATGATGACTACGCTCCGGACTCGAAAGAGCTTCTAGCCCACAAGAGCCAAGAGAAGAAAGAGTCGGAAGGAAGAAAACGGAGGTTGGGAAGGGAAAGCGCTTGGACCTCCGTTCCAATGATTGGGGTTATGGCCAGAGGATGGCCTTGACCCATCCCATGTTTGAAGAGGACAGACTTGATGATGAAAAGATTCCAGCTTTTGCTGTTGTTTGTAGTACTCCCCATCACGGTCAGTGCTTTTGGGGATACGGTGATTTTGCGGAATGGAACGCGCTATGTGAACGCCGTCATCACAGCATCGTCCCGCAGTGGCGGAGTTTCCTTCAAGGATCAAAAGGGCATCAGCCATCACTTTGCGATGAAGGACGTGCAGTCGGTGCGCTATAGCTCGGGAGCCAATGCCACCCTTCGTAGGCGATCGACGGGATTAGTGACGGGATCCACCCCTCTCGGGGTCGCCAGGATCATTCCCAACGGCACAGAGTTCTCGATCCGATCGAACGAAGCGATCGATTCCAAGACGGCTACTGTGGGACAGCACTTTCTCGCCGTCGTCGAACGAGACATCCTTGATAGTACAGGGGCCTTGGCAATTCCTAAGGGTTCGGACGCCCAACTGGTAATTCGAAGCACAGCGGGAGGCAGCATGACGAAAACCTCCGACCTGGTGCTCGACGTTGATTCCGTAACTGTGGCAGGAACGCGTTACATCGTCTCCACCACGGATATGGGAACGAAGGGCCGGCAGGGACTTGGCGCTAATAAGCGAACCGCGGAGATGGTGGGTGGCGGTGCGGCAATAGGTGCCTTGATCGGGGCGCTGGTTGGCCACGGAAAGGGCGCCGCAATCGGCGCGGGTGTCGGTGCCGCCGCTGGAGCCGGGGGTGAAGTCTTGACCAAGGGTAAAGAGGTACGGGTTCCTGCAGAGACGGTCATGAACTTTAAACTCGACAAAGATCTGAGCTTGAACCCTGCTGGTTAGCGGGCATCGCTTGCTCGGCGAAGACCGTCGAAAACGCCCGACGTAAGGACGCATGCCCGGAGTTATGAACGGTCGATTTGATTGGCCACTTCGTCGGCCAGGATCTCAGCGAGCTTGGGTACTGCTCTTTTGGCGGCGATGGGCAATGGCCTTTTCGCCGAATACAACATGCGCTGTGCGTGGTTCGGGCGGAACGGGTGGGCCGGATCAGCAGCGGACAACAGCAGTCTCATCGGGCAGAAAAGGAGTCGTGACTTATGGCCACGACAGTAGATGAGGTCGATTTTGCGGCAGTAGATCAGGTCGATGCTAAGTTGATTTCACCACCGTCGGGTTCCGCTCCCCCACCGCCAATCAGGAAGCGTCCTCGACGCCATTGGGCCAAGTGGGCATTGGCGGTTGGCCTCGCCATAGCTCTGGCCGTAATCGTGGAACTATGGCGGATGCATTCGCAGAACGCGATTGGCTACGAGACAGTGCAGGTCGAACGGGGGCTGGTGCAGTCAAGCGTCACGGCCACAGGCACGCTCAACGCCGTTGTCAATGTGCAGGTCGGCAGCCAGGTATCGGGCAACATCAAAGCGCTTTACGCCGACTTCAACACCAAGGTAACAAAAGGCCAGCTTGTCGCGGAGATCGACCCCCAGGTGTTCCAGACGCAGGTCGATCAGGCCCAGGCAGCGCTGGGCTCCGTCCACTCAGCGTCCATCACAGCAGAGGCACAGGTCCAAAAGGCGAACGCAGACCTTTCGGGGACGATCGCGAGTGAAAAGGGCGTGGAGTCCGTACTGGCCAAGGACCGGGCCACCGCGCTCAACGCAAGCAACCAGTGGCAAAGGCAAGACAGCCTGTTCAAGGAGGGAATTATTTCCCAGCAGGATCACGACTCGGCCAAGGCTACCCTGGATGCCGCTGAAGCCCAGGTGGCGGCCGACCAATCCCAGATAGAAGCGTCCAAGCAGACCATCCAGTCGGCACAGGCTCAGGTCCGTGTGGCGCAGGCCCAGTTGAGTTCAGCGCAAGCCCAAGAGCGCCAGGCACAAGGGGTCTTCGAGCAGGCCAAGATCAACCTCGCGCACACCCGGATCACCGCTCCCGTCGACGGTACAGTTATCGCCCGCCGCATGGATGTAGGCCAGACCGTAGCTGCATCGTTTCAGGCCCCCACCATCTTCGAGATCGCGCAAGACCTGACGAAAATGCAGCTCGACACCAACGTGGACGAGTCCGATATCGGCAACCTCAGCGGCGACCAGAAAGCGACATTCACTGTCGATGCCTATCCAGGCACTACATTCCACGGGCAAGTCTCGGCCGTCCGCAAGGCGCCGATCAATGTACAGAACGTGGTCACGTACGATGTCGTGATCACAGTTGCGAATCCTGATCTCAAGCTGTTTCCGGGGATGACGGCTAATGCCCGCATCCTGACCGCAAAGCTGGATGACGCGCTCAAGGTGCCGAACGCTGTCTTGCGAGTCCATCCATCCGCGGCGGTGCTGACGCAGCTCGGCCTACCGGCGGTACCAGCGAATAAGCAGCAGGTATATGTCGTGCGAGGCGGAAAGCCCCAAGCTGTGCCGGTTACCTTTGGCCTCTCGGACGGCAAGTACACCGCCGTGACCGAAGGTGACCTGCACGAACGAGACCAGGTTGTGGCGAGATTTACTACGGCTGCGAGTACACCCACTGCGAGTTCACCTTCGGCTCCAGGTGCCAGCGGCGGACGTCGCGGGCCCGGGTTCTAATGTTTCGGGGAGGAATCTGTGCCACCGCTTATCGACGTCCGAAACCTCAAGAAGATCTACCGGCTCGGGGAAGTGGACGTGAATGCTCTGGTGGGGGTCACCGTTGCCATCGAGCGGGGCTCGTACGTGGCCATCATGGGGCCATCTGGCTCGGGCAAATCCACTTTCATGAATCTCCTGGGCTGCCTTGACCAGCCAACCTCGGGCCGTTATCTGCTGGACGGTATTCCGGTTGAAAGCCTGGATCGCGACCAGCTCGCCGAGATACGGAACCAGAAGATCGGTTTCGTCTTTCAGAACTTCAACCTGCTTCCCCGCATGAGCGCTCTGGAGAACGTGGAACTGCCCCTGCTGTACAAGGATCAGGCTACGTCGGATGCGGACGAGCAGGCCGAGCACTCGCTGACCTTAGTCGGCCTGGCCGGCCGCGAGCATAGTTTTCCCACGCAGCTCTCGGGTGGCCAGCAACAGCGGGTGGCGATCGCGCGCGCGCTGATCAACAAGCCGGAAATCCTTCTTGCCGACGAGCCCACGGGTGCGCTCGACTCGCGCACCAGCGCTGAAATCATGAGCATCTTCCAGCGGCTGAACCTCACTCAGGCCATCACCATCGTCCTGGTCACACACTCGGATGAGATCGCCGCGCACGCGGATCGAATCATCGGCTTCCGCGATGGGCTCATCGTCAGCGACGCGCCGGTCATCCACCCCAAGAATGCCGGCGAGCGTCGGGTTGATTTCCGCATCCCAGCCGAGGTGCCACAATGAAAAAGTTAAAGTCATCCCTACGCATTGCGTTCCGAGCGCTGACGATGAACAAGCTCCGCTCGGCGCTTACCATGCTGGGCATTGTGATCGGCGTCGCCTCCGTGATCGCAACCGTAGCGATAGGCTCAGGCGCCACGCAGCGTATTCAGCAGCAGATCGCGAGCATCGGCAGCAACATCATCATCGTTAGTCCGGGGAGCACGACCAGCTCCGGACTGCGCCTGGGCAGTGGCAATGCGGTGACGTTGTCTGAAACGGATGCAAAGGAACTTGCGGCGCAGTGCCCGGACGTCGCACTGGCGGCGCCCTTGGTACGTGGAGGAGCCCAGGTGGTCTACGGAAACAACAACTGGGCGACGGGCATCTATGGCGTCACTCCCGACTATCTGACGATCCGCGATTTCTCCGTTGCTGACGGGGCTGAGTTTACCCAACAGGATGTGGATGCAGCGAACAAGGTCGCTGTGCTCGGCAAGACACCGGTGGACAATCTGTTCGGCGGCGCCGACCCCATCGGCCAGACGATCCGTATCAAGAACGTACCATTCACAGTCGTCGGCGTGCTTACCCCCAAAGGTCAGTCGTCCCAGGGGCAGGACCAAGACGATGTGATTCTGCTTCCGATTTCAACCGCCAAGCGGAAAGTGCTCGGCGTCAACGCAGCGAATGCAGATGCCGTGAACACAATCATGATGCAGGCAAAATCCGGCCCCCAGATCCCGGCTGCGCAGGAGGAGGCCGAGGCGCTGCTCCGGCAACGCCATCATCTGCAGGCGGCCGAGGACGACGACTTCTCGATCCGTAACTTGGAAGAGCTCTTCGCCGCGCAAGAGGCATCTTCGCGCATCATGGCGATCATGCTGGCGGCCGTGGCTTCGGTCTCGTTGGTCGTGGGTGGCATCGGCATTATGAACATCATGTTGATCTCTGTCCGAGAGCGAACGCGCGAGATTGGACTGCGGCAAGCCGTGGGCGCGAAGACCCGCGATATTCTCACTCAGTTTCTGGTTGAGGCTGTGACGCTGTCCATCGCCGGCGGGTTCGTCGGAATCGTGCTCGGGATCGGTGCATCGGCCCTCATCTCGCGTCTGGCGGGCTGGGCGACAGCCGTCGGCCCGAGCGCGGTGTTGCTTGCGGTCTTTTTCTCCGCTCTGGTCGGAATCAGCTTTGGCTATTACCCTGCGAGAAAGGCCGCCTATCTTGATCCAATCGAAGCCTTGCGGTACGAATAGCGCTTTCATCGCGCAGCTAGACCCCGCACCTTTGAGAGGAGCAGACCGACGAAGTTCTTTCTAATCGGGTGCATCACTACTCTGGCGCTTATTGCAGCGGGAGTGTACGTTTTCCTGGATTTTGGATTCTTGAGTTTCCGTGCCGGCCAAAGCCCATCCGGGTTCGAGCAGAAATACGCAACGCAGGCCGTAGACGCCTCGATTGAACGCCCCGCGCCCGATATACGGAATCCAATCCAGACGACAGACGCGAATTTGCTTGAAGGCATGAAGCTTTACAAGGCGCACTGCACCCATTGCCATGGCGATCCAGGTGATCCGCAGTCGGTCTTGGGTAGATCCTTCTATCCGCCCGTGCCGCAATTCATGGAGGAACCGCCCGACAATCCCGCCAACCAGAACTTCTACATCACCAAACATGGAATACGATTGACGGGGATGCCAGCCTGGGGAAATCTCTTAAGTGACGACCAGATCTGGAAATTGACCGCATTTCTCTCGCAAATGGAGAAGCTTCCGCCTTCGGTAGATCAGGAGTGGAAGAAAGGGGAAAGTGCGGCGCTGTTCCGTAAAGGCGCACGGTAAATAACACCGACCACCTCTTCCCCCGCTCCCACCCTGTAGTTTCCCCCTCATTAACTGGGATGAGCAATTCTGACTGGACGTGCGAGCCGTACTGGACTGACACGCGAATTGGCCCAAGGGTATAAGAGGTGTATCCCGCGCTGCCAGCCGAGCGGCGGTGCGTTTCTACAACCAGCGAGGCACGGCGGAACAGTGGATCAAGGAAGGCAAGCAGGCGGGATTTCGCGTACGTCTCGGCTGAGAGCCGCCATCGCCGCCTCAGACATTCCGATGGCCGGCGGGTGAGCGTCTCGTTCCATGAAGAATCTGACGACTTCCCGATCGAAACACTTCGACAACTGACTGGGCAGGCAAAATGGACCCAAGACGACCTTCGACGGCTCGGATTGCTCCGGGAGAATCGGGGACTGAGCCCGAATTCCGGGAAAAGTGTAGCGTTTGGTGAAAGGAGCTGCCGTGGTTAGTTGGACCCGCTTTCGCCTGTCAACGATGGGGACGAGTTGATGTGAATTCAGGCTCTGTCCTCTGATATCAGTAGTGGCGGTCCAGGACCGCCACTACCGAGGACTACCGCTACAGCTTCGCTCCGCTCGTCAGTGACCGCTCGGAGTTCCGATCACATCGCCCGAAACGACCAACTCCACTCGACGATTCTGCTGCCGGCCTGCCGCCGTATCATTGGTTGCCACGGGCTGGCTTTCGCCGAATCCACGGGCGGCAATAGAAGAGGTATTAATCCCCTGCTGAACGAGGAAATCGCGAACCGCACTGGCACGATTTTCGGACAATTGCATGTTGTACTCGTCAGTGCCGACGCTGTCCGTATGGCCTTCCACTTCGAGCTTCAAGCTGGGATACGCCAGGATGATGCCCGAGACCTTGGCCAGCTTTTCACGAGCCCCGGGCCTGAGAGTGTACTTCCCCGTGTCGAAGAGGACGTCAGAGATGTTGACGATGAGGCCTCGAGCGCTGTCACGGGTTTCCAGGATCAGGTTCAGCTGCACCGCCAGTTTGTTGCGCAATTCCTGTTTCTCCCGCTCGGCTTGCTCGGCGGCGGCTTTGCGCGCCTGCTCGCTTTCCGCCAGGGCAGCTAAGCGGGATTTTTCTGCATCCGCCTGAGCCGCGGCGATCGCAGTTGCTGATGCAGCCTGACTGTCCGCCATGTCGGATTTCGCTTTGGCAGCGTCGGCGGCGGCCTGGGCTGCTTCAGATTGGGCCTGTTCTTTCTGCCTGGTTGCGTCGTCAGCTTGCGCCTGCGATCGAGTCTGTGCGTCTGCGGAGGCTTGGCGTTCGTTGGCTTGGCGCTCCTCGTCCATCTTCTTGACTGCGATGGCGCGGGCATCTTCGGCAGTTTGTACTGCCTCTCGGGCGACTGCGATCAGCAGCTTTTTCGGGACGTGCTTTTTCGTGGCATATTCATCCGCCTTGTTCATCAACTGGACAGCGTGCTGATAGCTGTCGCTGGCGTACTTCTCGGCTCCCTCGGATTGAGCGATGCGCAGCGCATTACGCGCCTCGAAGAATTCCAACGGCAACTTGGCATTCAGAACCACAGGGTCGAACTTATAGCCGGTCGGAATGTAGCCGCCCCGCTCCATAAGCTCGTACTTTGCATTCACTGCCTGGGTAGTTCCTTTCGTGTCCTCGCGAACAACATTTTCGAGCACTACTAGGTTGCTGGGCTGCCGAACGGCATAATAGGGTTCCGCGGTAACGATCAGTGCGAAAGCCTGAAGGTCCGTGGTCACGTCCAGCTTGCTGCGGCTGGTATCGTCCACCAATACTTCGCCCAGGTTCACTGCCCGACCCTCAGGCGAAATTGCCCACAGGATGTAAGTCAGGTATTCATTACCGAAAGTCGTGGGTTTCTGCAGGTTGCCCAATTCCACCTCGATCTCAATGGATCCGCGCTTGCTTTCCACCTTGGCTTGGCCGTTCGCTGACGGCATCAGGTCCGTGCCTGCGAAATCCACCTTCGTAGCTCCGCTGCGGTGCCTATAGTTCACCGCCTGCACGTTGCGGCTGATTACGTTTACGCGGAAAGTGGGCGTCGGCGCCTGGGGCTCAACGGTCATGGTTGTTTGGGAGTTGGTTTGAGCCAATGCGGTCAGGCTCAATGCGAATGAGAGTGTTAACAACAGTCTTATCTTCATTGTATCTCCTTGTGGCAGATGTCTGCCGTATTGCGCCGGGATTTCCATCGTGCCGCGCCGCCGATCAGGCGTGAGGCGAGGAGAGGGACGGTCGAGGGCTCGGGCACGGGCTCGCCGCCGCCTGAATCGGGCCCTTTGCGGTCCAGGAAGGCCTTTACGGGCGTGCGAATAGCGCGCTCATCGTCGACTACCAAAATCTTTTCGCTTTGCCTGTCCAGTTTCATAGCCCGCCTCCTTCCTTAGCGGCATCTCGCTGTTCTCGCCGGGCGGGTTCATTGGCCTGTCTACGTTCTTTCCTGACCACCAGATCATGGCTAGCAGCTAGAAGCACACTTCTTCTACCCTTGGGCGATTCGCGTGTCAGTCGCATACTGCTCACACATCTGGTCAAAACTGCTCATCCCAGCCCTCGGCGCTGTGCACGTTGCCGGGCCGCAGCTTGGCCGCCAGACAGTCACCCTCGCGATTGAACAGCAACAGCGGGTGATAGCAGGTCGATTCGAAGTGCCCGTTGTAGGCGCTATGCTCCTGCTGGCCGTACACCGGAATCTCGGTTGAGTCCATGTCCAGCACTACCCGTTGCGGCGAGTCGATCCCTTCCGCCTTGGCGATTAACTCCCGGTTGATCGCTTCCAGACCGGCAAGATTCCCGTCCTGCGCCAGCACTTCCGTTTCGAACGACTGGAGTCGGGAGGTCAGGGCTGCGCCACGCTCCCAGATCCTCTCCGAGCCGATCAGCCGGAACGTGGGATCTTGGGAAAGCCGCTCGGCATCGTTGACGTCTTCGTACCCTGCCAATCGGCTGTACACCGACTGCCGCAGCAGGTCAGCAAGAGGCAACTGTATGTTCTTCCTCCGAGAGTCGGTCAAGTGTTGTTCGATGAGTTCACCGAATCCCAAGCGTTCGTCCAACTCGCGCACTAGAATCAGGCCGCCATCGGAAGTGACCCGCGATCCCTGCAAATCCACCTTCAGGGAAGCATGAAAGGAAAGCTGAAAGGGTTGATTTTGGGTCTCACCCACTGGGTCTCTACCTCCCCGAAGGCCGTCTTGACCCTGAAACCCGCATGAATACTGGCGTCTGCGGTCAGTATACGGTTAACTCTGGAATTTGAAAACGGAAATGCGGGTTAACTGGCCTGAGCAATTTTGACCAAACGTGTGAGCAGTACTGGGCTGACGCGCGAATTACTCCAGGGTATAAGCAATGTGCCTCGAGCTGCCAGCCAGGGTCTAGTGGGAGGCGGATGTCAGAGGGGAACTTTATGATGAGAAGATTCCTGCCTTTGACGCTGATCGTAGGGTTCAATTCGGAGTCACTTCAGCCACCGGTTTGGCGTGGCAGCGAAAGCAGGCCAACGCGGACTACGCGCATCGAGTCTCGAGAGCAAAGTGCACTTCGAAGGTACGACACGAGCGGCCCGGGGAGCCCTGAGTAGCAGGCGAAGGCAAGGTGACGAAAGAAGTGGAAGTTAAGCCGGGAAAATAGATCTTAAGACCATAAGGAGAGTGCAACATGGCAGAGAAAATAGCGGTGTTGGGTATCTACCCCGATTACTCCAGCGTGGAGAACGCTGTCGACGTCTTGAAGGAGGCTGGATTCCGAAATACGGATATTTCCGTACTCTTCCCGGAAAAAGCAGGCTCCAAGAGTTTCGCCCACGACAAAGGCACCAGGGCTCCAGAGGGTGCTGCGGCAGGCGCAGGAACCGGCGCAATCCTGGGCGGCACCTTGGGATGGTTGGTGGGCATTGGCGCTCTGGCGATACCGGGTTTGGGTCCCTTTATCGCCGCCGGTCCTCTCATGGCCGCCCTGGCCGGGGTGGGCGTAGGCGGTGCAGTAGGCGGGATCACGGGCGCTCTGATTGGCATGGGGATTCCCGAACACAAGGCCAAGCACTATGAGGTCCGGGTAAAAGAGGGCGGAATCCTCCTTTCGGTGCATTCCGACAATGCGGACTGGACGAAGCGCGCTAAAGATATCCTGGAGCGGACAGGAGCGCAGGATATCTCGTCAACCGGAGAGGCCGGCGGCACCGCCAGCGCCGACTACACCAGAAGCGATAGGCGGTAGGCCGCTCGCTCGCACGACTACGGGTGGTGGGGCGGCATGGCAGTCCGGGGAAAGGCGCTTCGGTCTCGTGCTTCGGTGAGTCGCAAGTGCTTTAACTCTTGTGAGTGAGGTGACACACGGAAACCTTATTGATCATTATTGTAGTGTTGTCATTACTCGGCGGTGGGGGCTGGGGATACTCTCGTTGGGGCCGCTAGCGCCCGCTGGCCATTGACCATGAAGATGCTTACACACACAAAGGAGGGTCCTATGCATTCGACCAAATGGGTTGCCATTGTAACGCTGCTGCTTCTGATTGTTGGAACTGGCTGTTCGCGGAATCTCTCTCGCGATGTGAAAGACAACGTCAAGAGGTCCCTGGAGCAAGCCGGCCTCAATGACGTGAAGGTGGACCAGGACCGCGACACGGGCGTGGTCACGTTGAGTGGACAAGTAGAGTCCGACGATGAAAAAGCGCGTGCCGAAACCGTAGCCAAGGCGGCGGCCGGTAACCAGGTCGTCTCCAATCAAATTGCGGTGCGTCCGGTCGGTTTCGAGAGCGAGGCCAAAAAAATTGCTTCAGATCTGGACACTGGGATCGAGAAGAATTTCCACGCCGCGCTGATCAGCAAAAGGATGGACAAGGGCGTGAAATACGAAGCCAAGAACGGCGTGCTGACGTTAAAGGGCGAGGTCAACTCGCAATCCAAGCGGGACCGACTCGAAGAGCTTGCTGCCTCGATTCCGAACGTCAAACAGGTCGTAAACGAAATTCAGGTAAAGGGCCAGAAAGCGACGACTACACCGTAGCCAATTGGCCTGGCAGGCGCTGCCCTTAAAAGAATGGCCCGATTTCACGAGGAAAAGCCTTGCGCCCTCTCCTCGCGGGCAGGAAACGTTTCGGATGTGAAGGACAGCGTGGAGTCTCAGCGTAAAGAGCTGGCTGGCCCGGCTCGTTTTGAGCAGGTCTCCCACGAGCACATCGGGATTCACGTTGGCAAAGTGAACTCTGAGACTCTTAATCGGCGCTTTCTGAATGAATGCCTGGGCCTCAGGGTCAACGCTGAAGCCCGCAAGGATGAGTATGTCATACCCGTTGACGCTTGCCGTCTGTGTGCGGCCTCGTGAGTCTGGATGGGCGTCACTGGCCCGTGTCGTGGGCCAGTCATTTCATGAATAAGTTCAAGAAGCTTGGCTCCAGCGGCGGGTTGACGGTCCATAGTGGCCTCTTAATTGGTATTTCCTGTTCCGAGGCTCCAGCCGCGCGGCTGCGCTTAACTCATCGACTGCGTCGTATATGTGGCCCAGCTTAAGATGCTGTTCCCCCTTTCTGTAATGGTCCTTAGCCTTGTTTTGAGGGAAGAGGAAAGCCTCAGAGCAGAGGGCCGTTTAGAAGGAGACCGGGTGTCGCAACTCGGTGTCGCATAATGGCCTCCTCGGGGAACTTAGGCTGTGGAGTATATTCAATCTCCAAGTGTCAAAAGTCAACACAGTGCATAACAGTTCGTTGTGATCAAATGTCGTGTATTGACAAATGAAGTCATATTGCGAGTTTCCGGCATTCGGCCTCTAACTCGGTTGCGACATCTTGCGCGTATCTTATGAAGTGGTGTCCTGAAAGCAGAATCGTAATTCCCATGCTCAACTTCGGTGGATTCCGGGACCAGCGCGTGAGGATTTGCAGGAGGAACTTCCAGTACTGTCTCCGATAGGACGAGAGGATGCCTTGGTGGAAGATGGAGCGAACTAGAATGCCAAGCATGAGCGAGAACGGATAGGACGTCGCTTTCTGCTCCTCCAGTGTTTCCCACTGCACAAGCGAACGATAACCCCGATTGTAGAATGCCGACGGAGAATAAAGGGAAAGGAGAGTATCGCGCAAACCCCGCAAGAGGACAGGGAGCGGGAGGAGGGTTCGAAAATTAGGCGGGTTGAAGTTGTTGCCCGTGGTGTTTGCCTCCAGTAATCGGCCCTGTTTCAACATTCGATCGTGGAGCGGAGTCGTGGCCGGCGCTTGCAGGAAGCCGAGCATGGCCCAGGGAAGGGCTGCGCTCTCAATGAATTCTCTTTGCCGCTCGAAGATATCTTCCGTATCCGAATCGAAACCGATGATGAAGCCTCCGGTCACCCAGAGACCTTGACTCTGGATGAAGCGGATCGAATCGAGCTGATCACGCCGCAGATTTTGGTATTTCTTGGCTTCCGCCAGGGACTCTGCGGAGGGACTCTCGATGCCAATGAAGACATAATAAAAGTTCGCCTTCACCATCGCTTCGATCAATTCCGGCCTCTGGGCGAGATCGATCGATGCCTCAGTGTAAAACAAAAAGGGATAGTCATGAGATTTCTGCCACTCTTCCAGGCTCTGGGCCAATTCGAGGGCGCGCTTATGGTTGCCAACAAAATTGTCGTCGACGATAAAGACCTGGTCGCGCCAACCCAGCTCGAACAGGGCATCGAGCTCCGCCAGCAACTGACGCGGAGACTTCGTTCGCGGCTTCCTTCCATAGATGGTGATGATGTCGCAGAACTCACACTGGAATGGACAGCCGCGTGAAAACTGTACCGCCATGGAGGCGTACTTGTTGATTTGGAGCAGATCAAACCGCGGGACCGGCGTCTTGCTGATATCGGGCTTGTCCTTAATGACGTAGAGCCGCTTCGCGGAGCCTCGCTCCAGATCAGCGGCGAGGCTTTCGAAAACCTCATCGGGCTCGCCGACGACAACATGGTCCGCCAGTCGAAGCAGAACGTGCGGTTCACTACTCGCATAAGGTCCGCCGATCATCGTTCGCTTACCAAGGGCCCGGGCCCGGAGGAGCGTCTCGCGAATGTCATCTTTCTGGACGGGCATGCCGCTGACCATAACGAGGTCGGCCCAAAGAAGGTCCCTGTCCAGCAGATCTTCAAAGCTTCGATCGACCAGCTTCAACTTCCAGTTCTTCGGACAGAGCGCGGCTACGGTGAGCAGACCCAGAGGAGGATGGATGGTTTCTTCCGGAATGAGATCCAGCATTGCTTCAAAGCTCCAGAAAGAGGGCAGAAAGCGCGGCCATATCATAAGAACTTTGATCGCTGCACCGAGAGGAGGAAAGCTGTGCGGATCGCCGCGGTCCTCGGTTAGCGCCGGGGGGGGTGGCTCCTGGAAATCGGTCGTCTGAAACAGATCGCCCTTCCCACGTGTATCCCGCGGTTTTCACATTATGGGTCTGCGGTCAGTTGAGCGGGGTCGAATACCATTAGCCGGAATTTCCGTTTTGATTTCCCGACCGACCAGTAATATACATCTGACCGGCTCCGCATACAACGCTCCCTCCCACTTTTCGGTGCCGGGGTGCTTCCACTGGCCGGCGCGAGGCGAGTCCTACGCCTTCCAAGAGTCCCAGAGCCCGCAACTGCGGCTGTTGCGACCCACTCCTCAGACACTTTTCCTTCCCCTTCCTCCCTCGTCACCGAAATCTGATCCGGTCTGCGGTTCGCCTATCCCGCTGGCGATGGTAGCGCTGCGATCCGCTGGAGCATCGCTCCAAAGAGGCGCCGCGTCAGATGGCTCTCCGCCAGGAGCAGCCAATAGTAGCGGGCATGCTTGATCAAACGTCCGCCGGTTTTCACCAGCCGCTGCTGCTCAGCCGGAACGTTGGGTCTTGCGAGAGCCGCTCGGCATCGTTCACATCCTCATAGCCCGCGATCCGACTGTAGACGGACTGGCGCAACAGGTCGGCCAGCGGGAGCTGCGTGTTCTTCCCTCGCCGTGAGTCGGTCAGGTGCTGGGCGATGAGTCCGCCGAGGCCCAAACGTTCGTCCAACTCGCGCACCAGAATGAGGCCTCCATCGGAGGTGACGCGTGATCCCTGGAAATCCACCTTCAGAGAAGCGTTGAAGCAAAGCTGGAATGGCT
>Ga0315280_10005624_pt1 | contig 17748 bp, 13 predicted proteins | sample YL17G06_40_MG_FD_203697 | JGI IMG/M metagenome (GOLD analysis project Ga0315280, IMG submission 203697) | Sediment microbial communities from Yellowstone Lake, YNP, Wyoming, USA - YL17G06_40 | ecosystem: Environmental > Aquatic > Freshwater > Lake > Sediment | place: USA: Wyoming | collected... | reverse complement strand
GAGTGAAGCCTGGCGACATTCGTACTGTTAGGGATTTGGAAAAGATTCCAATGTTAAGAAAGGATGAACTGATTGCCCTTCAAAAGGCGAATCCTCCTTTCGGCGGTTATCTGGCTGTGCCCATGGATAGCCTGGAGAGGATATACCAATCACCAGGTCCCATCTATGACCCGCAGCGCAAGAGAGGGTTCGGCATGGGCGCTGGATTGGGACCGGACTTCGGCAAAGGGCAAATCGTAATGAATACGTGGTCATACCACATAACGCCCGCTGGCCTGGGAGTTGACCAGGCGCTCAGAAATTTTGGGGTCACCGTTGTTCCCACGGGCACGGGAAACACCGAGCTCCAGGTGCAGATTATGCATGACCTGAAGGTGCATGGTTTTGTGGGCACCCCGAGCTTTTTAAAGATTATTATAGATAAGGCTGAGGAGATGGGGTATGACTTCAAAAAAGATTTTAATCTGAAATGGGCTATGGTGGGTGGAGAAATGGGAGGTGAGACGCTGAGGAAGCTGTTTCAGGAAAAATATGGAATCCTCTGTATGGGCGGAGATTCTTATGCTACGGCTGATATCGGGACGATAGCTACAGGCTGCGACAAGCAGTCTGGGATGCATATCACCACCGATGCCGTAGTTGAGATAGTTGACCCGGCAACGGGGAAGCAGCTTGCCCCCGGTGAAGTCGGGGAGGTGGTGGTGACCCCGTTTGATGAGGTTTATCCTTTGATTCGGTTTGGCACAGGTGACCTTTCTACGTTTGTTGATGAGCCCTGTGGCTGTGGCAGAACAACTCCCAGGATACCGAAGATTATGGGGAGGTCAGGTGAGGCGGTCAGGGTGAGAGGGATGTTTGTTCACCCCAAGCAGACCGATGAAGCTATTTCTAAGTTTCCTGAGATTTCTCGGTATCAGCTTGTGGTCACCCGTCCCCAGCACAGGGATGAGATGGCTTTGAAGGTTGAGCTTGCTGATGAGACTGTTGATAAGGAGAAACTGAAGAGTGCTCTTGATAAGAATTTCAGGGATATATGTAAGGTGAGGTTTGACCGCATGGAGTTCGTTGCCAAAGGCACTATTGCAGAGGATGCCAAACGCATTGTTGATGAGAGAGTCTATTAACTAGATTTAGGTTTGCATCACTTAAGAACAAACGAAGGGGGAGGAAAGCAATGGAAACCAGAAAATCTGCTCTTTCATTTGAGGCATTGGAGAAGATGTCCCGGGATGAGCGGCGGAAACACCTGGATGAACAGCTAAAGTGGCTAGTGTCTTATGCCTATGAAAGGGCTCCGGCAATCAAGGCGAGGTTTGATAAAGCAGGTATTGCACCATCAAAGGTGTCAGGCATCAAGGACCTGGAGGGTTTGCCCCTACTGAAGAAGGATGAGCTGGTGGATTTGTATAAAGCCAATCCTCCACTGGGTGGCCTGGTTACTGTGCCAATGAGCGAGTTGGAGAGGGTATATGTGTCCCCTGGTCCGATTTATGACCCACACCACCAGAGCGAAAATTTCTGGCAGAGGCATGCGCATTTAGTAAAGTCTCTTGGTTTTGGCAAGGGGGATGTCGTTATTAACACATGGGCTTATCACCTGGTACCGGCCGGGCATATGTTGGATGAAGCGCTGAGGCGAGCCGGGGTTACAGTTGTGCCTACCGGGGTGGGAAACACCGAGCTTCAAGTTCAAGTCATGCATCAGCTTAAAGCTACCGGATTTCTCGGCACCACCGGATTCTTTATGAATATCATCAACAAGGCTGAGGAGATGGGCTTTGACGTCCGCAAAGATTTTAGCCTCAAGTTAGCTTGTATTGGTGGCGAGATGGGTGGTGGTCCAATCAGGAAAATGGTTGAGGAGAAGTACGGCATCGCTACCAGAGATGTCTATGGGACGGCTGATGTTGGTATGATAGCTTACGAGTGCAGTGAGAAGAGTGGCATGCATATTGCTGAGGAAGTTGTAGTTGAGATAATCAGCTACGAAACGGGAAAGCCGGTTGCCCCTGGTGAAGTGGGTGAGATAGTGGTGACTCCGATTGATGAGACCTATCCGTTAATACGCTTTGGCACCGGTGACCTTGCGGGGTTGATTGACGAGCCTTGCCCCTGTGGCAGGACTGCTCTCAGGATAACACGCCTGCTGGGCAGAGTGGGCGATGCCGTCAGGACCAGGGGCATGTTTATTCATCCTCGCCAGCTTGAACCGGCGATGGCCAAGTTCCAGCAAGTGGCGAAATATCAGGCGGTGGTGACCAGGCCAGGCAATCGGGATGAGCTCACACTCAAGGTGGAGCTTAAGACTGAAGAGGGGATTGATAAGGAGAAGCTGGCGCAGGAGCTAACTAAGGTGGTGAGTGATGCGGTGAGGATCAAGGTTGACCGGGTTGAATTTGTAGCCAAAGGGGTGATCCCCGAATGGCATAAGCTGATAGTTGACGAGCGGGTTTATTAAGGTAAGCTCACCCTTATACTGGCTCTCTCCATTCAAGGGAGAGGGAGTTTTGCTAGAATTCCATTGTGGGCTTTGCCCATGTCAATGACATCGTGCCTTTCTGCTTTTTCCTCTTTCTCAACCTCAAATTGTGATAAAATAGGGCAATAATCCTATATTCTGGTGGCTGTGATATGGCAACGCAGATGGCTAGTGAAGAGAAGCAGGCAAATGTGAACTTGATTACTTGCGGGAAGTTGACCCGGACTTACATTGAGAGGCCAACCCCAAAAGAGGTTGAGTATCTGGCGCAGAGCTTCAGTTTTCATCCTCTGAATTTAGATGACGTTCTGAGCCGAGTACAACGTCCCAAGATCGATGAATATACCTTTATACCTTCTAAGGACTTCGCCATGCCAGGGAGGCAACTCCGGCTCGGGTTCCGGGGTAAGCGGAGATGTTGCTAATTTAGCAACGTCCTTTGTTTTAGGTCGCTCGCGCCCCAGTGTATCGGTTACCTTCTCAATTCGGGTAATTACCCCGTTAACCAAGGGGGTTGGTTCGAGTGACCCCGTGTGATCGTCTGCACACTACGCTAAATCGTGCAATGAGGTAAGGATTCAAGCTATTGTTACCTGAATAGCTCACTTGCATCAGAGTAATCTCTTAACATTTACTTGACGTTAAAAACAGGCTTACGCTTCTCCACAAAAGCCCGCAACCCCTCGTTCCCATCAGGATGAGCCGCACAGCTGCAAAGACCTGCACGCTCTCGCTCAATTTGCGCCTCAAAGGCCGTATTGAAGGAGTCTGTGAGGAGTTGTTTCGACCATCCAAAGGAGTTAAGCGAGCCTTTTGCCATTTCATGGGCTATTTTTACTGCCTCTTCCACCGAACGCCCATCCTCTACGACCTTCGTCGTTAACCCCCAAACCAATGCTTGCTCTGAAGAAATTGGCTTGTCAAAGGAAACAATCTCTAACGCCCGGGCTAAACCCACGAGCCTGGGCAACATAAATGTACCCCCACCATTGATGCACAGCCCATTTGAAGTATATGCCTGTCGCAGAATGGCAGACCTGTCCATAACACGAAAATCGCAGGCTTATGCCAGTGAAAACCCACCACCAACCGCTATGACTGGTTTACTCATCCGTCTGATCTCCAGAACTGCTTGGTGTAAGCGGGCAGCCAATGTATGAAAAGCTGCCGAAGGACCATGCGGAAAGCCATGTGCCCACCTCAAATCGCCGCCTGCGCAGAAGCCCTTACCCCTACCAGAGATCACTATCCCACGCACAGAATCATCCACCGCAAGGGTAGTAATCCGGCTCGCAAAGAGTTCAATCATATCGAGATCAAAGGCGTTGAATGTTTCCGGCCGGTTTAACAACACTGTAGCTACTTGACCATCTAATTCAACACATACAGTCTCTGCCATTTTCTTTACCTCCAAGATAGGCACAATTTCGTTCGTGTCATTTTACACTGTCCAAACTAATACTTACAAATGTCGGCAACCATGACAGCAAAGACGACTCGAAGGAGTCACCTTATCCTCTTAACAATGAGAAACAAGAATTTGGGCTATTATCAATATGGCAGGTAAGTTTGTTGAGTGACCAAAACGCCATCTGGTGTAACAGCACCATGGTCTACCCGATATCAAAGACACTGGGGCTTGGGTAACAAAATGAGTTTTTGTTAACAGAACCGAGGATGTAAAACGAAGTCGGCTTATCGTTCGCAGCATTGAACAAATTAGTTACAGATGCCGTCTATGCAGACTGTAGATACAAGGGGATTCTCAGGCGGACTTACTCTCTTTCATTAGTTCGTCAAGTTCGTATTTCAGGGGCGTATAGTCATTAGATAAGACTCTTATGTAAGGCCCTTTGCCGCGCGCTAAGTAGGGCTTGTGTTTACCCTCAAATATAGTTACCAACACGACCGATTTGTCATCAATCTTTCTAACATCAAGGTCATACTGAGGGACTGGATCACACCTGTGTCTAATAAGGCCTTCCACAGCCTTCTTGGTGTTTGAAGCATTGCTCACTCCTGCCACATTACGGTTGTCGTCAACCCCGACAAGAATGATGCCGCCCTGGCTATTTGCAAAAGCTACTACCGTCTTCAGAAATTCGTCGCCGCTTGAGTCTCTTCCTTTCGCTTGTAATTTGAACTCAACCGTCTCACTCTCTCCCTGCTGTATGATCTCTCGTAGGTCATCCAATGTTATATCAAGGGTTACTTCCTCCTGGGACGGAGGTCTCCCCCAACTCAAGCGAACTCTCCGATAATCTAAGACATCACCTTTGTCTCGATCCAGCAAATAGAGCCATATTTGTAATGGTCGATCTTTTAGAGGAACGTTAGCGACATTACTATCAAATGCGAAATCTGTGCTCTCCGTTCCAATGGGGTACTCTACATAGAGTTTACCTATGAGGTCACCAAAGCTAGCCTCCAAAGTCTCAACACACACTACTAGACGAGATGTACCTATGCTGACATGAGATATTTTAGCCATATAGTTTGGCACGAGGACTACGACCTTGTTTTGCAAACCTTCATATCTGCGCAGGTCAACACGCAGTTCATTCTCTATTGCGCTAAAGGGGTCGGGGTAAAGAGGCAAGCTTTTGGCGACTAGGGCACCACCTCGTACGTGCTCTCTAAATCCTTGGTCTGCCTCAAAGGTGAAGATGCTGGCAGGCCATTCAATCGAGAGTTGTTCATGCCGGCTGTGCAAGTAGTCCTTTCCAAAAAGATACACAAAAGTCCCCTCCAAGGGGATTTCGGCAAATTCAGGTATGACTAGCTTGCCCTGCTCTACCAGGTTTCTTAGTAGGCTTATCCCTTCTTCGACTTTAAGAGGAACTTCACAAATTACCAAACTGCCATAGTTCAAGCACTGTTTGGCTATTGTCCGCTCACCCCTGTGAACCATAGATACTTTGGCAAAGAAGTTGGCCCACTTGCCGTCATCCTTATGAACTAAGACAGCCTGTAACAAAGCGCTGCCGTACCATTCAACATGAACATCCACCAGTCTGCAGATTTCTCCAAAGGTCTTCGCATCTCGATCGGAAACTTTGCCCGCCCGCATTACAATTCCTCCGGCCTCCATACCTTCCTATCACGCAACACACTTTGTCCCAGAGTATACACTTTGACTCTCCAATTATGTTCATTGTATATCGGCGGCTTCATAGTATCAAGGCAAGAAGATGAACGTGATATGAAATTGCGTCACAAGGGGGCCGTTCAAGTGCTGGTTAACAATTGTCAGTATTGTTGAGCAGGTGGTTTTTGCCACGTAATCTGCTATCTGTTGTGTCTGGCCTAACTTCGACCTTCCACTACCGCTATTTCTGCCTCGGTGAGACTGTAGAGCTTATAGACTACTTGGTCGATGAGCTTATCGGTGAGTCCGATTGTTTCCAAGATTGGCTTAAGTTTAGCTACCGAGGCATCAGATTCTGCTCGGATGGTCTCCTGAGGCTCGCGTCGGCTGACATCAATACTCTTGGCTAATTGTATTACTCTTCGGTTTTTTCCCACCGCATTGAGAAGACCCTGCCACCCTACCTCAACCTTGTAGTATTCTTTGATTTTCGTCTTGTTCTTCAAGTCGTAAATGTTTATGCCCAGATAGACTTGCAGCCAAGTTAGGAATCCCTTTATCTCTGCCTGCTTCTCCTTGTGCAGTCGCGTCATCTCCTCGGCTAGAAAAGCGAGGAGGTCATATACCACATCTGATTTCTCATGTTCAATGCCCGGTGTCCCATCGGCTTTCTGCGGCAGGCACTTAGCCACGAAAGCTAGAACCTTACTAAAGTCGTGGCTTTCCAGGTATTCCTGATACAACTTTTTGTCCTTCTCCAGCAGTTGCTTACGGTCCTTCTCCGGGGTAGTGAAGTTAATAGCACGGACTGGCAACCTTTCAACTTGAGGAGGACCGAGTGCCAAGAAACCGCCAGATAAGGCCATACTGCCATATATTTCTTTGCATAACAGCGTCATTAATTTGCTATTCATCAAGGATAAAAGATAGAGAAACGATAGTGAGGCATCCACTACAACGACTGTTGACTTACCTGCTAGTATCAGCCCATCTGCGTCATATATTCCTTCCAATGTCTTGACCATACCAGCGAGTATCAATTTCGGTACTCGTGCTTGCTCGTACCTAGTGGGCATTTCATGCGACAAAACCTTTCGAGAAACAACCGGTTTTCGATAAGTTTCCTTAATGTATTGGGTAGGGTCGATAGCCCAAAGCGATTCGTACCTGTCGATCGTTCCTGTGTTCACAAAAACGAAATATTCATCGCCGGATAATTCTTTTTCCAAAGATATAAGAAGCTCAGCTATCTTATAAGATTCTGAAACCGTGGCGGCCCCTATAACATTTGAATAGTCAGCAAGGGTCTTCGAGACCTCTACGGCTTTCGAAATGATACCAATATTGTCCGAGAAAATCGGCCACCAATAACCTTCAGGAAGAGAATCAAGAACCTTTGGCTTTACGTGTTTTTCAAATGCTACTATGGGAGACCCAAGTTCTGATGTAACCATTTTACTGAGTAATAGAATGTCGTTAGGAGTTCCTTGTCTCTTCCGAACCACATACACAATAGGATAGACGTCGGCATCAAACACTTTTACGGAAGAGTAATCCCTAAATGATATAGGCTGGTTCGATCTCAATAGTGATTGTATGCTGGCACTATATTTTGCACCTAGCAACTTATTGGGAACGATTAAGCTTGAATACCCTCCACTACGGCTCAAGGTAAGCCCTAACTCAACGAATACTACGAACAAATCCCAATTACCAGAGGCGGCATTCCATCGAATTGAGCAGTACTGTCTTAACTCCACGTGAGATCTTGCCATCTCCTCTGAATCAACATAAGGCGGATTTCCTACTGCAGCATCAAAGCCAGGGTTTTGCAGCCTTTGCCCGTTTCTATCAAAGAATACCTCGGGGAACTCAAGCTCCCAATGGAAGAAGTGCTTTTGCTTGGCTAGCGATTCAGCTTTGTCCAAATATTGCTGTGCCTGAGGCGGAGGTAGTTGGCTCTCCTTCCCTTGAATTACTTGGACGAGGTTGTTATACAGCTTCTCGTCCATCTCATTGCCGAAATAGTAGCTTACCCAAAGGTCAGCCAGCTTCCTATAGCGGAGCCGGCGTGACTCCACTAATTCCTTAAATATACGGTCTTTTTCCTTGATATCGTTAATGGTATCGCTGGGCAGAGTCTCAATAAGAGCCACATCGCCTACTGAAAGGCCAATATCCTTGCTGAACGCCTCTTTATCAAAAAGAGCAAGTTGCTCGGACGGCACAGTTTTCTTCTCTTTTTTCATCGGCAACCGCTCTAGATCTTCGAGCCTAGCTCCAAGGAGGCTATTGCCACATCTGAGATGGTGGTCTAAGAAAGACAGTGGCTTGTTCTTAGCCACGGTAGATAGCCACAGACTCACTTTAGCCAGCTCAACAGCCAAAGGATTAATATCGACTCCGTAAATGCAGTGCTCAACGACCCGTCTTTTCCAGTAGTCAATGTCTTCGATAGCTCCGTCACGATATGGTGGCGGGATATTGGGATTCGTAGCTAGCTCCTCAGCAAGATATTCTGTGGCTCTAACCAAGAAATGCCCGCTACCCATGGCTGGGTCGAGCACTTTGAGGCTCAGTATTTCATCAGTTAAACCCTTTTGGGTACTTTCAAGTTCTTTCTCCAAAAGCTGGCGATTTTCGCCTCGGGCAGCTTTAACTTTGGTTTCAAGCGTGGCTATTCTACCATGCCATGCATCTATTTTCTCACGCACCAGAGGCTCAAGCGTGTTCTCAACGATGTACTTAACTATATAGTCGGGGGTATAGTAGGAGCCTGTGGCCTTTCTTTCTCCTTTTTCCAAAGTTAGATAGATTTCGCCTTTAGGTTTTTGACCATATACTCTCTGGCCTTTCAATTCAGTTCTTGGTATTACTTTCTCCTTACCTTTTTCTCTAATGATGACCATTTCCTCATCGGCGACTTGGGGTTTATGCTCAAGGAGTCCCTCGTAAATGCTGCCGAGGTGCTGGATTGCCAGGTCACGGTAGTCTACAAAGTCCCGCTTCCTCTCCGGCTCAGTATCTGCTCTAGCGAATAAGTCAATAGCTTTGGCCAAGTAGAGGTCTCCAATATCATACTGTTCCAGGAACTGATGTCGGTGGGGATCGAATAGGCCGCCGTTGTATTCATACACATCAATCGCTGGGCTGCCTTCGTTGATTGCTTTGAACAGAGCTTTTAGTTGCGACCAGTAGTTTGTCCAGTCTGGCGGGATAATGGCTCCATCGTCTATACGTTTGGCAATGTCTTTCTTCAAATGATTAAGGCTGTAGTTATCGCTATATGACCGATTTGTGTCAAGCGGCAGAAGCCCACGGCTCTCGGCATAAAAGATAAATAGCAGGCGGTAAAGCAATACGAGCGAGTTGTCATAGATGTTGTTTAATTGCAATCGGGAATCTAAGTTGTTCCTCTGAAATCGAACAAAGCCCTCACAGAGAGTTTCTAATGCTTCGTATACAGCGTCTTTGAGCTTGCTACCTATGGCAGTAGCGTAGCGGGCGCTCTCCTCAAAGACCCGGTCGAGAAAAGATTCGCATTTCTCAATGCCTGAGAATGCCTCACGACGGAAAAAGAGATATAAATACTTAAACGCTTGCTCGTTACTCTGTTCAATAAGAGAAACGAGGTCAACCTCATAGTAGCTGTTCAGTTTAAAGCTTGTGTCACGATTATAAAGCCGCCAATAGCGCCCGTCAGTAAGAATGCCCCAACGAAGCCCTGTGGTTCTCAAATAATAGTCGACCTGGAAGTTGGGGTTGTTGTTGTCGAAGGGGTCGGCACCCTCACGGCTTTTCCGGTCCAAGGGACGGCCATAGCGTTTTGCTTCAGCTATGGCTACTGCATGTCTGAAGTAGTCTATGCTCCCTCTTTGGGAAACAGCGCGGCTCATTGAATTGTGGTCTGTGAATATGGCGTAATCGGGAGCTTTCACGCTGTGATCTGTAGGCAGGGATGGTTCGGGTTCATAGATGTGGCCTAATATCCGCAATACTGGATCTATAAGGTATTCGCGTGTCTGCGGTTCTTTGGCAGTAGTTATATTGTCCTGAATTGAAGCCCAAAGGTTCTTCAGCTCTGCAAATGCAGCAGATAAACCTGGAGGATTGTGCCATAGCGGCAACGTTGGCAAGCGAGCATTAAGATAGTAATCGGAAAAAAGGTAATGATTTCTATGGCCGATTCCCGGCCATAGGGTTAATTGTTGAACACTACCGCTTGCGGGCATATGGCAACCCACGTAATGTGTTAGCTCAATTATATCAAGTGGAAGGGAATGTAAAAAGGGGATGCAAACCAAAGAGCTTCTGTAAGAATTTTCAAAGCTTGGGATCTTCACATTGAACATAACGTCACTTTGTCGAGCCGGCAATACGTGCTATTATTATAGAGTGGGGGAAGGTCTATGGATATCAAGGAAGTAGAAGAAGGTGATGGTGCAAAAGCCATCCTAAATGTAAGTGAGGAGCGTGAATATGTTCATCCAGATTATGACTTGGTTTTGGGTGAAGGGCAAATTGGCCAAACTGGGCTTCTCGCTATCGCAACACTGAAGCTGAAGAATCCTAGAACAGGCTCATTACCTGACTTTGTACTGCGGTGGGACGATAAGGATGACCGTCTAGACGTAGATTCGCTGAGTAAGCTGGAGAAAGAACAGAGACTATTCAGAAGGGGAACTGGCGGGTACTGCGGACACCACTCCGTGAGAATTAGCACTAGCCCCAGGGCCTTTGAAATCAACCTGGCGTGGCAGGGACAGGGGATATATCGTGGTAGGCTTAAGTTCAATCTGAGCATAGATTTATCAGCAAGAGACAAAGTGGTGCCAAAGGATACTGCATCCACGAGCCTTACGAGAGTCCCAAGTTAAGAACTGCTGAATTCATTCGACCGTCGGGACATTGTTGTTTAGTTACCGGCCAATAAGACATTAAGCCATTTTGTTCCCGAGCGGGAAGAGATAAAATGCGCTAAGCTTAATCCTAGGTAGATGGGAAGGCTTTTGTATAGGTTCAATCGTAAAAAGGACTTCAATGAGGGAATAGGAATTCACCAAGGAAGAAAATCAAAGCGTAAAGGCCTACTACCGCCGCCAAGAAAACAAGAATAGACCGTTCCTTGCTCTTTATCATACTGATGAGCCCTGTTACAAAGGCAGCTATGCCTGAGATACCAAAGGCAGCGATTGCCATGGCCAGAATTGGATTAAATCCCACACCACCCAGCCCCATCAAGACCGCGAACAATATGGAGAGCAGAATGAAGGCGGCAGCTAGGCCGACCGACCATCTACCCAACGAAGTTTTTGGCAGAATACTAATCCGCACGATGCTATTCTAGGCTACGATATGGGTTGAAGTCAATGTTCCGGTCAGAGTTTGCCAACGTGCCTGAGTTTCTGACTAACCAATCCATCGTTTGGTGCAATTGAAAATTCTGGGGCAGTAGAAATGAGGATATCTTGAACACCATTTGCACGATAATAGAAGGCAGCGGGTGGACATGATATTAGTTTGTGAGCTAGTATTAGAATAGGGAATAGTGGAAAAGCAGAACGCATGCAATCAGATTTGACTGTATAGCTATTCTTGGTTACCGTCTACCAGCTGCTGAAGCTATATAGTCAGCACTCATTCCGGCAACTGTAACTTAATAAGTGGTACAATTACTTGGGGCAGGTCACCCAACATGAGAAACATAGCGCTGAGTGGCCCTGGCCTGTCTGAGTACCTTACATGCCCGTCGTTCCGAGACAGCGAGTGTTTGACACACATGAGTTACCACGTCGCATCTCTTTGACGGGCTTAGAAGTTTCCCCGGGCAGCCTCCTTCAAGATGGCATTGTCAAGCGAAAGATCTGCAACTAACCTTTTCAGCCGCACGTTCTCCTTCTCAAGTTCCCTCAGTCTCCTGGCCTGGTCTACTCGCATACCACCGTAATCTTTACGCCAGCGATAATCGATAATAAGTCTGTGCTGTTACCCCCATCTTCTTGCTAGCCTCAACGATGGTAAGCCCCTGGCTTAGCAAAACCTCGACCTCTCGTAGCTTGTTGATGATCTGCTCTGGTGTGTAAGCTTTTTTTCTCATGTGCCCCCTTTCTTAATCCAGAGTGTAACATTCTACTCGGATTAGTTTTTGGGGGTCAGGTCATGGGTGTTAGGTCAAGAAATTATCTTTTTAATATTGTAACTACAGCATTGGGGCCAGCACCACTACTGTGACATAGCCCAATCTTGGCTCCCTGAACCTGCCTCGGACCGGCAAGTTCCCGTAATTGACTAACTATCTCTATGATCTGTCGCCCACCGGTAGCTCCCAGAGGATGTCCACAACCTACAAGACCGCCGCCTGTATTTGCTGGGAGTTTTCCTCCTATCTCAAAATAGCCTTCTCTCAACAGGTGGGGGGCCTCGCCCGGTTGGCAAAAACCCAGGTCCTCGACATCCGATAGAAATGCGGGCGCCATGGCTTCGTAAGCCTCGATTACATCCATGTCCTCCGGACCGTAGCCTGAGATTTCCCAGGCTTGCTTGGCTGCTTCCTTGGTCAGATTTGTAGTCGACTTAAACTTGATGCTTTCCCCTCCATAAAATCCGGTAGTGTGAACAGAAGCAGCTACTTCTATTTTCTTCTCCCTTGAAATGCGGGACTTAAGCTTGTCACCGCTGCAGAGGATAATGGCTACTGCTCCATCTACCATTGCGGCAGCGTGCAATAAGCGTACCGGTGCGGCAATTATGCGAGAGTTAAGAACTTCTTCGATGGTAACCTCTCCGCCCTGATACCATCTCGCGTACGGATTCAGATTGGCATTCTTGCGCTCCATCATAACTACTCGGGCAAAATCCTCTTCGGTGGCTCCATAATCGGTCATATATCTTACGACCCCTTGAGCATAGTTTGCCGGCTGGACATTAAACCCCAACGCTAATTCCCATGGTTTAAAGGCAGTGCTGGCTAGCAGACCTCGGCCCATCTTCTCGAACCCAAGGGCAATTACGATATCATAGAGTTCGGTGGCTATCATTTGGTAACCTAGCCTGAACGCCGCTGAAGAACTGGAGCAAGCTTGCTCGATATTGATAATTGGTATGCCGGTTAGACCTATCTCGGCAATGACCTGATGACCTTTGCCTGTTCCTGCATAGACATTGCCACAGAATGCTGCTTGGATATCTCTCCATTCCATCTCTGCATCCTTCAAGCAATTCAATATTGCCTGACTACCAAAATCGTAATATTCCTGGTCATCGTATCTCTGAAACCTGACTATACCGACTCCTCCTATGTAAACCTTGCGTAACGCCTGCAATTCTTTTATCGATTTCATGCACTAAACCTCTTTTTTACTATTCCTTAACCGGCGTAAATTTATGAGCCATAACCTCATTGCCTTGCTCATCCTCACCTAACTTCTCGATAACCAACTCTACAGGCATGCCTATTCTGAGGTCTTTGAAATCACAGCCCGTGAAGTGAGCCAGCACCCTGACCTCCGGCAAAGCTATTATGCCATAGGCATAAGGCACCTTCCCTACAAAGAACTGCGTTGGCTGCTGCATGATTACGCTAAAGCTGTAGATCTTCCCTCTTCGGCTTAGTTTACAATCCTCCAAACCCCGGTGCTGGCAGTGAACGCAAACCCCCTTCTCCCTTTTTGGGAAGTAGACTTCTCCGCAAGCAGGACAGCGGCTGCCAATCAACTGCGGTTTCTCATCAGGAGATGATGGAGTGGTCCACAGCCCAACCCTCACCGGCACCTGCTTTTTATCACTAGCCGTCATTGTCCTATTTCTCATCCTCCTTTAAATACTGGCTTGCGCTTTTCTCTGAAGGCTCTCCGTCCTTCTTCAGTGTTCTCTCTTGCCAATGGTGTAGACATCTCCTGGGCAGCGATGGTGACATCAAGTTTCAAGGCAGATTGGAGGTCTATCTGCATGCCTTCATTGACACACCTTTTGGCTATCTTTATACCGTGGGGCGGCATGTCAAGTAGCGCGTCAGCCATTTTCCTGGCTTCATCCATTAATGACGCCACAGGAACAACTTTATTAACTAAGCCGATGCGGTAAGCTTCCTGAGCATCAATTCGTTCAGCTAGATAAAGCATCTCCTTAGCCTTGGTTATTCCTACTATTCGCGGGAGTCTCTGCATTCCCCCGGCCCCGGGGACTACACCTACCTTTAGTTCAACCAGCCCAAATTGAGCAGATTCGGAGGCTATTCGTAGGTCACAGCATAGGGCTAACTCCAAGCCGCCACCCAGACAATAGCCACTTATAGCAGCAATGGAAGGCCTATCAAAATCCTCGATTTTCTTAAACTGGTCTCGCGAGCTGGGACGTGTTACCCCGGGTGGAAACTGCTCTCTTATATCAGCTCCAGCGCTGAAGCACTTTTCCCCTCCGGTTATAATTATTACCCTTATACTCCTGTCCTGCTCAATGTCATCCCAAGCCTCCTTCATATCCGCTTGCATCTTGGTGTTTATGCTGTTCAGGCTCTCGGGTCTATTCATGGTGATAATGGCAATGCCATTCCCTTTTTCGTAAAGCAGAGTTTCGAATGCCATCACAAAGTCCTCCTCAAAACAGGCTTATGATACCATGCTGAATCCACCGCTGACGCTGATGGTCTGACCTGTTATGTGCTTGGAAACATCCGATGACAGGAAAACACACATTCTGGCCAAATCTATCGGTTCCCCCAATCGGCGTATCGGATATAACTTTAACATTTCCTCACGTCTCTTCTGAAATTCTTCCTCACCCAGTCTTGCCCTCATTGCTTCATTCCCCCGGAGGTTCCTTTCAGTCTGGGTGGCTCCTGCGGAGACGCCATTAACATTTATATTATGGCGGCCTACCTCTTTGGCCAGGGCTTTTTGGAAGGCAACGATGCCACCCTTCGCTGCTGAATATGCAGCCATGAAGGGTTCACCCACCCTTCCCGCATCAGAAATCATATTCACAATCTTCCCATATCTCCTCTTAATCATGTCGGGAAGCACTGCCCGTGTGCAGTTGAAGACCCCGTAAAGGCAAAGGTTCACGGTATAATCCCAGTCCTCTTTTTCTGTTTCGGCAAACGGACGGGGAGTCTTACCTGCTTCCCAATTTACACCTCGGCCGGCATTATTTATGAGAATATCTACTTTGCCAAACTCCTCCATCACCTTCATATACATGGCGTTGACCTCTTCTGGATTATCCACAGCCGCCTTAATTGCTAAGGCCTTCACTCCGAGCGCCCTAGCCTCCTTAGCCACCCCCTCCGCCCTCGACAGGTCGATGTCGTTAACCACCACATTGACGCCTTCGCCGGCCAGTGTCAAAACCGTCATTCGACCAATCCCTTCGCCTGAGCCGGTAACCATAGCCACTTTTCCTTTCAGGTCGAAATCCATTGCCATTGCCTCCTTTCCAACTGTGAAATATTAGCTTAGAAAGTTGTGTTTATCTAAGTGCATTTATGCCTGTAAGCTCACGCCCCACCACAAGCTTCTGTATTTGAGTAGTGCCATCAGGAATTGTAAATGGTCTGGCATCCCGGTAATATCGCTCCAAGCGGGCATCAGTCTGAACCCCGACAGCCCCGTGAATCTGAATTGCCTTGTATGTTACCCGGTTCACCATTTCCGTATTAAAAGCCTTAGCCATTGAAACATTTTTTCGAACCTCCCCTAGTGAGAGGTTTTTATCAATAGCATGAAAGGCACGATAGGCGAGGAACCGTCCGCAATCAATTTCGGTAGCCATATCAACAAGCATATCCTGAATTAGCTGGAAGGCAGCAATTGGCTTGCCAAACTGCTTTCTTTCCCGAGAGTAGTTTAAGGAGGCATCGAACGCAGCTTGGGCCAGGCCAACAGCTCTGACGGAGAGACCGGCACGGCCGTGATTAATTACTCTGGCAAACTCCGTATCTCCAGCTCCTGAGAGAAGATTTTCCTTGGGAACACGGCAATCAGTAAAGGTGGTCTCTGAAAATGAACTGCACCTCCACCCTATCTTATGCATCTCCCTAGTTTCATAAGGGGATTCTGCTCTATCTACGAAGATAGTACCTACCCCTTCGACCCCTTTGCCCCTATCGAGCAGGCAGAGCACAGTGATATAATCGGAAACACAGCCGTTGCTTGTCCAGGTCTTTGTCCCATTAAGAACCCAGTGGTCACCTTCCAGAGTTGCTTTAAACTCGATACCTCTGGGAGCAGCCGAGCCGACATTAGGTTCCGATATTCCAGCGCAGCCTAACATTTCCAGCGAAGCGATGCGTTTGGCGTATTTTGCCTTAAGTCTATCATTCATTCTGGAGATGTTAGCCTCTCCCCCTCCGATGGTGGCAATAACTGAACTTAAACTGGGCCACCAGTACCCCGACTCTTCAAGGAGCACTGCATAGCTCGACCAGCTAAGACCCATCCCTCCATACTCTTCAGAGGAGGTACCAGTTACGTAGCCTAAAGGCAGAAGCATGTCGAGGTAATGATGATACTCTTCCTTGGTAAACGTATCCCCTTTTTCACGCTCGTCAACTATGGGGTCGATCTCCTTCTCCCAGAAATCATGCGCATTTTTCTTAAGCATCTTCTGGTCTTCGGTAAACTCGAAGTCCATCTATTTCTCCTCCATTCTGTCTCATCTACCACCTGGTTAAAAAGACTACGCTAGCTCATCAGGGCTCTCCTGATGCCGCTTAAATATCCCCTTTTCGCTGTAGCTGTTCAATCTCCGTTGGAGTATAACCGAGCCAGTCCAGAATTTCTTGAGTGTGTTCCCCTAACGCAGGGGGTAGCCTCCTGATTTGAGGCTGCGTTTCCGAAAATTTTGCCGGATAAGCCACCTGTTTTACCTTGTCGCCATTAGCATTCTCCACCTCGAGGAAAACGCCGCGATGTCTAAGGTGTTTGTCGGCAACAACTTCCTCCAAGCTTAAAACAGGGGCGCAGGGGACGTCAGCTTCAGTCAGAACCTTAACCCATTCATCGCGCGTTTTGGCAAGCAGTGCCTTTTTAAGAACAGCCACCAGCTCGTCCCGCCTCTGCCACCTTTGCTCACGAGGCATATCAGTAAATTCTGCCTTGCCTATAGTGTGGCACAAGTTGCACCAGAAGTAGTCCTCATGAGCAATGCTGAGAGTAAGGAACTTGCCATCCTTGGCGGTAAATACGCCCATAGCCGGTTCTCCGCCACCTTGCCGGGGCGGTGTACCTGTACTGAAGTAGGTTCCTAATGGAACACTTAGCCAGGAAACCAACCCATCGGTCATGGAAACATCGATATATTGTCCGAGCCCCAGCCTATCACGGGCGAGAAGAGCGCTGAGTATACTGATAGCGGCAAACATGCCTGCTGACAAGTCGGCTATGGTAATTCCCGGTAGCTGGGGGACACCTTCAGAGTCTCTGGGGGTAAAATTCAGTATTCCGGAAATTCCCTGATAACTGGAGTCATGCGCCGGCCAGTCCCTGTAAGGGCCGTCCTGCCCATAGCCAGTAACAGAGCAATAAACGACCTTAGGATTTATGCCCTTAATAGTGTTATAACCTATGCCCAATCGCTCAACGACACCAGGTCTCATACATTCTATAATGACATCGCAATTTTTAGCTAACCTATAACAAACCTCCCTACCTCTTTCTGATTTCAGGTTAACAGTGATGCTGCGCTTGTTTCGGTTGGTAATCTCTAGGAAATGAGGTAAGACTCGTGCTGGGTTGCCTACGCCCGGGCGCTCCAGGATTATGACATCAGCACCAAGATCTCCCAATAACATGGAACAATAGGTTACTGGCAGCTTCTCTTCTATGGTTAAAACTCTCATACCCTCTAGAGCTAATGTCATCCCTTACTACCTATCATTTTCGCCCAGGCGCCCTTAAGACTGGTACAAGCTCGCGCTGGCTATTCAAACCACAATCCAGGTCAAGTGAAATAACCTAGATTACCCCTTCTTCCTCAAGCTTGTCCAAATCCTCATGGCTATAGCCTAAAAGCCCACAGTATATTTCCTCATTATGCTCCCCCTTTGTCGGGGATGAACGCTCTATCTTTGGGGGCGTGGCTGACATCTGCAGCGGAGGATTGCTAACTAGAAACTTTAGCCCATCAGGACCAGGTACTTCTGTTAGCATCCCCGTTTCCTTAATGTGGGGGTCATGAGCTACCT
>Ga0315280_10005623_pt1 | contig 17749 bp, 18 predicted proteins | sample YL17G06_40_MG_FD_203697 | JGI IMG/M metagenome (GOLD analysis project Ga0315280, IMG submission 203697) | Sediment microbial communities from Yellowstone Lake, YNP, Wyoming, USA - YL17G06_40 | ecosystem: Environmental > Aquatic > Freshwater > Lake > Sediment | place: USA: Wyoming | collected... | reverse complement strand
TTAACGACAAAGCGTGCCAAATCTTCAAGTCTGAGACGTTCATGTGCCGCAATTTCATACAACCCTTGACTTGGCGCGCCGAAAGCCACCAATGTTTCGCTGGATTGTTTCCAACTCTTGGTCAATTCATCAACAACAGCCTCTATGGGTTTTCCCTTTCGAGAGGTTGCCACAACAAGGTCGAACAGTCCATTTTTTACAAGTTGTCCAAAGGGAACCTTTGAAACAGTAACTTTGAAGCCCCAGTAAGCCTTAATTTCTCTTGGGTTAGCCAAGACCGCCTTCGGGTGTTTTCCTAATTCTGTTACTTTCACGGTGACCCTTATGTTTGTCTTCAATTTGGTGTCTGCAACCAACGCTGGCTGCTCAACTCCCACATCGACCTGTGAACCTTCTTTAGAATACGATAAGACCACACCTTCTCGAAACTCACCAACCGTAAGGTCTTCTGTTCGGTTTGCCAATGGATGATGAGATGTGCGCAGAGGCGGCAACACACCAGCGTATTGCAACTCTGGCTGAATCTTGAAAAGTCGTTTGCGGAGGTATTGAGGCGTCTCCATGTAGGATAAAACAGTTGCGACTAGGTTGATGTCTCGTCTCTGGTCTGTTTGAGGAAAGTCGGGATAAACTATTACCTCGTTTACACGAAAGATAGCCAAGGCTCGTCCAATCAAGCCAATTCTGAAGGTTTTCTCACGCAGGTGAGGAACATCTGAGACAAAAGAAGCTGGAATTGCCACAGAGAGTTTGTTGCTCCGCTTCAATGGCAGAGAAATTTCACCAAGTGTTTCCAATAGTTTCGCCCTAGACTCCTATAACAACTGCACTTCTAAATTTTGTTGAAACTATTTTCCTAGCGTTCTCTCTTTCCCAACACAAACTCTTCAAACTGTTTTTCCGCTGTTTCCATTGGCATGGTTTTTGGTGGATGCTTGAAAGCAGCGGCTGAAACACTGAAAAGGGGTCCAGCAATTTTCCTATCAAGTGCAATTTTTACAGCCCTAATCACATCGAACAGAACGGAGCCAGCGTTCGGCGCGTCCACAGTGCTCAGTCTCAAATCGAGTAACATGGGCACTTTTCCAAAGTAGAAGCCTTTAATCCAAAAGAAGCTGTCGCGTCTGTTTTCAAGAAAGTCAACGTAGTCGGTTGAACCAGCTACAACTGAAGCTTTGTATGGTAAAACCGACTCAACCGATTGAGTTTTCACCGTGCGCTTCAACTCTCGAGTTCGGTCCAGCGTGTCCAATGATTCGGTTCCACCGCCAACGTCCAACTGGTAGGTTTCATATATGCGCACCCCCTGCTCAGAAAGCAATTTGAGAAGAGTCTTGTGAACCGCAGTTGAACCCACCTGATCCGCCAAATCGTCGCCTACAACTGGTAGACCAGTCTTTTCAAATCGCTTCATCCATTCGGTGCTACTGGCGATAAAAACGGGTGAAGCATTGACGAAGGCGCATCCAGCCTCTAACGCTTGTTCTGCATACCATTCTGTAGCCTTAAAGGCTCCACTGGGCAAGAGGTTTAGAACAATCTCTACCCTATTTTCCTTAAGCTTCTTAGCGACATCAACTTCGGGTTGTTCACTCACCTTGACCACGTTTTTTAAGAGGTCGCCAACTCCGTCTAAGACCGGACCTTTCAAGACTTGGACGCCCATTTTTGGGACATCGGCAAATTTTAACGTGTTGTTGGGAGGCGAGGAAACAGCCTCAGATAGGTCTTTGCCAACTTTTCTGGCTTCTATGTCGAAGGCGCAGACAAACTCTATGTCTCTTGGGTGATAGCCGCCTAACAACAGATGTCTCAAACCCAAGGCTTGTTCTTCGGTTTCAGCCTTTGCGTAATAGTTTACGCCTTGAACGAGGGCTGAGGCACAGTTTCCAATGCCAGTTAAGGCTACGCGGATTTTTGACATAATCTGACACCATACAAAGCCTATTACGCACGTATTGTATGCGTTTTCGGCTCAAAAACTTGCCGTTGTCTGGCGTTGCTTTATAGCCTCGTTAGTGAAGCCTCGCGAAACCTGTCCTGCCTACATTTTTGCTGGTCCGGAAACTATGTTTAGTCGTAGAAGGCCCTTGTTTCTATACTTCTACTTCTTCCCCTGTTGTTATTTTTGCAACAGCGCCTACAAAACAACTACAACAAGCATCGCTGACACTTTAACATGCACTGAGCAAAAACCTCTTTAACAGCTCGATCAGTAACTCTTCAAACTTGTGATAGAAAAATAAAGGGAGAGGAAAAGGGGTTTACAGTTTAATTGGGCCTAGACGTTTTTCATGTCGCCTTAGGAATGCGCTTTCCACACCTGTTACAACAGCCATGACAGAAGCAGACCCTTTCAGCTCCTTGTCCACTCTTGCGCCCCAGATGACCTTCGCCTTTGGAGGGACAGAACGCTTCAGAATCTCAGCTGCGTGATTAACCTCGGAGAGGGTTAAGTCTTCTCCACCGGCAATATGTATTAGTAGACCCCGCGCCTTAGTCACATCTTCTATGTCAAGAAGTCTCCCGTTCAACGCTTTCTCAACTGCTTGCTCTACTCTGGCGTCTCCGTTACCGTCGCCGATTCCTATTGATGCAAGTCCAGCTCCCTGCATGATAGCCCTCAAGTCCGCGTAATCCAGGTTGATCAAACTTGCTGTAGTTATGGTTTCGGTTACACCTTTGATGAATTTTCCAATAGTGGTATTTGCTACGCCTAACGCTTCCCTGAAGGGCAAGTTTCCAGCTACTTTAACAAGTCTATTGTTGTCGATTACTACAACGGTATCACAAGCGCTCTTTAGCCGGTTTAAGCCTTTTTTCGCTATACCCATTCTAGCTGTTTCAACATCAAAGGGAAGAGTAACAACTCCCAAGATTAAATGCGGAACTGCTGACCCTGAAAATCGTTTACGGAGTTCTTCCGCAAGAGCAGTGGTGGAGCCAGTGCCTGTTCCTCCTCCTAGTCCGGCTACCAGAAATATTATGTTCGCTTCAGATATTTCCTTGATGACGTCATCTGCGTTTTCATAGAGGGCTTTTTCCCCTAACTCGGGGTAACCGCCGCATCCAAGCCCCTTCGTGAGTTTCGCACCTATCAGAATTCTTCTGTCAGCATTGCTGATTCTAAGGTGGTTTGCGTCGGTGTTCACTGAAACAAGTTTACCTCCAGCCACGCCTCTTTCCTTAACCCATGACATTACGTTGCATCCGGCTCCGCCGAGACCTACGGCTACTACTAAAGGCTTAGCGAGTCTAGCGTATTGTTCTATCTTTTCTTCTTCTTCTGTAAAAGATGTTGATTGTTCTTTTTGCATGTTTGTCACCTCAAGTATTACCTCAGGCATATTCCTACATACAAGGTATGAGTATTGTTTCTTACGATATAAATCTTTTGGATTATATATAGTGTTTATTACGATATAATCATTATATGGATTTCCGAATACGACACAATGACTTAATTGAAGAACATCCTTTTTGCATACGGTAACTGCAATGATGGTGTCTTACGTCTTACGACTTATAGAGCTGACAATATTACGGTTTTCGAAATACACCTTATAATCCTACAAGCCTCTAACAAAATTAAATGAAGAGGGATAAGCATGAGTAAACTTGAATTGATGAAAAGGTTCTCTAGCGCATTCGTTGGAAATGGCTTCCACCTAATAATTAGAGAAAACCGAAATAGCTTTCTGGTGCATACGATTGAGATCATGCAGAAAATAAACGAGACATGTCCAGTTAAGGAAATCCCAATAGGCGATTACTTTTTCCACCTCGTAGCTGAAAGCCAGCTTGGAAAGGAAGCATCCATTGTGTGCAACTGGAGCCAAGAACTCCTGCAAAACCTGTTAGAAAACTACAAATCAGCAAAAGAAGCAGGGCACACATTCATTGAGATGTTTAGAAATCCTATGACAAACGATCCAAACAATTGGCTGCTAACATGGGGAAACCTTAAAGAACAACCAAAACCAGTGCAGATAACGTACATTAGCTAGCAGCAATACTTCTCGCTCTTTAAAGAGACAAAGAAAATCAAAGTTTTTCAAACTTGCATTCTTTATACAGCCTACAATAAGTTTTAATGATTTAAAAATACGTTACATACTGTAAGGCATACTTCAATGTCATAGTTTGGTTGAGGCTAGAAGTTTTATGAGCAAACGAAAGGCTTGGCTCGACATAGCCATAATTCAGTGTCCACGTTGCGGGCACTATTATGCAGACGCCTCATGGTATGTTGTCGAAATAGGCGCTGACATCGAATGCGGAACCTGCCATGAAAACTTCAACACCAAAAAGCACATGGTAGACCGCATAATGCTCAGCTTAAAAATAGATGAAGAAAAGAAGGTTCATGAGGCTGAGGTTGCGAGACGCTTGTCAAAAAAGAAAAAGCAGCATGCCCGATTAGGTATTTAATTGCTCTAACTCAACATATTTTTCACTTATGTTTGAACGCTGCAGAACATCCTTCCACAGTTCCAGCCCTTTAGGAGTTCTCCATTTTTTATGTGCTGGAATCCCTATTACAGTCAGTTTGTCGTCTTTCTTGATTTTCTCAGCTGGGACGCACTTGCACGTTTCAGCGTGAACAGGGGTGATTATGTCAGGCGCGATAGCGACGAGTTTTTCATCCTTGTAGCCCATCAGAACCTCGTTTTTCGCCTTAAACTCAAACTTTGACCCTTCATTCTCGTGTGTTCCGTTTAGGGTTGCAGTTGTCCAGGTGAAACCAGCCTTGGTTTCGCGTTCAACAGCGCTCACAATGCCCTCGAAGAGTTTGAAGCCATGCGTTTCTTTCAAAACAGCGTTCAGGGGATCAACAGTCTTTCTAAGTAGCATGCCGATTCTCATGGAATGTGAAAGCGTGCCTAAGACAGGCGAAGTCTTCACTTGCGCACCTGTTAGGACATTTTGAGCAGTGTACACGGTTTGATTCAACTCTACTGCCCGCGTTCTAGCGATTCTTTCAGACACCTTAGAATCTAGAGTTTGTTTGATGAGAACCACATTTTGGGCGTCAATATCAGCTACGGTCATAGGCGTAGAAGGAACGTTGTCTAAAGTGTAGACTTTTAGATGAACCTCAGAAACCGCTCTTCCAGCCCCATCAGCGTCTACGATAGGTATCCCCCGACGAGCTGCAACATCCACAGCTGCCAACGTGTTAAAACCTCCCAATTCTGCTGGTACAACAGCGTAGGCTTTTTTCCCCAAAAATTCCTCAAGCGTCACAAGCACCTTTAAGGCAGCATCACCATGATACGCCACTGAGGCAGTAGCTCCAACACACGCAAAATTTATCGCTATTCCATCGTCTGGTACCTCAAGGGGGTCAATAAGGTAAACAGGAAAGCGCTTCTCGGTAAGCATCTCCACTATGTTATGCCCAACTAAGGGGTCACCACCGCCTCCAGCTGAAAAGATTGCGGCGCCATCTACAAGGTCTGCCAAGTTTTCAGCACTCAGTTTCTTCAAGGGGCAACACGCTACCTCAGCAGTTTTAAAATACGTTTTACTAGATAGAATTTTTCTTGAAGACACGCTTTGTTTGCATGGTAATTTTTTTCTTTCGCTTCCATCAAAAAGCAACGCTTTATTTATTATGGAGTAATGTCCTAAGAGAGGGTAAAACCATGTTGAGGGTGCCGTGCTTTGCAGCGTTCTGACAAGTACGAAATCATAAGCGAGTTGGCTAGACGCCGAGGCTTCTTTTGGCCTTCTTTCGAAATTTACGGTGGTGTAAGTGGCTTTTTCACGTATGGTCCCCTAGGCGCTACCTTAAAGAGGAGAATTGAAGACAAGTTTCGAGCCTTCTACATTCGTCCACTCGGCATACTCGAAATCGAGTCTTCTGTGATAATGCCTTCCAAGGTTTTTGAAGCCTCGGGACACTTGGACCACTTCAAAGAGCCAATGGTAGAATGTGAGAAATGCAAGCGCAAATTTCGAGCCGACCACATGCTGCAAGAACAGGCGGGGATGAGCGATGTTGAAACAGAGAAACTCAACCTGCAAGAATTGATGAACGAAATCCAAAAGCGGGGTGTTCACTGTCCAGATTGTGGTGGAAACCTTGGAAACCCAGAATACTTCAGAACCATGTTTGCCACCACTATTGGACCTTATTCCGATGCCGTAGGTTATGGTCGTCCAGAGGCGGCGCAAGGGATATTCGTTGAGTTTAAGCGTCTCTGGGACTACGCTAGAGAAAAGCTTCCCTTCGGCGTCGTCCAGATTGGTCACGCACTGAGGAATGAGATTTCGCCAAGGCAGGGTCTCTTGAGGCAGAGAGAATTTGCCATAATGGATGTTGAATTCTTTTTTGACCCACAAGAGCCAGCCTGCACGAAGTTAAAAGAGGTAGAAAATGAAAAGCTTAGACTCCTGCTCGCTGAAGCGAAGCTGAGAGGTGAAAAAGAAGCCATAGAGGTTAGTGTAAAAGAAGCTTTAGGTAAAGGCTACATAAAGACAGAGTGGCAAGCGTACTTCATGGTTTTAGCCAAACTCTTTCTGAAAGAGATAGGTGTGCCAGAAGATAAGCAGCGTTTCATTGAAAAGCTCGAATGGGAAAGAGCGCATTACTCCACGCAGAGCTTTGACCAAGAGATTTACTTAGACCGCTGGGGGTGGGAAGAAGTCTCTGGGCACGCCTATCGCACAGATTACGACCTAAAGCATCACATGGAGTTCAGCGGCGTCGACATGCAAGTCTTCAAGGAAGGTCGACGGTTCATTCCCCATGTTGTTGAGCCCAGTTTCGGTTCGGACCGACTGGTTTACATTACTATTGAATACGCTTATCAAACAAGAGACAAACGAACAGTGCTGAATTTTCCTCGAGATTTGGCACCTGTGCAGGTAGGCGTTTATCCATTGGTTAGCAAGGATGGTTTGCCAGAAAAAGCCAAAGAAGTGTTCCAGATGTTGGTTAGCAAAGGGTTTACAGTGGAATACGACGAATCTGGCTCTATTGGTAGACGATACGCCAGAGCAGATGAAGCTGGCACTCCGTTGGGAGTAACCATTGACTATGACACATTAAAAGATGACGCAGTTACGATACGTGACCGAGACTCATGGAAGCAGGTGAGAACCGAGATAAAACAGCTGCCAGAACTACTTCGCGCTTTCTTCCGCTTTGAAAAAACATTTGAAGATTTAGGACGATTGGTTAAAGGCTAAAAAATTATTTCCACTTCTTAAGGCACAAAACACCTTATGACCGTACAAATGAAAGTTTAGTCTAGTGGATAATTCCTTAAACGTTAATAAGGCTTCACCGCATTCTAAGTTTCAAAGGTCAGCCGAACGTTTAGTGAGGTGCAGAGTCTTTCATGGTCTTTCCCGTTGAAACCGAGGAACGCGTGAAACGCAGGGCTCTCTCCATCTGTCAAGATCATTTGCGCAAAGTAGTAGAAATAACTCGAAAAGTGCCTCAATTAGTTGATGGCTTCGTGAAGGGAGACAAAGCCACGGTTAAACAGTTGCACGCTGAGATAAGGACGGCGGAAGAGGAAGTAGACATCGCCAGGCGGACCGTAGCGCAGGAACTGGCTGAAATAGGCGCTATTCTCATCAGCCGAGAAGACTTTTTACGCTTCACCAACCTCGCAAGCGAGATAGCCGATTTCTGCGAGGGCATAGCCTTTCGCCTGTTAGAAATTATGGAACGAGGCTGGAAAGTGTCCCCACAGATAAAGAAAGACTTAGCTAAGCTCTCCGAAGCCATGTTTGACACAGTGTCCAAACTGCGGGAAACCGCTATGACGCTGAACTACGGCGCATCGAAGGCATCAGAGAAATCTCGAGAAGTTGAAGTGGCAGAGCGGGTTGTAGACGACCTTTACCGAGACTTAGAAGTCAAGGTTCTCAGCAGCAACATCGAAATTCCAGCGTTGCTCCTTCTCAGAGATGTGCTTCAACTCATGGAAGACACCGCCGACAAGGCTGAAGACGCCTCAGACGCCGCCCGCATCTTGGCATTCGCCATTTAAACTCAAGGACGATTTTCAAGAGATGCCAAAAAAAATCGAAACCGAATTCATCGAAAACTTTTTGGTGGTCTGGGACCACGCCCAAGGTTCAGAACTGTACAAACAGGGATACTACGGCAAGCCTATTGGCATTCCTAAACCCAAGATTTTTGACTTCAATGTGCCCCTCATCCTCGACCTCATGGAAGGCTTGTACCTAGTTGAAAAACAATTGATAACAGTGCTTGAAGGAGCCAAGAGGAAGAGAAGGGTGAGCCTTGAAAAACTGAGGAAACGCGCCCGTAAACTGTATGAGGAGTTCGACCTGAAATATGCGGTTTACAGAGACCTGCGCGACCATGGACTCATTGTCACTCCTGGCATAAAATACGGTTGTGACTTCGCCGTTTACAAGCAGGGTCCAGGCGTCGAACACGCGCCCTACATGGTTTCGGTGAAGAAGACAAAGGACGAAGTGACGGCAACTGACATTGTTAAGGCTGGAAGACTTGCAACCACGGTGCGGAAGCGCTTTATAATTGCAGTGCCCGACCTTGAAACGGAAGCCATACAATACCTAATTTTCAAGTGGTTTAAAGCCTAGTCACTTTTCTGTTGTCTGTTACCTGCTCTGAAGAAGCAGAATCCAATGACTGTTAGAATCGCTGCTAGATACATTGTGGCTCTAAAATTATTAAAAATCATTGAGATTAACCCACCAAGGAGCGCCCCGAACACCTGCGAAATATTAATTACTGAGCTTAATATTCCAGACGATGTTGCCCTTTCAACATTGTGTTTCATAAGATAAAGCAGAGAACCAACGTACATGCTGGACCAAGAACAGGCGAGCAAAACCTGCATGGGTAGGAGATGCAGAAAACTCTGGGCAAAGGTGAAAGAGAGAAAGGTCATTATTGCAAGCAGCAATCCAATCCTTATCAGTCGTTCACTTTCAAAGCGGTCGAGAAAACGCATCACAAAAAACTGAGTAGCAGTATTCACAGTGTAAATCAGACCTACCCAGAATTTGTCGCCTCCTAGCGTGTTCATGATATAGAGTGGATAAATGACCCAGATGCAGTTGGCGCCCACATGCCTCAACAAAAAAGGAACGTAGACGCGCCAGTTTTTCTTCAACAAATCTTTTGGAAAAAAGGGAACCCTCAGACTTGGACTGTCTACTTCTTTCATTGTGAAGGACAGTAGGAAAGCCACGAGGAAGCAGAGTGAAGACAAGATGAATACTCCATAGTAAAACGCTATCAAACCAGCGACAAACGTGCCTACCGCCCATCCCAGAGCGCCGAAGGAGCTGAACCTGCCTAGAGACCCTGCCGAATCGTAGACGTATACTGTGAGCGCGGCTGGAAATATTCCCAGAGAAAATCCAGCTAAACCACGAACTAGTGCCAAAAGCCATGGACTAGCCAGAAGAGGTGCAGCGAAATAGGGGTCTGCAAAGATTTGTAGAAGAAACGTTGCTGTGCAGAGTCCTAGGCCGAGGCGTATGAATAATCTTCTGCCGTAGACGTCGCTTGCTCGACCGAAGATGTATGAGGTTATGAACATGGCGAAGGCGTAAACCGCGACTACTATTCCAACTTGTGCGTTGTTGGCACCTAGGTCTCTTGCCAAGTTTGGAATGAATAGGAGGGAAGCCGACAGGGCTAGGTTGGACAGAAATTGAATCATGTTGGTTTTCATTTGAGGTTCTCTCTATTATGGTTTTCACAAGAGAAGAAGCGTTGTTAAAAGTCTTTTTCCTGCTAAACAAGGTTTGATACTGAGCCTAGAAATAGTGTGGTTGTTTTTTCGATACTATTTTCGAATGGTTGGTGGTATGGCTATCACTGTTTGGGTTCGTCTGACTCCCTGAACACGTTGGAGCTCTTCAATAATTTTTCCAAGTTCGTCCATCTTGGTGAATTCGGCGTAGGCTACAACGTCAAATTGCCCTGTTACTGCGTGTGCCATTTTGATGCCTTCAATCTTGAGCGCCGCATCTGCGATTTCCCATAACTTACCTGGGTCAGTATTAATTAACACATAGGCTTGCAAACTGTTCCTTCCTTCCTCTTACTAATACGGAGCGAAGGGCTAAAAACCTTTAACCTTAATAGAGGGGTTTTGTCCGCATAAAGTTTATAGCATTGTTATAGTGAGTCTATGGGGGTATGTGTCTATGATTGCTAAGGATGTTCTCAGCCTTATCGGGAACACTCCCATGGTTGAGATACGGCATTTAAACCCAAATTCTAAGCTTGAGATTTACGTTAAGTTGGAGAAGTACAACCCTAGCGGGTCGGTTAAAGATAGAATAGCAAAATACATGATAGAGCAGGCCGAGAAGTCTGGGCAACTAACAAAGGAGAAAACTGTTATTGAACCGACAAGTGGAAACACAGGCATTGGACTCGCCCTAGTCTGCCGCGTGAAAGGTTACAATCTGGTTTTGGTTATGCCTGAAACCATGACCTTGGAGAGGCGTCAGATACTCATTTCGTTGGGCGCCAAAATTTTGTTAAGTGAGGGGTCAAAGGGAATGAACGGTGCAGAAGACTTGGCGCGTGAGATTGTTAACAGAAATTCTGAAAAGTATTATATGCCGAATCAGTTTGCTAATCCAGCTAATGTTTTGGCTCATTATGAGACCACGGCTGAAGAGGTGTGGAGAGACACAGGTGGGCGAATAACCCATTTTGTGGCTGGAATTGGCACAGGTGGCACGTTGATGGGTGTTTCAAAGCGGCTTAAAGAATACAACCCAGACGTTGAAATAATTGCAGTTCAGCCTGAGCCTGGCACGGCGATTCAGGGTTTGAAGGATTTGCAGACGCAGTATGTTCCGGCTATTTGGAGGCGTGAACTCGTTGATGAGATTCATTGTGTAAATCCTAAGGCAGCGGAGGAGACGGCGAGGTTACTAATGTTGCAGGAAGGAGTATTTGTTGGGGCTAGTTCTGGTGCCATCTTTAATGTTGCCATGAAGAAGGCGAAGGAGATTGAAAAGGGCGTCATGGTTGTTTTGGCTCCAGACGGTGGCGAGAAATACTTAAGCACGGCTTTATGCGACCCAGCTCTGTGTGTTGAGTGTGTTAAGAAGTTTGGGATTCAGTGCTCGTATAGAAATGGTAGACCCATAATGAAGGCTTCATCCTCGTTTGATGAGCAAGTTTCTCCTTAGAGAACACAATTTCTTTATTTTTTTTGTGTAGCATTAGCGAACGGGTTGAGGAGACTTAAGGCTATACCTACACGACAACCAACAAACAACCATAATTTGACCTAGCGCGTGCTTTGCTCATGTCCTCATTGTGGTTTGAAGTAGTATTTTGGCCATGTTGGCCATTGTGTTTGTGTGGTCGAAGGTTTTTCGAAGTCTATAGTTAATTCCATTCCAATCTTCAATTTGTCATGTTCGATGTTTCGAATCATGCCTAAGAGTTGGGGTCCTTCGTCTAGCTTCACAATTCCAACTGGATAGGGCGCCAACGCTTCGAACTGTTTAGGCGCTACTTGAATCACAGTGTAAGTCAACAACTTGCCATTTCCTTTCAGCTCAATCCAACTCAAATCCTTAGAATAACAGTTGGTGCAAACTGGTCTAGGAGGCAACATGACCATGCCGCATTTGTTACACTTAGCCGCCATCAGCTTACCTTCACCTACAAACTTGTAAAAACTTTCAATTCCAAAAGCTGGTTGAGTCTCAGTCATTGTTATCCCCTCTTGAAAATGTGCACTGTTGCGGTGGCGCCTGAACCGCCAACGTTGTGAGCCAAGCCGATTTCTGCATCATTAACTTGTCTTTTCTCAGCCTGTCCAGTCAACTGTAAAAACAATTCATAAGCCTGCGCCGTTCCAGTTGCGCCCACTGGATGACCTTTCGACTTCAAACCACCACTTGTGTTAACAGGAAGCCTACCACCAAGCGTGGTAACGCCTTCATCAACCAATTTTCCGCCTTCACCAGGCTTACAAAAGCCTAGGTCTTCGTAGGCGATAATCTCGGCGATGGTGAAGCAGTCGTGCACCTCAGCCACATCAATTTGATCAGGCTTTACCTCAGCCATCTCGTAAGCCTGTTTAGCCGCCAACCGCGCTGCTCTCAGACTAGTAAATTCTTCACGCTCATACAAGCCAATAGAGTCGCTAGCCTGACCTGAACCAAAAACATGCACAGGCGTGTCCGTGAATTTCTGAGCTAATTCGGGCTTAGTCAAAACAACACAACTCGCTCCATCGGTTATGAGTGAACAATCAAACAATTTCAAGGGCCAAGCAATCACCCGAGATGTCAAAGCCTGCTCTAACGTGACTTCTTTCTGCATGTGCGCTTTTGGGTTTAGCGCTCCATGCTTATGGTTTTTAACGGCTACAAGAGCCAACTGTCGTTCAGTTGTGCCATATTTGTGCATGTGCGCCGTAGCCATCAAAGCAAACAAGCCAGGAAAGGTCATGCCGTTCCATTGTTCAAAGGGGTAATCGGAAGCCATAGCTAAAAACTCGGTAGCCTCAGCCGTGGTCCTATGAGTCATCTTTTCGACGCCGCCTACCATCACCACATCATAGAGACCAGACAAAACAGACATTATACCCAAACGCAAAGCCACACCAGAAGAGGCACAGGCACTCTCAGTTCTCACAGCCGCGGAAGGCGTTAAACCAGCCCAATCAGCCAAAGTTGGACCCGTATGACCCTGATGCTCATAGGATTCACTCATGTGACCTACAAACAAAGCCTCAATGTCCTTCTTTGGGTCCAAATTGGGGCATCGTTCAAAAGCCTCACTTACAGCTTCAGCAAACAGCTCCCTTGCGTAAACGCCGTCTCTTTTACCAAACTTTGACAATCCGGCTGAAACAATCGAAACCAACGGTTTACCAACCAATAGCAATTCCTCTTTTAGGAAGCATCAACATCAACGAAGTTCAGTAATATAGCCAAAACAACTATTTAAACCAAAAATCCCACGTACCTGCAGTTTTTCCACACTCAACTTCTATTTGGAGCCAAATAGAGGGGGCTATTCAAACAAGCGCACACACAGACCAAACAAAAAAATAAGAAGGGATGGCGAAGCCTTTCACTGACGCCTGCATTGTTGCTTTTCGGTTTTATCGTGTCAGCGTTATTTCAATGGTGCTGACGTTGCTCGGCCCGCGACCCTCTTCGCCCTCTCGAGCTGGCATTTGTTGAGTGCCGATTTCTATAGCCTTGACTTTGACATCTGACAGGAATCGGCGTCTGACGATTTCAACAACGTCTACTGCTCGGCTTATGGCTCTTCCTCTTGCTTTCACGCTTACTTCATTTGTTCCGCCGTGGAAGAGGGTTATGCAAGCCAGCACATAGTTCATTGCAGGCTTTTGCCCAATCAATACAGCGTTGCCCATTCTCTCTGACATTTCACTGCTTCACTCCTTGATATTTCTCAATGGTGTTTTCTATGCTTCTTGCACACAAAACTAGGGTGTACTTTTTAATAACTGTTGCTCCTAGAAGTTATTATTGGAAAAATGGAAGTTGGCGGGATAAACTATTTAAGTTGACTTATGTAAAAATCAATCTTTAACTAGGCAAGGTGTTAGGTACAGTGACTGAAGAAACCCTGACTGGACGACCACTCCGATTGCTTCGCATGCTTTACATGAAAGGCAAACCCACAACAACATACAGCATAAACATAAAACAGAGCGAATTCGCCAAACAACTCAACATTAGTCGCCAAGCACTGAACGTGCACCTGCGCAAACTCAGACAAAACGGATACATACGCACTGGCAGAGGCTTCATCGATGTCACAGAAAAGGGATTGACGCTTCTAGGTGTTTCAGTAAACCCAGCCTTCGTTTTCATCAAGGTCTCTCCGCTAAGACGCGGCGATGTCTACCAGAAGATAATGGGTTTTCCTGTTCAACGAGTTTTCAGAGTCACAGGCGACATGGACGCAATCCTATTGGTGGAAAGCGAGAAACTGGATGAAACGCTCAAAAAACTTGCAGCAATAGATGGAATTCAGGACACAAAATCTTACGTTACAGTTCAAACACTTAAATAAACAAAAATGAAGCGAGTGCACGATTTGAAACTATTCGAATACGAAGCTAAGGCAATTTTCAAAAGATACAACATACCAACGCCGAACGGAGGTTTAGCGACCAGTCCAACAGAGGCTCGAGACATCGCCATCAAGATAAACACACCAGTCGCAGTTAAAGCACAAGTGTTGGTTGCCGGGAGAGCAAAAGCAGGCGGAATACTCTTCGCCAATTCCCCAGAAGAAGCCGAGAAGGCGGCTGAAAAGTTATTGAACATGAAAATAAGCGATGTCAAGGTTCAAGGGGTCTGGGTTGAAGAGAAGGCTTCTGCGAAGAAGGAATTATACTTCGGCGTCACTGTAGACCGTTCTAATTGTTGTTATGTGGCAGTAGCATCTTCAGAGGGAGGTATAGACATAGAGGAGGTAGCAGCCAAGGCTCCAGAGAAGATAATCAAGGTATTCATTGACTCAGTTTATGGTTTTCGCTCGCACAACGCCCGTCAAGTTGCAAAGAGATTGGGCTATAGTGGCGTTCAAATGCTTGATTTAGCCTCGATTCTTCTAAAGCATTATCAATTAGCGGTTGAACAGGATGCCGAACTTGCTGAGATGAATCCTCTCATTGAGAAGTCTGATGGAAAGTTTGTGGCTGCGGACACTAGAATTATCGTCGACGACAATGCGTTGTATCGTCATCCGGAGTTCAAGGAGCGACCTTTTGAAGAGGCTGAATTGACTTCACAAGAGCTTGAGGCTCAAAAGACTGGATTAGCCTACGTTAAACTAGACGGCGACATAGGCATAATTGGAAACGGCGCTGGCTTGGTGATGGCTACGCTTGACGCCATTCAACTTTATGGTGGCAGGCCAGCCGATTTTTTAGATGTGGGAGGAGGCGCTTCTGCAGACATGATGAGTATAGGTTTGAACATTGTTTTGTCTGACCCAAGCGTCAAAGTTGTTTTCGTTAATATTTTAGGTGGCATAACCCGCTGCGACGAAGTGGCAAACGGCATAATTGAAGCTAGAAAGAGAGTTGGCTTCACGAAACCCATGGTGATAAAGCTTGTAGGCACCAACGAAGAAGAAGGACGACGCATCTTAACAGAAGCTGGAATCCATGTCTTAGACAGCATGGAAGAAGCCGCTAAAAAAACGGTTGAAGTCGCCAAAGCTTGGGGCGAATGAAGTTTGGGCATTTTCGTGGACAAAGAAACAAAAGCCATAGTTCAGGGCATAACTGGGACGCAGGGAAGTTTCCACACAAAACTGATGCTTGAATACGGTACAAAGATTGTGGCTGGCGTGACGCCTGGAAAGGGTGGAACAGAGGTTCATGGAGTGCCAGTATATGACACAGTTGAGGAAACCATGAAAAAACATGAGGCAAACGCATCCATAATTTTTGTTCCAGCGCCATTTGCCGCCGACGCCGCCTTTGAAGCATTAGAGGCACAATTGAAGACGATTGTAATAATTACGGAGCATATTCCTGTACGTGATATCATTCAAGTTATGAACAAGGCAAGGCAGCAAGGAGCCATGATTGTTGGTCCAAACACGCCTGGAATCATCACAACCAACGAGTGCAAGCTTGGAATAATGCCTGCTCACGTTTTTAAGCGTGGAGTTGTGGGCATCGCTTCAAGAAGTGGCACCCTAACCTACGAGATTGTGACTGGCTTGACTGTTCGAGGTTTGGGGCAGTCAACTTGCATAGGGTTGGGAGGCGACCCAATTGTAGGTCTGAGCTTTGTAGATGTGCTTCGAGAGTTTGAGAGAGACGAGCAGACGCAGGCGGTTGCGTTGATAGGTGAGATAGGAGGCAACTTTGAGGAACTCGCAGCTGAGTTTGTTTCAACTGAGGGCTACTCTAAACCTGTAGTAGCCTTTGTGGCAGGCAGAACGGCGCCGTCTGGCAAACGTATGGGACACGCTGGCGCTATTATCATGGGCAAGACGGGGACAGCTAAAAGCAAGATTGAAGCCTTTGAGAAGTCTGGTGTCAAGGTTGCGGAGAAGCCCAGCGATGTGGCTAGATTGTTGATTGAAAAGTTTGGTGGTGTTTAGGCGTGGAGGGAGGGGGGTCATGATGACTCGTAGAAGGGTGCTGATTGTTAAACAGGGTTAGAGAATAAACCTGATTGTTTGGTTTTCAGTGATAAAGCCTGTCGCTTGTTGGGTCACTTGAGCTGTCATCTTGCCTAATCAACCGATTTTTTATAGTTTCTTTCATCAACTTAAGACTTTACAAGACTTGGAGGGAAAAAGGTTATTTGTTTGGGTTGAATTCAAACGTAGCGAACGTTAGGAAGTGTGCGTTTATTGCCTATTAGTGATCCGTTTAAGAAGGCTCTTGCTCAGAAGCATCGTTTGTATATGAAGATTTGTCGTTATTGTGGTGCTAGGAATGCGGCTTCGGCTGTTAAATGTCGTAAATGCCATCGCAAGAATCTACGTTGGAAGAAACGAGAAATAGTGCGCTAAATGAACGCATTATGGTTTTGTTTGAGATTCAAATTTGGTATATGTGTGTGCGCACACACATATGAAAAAATAGTTCACAAACACAGAACACAGCACATATAAGCAAGACAAATATTACTATTCGAATCCTCATAGAGGAATCCCATCATGAGCGAAAAACCAACAATCACGGTCACAGTGCCAGTGTGCACATCATGCCACAGAATAATAGCGCCTGGAACAGAAACCACAAAGTTTCCATGCCCAAACTGCGGAGAAATCATAATATGGCGATGCAGTCGATGCCGCAAATTCGGAAGACCATACAAATGCCCAAAATGCGGCTTCGAAGGACCATAAAAAAGAAGCGTGCATATCAAATGACTAAGGTCCTAGTTTCAATGAAGATTTTTCCCGAAGACATAACCATTGACCTAAACCAACTCAAACAAAAAATCGAAGCAATCATGCCGCAAGACTCAAAAGTTTTAAGATTCAACGAAGAACCTATCGCTTTTGGCTTAAACGCTTTGATAGCCCACATTCTCATACCCGAAGAAAAGCAGGACGCACTTGAAAAAATAGAGAACAATATTCGTCAGATTCAGGGGATAAGCAACATAGAAACCTTCATGATGCAGAGATGGTAAAACAACTTTTAGGTTTACACTTAAATAAGAGATGCAACTTTCCCGATATATAGAACATTTACAGAACGGAAAGTGACAACATGAGCGAGATACAACTGAGAGTAGGTGACGCACGTCAACGCGATGTCGGAAGAGGAATAGCCCGCGTAGACCAAAAAACAATGCAAAAACTAGGCTTGTCCGCAGGTGACGTTATCGAAATCGCGGGAAAAAGAACAACCTCTGCAATCGCGTGGCCAGCCTACTCCGAAGACCAAGACCGCGACATAATCAGAATCGACGGATTCACACGCAAAAACGCTGGCATAGCCATAAATGAATACGTTATTGTCAGACCTGGAAAGGTGAAAGACGCCCTCAGCGTGGTGTTATCTCCAGTGGACATGCGACTGAATGTTGACGAAGACTTCACAAGTTTCGTTAAAAACCGACTCATGGACCGCACATTTGTTGAGGGTGACACAACCCTAGTCATGATGCTGGGGCACGCCATACCCTTCACCGTAACCAAGACTCGACCACACGGAATAGTCCGCATTGTCCCAGGAACTGGCCTCCAAATACTAAGCGAACCAGCCCCAGAAGCCAAAGGAGTGCC
>Ga0315280_10005621_pt1 | contig 17756 bp, 28 predicted proteins | sample YL17G06_40_MG_FD_203697 | JGI IMG/M metagenome (GOLD analysis project Ga0315280, IMG submission 203697) | Sediment microbial communities from Yellowstone Lake, YNP, Wyoming, USA - YL17G06_40 | ecosystem: Environmental > Aquatic > Freshwater > Lake > Sediment | place: USA: Wyoming | collected... | reverse complement strand
CAGTCATGTTACCGTATAGTTTATTAGTAAGCCAGCTGAAGAGACCGAAACCAGCTGCACCCGCTACTACTTTATCTGATGCGCTCATTTACTTACCCCCAAAGTGTTCAGCCCCGCAGGACTTTCCCGAAGGGAGAAAGGAGATGAAGAAACTTGTTCTAGAAGATTCTTCATCCTGCGGAGTTTCTGACTTCGGTTTAAGGTTCTTACGAGGAAGGCAGGCGGATACAGCCCATAGCCGACGTCCACTACTTTTGGAACCTGCTTAAAGGAGATGATTTTACTGTGACGCATCCTCAAAATTCCTCCCGAATCAGTTTTCATACTTTTCACCTCACTTTTAATCTTTAAAGAAAAGTGGAAGTTAAGTGCCGGCACTCACATCACTTCATTCCTTTTATGCTGTTTTTTCAGCTTCACGCTCATCGAAGTCCATACTTATTATACCGGCTATAGGTATTATGAAACCTACGAATCCTATGAGTAGCGGAAACGCCCACGGCGGGTCAAACGGTAGCATTATAGGTGCAGGTATATAATCGGTATTGTTGTACGCCATCATCCTATTATACGAGTACTGCGCGCTTACTGCAATAGCGTTGTTGGCACTGATGAAACCGTAGCTTGCAGTGAAGAATACGCCGAAGAGCACTAAGCCTACTAAGATTCCTAAGCCGATTTTATGGGTGAACTTACTTCTTACCAATATTTCACCTCCTCTCACCTTAACAGAGTGAGTATGAACTGTACTACGACTATAACTGTAGTCATCGCAAGTGAGCTTACATAGATAGTCTTCTTTAAACCGTCTATCTGTTCTTGGATAGTTTGCCTGCGTGCTTCACAGAGTTTCTCGGTTACAGGGTCGTCGTCATTTCTTTTACTCATTTCTTTCGCCTCGTTACAGCATATCCTGCGGTTCCAGCACCGATAGCTGCAACCATACCTATACCTATTGTTGACATCTTTATAGGCGGTGCTGTAACTTCAAATACAGCTAGTAAAGTGTGGTCTGCGTCCATACCTACGTTTATTGGATTTTGCAACTTTACTTCACCGTCAAGCTCGAAGCGTTTGAATTTGTAACCTTCGTCGGGTATTGCAGTAACAGTTATAATTTCGCCTGCTGTAGCTTCGTAAACACCGGGTATAGGTTCTGTAGTACCGCCTGTTGTGGCAACTATTGTTAGGTTGTAAGTCTCTGGCGGTGGCGGTGATACTTCACTAAAGTAAGCAGTTAAAGTGTAGTCTTTGCTCATCACCACAGTTATTGGGTTCGTTGTATAGGACACGCCATCGAGAATCCAGTGGTCAAAGTTATAATCTGCGTCGGGGACAGCTGTTACTTTAATTGTCGTGTTCTCTGGGTATTTATACGAACCGGGGACAGGGTTCGTTGTCCCGCCAGTTGTAGTTGCGATACTTAACGTATATTCAGGAGGCGGCGGTATTACAGTAAATACTGCTTGAAGAGTGTGATTTGCGTTCATAGTAACATCAACAGCGTCTGCCTTTCCGATATTCTCACCGTCAAATAGCCAGTGGTCAAGTTGGTAGCCAGCATTAGGTATTGCTGTTACTCTAACAACTGTTCCTTCGTTGTAAATGTAGTCGCCGGGTGAAGGATTTGTAGTACCACCGGTAGTTGAGCGTATACTAAGCGTGTATTGAACTACAGGCACTTCTTCGTAGTATGCCGTAAGTGTTTTGTCTTTGTCTATGAATATAGATACTGACGGCGTTGTTCCTATTATAGCACCTGTTTCGTCTTTCCATTCTTTAAATCCATATTTCATACTATCACGCAACCGTTAAGGTTATAGTTCTAGGCTCTTTTCCTATACTGAAGGGTACTTCGGCACTTTCTGCGGCTTGGTATAATGCGTCAGCCTCGATTCTTGCTTTAGCTTTGTAGTCGCCGAGGACGTTCTCGTAGTCTACTGGACCGAACGTTAGGTCTGCCTTGGTTGTCGTGGTTACAATGTCAGTTGTGGCGTCGGGTTTTGTAACGGTAATGGTTACGATTTCACCTTCTTTTTCTTGTGCTGATACAGAGCCTATAAAGGTTACTTTCCCCATTCCTTCGCTCCCCTCCTTGTAATATGCTGTTACTTCCATATCTGATTTCACGTCTATGACTCTTGACGGGTTAGTTGAGCCATCTTCCCAATGGTCAAAAATATACTTCATGTTGTTACCTCCTGAGGAACCGAAATTATGTGAGAACCTTCACTTACGTTAACGGATACAGGTGTAGTGCCTACTGCTTTTCCGTTAACAGTTGTAGGAACCGTGATGGGTTGTGATTTTATAGTTAAGGAATAAGTGGGAACCGTTTGATAATATGCTGTTACACTCATGGCTGACGTTAATTCTATATCTCTCATAGCACCTGTAGAACCATCTTCCCATCGCAGGAATGGAATAGTGACACCGCCTACAGTTATCTGTGAAGGAGTAACCAACCTGTGAGAACCTTTTAACAGCTTTCCAATCCAAGGCGTAACACGTTCTACTCCGTCAACTAATATGGTAACTCCACTTGGAACACTGTCTAAGGAAAGGAGATACACTGGAACTTGTTCATAGTAAGCCGTTAGAACTAGGGCGCTGGTCAAGTTTACGGTTCTTGACAGGCTGGTTGAGCCGTCCTCCCAGCGGACAAAATCGTAAGTAGCACCTGCCACAGTCGCTCTCGTCGGCATTACTATGGTGTAGGAACCCGTTTCCAAGAGTTCAGAGTAGGGAGTAACTTTGAGAACACCCTGTATTACAAACTGGACGCCTGAGGGTGATGAGTTTACAGTTAACGTATATCTTGGAATTTCCGCGTAGTAAGCCGCTAAAGACAGGTCGACCATGAGGTTTATTGTCCTTTTAGGAGATGTGGAACCGTCTTCCCAGCGGCTGAACTTGTAGGGAACGCCGCCCACATACACTTTTGCTTCAACCGAAACAACATAAGAGCCCTCACTATATTGCCCACTCCAAGGAGTTAAGTGGACTTCTCCATTAACGTAGAACTTCAACTTGCTGGGTGAGGAGCTCACGTTTAGTGTACGCGGATTCAGCATTGGTAAGCCTAATGCCGCTGCGAAATCGGCAGTGCCAAAACCACTATCGTTGTCCTTGCCGACTTCGACCAAATCCTTAGCTGTAGCATATAACCTAGCGACTGCGTCATTAAAGGAAAAGCCAGCCCCTAAGAGTAGAGCAAGACCTCCAGCTATATGCGGAGTTGCCATACTTGTTCCGTGCCAACACTTGACAGTTTCGCCTATGAAAGCAGCGTAGATACATTCAGACTCACTTCCTCCCGGAGCCATAATATCAGGTTTAACGTCGCCTTGAAAGTTCGGACCACGACTTGAAAAGCTAGCAATAGCGTTTACATCTGGCGACTTTACAGCGATGCTTCCTACACCTACAACTTCAGGATAACCTCCCGGATATGCAATAGTTCCGTAATCCGGTCCAGAGTTGCCTGCTGCGAAAACGAATATAGTTCCATAGGCTGCCTTTAAGCTTATTATCAGGTTTCTCATAGGCTCGTATGGAAAGTCACTGCCCCAAGAGTTAGAGCTTATATGAGCACCTTGCTCACAAGCCCACTCAAGACCAGCCATAGCGGTGTCTTCGTCGCATGAACCTGTGGAATCAAAGATTTTAGAGTTTATCAGTAAAGCATCTGGCGCTACGCCTTCGAGAAGACCGACAGGGCTCGTCCATCTGTTGCCAGCTATGCAACTGGCACACCAAGTGCCGTGACCGAGATAGTCACTTGCGTCAGGTTCTTTGGTGAAGTTTTTTTCCGCTATCACTTTTCCTACAAGCAGGGGATGTGTCTTTTCTATTCCACTATCTACAACGGCAACTTTTACTCCAGTTCCAGTGTAACCCGCTTCTTTGGCTCTATCTGCGGTTATATGTTTGACTGATTCTGAAAGCGTTATTTCACCTAAAAGGTGTACTTTAGGGATATGCCATAGTTTTTTGACGAAAGGTGCTTCGGCTATGAGTTCAACCTTGTCTGAATCGACCAGAATACTGAAGTATGGAGCTACTTTGACTCTGTGGATTATTTCAGCGTTGTATTTGACCTTAAAATCTTCTGCGAGAACATTTAGTCGTCCTATATCCACTCGCTCAAGCTCAACTAAGACACGTATCTTCTCTACTTTACGTTGCCTTTTTAACGCTTCAAGTTGTTCATTGAGCTGAGTGGATACTTTCATTAAACCTCAACCTCGTTGGGAACTGAAAATACGTGGTCTCCCTCAATCACTTCAACAGATACAGGCGTGTTTCCTATTACTCTTCCATCAACGGTGGCTGGCACTCCAACTTCAGGTGAAGCTCGCACAGTTACAGTGTGCGTTGGCACAGTAGCCCTATAATTTGCGGTCAGGCTCATATTTGCTATGAGGTTTATCATACGAGAAGGCGTTGTTACTCCGTCAACCCAGTTTACAAACTCGTATTGCACGCCCCCGATAGTTACTGTTGAAGGCATGGTAACTATGTATGTGCCTTCGTCCATAAAGCTTGAGAACGGAGTTTTAAAGGATAATCCGTCAAGAGTGAACGGCACGCCTGAGACAGGGGAGCTGTCTATTGACAGCACATAACCGGGGGTGTATTCATAAGTAACAACGAGGGTCGGCAAATAACTTGCATACGGGTATTCCTTAGAAGCCCAAGATGAGAAGTTCTCACCTATAAGTATGAAACTTACAAATTTCTTTCCAGCATACACAACCGCCTTCAACGTTTTTGTGACGTCAAGAGTCATCCAATCCCTAAAATCCATGCCAACCGTGTTCTGCACATCGTCGGGTATGGATTCATAGGGAGGATTCCAGTTATTCCAAGTTGCAAGGTCTTCTGACAACTCGTCTGATAGACAATGATGAACAGCTACGTTAGGGGCGCCTCCTCTTCCAGCGAGAGATATGAGGAGTTTAGCATCCCTAAGACTATACCCTTCTGGGATTTTTAACGTTGAAATGTCAAATTTGATGTACCCGTGAGTGTAACGCCCTTCTGGGTATTCGGGAGGCTTCGGACTTAGCGTATCGAGGAATATGTAGGTTCTGTCTCCATGAGTGGTGTTTGGTTCTGTACTATCAGTGTAAGTGTCGTCCGTCGGGTAGAACTTTTGGGTTACGGCTAACGGTTTTTCTGGCATTTTATACTTCAACCTCCTCTGGAATTTCTATTATATATTCTCCCTCTTGAACAATTACGCTCTGTGGAGTGTTACCGATAAGTGAGTTATTTAACTTGACAGGAACGGAGATTGGCGTTGACTCTATTCTAAGAGTATAAGTGGCTGGAGAAAACTCGAAGGTTAAAGGCGGATTTGCACCCTCTACAATACTTCGGTCTTCATAGAGAACTTCGCCTGTTTTAAGGTATGTAGCCTTGAAACGGTAGCCTCCAACGTCAAGCTCAAACGCTTTAGATTCGCATAAGGTAAGCGGAAACTTGCCTACGCTCTGTCCTGTTGAAAGGTCTATTATTTCAAGTTCCGCATCTGCCATTTCCTCACCTCTTAAATAATGCCAAGTAATTTTGCGTGAATGGCTATTGTTCCCTTCGGCTTAGGCGGTGGTGCTGTAATTGTTAGGAAATCAAATTTGACGTTGTATGGACTTGCCGTTTTAGTCATGTAGACCAAGCCTATATAACTGTCGTAAGCTTGATAGAAACAGGAAATTTGTGCGTTACCTGTTAAGTGGTCTGTTGACTCGTTAATCCAGTCTGTTGGCGAAGCGTCCCAAGTTCCAGCTACACATTTCTTGTAGTAAATATGGTCAGCTGTTGGCGAACCTGCCCAGAAACAGTAAAGGTTGTTTAAAGAGTCTTTGCTTAACGTGGGAGAAGAAGTAGAGTCAACACCAGACTGAACAGTCGTTTCTGCCCCAAAACTGTTAGAAGCATACGTATATTTCGTGTAAATGATAGCCCAAGGGTAAGTTTTGACAAAAGCTAAGTGAACATCGTCGCCCACACTTACGGCTGAGTAGTAGTCATAGTCATAATACGTTGTTGATGTTGTAGCAACTTCTGACCCCCAAGACGAACCATCCCAACGTTTTGCTTTCACTGTAGCAGAACCGCGAACATATATTGCTAGAACTTTTTGGTTGGTTAAAGGCACTGGAGTTACTGTGTAATAGTCGCTTGTAGTGGAAAGTTGATAAGGAAATCCACTTGCTGTTGACCAAGTGCCATCGTTAGTTGACGATTTGGTTACATAAGGATAACTCGCCGTGCCATATCCTATCCAAGGATAACCAGCTGAGTCGACACTTACGAAAGGCATATAGTAGATTACGCCACCAACGCCTGCGACTGCTGTTTGCTCAGCACTCCACGTTATCGTACCATTGGAATTACATAATCCTCTACAGTAATAGAGAGCAGTTCCATCAGTTTGAGCTGAATAAGCGTAGTGCACGTATGTTCCGTCAAACCAAATAGAAAACTTCTTGCCATCATCACACGCTCGAACAGTTGTTGCACTCGTCCATGTTAAGTCATCCGTACTTGTTCTGAAAACCATGTTTGTGCCATCTGAATAGAACACCCAAAACCGACCTACTCCGTAAAACGTTTTCCTTTGAAAAGGCATAGCAACCGCAACAGCACTCGTACTTGTTCCAACAGTGCTCGCTGGACAGTCTAAAAGCTTAACTAACTTGTCGAAGTTTCTAACAAAGTTCGGGTTAAACACGGTCATTCTTTTTCATCTCCTATATCGTGAAGTACACTCTTAATCCAACTTTCACGTCGTTCAACCTCAAGTTATCATAGTCCACGGAATTGTCTTCAAACCGAAGGTTATAAGTAGCGTTCTCATCAACCTCTGACTTAACATCATTGTCACCTATAACAACATCGCCCATCTCCCTCGTACTCGCAGCAACAAGCCACATATTATCTTGAAGGTCAATCGCCGCAACATCGTCCACTCCCCAAGTGCCAGTGCTCTTTTTAACTCTAATTTTCTGTCCTGCACCGTTTATCCCGTTTGCTCCAGACGCACTCGTATTCTCAATAGCTCTACACATGAACATAGCAACAACCCTTACCAGCGTCACTCCAACAGGCAAACCAGCTATCACAACGTCTGGTAAAGCATCATCGCTTGAAGCAGCAGTTAAATTTATTACGTCGTCAACATCGCTCCAGAAGTCCATACTGCAAAGAATACGAGGCATCTTATCTGTTTGCGTCTTAATAGCTGGTACGTTGGTGTCTAACTGCGTAGTTATGTCGGCTGGGATTAAATCAGTTTTAGCCTTTATCGCTGGAATGTTAGTATCTATCTGTGTTACATTATCGGCTGGAATAAGGTCAGTTTTAGCTTTTATCGCTGGAACGTTAGTATTTAACTGAGTAGTTATGTCAGCAGGAATTAAATCAGTTTTCGCCTTAATTGCGTCCACGTTTGAGTCTATTACTGGTTGTTTTATTAACGGCATTTTAGTATCCCTCCACTCCAGTTATTATTCTGTAATCAACTATTAACTTTACAGATAAACCAGCTTGCGCTGTATTAGTTACGTAAAGCTGATAGAAGTCCCAGTCAAGTATATCTCCAGTAGTAATCTCAGTGCTATCCAGTGTTATATATGAACCGTCTTGGAATATGAGAGTTAAAGCCCAAACTCCAGCACCTGCATCAAGTACAGTTACACGTTGCCCGTTAGAAGCTAAAAGCGAATCCGGGTCTGGGTAACCTGCGTGTAGGGTTCCTAGGTCAACAGTTATCTTCTCAGCTTTATTTGCTCTTCCAAACGCTCTTTTCATTCTCTCGTAATCTATAGGACCGTATACCTCCGCCGTTTCAATCAACCTCCATTAGATTTCTCCTTAACTTCAGCCAAACAACTTCACCTTCCTAAGCTTTTTAGCAAGTTTTCTAGCACCCTCGTAATCTCCAGCTTTAACAAGCGTTTCAAGTGCTACTACATCAGCAAGTAAAAGTTGTGGTAATAGTTCAAGCAACTTTAACGCTTCTTCCTTAGTCATTACTCAACTACCTCCTTAATCTCTTTCGGTATTCCTATATACTTAAGACCGGGGATATTACTAAGTACGCCAAACGCCCAACCAAGCCACCCGTATTTGAATCGGCGATAAGACCTAATAAAAGCCTTCTCATCAACTATTTCTATAGCGAGAAAGCTAGCAGTAACCGTTGCCGTTGCCTGAGTACTATCAGCTTCAAGACCAAGCTCAAGTCTTACTAACCCTTTAATAGAAAAAGGATAAGCCGAAGTTATTAGGGATATAAGATATACGCCTGCAGTACTCAAAGTTGACGGTCTTATATAATCTTCGACAAATGAACCAAAAGACGGGGGCATAGTCAAACCAAAAGTAAAGCCCATATGCGGAGTAGAAACGCTTACCCACCCTAGATAAGTTAACTTCATACTTGCGTAAGCATCGTCAGAAGCAAAATCCAAACTAAGCAACCAACCCTTGACCGCCCTAGAGAAAACAACCGTATATTTGCCCTTTTCAACTGTTTCCGTTTTTTCAAAATATAATTGATTCCAACCTTCAAGAAACGGTAGCATATTATAGAGACTCAAGTCTTCACCTTCTTTTCTATCTGCTCTCTAATGTTTTCCTCAATCTTCTTTTTGTCTATCTTAATCTTAAGCTCTCTCATTCCCTTATCACCTTGCAACAGTTTTCTCTTCTCTACCAGTCACGTAAGTAACGTATTCCTTTCTTTCAAGTCCGCTGGTTACTGCCCCAGCAATTTTCGGACCGAATAGTATTATAGCAACACCGACAGCAAGCAACGCCCACGCCCACCCCGGAATAGCAGAGATAACAGAGTATATACTCACCAGAACCATCACTATACCAAGCATAGCAAGTATCGTTGGCAACCACGCTAAAAGCGCAAGCCAAGCGAAAGGACTTCCTATAAGTTGCAAGTCAATAACACCGTCCTCTATTCTTATCCAGATAACCTGTGCCTTGAACTTATTGTATAACTCAACAACAAACGTCTTAGCCACTTCTTCCTCGTTTGCTATTCCTTTAGTTTCTATAGTCAAGTGATACACTTTGCCGGGAACGCTATCAGTAAGTACTTCCTTTGGCATCTCTACGAGTTTTGTTCCAACCAACTTTCCTACTTCGAACATATCATCTCACCTCACAACTATTACTCTCTCTTCTCCTTTCTTTTTGACTATGGACGGTATTACAGTTATAGCCCCAAGAGCCGCTACACCACCGACAGCATACCAAACCCAAGTAGGTAAAGGTGCAACCTCTACAGGTACTATTTTAATCACGTACCAAACTGAAGGTGTTTCCACTTCTATACTTTGCTCAAAATCGTGATACCCACCAGCAAGAACCTTAACTGTGTAACTTCCCTCATCTATATTCTCAAATATGACCTCACCGCCATCTGTGTACCCCTCTGCAACTATACGAACGCCGCTCATCAAAGCCACATAAGCGCCCTTAACTAAAGCCCCAGTTTTGCTATTTGTCACTGTTAATCTTACAGTCGCTGTCACTGGCGGTGTTTCAGAATAGTACTCTGCCGATAGTGTAACCTCTGCACAGTGTAAGGTACACCACCCAACCCAGAATCCATGTGCCTCAAGCCATAACTGAACGTCAAGATTCTTTACTGTGCTTATATCCTTTAGCGGCTCAAACGGATTATTTCTCCACTGGTCTCCATAGTGATACACAGGTCTTTCAAAGATTATAGCTCCGTCAGCGACAAGCCTAATTGAAGCTTCTGCTTTATACGCTCCCCAAAAACCCGTAAGCATACTTTTCACAGCTAAAGTCAGTATTTTCTGTTTCGTACCCGGCATAAGTGCAGGTATATTTAACGGGTCTATTAGATATGCTCTTCCTCCTTTTTCTGTTCCTGCAGGTGCTTCAGCTTTAAAGCAATAAGGTTCATGCTCTGGACATACACTCGGGCAACCCATTATAAGACAGTCCTTGAATACAAAGTCGTCTGTTTTGAAAGTCTTCGACCAAGTTCTTCTATAACTCATGCTTTTTACCTCCTCTCATAGACACTAATCCTATACCGAATACTCCGAGCCACAATCCTAACGCGCTACTCAACTTCAAAGGTGGCACAGGCGGTATAATCTCAATATCAAGCAACTCTTCGACTGTTAAAGCTCTATTCGCCACGCTCAAGGTATCAGAGCCAGCAAATCCCAGCCCAACAGTATTGAAAGTATCTATCTCACCTACCCATGAGCCCGAATCACCGGGACTTAGAATTGCAGGCGTAATTACTATCTGATTCTTGAAAAGACAACTTCCCCAACCCTCGCCGCCATCAATATTTAAAGTAGCGTTAACGTCTAATATCGTCCCATAAGTAATCCCACTTGTGCGACCACTTTTAAGAACCTTCATTCCTACTCTAGGCTCAACTGTATGCAACGGATTTCCTACCTCAAGTACCTCCTTACTAAGCTCATCCGAATCAAAGACCGCAGCATCCACAAGATTATCCTTATCCAACTCTACGGGTATATACTTCAGCAACTCTCCAAGTTTATCTGTCGGGTCTAATCCTCCGTCATACGGACCGGGTTGCAGTATAGAATCTCCGACTTTACCTTCGTGTACCTCTCCCCAGTCTAACGCCGCAACGTGATTGTTACTCAGTCCTCCTATCACTTCAAGACTTCGTTTATCAAGAACCCTGCAAGACAAAGTACCCGCAGTGATAAGTGGATGTCCTACACTCACACCGCCGGGCGCAGGTCTAAAACGCTTTGTTCTATCAGCGTAAGTTGCGTCCATAATACGCAGTGCCATAAGCTTAAACTTACTTTCTATGACACGAACCGGTACTCCCTCAAGCTGTTTAGGAATAACCTGTCTAATTTCTGGCGTTACTCTCTCAACATAAACTATAATAGAGCCGTTCAAACCTACGCCAGTTACTCCCTTAATCCCACGTAAATACTCCTCGTATTTCTCTTTCAGCTTACGTAATTCTTCACTCATTCTTTTACCATCCTATAACCGGGCGGTGCTTTCGGCGCTAACTCGTATCCCGGTGGTATTACATAAGCAGGCGCTTTCGGTCTTCTTATGTAAACAACTCCACCTATACCAGCTATAGCCGCAAGTGGAACGCCATACTTTATGTACGACTTAAGACTCAAACCAACATCTTGAGTATACGGCTTATTTGCCTCAGTTAAACTTAGGCTTTTCTCAAAAGGCTGATACCAAGGTTCTGCACTTACCTTGAGTTTATAGCTTCCAGTTTTTATCTTTACAAAAGCATAAGCCCCAGAAGCGTCTGTTGTCACTTTTTCACTGTCAAGTTCCACGATTGCGTTTGCCACAGCCATTCCGAAGAATCCAGTAACAACACCACTTAGACTGCAATACTCTTCTGGCGGTGGCGTAACGCTTACCTCAACAGTAAACTCTTTGTAATCGTCTGAATACCAAGTAGTATCTTCTTGATGGACGCCATGAACCTGTATAACATAAGTTCCTTCTACCGTAAACTTTATACCTCCCTCCGTATTGAGGCTCGTGCAAAACGGTTGTGCTTCACTGAAGTAAATCAATAGAGCCTTTGTCGGGTCTGGCGGTAATACTGTTTCTGCTCCCTGCCACTCAACCACCGCATTACCCGGACCACTTACGTGTACTATACCTCCGCCAAATATACCAGAATCGCCGTCATTGTGAATGTACATACTCCAAGCTTTCCACTCATCTACTTTAGCAGAGGAAGGCATGACTGCACTTACAACTTTACCTTTAGCTGGCAAGCTATCCTCTCCTCAATATAACTGCAGAAATACCCGCAACCGCCGCCCAAGGAGCAACTCCGATAGCCAAGTTTATCTTCGTTTTACTGAACCTTTTTGCCGCTTCAAGTGTATCTTCCATCGCTATCCCAGCTACACCAGTTACCTTAGTTCCGTTTGCCCTCGTTATAGTCTCGATGTGCCAACGCCCGTTAGGCGAAACACCGAAACGCCAACTTATTCCAATCTGCCATAACTCTGGGTTATTAGGATAGTTCGTCGGATTAAAGATTCTGTCCCAGAGACCAGTCGGGTCGATAAGACTACCACAGAAGAAGTACCTATAGAAAACGTTTGGATAGCTACCGCCAACAGCTATTATATCGTCCTCAGTATGCTGTGTAAGCGGGTCAGCCGTCTCTGGCGGTATAAGTTCTACCTCGTATCCAAATGCTTCTGCAATAATCCTCGCCGCCTCGTCGTCAAGTGTACTTCCAATGATTATATAAGTTACCACTACTTTCCACCTCCTTTAGTTACATAATAAGCTCCAGCTCCGCCGCCAATAATCGCAAGTAGTATAAGCCCAAGTTTCCATAGCGGAACAGGCGGTACCTCTACTGTCTCCTTCACTTCAAACTCTCTTGTTTCATCAACGAAGTTCATTACTACTCTCTGGTCTACTGTCAATGTCCCACCTCAACAGTAATAACATAATCACGCCCCGGCATAGCAAACACCACAGAAGTATTATTCAATACACCGCCTACAGCCACGGAACCCGTCCAATATCCAATCTGCGCGCCTGTGTCGTCAGTAACCTTTATATACAAAGTCCCGTCAATAGTACCTACATTTTTCGCTTGTATATCACCAACACGGCTAACGATGTCAGCAAGGAAAGCTAAATTACCTGCACCGGGAACAGCACTTGCAACTTGACCAGCTAATATATCAAAGGCTCTCGTAGTCCCGTCAAGTTGTTTGCAATTTATAACCAACTTAACAAGACTTGCTAACGCATTACCAATCGCTATAACTGTAAAACTTTTTGTTTGGTCAACGGCTAATATCCCAACTCTACGCAACATCTCCCTTGTTCCAGCGTAATCTTGCTCTGCTAACAGTAATTGTCTATCCTCCATCTGCATCACCTCTTACTCTGCAGTTCCCGGATACCCTTCTGTAGGTATTACTGTCGGCTTTATTCCTTTCGGAATGTCCGTCTCTTTAATCTCTTGAAGTATGAACCTATACCCAAAGAACGCCAGTCTTCCCGTAGTACTTATAGTAGCGCTGTGAGACGTCACCTTTATCCACATCTCTGTATCTTCAAACTGGAATATCTCGTTTAGATGAAGATACTCATTTGCTGGATTTAGCCTCGCATCGTCCTGTAAAGCCGGTACTTGCCAAGTCTTATTCTTCGTAGTATAATAAGGTCTTGCCTTCGGCTTACCCATCCAAGATACGTAGAAATCCTCAATCGGCACCATTCTCAGCTGTGCAAGCTCAAGGTCGTCAAGATAAACATCATCTATCTCAACTTCAGCCGACTCCGTTGTAGTAATATTAGCATTCAAGTGGTCTGCGTCGCAAAGATTCACTGGAAGTAAAGGCAACGTATAAATCGCTTTAACTACGTAGTACTTCACTTTTGGATATGTCTGTATGAACTCATTCGGTTGAACTATAGGTTCAAACTTTTCACGGTATAACGCTCTATCAACCATCTTTTCTCAACCTCCTACTTTTATATATATAGTCTCGGAAATGACTAAAAAAGGGGGAACTAATTTGCTTTTCCTTCAACGAACTTTTCGTAAAGCGAAAGCATTTCCATACGAAGCCTATTTTGACTGTCAAGCTTCTTTAGTTCATTTACTATGATACCAGTAGCCGCTTCACCAATCTCAATGTCCGTCTCTTTAAGTGAGAAGTCTTCATCCCAAGTTATCGTAGTCCTACCATCTGGCGACTGCGTATTCTTCATCTTGTACTTTTTCAGCTCTTCCTCTGTAAAGCTCAGTTTGCTCTGTAGTTCCCTCATTATCCTAAGAGTAATAATGCTACCTTCATGAGGAAGAACATTTAGTAGCGATATTCTCTCAAGGATATTCAGCTTCAATTTTATCACGCTCACGCTTTAGTGTCGTAGAGTGCAATATACTTATCAGCCGCTCCCATCCGAACCTTCAAGAAACCAGCTTGACCAGTAATTGTTTGCGAACTGCCCCACGCAGACGGTACACCATCCAGCTCGAATACGTAGCTTATATCAACACAAGCGCCGCCTTTGCCAACATAGAATACGCTTCTAACAGTAGAAGCTGCGTTCTCTGTCATTCTTATAAAGGAGTAGCTTGATGGCTGTGAACCAATCGAATTTGCTATGTGTATTGAGTAGTGAGCAACAGCACTAATATCAGCACCAGATTCAACGTAATTCTCTATTCTTATACCTTCATAGTAAGCAGTTACTATTCCTGTTCCAAGCACCTCTGTTTCAACATAAATACCGTACAGCGAACCTGTCACCGTGATACCATCGTTAATAGTAGCCCCAGCACGAATCCCTTTAATATCACCTGTGAGACTTACAGATGCTTTAGCACCAAAATACCCAGCGACAACTGTTCCACCAAGAGCAATAGCATTAACAACCGCGCTAACTACTATCTGCCCAGCTACACTTTGAGTAATTGGAACCGCTGACGTACCAAGTTCAATCTTATTCTTGACAGTCAAATTGTAAGTCCGTATGAATCGCCTTATTAACCTTCCCATTTCTTACACCTCCGTTAATTCTCTGCCTTTTTTGTTTAGTGCCCTCATTTCTGTTACTATCTCCAATTCTCTTGGCGTACTACCGTGGTAATGTCCTTCCACACTATCTATCAGTTCAAGCATTAGCTTTGCAACTTCATACTTGACTATAAGATAATCAAGCACAATCAAGAGTGCTCTTTTTATATTTGGTTTATTATAGATTTGAAGATAGTAACATTGTGCGTCGTTTACGTTAGACCTTGCCTTTAACGGATGAATACTCCCGCCTAGAACCATTTGACAGCAATTTAGTACGTCTATGTTTTTGTTCGTTATACGAAATTGTACTACCAACACTTGCCCGTCACAATATCTTTTGCTACTATAAACATAAGCACCGATAGTACCTTCACCGTCAACTATACCTGCAATGTAGCCAATACGCCCTTCGCCGTACAATACCTTAGCTTGCTCGCAAGTTGATAGTTCTGTTCCCATACTTTCAACCTCCTTTTAGGTTCACCTTATAGGTTTTGACCAATTTCAGGCTATATGAGATATTCTCAGTCCTCCTAGTACGGCAACGGTCCGCTTATGTTCTCACCATACGGCTCTGCAACCAACGCTATGAGCTCTATCAACTCATTACCCGCAGTAATGGCAGAACCTGATTGATTATAGTGCATAACGTAGATAGTCTCTCCACCTTTGTAGATAACTGCCTCATGATAAGCCTTTTGTACTTCTTCAGCTTTCATACGCCCGTACATGATAATATCTCTTACTGTCTTTCCACTTGAACCAACAGCGTACTTTGTGCCTATCACCTGCATATCGTCTGTATGATTCACGATTCCATAGAAAGCCACATACTTAGTCTTTGGTAGCTCTTTACTCCAGTCCTTTGTCCAAGTAACGGATGTAAGAGACGACTCGTTGTCCCACTTCTCTGAACCAAGCCCAAAGTCAGTTAAAGCCATAGCGTCCCTGATACAAATATCCTTCGCTGCCTTTCCGGTCTCCTTTACAACAAAAGCAAGCAACTTTGCTTTGACTTCATCACGTATAGCAATAATCTGCGCAGTACTCAATTCTCTTGCAGTCATAACTCGTGCCATATTACTCAGCCTCCTTACTTATTTGCGAACCAAGTGGTTCACATAAAAGTCCCAGTAGCATCAACTGTTCGTAGTACTGTGTAACAGTCGCCTTAGCCATCAGTTGTATATTGATAGTCTGCGTTCCCTTATAATACACAGGTCTGTGATAACCACGTGCACTCTTCAACTTACCAGCCGTAGTCGCAAGTGTTCTTTGGCACTTCTGTAAGTGTACCTGCTTAAGTGTTGTATTACCAGTCGCACCTATCCTATAGCCTACTCCTTCATACTTCCAGCCCGCAACACCAGTAGCACCCATCTTATAGTCAACACCAAAGAAAGCAACAAAAACATCTTTAGGTAACTCTTTGCTCCAATCCTTCGTCCAAGTATCAGCCGTACTTATAGCTGTCTGATTCTGCCACTCAACACCGTTGAACCCAAAGTCGTCCTTCGGCAAAATATCTCTGACCACAAACTCACTCGCAGGTCTTCCTGTATGCTTTACAGCTAACGCAAGAAGTTTGCTCGCCACTTCCTCTCTCAGCGCTCTTATATCTCCAATAGTCATATCATCTTCAGGTACAATCAAAGACGTCTGCTCAGGCATCTCATCTGTTTTCATGCTTACTTGGTCACCGTATTGCTCGCACACCATCCCCAGTAGCTCTATCTCAACCCCGTATTGCGAAACAGTTGTATTAGCTATCAAAGACACATACGGCGTCTCTTGACCTTTGTAATACACAGGTGTATGATAACCAATTGCTACCTTAGAATCTTCGGTACCCAAAATATACTCCCTATACAGACTCTGCAGATGAACCTGCTCTAGTACACTACCCGCACCTGAACCAAGTTGATAAGTCAGTGCGTGATACTCAAATCCTTCTGCCGCATTAGTACCAGCCTTTGCCGCTTGTTCGTGTACTATCACTCCATAGAAAGCAAGAAACTTGTTCTTAGGTAGTGGACTTGTACCTGTGACGTTAACACCTGCCCAGTCCTTAGTCCAAGTATCCGCCGCACTTATCGCCGTTTGATTCTGCCATACCTCAGCGTTAAAACCCAAGTCCGTCTTCGGAAATATGTCCCGAACAACAAAACTTTCTCTAGGTTGCTTAGTTTCTGCTACAGCCAAGTCAAGTAAGTGATTAACTACCTCAGCCTTCAATGCCTTAAGTTGTTCTCTTGACATCTCACTATCGGGTATCAAAAACCCCATGTTGTCATTCACTCTCCTCTATTTAAAATACCGCTGAAGCTTTTGCGGGTATTCCAGCGGTTCGTTCAATTCCTTTTCTCTCGATTTTCCCAAGTTCACGCACGACTTTCTTTCCGCCAGCCGCATACACTCGCACTGTACTAGCCCAGTCCTCAGCCAACCCCGTAATACCACCCGGATACGCAGCCAAAGCAACGTCCAAGAACCAAGAACCCCAAGAACCATAGGCGAACATTTCGCAGAAGAACGAAACAAGTGCACGTCCCGGTCCGAGCTTAGTAGAAATTATGTAGGGTATTAACCCTATGACAAGCTTAACACCGCCCTTCACAGCACAAGCGTTCCATGAAACCTGCCCTGTAGCTCTTGAAGTAAATTCAGCACCAAGTACTCCCAATGAAGCACCAGTACCAACGCCAAAGAACCCAGTTATAGGCACTTTAACTTTTGTTGTGAACTCCATGTCCACTCAGCTCCTAAATCACTTTCTTCTTCTGTTCAATACACTTCTTTGGATACAGCTTGCCGTTATATAACACGGTTCCAAATATTCCAGCGCAAGCCTTCGAAATCTTTATAGCCTTTTTCAGCCCAGTACCAAGACCAACGCCTTTCTTTCCAACGTGTTTATCTGCGATAGCCCAGAAAGCATCTCCCTTTATCCCTTTCCACGACACTGCTCCGCCAACATATATTGGTGGATTAGATTCGTATTGCTCCGGTGTTACTCCAAATGGCGAAGTTGTCAATCTTACCTTAGCATTACCGCGAATACTTATGATGTCCATGACAGTCAGTTGCGGCATAACAAGTCTATATGCTTTGCCCATTCACTCACACTCCTTTTTTTATTTTCTTAACTCC
>Ga0315280_10005620_pt1 | contig 17757 bp, 17 predicted proteins | sample YL17G06_40_MG_FD_203697 | JGI IMG/M metagenome (GOLD analysis project Ga0315280, IMG submission 203697) | Sediment microbial communities from Yellowstone Lake, YNP, Wyoming, USA - YL17G06_40 | ecosystem: Environmental > Aquatic > Freshwater > Lake > Sediment | place: USA: Wyoming | collected... | reverse complement strand
TGTGCCTGTGAGGGTTTGATGACGACGGTCTTCGCGAAGCGGTCCCCGAGTCTCTGTTTCTTGTCTGACCGTGAGATGAGGATCATCCCGATTATGTAGAGGAATGGCAACGCGTCAATCACTCGGACCACATTTCTCACAACGGCGGGACCGAAACCGCACGGTGAACCGTCTTCTCGTACAACTTTGATCCTCGCGACCATCTTCCCCACTGTTGCCCCCAGTGCGCCTTCGAGTACGATGTAGTACAAGAAGAACAGCAGCATGTAGACACCCATGAACGAAAGGGCTGCGACTCCGAATACGTCGAAGGTGAATGAACCGAACATCGCTGCGGTGAGCACGAAGTATAGAATGATGAGAAGTATTCCATCGACTATCTGCGCAACGAGTCTAGGCCCGATTCCTTGATAGTTGAAACTTGCCATACTCCAATTCAATCCTGCCTATGCAGGTAAAACGCGTATTCAATCCATATTAGGTCTTCCAGCGCACAAATGCGCCAGGAGACCTGCGTGGCTCGCGATCAATGCTTCGATCGTAGGTCTTCTGAAACACGGCATATTGGTGCGTCAAGAGAGTGAAAGATGGTGGGCCCGCAGGGATTCGAACCCTGGACCCCAGGCTTGCCTCACGAGAGGTTCCGAAGGCTTGCACCGTCACGTGCGACTGTGTCCTAATCCTGGCTAGACTACGGGCCCAAACATCTGCACGGAAGACAGTTCATCTTAAGCCTGTTGGAATCAACTAGCCAAGGATCACGATTGCGACATGCTACCTCTCCACAGAAGCATCTCGAGTTCCATTTCGTCTCGTATCGGGATTCCATCTACCCCCATCCGAGGGATCTCGGGTTTCAGCTTACGTGATCGCTCAACGGCATTGCGATACACAGCTACTAGTGTAGTTTCCCATTATTATTTCGCATCCTGAGTTGTTTGGATGACTTCTGTCTTTTCGAGTGGTTGTTTCCTGTGGAAGGCTTGGATTGGGGTTTCTAGGGTTTCGATGTTGAGGCTGAGGTGTGGTTTAACCTCGTTGTGCCAGTGCACGTACTCGTCCACTGACTTGAATTGGTGTTGTTTCTGTTCGTAGACGCTGTAGAAGCGTTCCAGTTTGCCGTTCGTCTCCCGTGAAAATCGTTGGATGAAGACGATCCTGCTACCAGACGCATCCACACCCCTTAGGTAAGCCTGCCCCCGAACTCTTCGTTGAAGCCTACTGGGTACCTCTCTAGAAAACCAACGAAGGCTGCCCGGACCCAAGACCATGATACAAGATAACGACGAGTCTCTTGTTAGATTTTCACGCTCGCTGGGGATGGTTGACGCGGCATAGGATATGCTTGATGCCTTGCTCCGCGAGGTAGGCTTCGAATTGGCTGACGCCCCTCTTCCCAGTCCATATGCCACAGGCTCATGCTGTGCTCTCGCTCGTAGCGGACCCACTTGCGTCTCTTCTGCTTGCTGAGTTGAGGCAATGCTCTACCAGCCTCCTTCAGGATCATGTGGATCCTGTTGTGCGGCAGCCTGACTCGGCAGGCGTCTTGCCATATCTGTTCGACCCGCCTGTGGGAGACTCGTTGGATCAGCGCTATCTCGCCTGCACCCTCAAGGAATAGGCTATCTTTACCCAGCAGACGTATACTTCAAGCACTTCAAGAAAGGGACACATGTTGGGGGATAGAACACTCATTCACCTTTACCCAAAGTTTAATGTATAACTTGATACGAACATGGCCGACATAGTGAATATAGTATGAGCGAAAAGAAAGTTGGAAGAAGAAGTTTTGTAAAATACGCTGCAGCAGGAGTCGTTGCAGTTGCTGTTGCTGGAGCAGGCGCATATTATTATGCTACAATGCCGAAACCGACAATAACTCCGACACCCACACTAACTCAAACTCAAACTCTGACAGGAGCTCCTACTACAACACCTAAGGCCGAGCCTATTAAGATCGGTGGCTTGTATCCCTTAACAGGTCCAGTTGCATTCGATGGACAAGATGAGCAATATGGTGCACAAATGGCGATAGATGAGATAAACGCTACCGGGGGAGTATTAGGACATCCGCTCGAACATCTGCCTATGGATACCGGCTATTATATTCCAGATAAAGCCGTTGGCTGTATAGAGAAACTAGCCACTGTCGATAAAGTGCATTTGTTTGTCGCAGCCTATATGAGTCAAACAGGCTGGGAACTAGATACTTTTGAAAAATACGCGATCCCCAACTTGAATGGAGACGGCGGAATGGGTTTCATGACAAAATGCAATGCAACGCCTGATAAATACTGGTCTAGCTGGATGATGGCAGGTCCAGTATGCTATAACGGAGTTCGGTTCCCAGCATTACTTGAAGAAATTATTAACAGTGGAGGGTGGAAACCAGCCAATAGAAATGTTGCCTACATAACTCTAGATAATGAATATTCAAGATACGTAGACGAATCCTTCAGAGGAAATATGAAAGAGGGAGAAGTCTTCGGCTTAACGATTCCCGGCTTTCCGAAATTTGGTTGGAAAGAGGTAATGCATGAAGTTGCCGAAATAGGATCTGTTGAATGGCGCCCCTTAATCTCGAAAATCAAGAAAGCAAATCCTGCTCTTCTAGTGTTCACTGACTTCGTAACATCAGATGAGATCTCATTCTTGAGACAATTCATTCCGAGTCCAACGAACACACTGATTTACATGGCGTATGGGCCTCAGATGCCAGAATTCATTATGCAAGGATCAGATGTAGCAAACGGAATAATTCATTCCACAGATGTGGGACAAATTCCAGATGAGAACGGTTTAGCGTGGGAGCAAAAGTTCAAAGCCAAATTTGGGAGATTGCCAGGCCTTGCAGTAGCGGCAAACCTTTACGATGAAGTCTATCTATGGAAAGCGGCTGTTGAAAAAGCGGGAACATACGAAGATCACGCTGCGGTGGCCGCAGAAATCAGTAAGATAAAGTATAAAGGCATCACAGGAACTGCTGTTTTCGATCCGAAGACTCATACCGTAGAATATGCAACAGAGAAATTCCCAGACTGCAACCCCTTTATGTATTATCAGATACAAGATCTAAACCAGGTGTGTGTCGATCCGAAACAAGTAGCAAAGCCATTCATCCTTCCACCATGGATCAAAAAATAAACTCCTCCTTTTTTTGATGAGTATTATGTCGACGATTCTCGATGTCAAAGACGTTAGCAAGAATTTTGGAAAACTTGAAGCCGTAAAGAATGTGAATTTCCAAGTTTATGAAAACGAAATCTATGGAATAGCTGGCCCAAATGGTGCTGGAAAGACCACACTATTCAATCTTATGACAGGAATCCCTTATCATCCTGATACGGGGACGATAAGATTTTATGGTAAACACTTGGAAAGGATGCCGCCACATAAAATAAGCCGTTTAGGATTTGTGAGAACATTTCAGAAACCTATAACGCTTCCAGATGAAACAGTAATTACTAACGTCATGTTGGGTTCCTATTATGGAGCGAAATCTAAAAGCGATATTTTCGACCAAACTCGAAATGTGAGAGAGAAATCATTAAGGATACTAGATTATGTAGGGTTAGTAAACAAAGAAAAAGCTAAAGCAGGAGGCCTCACAACATTTGAAAAGAAAAAACTCATGCTAGCGTCTGCTTTCGCTATGAACCCTAAATTGATATTACTCGATGAGCCTTTAGCTGGATTAAGCGCCCAGGAAATCCAAGAAGCAAGCAGTTTAATTAGAAAATCGAATCTAGAGAAAAAAATCGCAATAGTAATCATCGAGCATAACATGAGATGTCTAATGGATCTCTCTAAAAGAGTAATGGTTTTACATCATGGAGAAAAGATCGCTGAAGGGAAACCTAAGGAAGTAGCTGAAGATAAGACAGTTGTGGAGGTATACGTGGGCGCTATCAGTCTTTGAGGGTTCTCTATGCTTGAATTAACGAATATAAATACTGCATACGGAGAAGTCCAGGTCCTTTGGGATATCTCCCTGAACGTGGAAGAGGGAGAGATAGTGTTTTTGATAGGACCTAATGGGCACGGTAAAACAACTATTTTAAGAACGATCTCAGGACTGATCAAGTCTAAGAGCGGGACCATAAAATTCAATTCAACTGAGATTCAAAAATTGCCTGCAAGAAAAATCGTGGAAACAGGCATCGTACACGTGCCAGAAGGTGATCACCTCTTTCCAAATATGACCGTTCTCGAAAATCTGAAACTTGGCGCCTACACAAAAAGAGCTTGGAAAAATAGGGAAGACAAACTAAGAGAAATATTTCATTTATTTCCTGTAGTTGATGAGAGGAAAAATCAACTAGTCTGGTCTCTCAGCGGAGGCGAACGACGAATGGTCTCCATCGGCAGAGGATTAATGTCCGATGCTAAACTCCTAATGATAGATGAACCATCTCTAGGACTCGCTCCCAAAACTACCAAGGAGGTTTACCAAGAGATAGCAGAAATCAAGGATGCTGGCATTAATCTGCTCATTGTCGAACAAAATATTAACTTCGTTTCTAATCTAGCTAACCGAGTCTACCTTATCGAGAGCGGTAAAGTCTACCTTCAAGGTAAACCGGAGAAAGTATTAAACGATGAGTCATTAAGAAGAGTATACTTGGGAGTAGGAAAGCAATAGTAGCATTTTTTTAATGAAAAAAATATGATAGAGGAGTAAGAAATGGAAAAAGATGAAAGAAAGGAATTGCTCGATTGGTTAAAAGACTATAAAGAATACAAAACTCTAAGAAACCTGAAATGGGAACTGTTTGAAAAACTACCGAATCCACCCGTGACTTTCTATGGTGAATCAGCAATCAGGCTTAGCCTTCAACAACCAAAATGGAGAGTCCCGTATGCCATACAGAATAAAGTCCTTGTCGAGGGCGCGACGACAGGCGCTTTCTACAGAAGAGACGAAAATCCAAAGCAGCCATATAAACCTGAAGAAACTAGAGATGCCGCCATGGCATGCATTGAGGCTGGCGCCACCGCCGTCCATTTACATGTAAGGGATGTGAACACTGGCATGCCCTCCTATGAAGTAGAACAGTACAAAAAGATAGTAACTCCGATCAGAGATAAATACGGAAGCAAAGTCTTCATAGACGGCTGTTGCGTTTATGGCCCGAACTTCGAGGAGACCATGTTGCCGGTTAAATATCAGAAGTTTGAAATGACCCCAATAAACGCCACGGCTGTGTATTGCGGTGAAATGTTGCTTGCTATCCCCCCTCAATATCTGATAATGCAAACTCTCTACTGTGAAAAATACGGCGTCAAACCTATGATAGCTCTCTACGATACCGGAGATATTGACAATGCGAGACGTTGGCTAATCGAGCCAGGAATAGCTAGAAAACCAATCTACTGGAATGTACTGCCATCAATTCCAGGTTGCAGCCCTATGCCAAACGCTAAGGCAATGTGCGAAAGCATGCTATTCTTCTTAAATAGAATTCTAGAAATGGATCCAGACCCTATGATCCTGGTCTCAGTAGCGGGGCGCGCATCAAGCTTCTTTACAGCATTATCGGTAATTCTAGGCTGTCATGTAAGAGTGGGGACAGAAGATACCACATACAAGTATCCACACCGAGATGACCCACTGGAAGAAGCTTCATGGGCTGTAGGGAACGCTGTTGATTTAGTCCACGATCTAGGACTTGAAGTAGCATCAGCAGACGACTTGAGAAAGGCTATTGGGGTAGAATACCCTCCTAAGAAAGTGAAGTAATATGTCTGAATCAGAATTCAAGAATTATAAGATATACGATTTAACCCGTGTATTATCAAGAGACATGCCGACACTCTGGATGAATCTCAGTTGGTATAGACCCCCCATCATGGCGCAGACAACCGACTTCTCAGGTATGTACATAGAACCTGACAGAAAAGGATTCTACGAAACAATCCACATCATTCACTCTCACACAGGCACCCACATGGATGCCCCCGCACACTACTATAATGATCAGGACCATTGGGCAATGCATAATATTCCAATCGATAGACTCATCGGAGAAGGAGTCATATTAGGCATTCCAAAAGGAGAAAGACAAGAGATTACTCTAGAAGATCTAGAAAAAGCCAAACAAGAAATTCATGATGAGGATATCGTAGTTTTCAACACTGGCTGGCACAAGAAATTCTGCGGGCCGATAACCGATTGGGAAAAAGCAAAACACTACGCCTCCAATTGGCCGGGGATTCATGAAGAGGTAGCTGAATATCTCGTTGATAAGAAGGTTAAATGGGTAGGAATAGACAATCTATGCCTAGACCCACATAGGCACTCAGAAGCAGGCGACAATACATGGCTGGTTCATCAAATCCTCTTGAAACATAACATTCCCATCGTAGAAGATGTCGTCGGAGATATCGATAAAATAACTGATAGACGAAGTGTCATTATGGCTCTTCCTCATCCTGTATTTCGTGCCGACGGCTTTCTCTGCAGAGCTCTAGCTTTATTGAAAGAACAATAGCATCAGAGGGAACAAAAGATGAGCAAAGAAATACACCCCTTCAAAAGGGTAAAAGGTGATGCGGGAAAGGTAAGGTGGACAATTCTCCCCGACAATCTACCTTTTGATCCGAGAGACTGCATAAAGAGATCTATTGAATTAGAAAAAGCAGGATTTAATGGGATACAAGAAGGAGATCATATACTACCGGTTCATCATACGGGAGGACATTGCTCAGGAGCTTTTTCACACCTCATTGAACTTCTTCATGCTACAAAAAACGTTTGTTGTGGAATGACAGTGTGGGCAATCACCGGCATGAGATATAGCCCTATCCAATTCGCTTTAGAAATGGCAACAGCCGCATTATTCCATGGATCTCAACGAATATTTGTCGGCGTTGGCACCGGCGAGGCGATGAATGATCTGTCAGCAACAGGTTGTTGGCCATCCGCTACTGAGAGAAGAGAAAGACTTGAGGAAGCAATTCAATTGGTGAAAAGAGCATGGGAGACTGCAATTACCAGGAAACCGATTGAAAAATACAAAGGTAAATACTTTAACGTACCCTTCTTCTATCTTTATGATAAACCCGAAGGACCCTGGCCACCACCAATCATCGTTGCCGCAAGTGGACCCAAATCTGCATATTCAGCAGGGAAACTAGGGGATGGCATGTGTTGCATAGCATCACCAGACCTACTAAAAGATAGCCTTATCCCCGCCTTCAAGAAAGGCGCGAAAGAAGCAGGCAGAGATCCCGACCTCATGGAGATATGGTCTTTCGTTTCAACAGCATATCATCCAGAAGATCCATTTACAATAGCACGGAAATATGCTGGTTTCCTAGTCCCCGAATTATACGACGTCCCTGACCCCAGAATAATAGAAGCCAGAGCATTAATGATCCGAGATGACGTAATTAAGGCAGTCTATAACGTATCGAGCAAAATAGATGGGGTTATTGATGGCTTCGACAGGTACATCAAAGCTGGCGCAAATGGTATCATATGGGATGAAATAAGCCCAGATCCTTGGATGACTCCTAAGATATTCAAAGAGAAAATCAAACCATATTTCACAGAGCAATATGGGGCATTCTAGAATAGATTTAGTAGAATCTGGAAAAGCGGGCATCAATCAAAAAAAAGCAAGTGAAGATAATTGGGTGATCAGGAGAATAATCTAAGTATAGCCAAGAAATGGATTAATGCGATGAACAGTCATAATGCAGAATTAATGGGATCATACTGTACCGAGGATGCCCAACATCGAGAAATTGCTGAACCAGAACCTTTTCGAGGAAGGACCGGAATAATAAAAGCCAGCAAGGAACTCTTCAATGGCTTTCCAGAGTGTACATCAAATATAACAAATGTTTTCTCTGGTGATAATCAAGTACTTATTGAAGTTCTATGGGAAGGAACTAATAAAGGAGAATTTAAATCAACGCCACCTACAGGAAAGAAAGTAAGAATCGATATAGGATACATTTTCAAGTTCAAAAAAGAGAAAATAATAGAGATTCGCGAATACTATGATGGGTATACAGTTCTGAAACAAATGGGCCTGATTTAAATGGACACAGATTTATTGAACTAATCCTCGAAGACTAAAAGTATCATTCAGGAGCTAATTATTCGCCTAGCGAAACTGTAGTAGTCTGTGGCACCGTGACTGGTGCCGGATATATCTGCGGGGCGGGCACAACGTGCACGTTCACCAGCAACATAATCATAGAATTAGGGATTCGAGACCCTCTGAATGCAGTGGTTCACTCGAAGAGCCTGAGCCCAAGTCCCCCCTCCCTTCCCGATGAACCGCCAATTCGCTCACACAGTGATAGTTACAGTCTCTCAAGCGCTCTCCTGTCCGGAACGTTCCAAGTCAACGCTCGCGCAAGCTGGAACGGTTATCCGACAGTTCAAGCATCGTCAAGCTTCCAATTGGAAGGAACAGCTACTACTGCGATCGCTGTGCCCTCTTGGGGAATCACTGTCTCAACTGACAAGGGATCTATACCCATTCAGGTTCAGAACCACTCCTTCCAATGCGGCGACAGACCCAAAGCCGCGGTTCAAATTCTGCCGCCCGCACTAGCTTGTCCCTAGAATCCAGCCTTCCCGGGCGGCCTACCGAGGCTGCCAACCAAGACCTTTTTATTTCTTGGCACAAGAAAGAGCCGCCGACCGTCCAGAGGAAAATCCAGCCGATGGCCGAGCACTTTTTGAAATTCGAGAAGAGAGACCTTGAGTTCCTGAAGAGGGCTGTTGGAGAGGCAAATGTAAGCGTGGAGGAACCTGAGCTTCTGATACATGCGGTCGATTCCTCCCCAAGCGAGTGGGTGAAACCAGACGCTGTGGTATGGCCTGAAACCACTGAACAAGTGTCAAGGATTCTAGGCTACGCGAACGAGAGCAGACTCCCGATCGTGCCAAGAGGAGCCGGCAGTAGCCTCGCGGGAAACGTTCTCCCAGTGAGCCATGGAATAGTCCTGAACTTTCGGAAGATGAGCAGCATAGTCAAAATCCTTGATCGAGATCTTCAGGCGGTCGTGCAACCCGGACTCGTATATGACAAACTGAACTCTGAGCTCCAGCCCTACAACCTCTTCTTTCCTCCTGATCCAGGCAGCTCCTCTGTATGCACGATAGGTGGGATGGTAGCCAACAACGCCTCAGGAATGGGTGCTGTGAAGTATGGCGTCACCCGTGACTATGTGCTGAAACTCGAAGTGGTGCTACCGAACGGGCAGATTATTCGCTCAGGCTCCAATGCCCTCAAATCCTCGACCGGATATGATCTTGTGCGCCTGTTCGTCGGATCTGAAGGCACTCTAGGGGTGATTACTGAGATCACGCTGAAACTCAGAACCCTCCCTGCGGCAATGAAAACCGCAGTGGCCTACTTTGATTCTGTCTCAGCGGCAACCGAGGCTGTCAGCGAAATGATGCGGTCCGGCCTGATCCCCTCTGCTTTGGAGTTTCTGGACCATGAAACAATTCTTGCTGTCAATCGGCAGGAAGGACTCGGCCTCAAGGAGACTGCAGCAATGTTGCTTGCAGAGTTCCACGGAACAGGAGATTGCACGGCCCACGAGCTGGAGTCGGCCTTGAGTATTCTTAGGAAGAATGGTGCAGTCGAGCTTCACACCGCGAAAGACGCTGATGAACGAATGAGATTGTGGGCTGGAAGAAAAGGCGCATATCCCGCGCTGGCGAGGTCCGCACCGAATCCTATCATCGGTGACGTCGTTGTCCCCATTTCCAAGATCACTGCGATGGTGAGATTCGCATATGAAGCAGCTGCGAAGTACGATGTGAAGCTCGCCTGCTTCGGGCACAGCGGCGACGGCAATGTTCACCCAGTCGTGATGGCGGACCGATCAGACAAGGTACTCTGGGAGAGAGCAGCGAGAGCCGTCGAGGAGATTGTGACCTACGCGATTTCGTTGGGAGGCGTCGCTTCAGGAGAACACGGGATAGGGGTAGAGAAGAAGCGTTTCATGGAACTTCAGCATGGCGAATCGCTGGAGTTGATGAAGTCTATCAAACGGCTAGTGGATCCGAACTGCATCATGAATCCTGGGAAGATCTTCGATCTCTAGGTGCTTGAATTGAGCTATGACATAGGCCGCACGCTCTTTCTTACCGACCTTGGCCCTATCAGGAGTGACGCAAGACGATGCATACGATGCGGATTCTGCAACGCGGTATGTGCAGAGTCCAATGTTTCGTCTGCCTTCAAGGAATCCCGAACCAGTAGAGGGAGGATGATCCTCGTACAGTCATTGGTTGAGAATGTTGGCGATATTGACCCGTACTCTGCTGACTTCAAGAAGCTCATCGACCTGTGTCTCTCTTGCAGACGCTGTGTCTCTGTCTGCCCTCCTGGCATTCCGATACCTGACTTGATGGTTCAAGCGCGATACGCATATCTCAAACGAAAGAAATGGAACGCTCTGACCCTAGGTCACAGAATATTCGCCGACTACGGGACGTTTGACCGTTTGGGAAGCGCAGCGGCCCCCGTTTCAAATTGGATCATGGGTAGGCAAATTGTGAAGCGGCTGATGGAATGGAGCACCCACATAGATGCTAGGACCCGCCTTCCTCCTTTTCAGAGGCAGTCGTTTGAGTCGTGGTTCCGAAAAAGACCGAACACTCCTGGCAAGAAGAAGATCGTGTATTTTGTGGACTCTTACGCCAACTACAACTATCCATCACTTGCGAAAACCGTTGTCGCGCTTCTTGAACACGCTGGCTACCAGGTCATTGTTCCTCCGCAGAAAGAATCCGGCATGCCGAGCCTTGAGTTTGGTCTACTTGACAAAGCTCGCAACTTGGCGCGCTACAATTTAGGTCAATTGGCTCGTTACGCTGAAGAGGGCACTCAGATCGTTTGCAGCTCGCTTGCCGCGTCCTATTTGCTCAAAGAAGGATATGGAACCATACTTGATGACCCTGAAGCTTCAACGGTTTCCGAGGCCGTAGTTGATATGATGGAATTGCTACTTGAAGAATACGAGAAAGGAGCCGTCCGTTTCGACGATCAAATCCCAGAACACGTTGACTATCACTGCTGTTGCATTTCAAGGGCCATGTCCTTGGCCCCTGTCAACATGAAACTCCTCAAAGCGGCGGGAATTATTCCTCGACAAATTGATGAATGCTGTGGAGGAGCTGGGGTGTGGGGAATGTTTAGAGAGAACTTTGAGATTAGCAAAGAAATCGCGCAGAAGTTGCGAGACAAGATATCGACGGACACAACCGTCCTAACCGAAAGCGAAACCTGCAAGATGCAGATAGAACTACACACGGGCGCCACTGTCCGCTTCCCCTTGGAGCTCCTCGCGGAGCGCGTTACTGATCTACAGGGTGGCAGAACAACTGATGCGAGTTCGGCTACCCGCCAGATCATCAGCTGAGCGTCAATCTAAGCCAAAGCCGTCCCCGTTATCCAGCGCGTATCGAGAGGGTTCAAGCATCGGTGTTGGTGCTGTGAACGAGCCTTTGGACAGCCTTTGGAGAGAACAGCCACCATTGCGCTCCGCACATTAAGACCTAGCACACTAGGGAAAGTGTCTTCGCCACATGAGCGGATCTTCAGTGATCGATTGACACATGCGACTATTCTCCGTGACGACGCGCCATATGAGTGTGCTTTAGGCAGATGAGGGCAATGAAGTCTATCCCTTCTAGACATATGGCAGACGTAAGGGAACGGCAGACCCGAGAGAACCCATCCAATTACGAAATCGGGAAGCCAGATGCGAACCGCCTTAGATCCAACGTATGGGAAGTCCAGTCAAAGAAAAATGGTACGGTAGGTCCCTGAAGGAGTGCGACCGTATTGTTGACGGCGATTGACAAGACAGCGAGGAAGATCAGAACCAAGAAAGTCTGAAGTACGAAGCTTCTGACAGTGACTCGGTGCTAGCGGTCTGTTAGAATCTTCCCGAGAATGTGCTCAACAATGGTGCTGGCTCTCGCTCTGATGCTCTCTCAGGTTCAAGATGAGCCCCTCAATCTCATGGATTATGCTGCATTTGTCTCCAATAGGTTGTCGTCGAAGATCCTATGCGGACGGTCAAGCCACAGAGAATGCGTCGAAGCATGCCCTGTGCGAACCTTCACGGGGGTCCGGTTTGACCGTTCTGAGCTTAGGGATGTGAGGTTCAGAGCCCACCTCCGCAACGATTACTCTGAACGGAGAGGGCAGTTCCTCGGGGAAGGCCTCTGTCATCTCTGCGTCTACATCTGCCCATATGGACGGCGTGGAACCCGCCTAGCAGAGCGCCTTCACAAGTGAATGACCTTATCGTGCATAGGCAGCTGTCTTCGATCTTACTCATACTGCGGTGCTGGTAAATGTCGACAACAATCCGCTTGACCTCAGAGAAACCAGATCTCAAAGGTACGGAGAGACGCCCTCAAGAGTGGCACCCTAGATCAAGATTCGTCCCTAGCGGCGTTGACCAGATGCCAGTTGTTGATTGTTGTTTGTCCGCATATGAAGGGAAAATGGTCGCCCATATCCAGAGAGTGAAGACACGTGATGGCTTCGACGCGCATATCGCGTTACATTTTCAGTTATTCCAGCAGCTTGATTGGGGTCCCCGCGTAGACCAAAGCTGCATCTAGGACATCTTTGATTGAAACGTACTCGTCTGGTCGAGCCTGTGATAGACTTCCAGGGCCGAATACTGCAGTTGGCATCTTTGGAAAGAGGTATCCAGCGTCACAGCTGGCCGGAAATCCGCGAATCTGTGGATCACGGCCCAGTACTTCCCTGTGTTGTAGGGTTCTCACGATCAGCCCATCCTCGCTGACTTCCACGGGATTTACATGGTAGAACCTCTTGATGCTCGCGCGAATCTCCCTATCGTCAGTACGACGTTCGCGAATTGCTCTGAATTCCGTGTCAATCGATTCGATCTTTTCATTTTGCCTTCTATAAAGTTTTATATAAAAAAATAGGCTATAATCATGTGATTCAGAATGATTCCTGCAGATGCTCTTACAGTCTTGTATAGCGGATTCTTTCTCGGATCGTTATATGCTGTGATGGCAATGGGATTGTCCCTTCTATGGGGAACAGTAGGGGTTCTCAATTTTTCTCATGGGGCGATTCTCACTTTAGGAGCCTATATTACTTGGTGGTTTTTGAGCATCACCAATAATTTTACCGTATCTATACTAATAGCGCTCCCGATTTTCTTCATTATTGGGGTTATCGCTGATAGAGGAATGATCACTAGCTTACGCCGCAAACCTGCTGCCTTAATGATCAGTTCAATGCTAGCAACTTTAGCGTTCGGAACAGTGATAGAGAATTTTATACTCATAACTTTTGGCCCGCGGCTTAAACAACTTCCACTCTTAACAAACTGGTCCTATGAGGCGTTTGAAGGATATGTGATAACTGGCCAAGAATTACTAATTTCAGTGGTGGCCATAGGAACCTTACTTATTTTATGGTTTTTCTTGAGGAATACGAAAATCGGCATGGCGATGCGCGCAGTATCTCAAGACTTGGATGGAGCAACTCTCGTTGGAATCAATGTCAATGGGATATATACATTGACGTTCGCCATCAGTGCCCTCCTAGCTGGAGTCGCCGGGGTTTTGATAGGGTCAAAATTCTTCCTAACACCTACCCTCGGTAGAATACCATTCCTAATCGCATTTGTAATAATAATATTTGGCGGTTTAGGAAGCGTTAAGGGTACTATCGTGGCAGCTTATATTATTGGATTACTAGAATCTTCGACACTTTTCTTACTTGGACTATTTTGGATTTATCCAGTAGAATTCATAGCTATGATGATTCTCCTCATCATTAGACCCACTGGTTTATTTGGAGAATGGGCATAAATGAGGCTGCAACGTAAATTACTTGGATATATTATGTTCATCGCGGTTCTTGCACTGTTTCCATTTTTCTTAAATGAACGTTTTTTTATCTATCTCCTGACTTTGAGTTTGATGTGGGGTATAGTTGCATCAAATTGGGACCTTTTGATGGGTTATTGCGGAATATTTTCTCTAGCCCAGATATCTTTCTTCATTATTGGTGGATATACGTCTGGAATGTTGGTGAAGTATTTGGGAATCGACCCTTTCATTGGATTGCTTTGTGCAGGACTAGTAACTGCAGGAGTTAGCACGATACTTGTGGGATTGCCAACTTTAAGGTTGAAAGGTGTTTATGTCGCGTTGTTGACGGTGGCTTTTAACGAGATTTTAAGAATTTTTATTCTCAGTTTCGGACCTGCAGGAGTCACCGGAGGGATCGCAGGTTTAGTTTCGATACCGCCCTACTCTTTCGGGGGACGCCCATTTACTCTAATCGATAATTATTACTTGATTCTATTGCTATTCTCAATCTCATTACTCGCTACTTATAGCATTCTTGGCTCACGAATCAGTTTGGCATTTACCGCTCTGAGAGAATCTGAGCCTTATGCGGTCAGCAGAGGGGTAAATGCATACTCTACAAAGGTAATAGTTTTTTTAATTAGTTGTTTTTTTACAGGAGTAGCTGGAGCTTTTTATGTTCATAATTTCGGAACAATTTCAGTTCTACAACTTGCAGATATTTCTGTGTTATTCACGCTTTTTGCGATGATTATAATTGGTGGATGGGGAAGGTTTCCAGGAGCCATAATTGGCTCATTTATCGTAACTTTCCTCTCTGAATACGTTCTACACTATATTGAAACCTATAGATTAATCACGTTAGGATTGATAGAAATAGTTATCATTGTTCTGGTGCCTGCAGGGGCAATTAAGATATTAGATGTATTCAGAAGTAGAAAGATTGCTTAGTCAGTTTTTCTAATTTAGAGATAACGCGCGCACGCTATACGCGAGCGTATACATGAATTGAAGGATTTCAATGCGCGCGCGTAAAACGAAGGCTTACGATGAATTGGGTGGGAGGTCCAGTCGAAGGAAGTTAGAGCTGAAGCCCGGTATGTGCTTCTCCAGCGAAGCGAGACTCTACAAGCCAATTGGTAAGGGAATGTTCATCCAGACGGCGATGGAAGAGGTCCTCATAGTTACAGATACGGGACGTGAAGTAATAACCTCAGCTCCCTTCATGGACGAGCTACTCGATTAGCCCCCTTCCTTTTTTTATTTTCAATTAACGCCTTTTCTTTTCAAGTGCATTCGTAAAAGAAAACCTTGCGCGCGCTAGAGTAACATCTTGATGGATCCTTTTCCCCTTCGGGAATCAACTTACTCGCACACAAGCTATACTAGATATTCGAGATTCTCATCTTAAGCTGCTTTGTTGAACAACTTGGAGATATTCCCTACGCACGTTTCCTGCTACGCTAAAGTCCTAATGCCGCTTTCGCCTGTTCTACGCCGGACTTGATGCTCGTGAGGACGGGAATCTTCACCTGTTCTCCAATTTGTGGGACTATTCGTGCCATTGAGGGTTGCGCTAGAACTATCACATCAGTATCTTGGGCTGTCCGCCTTATGCCTTCCAATACCAATTTGTCATGTTTGGCAGTATCGTGAGCGAACAATGCGTCGTAGGCTCCTTGACACAGTTCCGTCTTTATGGTGATCTTCTTGCCCTTAGCTTCGGCTTTTCTAAGCAATAGCATCTTCGTCGGTTCTAGAGTCGACTTCGCGGTTGCGACAACTCCGATCTTGGAGGCTTTCTGGACTGCCAGATCTGTCATGGGATCATCGATTTTCATTACCGGGATGGAAACGAGAGGCCTCACTGTGTCTACGCATGGGGAGATTGAGGAACAGGTCACTAACACAGCGTCAGCACCTTCATCTTCGGCGATCCGAACGTAATTCGCTACGATCCTGTGGACGGTAGGAGTCAGCTTCCCTGCCGCAAATATGAGTTTCAGAATATTGTCATCTATTATATTGAATTTTTCGACCTTTGGCATAACTTCGGACACTGTCTTATTCACTGCATCAACAGTGAACAACACAGTATAGATTAGGCCAAGAGTTTTCGTCAACTTGACACATTCCGTCCTTTGCGGCACGTGTTTTCTGTAACCGACGTTAAGAAGCTTTCTGTTGACTGGCTGTCGTTGAGACAATATGCCCAGGTAGTAGTGAAAAAGGGGCTAGCTATCAACACCGTACCATTCATTGGTCATATCAGCATTGCATGGAAAGCACGTCTGAGAGAGCAGCGCAGAGCTACGAGAGAAGAAATTGACAAGATATGCGAGTTGGTTAGAGAGGGGATGGAGGAAGGGGCTCGTGGACTCTCGATGAGAATAAGCTATCCTCCGAATCCAGAAGAGGTTGCTGACTTCGATGAGTTTGTTGAGCCCCTAAGAGTAGTTGCGGAGCATGGTGGAATACTGGGCAATACACATCAGGGATTTCGCTTCAGTTGAAAGTGTGAAGGAAGTGGTCGAACTTGGTAGGAAGGTCAAATTGCCTATACACATTGTACACCTCAATCCGATGCCAGGTCGATTTGGTAGAATGCGTGAGATCCTCGGAGCAATCGAAACGGCAAAAACTTCAGGCGTCGAACTCGCGTTTAGCGTTATCCAGTCTCCGGAGTTCCCTATCCGAGCCGATGCCCGGAAGGAATATTGTTATTTCATATGTACATTTCCTATGCTCTCGAAGGAGCCTCCGCTATCGCCTGCTGGAATAGAAACTCGTGAAGTCTTCGAGCGGCGCCTTGATGACACCAAATTCAGAGAAAGCCTGAAGCAGGCCGTCATAAAACACATAGGCGACGTAGCCGACTACGAGCCTGGTCATTTCAATGCCGTTGACCAGGTCTACCTAACAAATACCGGAGACAGTGAGTTAGAGCGCAAGACCATAGGGGAGCTTGCCGAAGAAAAAGGGCTAGAACCGATCGATCTGTTCTTTGACGTAATTTTCGGCTCCGACAGTCATTCCCAGCGGACTTCAACCCGATCCTCGTCTTAGACTTCTTTGGAAAGGTGCCAGAGATAATAGAAGCAAGCAACCATGATCTCGGCGTGCCTTGCATTCACGTGTTCACCAATCTCACCAATAGTTCAACGACAATTTCTTCTCCGTTCAATCAAGGTTACACAGCTCTCCCCACCTTCTTCGGAAATGCGATCAACAGTGGCTACTCAGTCGAGGCGGCTGTGCGAAAGATGACAAGGGTGAGTTACAAGGCCAATATTGTCACATTCGATCCAGAAAGGTACAGACCGACAGCAGATCGTTACAACTGCACAAACAGAGGGGTTCGTTGCGTATGTGAATGGGACAGTGGCCTTGGAACAAAACCAACTAATCGGATCCAGATCTGGACAGATAATCCTAGATTCGTCGCACAAGTGAAACGGATGTAATCGCGAGATCTAACAAGAGGCTTGACACTCCCTCCTGTTATATCCCGCCGGGCCGCATTGTCCTCGATTCATTGATATGTATCAATTGTGGGTAGATCGAAACGTTTGTTTTGATCGCCCCTCGAAAGCGACAGATCACACTGCAGATACCGATCTCATTGAGTGCGTAGCTTTCTTCAACGCAGCTATTACGGGCAACTCTTCACCTGAAAGGAATCTCACCAAAGCACCGCCACCCGTGCTCACATATGAAACTCTGTCCAGAAGGTTGTACTTTCTCAGAGCGGCTATTGAATGCCCTCCCCCAACTACTGAGAACGCGCGAGATTCAGTAATTGCCTCAAGAATGCGACGAGTGCCAAACGAAAACTGTTCGCTCTCAATCACACCGGCAGGGCCACTAAAGAAAACTGTCGCTGCCTGCTTTATTACTGCAGAATATTT
>Ga0315280_10005619_pt1 | contig 17762 bp, 18 predicted proteins | sample YL17G06_40_MG_FD_203697 | JGI IMG/M metagenome (GOLD analysis project Ga0315280, IMG submission 203697) | Sediment microbial communities from Yellowstone Lake, YNP, Wyoming, USA - YL17G06_40 | ecosystem: Environmental > Aquatic > Freshwater > Lake > Sediment | place: USA: Wyoming | collected... | reverse complement strand
CCCAGCACCAGCGCCGTCAGCCGGACGCCCAGCCGGTCGGCCAGTTGGCGGCCCTTCGAGAGCAGTTCCAGGCCGACGTCGTGGAGTTCGCCGTCATTCTGCTCGGCGACCACCCAGACGTCGCCTTGGCGGTTCGGTTCAATCATTTCTCGATGAGTCTCCTCAAAGACAATAAGGCACGCCGCATCTCAACGGCGGGAACTGGGAACGGGGAACAGGAAAACAACATTGGCAATCCCCCGTCGGTTGTCGGCCTGAAGTCCGCTCTGCTGGCGCCCGTCTTACCTGATGCCATGTCTTTCCGGTTCCCTGTTGCCGGTTGCCTGTTCCCGTCTTTCTTATCCGATCGTATGGTCCTCGATGAGTTCGTGAATCATCCCCGCGACGGCTTGGGGCGCCGGCTCGACCCTCTTGAAGCCGCTGCCCTTGAGGACCACCGACTGGATGCGCTTGACCTTGGTCGGGCTGCCGTCGCGGCCGCACCAGGCCAAGTCGGCCCCGATGTCATCCAGCGTCCACTGCTTGATCAGGAGTCCTTTGGCCGCGAGTGCGGCGGCACGCTTCTCGACCTCGGCGGCGGAGGCCTCGGGCGGCGCGCCGGCCATCGCCGCGCTCGCCTCGGCCTGGAGTTCGGCCCGGCAGCGGGCCTTCTTGACCGCCATGATCCGCTTGGCCGACGCCGGCCGGGGCGCGGGACCCTGGTCCGTCACCGTCAGGAGGCACGGCAGCGCCGCCTCGACCCGTTCCCAGCCGGAGCCGGTGTTGCGGTGGGCGCGGATGAGGCCGCCGGCCACCTCCTCGACGGCGTCGACATAGGTAATCTGGGGCCATCCGAGTTTCTCGGCGGTCTGCGGCGGGACCTGGGCAGTATCGCCATCGATCGCCTGCCGCCCGCACAGGACCATGTCGACCGGGGCCTGTGCGGCCGCCTTGCGGACCGCGCACGCCAGGATGTAACTTGTGGCCAGGGTGTCGCTGGCGGCCGCGCGGCGGTCCGTGATGAGGACCACGTCGTCGGCACCGCGCTCCAGGCTCTGGCGGAGGACCTCGCAGGCCTGCGGCGGCCCCATGGTGATGACCGTCACGCGGCCGCCGTAACGCTCCCGCAGTTCCAGCGCCAGTTCCAGGGCATACAGGTCTTCGGGATTGAAAATCGCCGGCAGGGCGCTGCGGTTGACGGTGCCGTCGTCGCGCATCGCCTCGCCGGTAATCCGCTTGGTGTCCGGCACCTGCTTGACCATAACAACAAGGTTATACGCCATCTTTCTCGGTTCTCCCCCTCCAGTAGGCACGGCCGGACAATTGAGGAAATCCAACCCTACTTTCATGCCGCGCCATCGTCAAGGAAAAACGTTGGCGGCAGTGATCGCGCGCGCGGGCGCCACGCCCAAGAACCGGGCACAGACGGTGAATCGCGGCAGGGCCGGGGCCGTCCAACTGATGGGGAGGAATAAGCCCTTGCTTTGGCGCCCCGCGTTCGATATAGTTGGCGGTCTTCGAGCCGTGCAGACTAACCGGAGACATTCATGTACGCCATTATTGAAGACAGCGGGACGCAGTTTCGCGTTGAGAATGGGCAGACCCTCCAGATTGACTCGCGCCCGGCCGCACCGGGCAGCACGCTGACGTTCGACCGCGTTCTGCTGGTCGCCGACGAGAAGGGCGTCCGCGTAGGCAAGCCCGTGATCGAGGGAGCCAAAGTGACGGCCCAGGTCCTGGGCCCGGCCAAGGGACCGAAACTGGAGATCGTCAAGGTTCGCCGGCGCAAGAGTTCGCGGCGCCATACGGGCCACCGGCAGGGGTACCTGACGGTCCGCGTGACGTCGATTGAGGCATAGTGACTTGCACGGCAAGTCGCATGGTGTATAATTGCAGCGTACGGCGGCTTCGGCTGGGCCGGCGGTGGAAGGAGGGCGGCCATGCGCGCATTATCCGTCCTGTTTGCGGCAACCATCGTGTTCTCGCTGACCTGTATCTGGAGCGGGGCCGGGCTGGCGGCTCCCGCCGCCAAGCCGGGCGGCAAGGCAGACGACCCCAGCGCCGGACCACCCAAGGAACCGACGACGAAGTCCAAAGGCGACGAGACGGCCGCCGAAAAGATCGACAAGCAACTCAATGCCGTCTCGGAACGCCTGTCGGACCTCATGAGCGAAGAGATGAACCTCACAATGGACATCATGAAGATGCAGACGAGGGCCAATGAACTCGTCGAGAGCCCCGACAAGGCCACCGAGGAACTGACCAAGGGCGCCGGCAACCCCAAACTCCGGGAATACAAGCAGATACTCCTTCTGTGCGCCCAGAAACTCCAGGGGATCGACGCCAAGTACCTCGCCCTCCTGAAGATCATGAAGGCCATGGAGCGCGACCGCGAACATGCCGCCGCCGAGCAGCAGGCACGCATCGACGAGACTATCAACCGCATCCAGTTGAAGCACAAGGCCAACCTGGAGAAGATCGCCTCCTTTTTTGAGAAAGTCGCCGATCCGAAGACGGCCCTCCAGTTGTACGCCGAGATCTATCAAAGCCTCCCCGAGAACAAGCGCGACAAGACCTTGAAGGAGAAGATCGCCGCCCTGAGCGAGAAGTGCGGCAGCATCAAGGACGCCATCGCGATGTACAAGAGCATCCTCGAAGCCATCCCCGAGAAGGAACGGTACAAGGACCGCGCCATGGGGGAGAAGTTGGGCGGCCTCTATGAGAAAGCCGGCGACTTGAGGGCGGCCCTGGCGGTTTACAAGGCCTTCCTGGAGGCCGTACCGCCCGACAAGAAGGACACCGACGGTAAGAACCTGAAGGAAAAGATCGCCAACATCGAAAAGAAAGTCGGCAAGACCGACATGACCAGGCAGCCGCCCAAGAAGGGCAAGTGATTCGTCCCCCCGGCCGGCGGGATGCGGCAGCGCGCCGGTCAACCGGAAGGGAAATCGCGGGGGGCCTAATGGCTCACCGCCATTGAGGGCACGTTTGTGAAGACGGGCATGAGGCGAGTCCGATTCGGCCTGGCGGGTGCGGCGTCCGTCTTTCTGGCTTTCCTGTGGTCGCCGTGGGGCGTCGCGGCCGCCGGCGAGGCCCCTCCCGCCGTGGCGATCCCCCACGCTGGGGGCTCCCGAGAACCGCCGCCCAAGAAGGAAGAGACCCCCGCCGAGAGGATCGAGAGGGAACTGAAGTCCGTCCAGGACCGCCTCCGCGAAGTGACGCAGCAGGAAATCGAACTGGCGATGGAACTCGTGGCCACGCAGCAGCGGGCGAACCAACTCAAGGGCAACGCCCGCAAGGCCGTCCTCATCCAGATCGCCGAGCGCACCCGAGGCGTCGCCGGCAACTACGCCCGCCTGGTCAAGAACCTCAAGCCCCTGGAGACGGACCGACCCCAGGCCACGCCCGAGCAGCAGAAACGCATCGACGACCTGGCCGACCGCATCTATGCCAAGCACAAGGCGCAAACCGATAAAGTTGCCAACATGTTTGAGCAGGCCGGGGAGTTCAAGGCCGTCTACGACCTGTGGGCGGATTATTACCAGTCGCTTCCCGAGCCCAGGCGCGACCGGGGCCTGAAAGAGAAACTCGCCCGCGAGGCCGAGCGGTGCGGGGACCTCCGGGGCGCCCTGCGATGGTGGAAGTCCATCTTCGAGGCCGCGCCCCCCAAGGACCGTTTCCGCGACCGGGGGGCCGGCGAGAAGGTGGGCGACCTGATGGTCAGGACCGGGGATGCCGCGTCCGCGCTGGGCCTCTACAAGGACCTGCTGGAGGCGATCGCCCCGGAGAAGCGGGACAGCGACGGGAAATCCTTGAAAGAGAAGATCAAGGCCCTGGAGGCGAAGTTGGGGCGTGCCGCCCCGCCGCCCCCGCCCAAACCGGCGCCGAAGAAGTAGAAGATAAGAAGTCCCTAGTCATATCTATTTGTTTAGGCTCCCCGGCGGTCCCGACTCAGGCGCCCTCAGCGCCGTGGGCCTGCGGCTTCGGCGGCGGCCGGTCCGCCGGGACAACCCGAGAGCACCTCCATCACCTCCTCGATTGAGGTGATCCCGGCCCTGACCTTGTTGATGCCATCGACCCAGAGGGAGGGGTGGCCGGCCGCGCGGATCGCGGCGCGCAGCGCCTCGCGATCGCCCCGTGCCCGGACGACCTGGGCGAGGCCGGCCTCCATCGGAACCAGTTCGAACAGTCCGATCCGGCCCAGGCATCCCGTCCGTCCGCAGTGGGTGCACCCTCTGCCCTTGACGTATTCGTCGACGGGGCCGAAGGCCTCGGCGATGCGCCGGCGCAGTGGGGCGGGCGGTTCGCTCGGGCCCCGGCAGTGCAGGCAAACGGTCCGAACGACCCGCTGCGCCAGGACGCCGCGGAGGGCGGTGAACAATCCCTCGGCGGGCGCCTGGGCCGCCAGCGCGGCGATGGCGTCCGCCGCGTCGGCGGCAGGGACCTGGGCGAGGACGAGGCGGCCGCCCAGGGCCGCTTCGACGGCCAAGGCCGCCACCTGCGGCGTCATCACCCCGTCGAGCATCAGGACGTCGGGCTGCTGCAACAGGACCTGGGAGAGGGCGGCGGCCGCATCGGCCGTCCCGCACGTCGCCGGCGAGAACTGGTTGACGCCCGGCAGGTTGAAGTTGACGCACGCTTCCAGGGTGCACACGTTCAACCGAACGGGGTCGACGGCGTTGAGCGTGCTGTAGAGGGTCGTGGTGACCCCGGATTCGCGCGGCCCGGCCACGAGAACCAGGCCGCGCATCTCGGCCAGCAAGGCACGGTAGGCCGCCAGGAGTCCGAAGTCGCATCCGAGTTTCTCGAGCGGCCTCTGCGCCTCGTCGTCGCGTACAATCCGCACCACGGTCCGCGGGCCGAAGGCGCCCGCCAGGGAAGCCACGTGGAGTTGCACGGGGCGGCCCTGGATGAGCAGTCGCGCGCTGGGGCCGCCGTCGGCGGTCACCGCGCCGGCGGCCGACAAGCCCATGACCGCGTCGAAGGCGTTGGCAAGGCCTGCCGCAAGGCGGACCGGGGGACGCATGACGACGTGGAACCGGCCGTCGATGCGGAAGCGGATTCGCAGGACCTTCTCATCAGGCTCCAGATGGATGGCGCTTGCGCGCGAGACGATGGCCTCGCGCACCAGCAGCGCCACCACTTTTTCCGGGGGCCAGGTGCCGTAGACCAATTCGTAGTCGTCGGACAGCATCAGGTCCCGCGAGGGCGTCAGGCCCGCCAGAGGATCGTCCTCGCGGGAGGCCGTCCCCTGGCCGAGGTGGCGGGTCTCGTCGAGCATCTGGTAAATGTTGTCTGCGGTCGCAGCCACGATCTGCACGCTCAGGCCCGACGCGTGCACAATTTCGTCGCCGAGGAACAGGTTCGACGGCTCCGATACGGCCACGGTCAAGACGTCCCGCACGCGGAACAGGGGCAGGACGCCATGCTTCTGGATAAAGGCCTCGGGGAGGCTCGATCGCGCCGCCGGGTCCACGAGGGGCGGCGAGAGACGCACGAAGGGCACGCCGTAGGCCGACGCCACCGCCGCGAGCACCTGCTCCGGGGTCGCATGCCCGAAGTCCACCAGGATCTGGCCGAGCAGTCGCGGCTGCTGGTCGCGCTGTTGGGCGTCGAGCGCCTTGGCCAGTTGCTCCGGCGTGATGACGCCGCGCGCCATCAGCGTCTCGCCCAGGCGGGCCCGCTGCTTGGTGGCCGTGGTCATGTCTTCGTCCTAGCGAAAACTCTTGACGGCTTCGTGAACGTTCTCGAAGAGGTCGAATTTCTTGTCGAACCGGACGATCTCAAAGATCGCCCTTGCGATGCCCTTGAGGCCGGCGACCTTGACGGCGCCTTGCGCGGACTCGACCTGTTCCTGGAACCAGAGTAGCCCCTCGAGTCCCTGGCTGTCGAAGTAGGCGGTCCGGGACAGGTCCAGGACGAACCACCGTCCGCCGGCGCGGATCTGCTGTGCGGCGAGGCGGCGGAAGGCCTCGTCCTCCGCCCGCGTCAGGGCCGGCTCCGTCGAGAGCACGGTCATACTTCCGTAGGAGTCGGCCGTGGTTGGCATAAGGGACCTCGTATCTCGATTGTGCCTATCGCCGTGGGCGCTTCGGTGAACCGCTTTATCAACTGGCCCAGGTCTAAGGCGAACATCGCCGCCACCACCTGCGGGTCGAACTGAGTGCCGGCATGGCGCTGGATTTCGCTCCTCACGGCATCCAGGGGCAACCTGGGCCGATAGGGCCGGTTGCTGGTCATCGCATCGAAGGCGTCGGCCAGGGCGATGATCTTGGCCAGGAGGGGAATGTCGTCGCCCTTGAGGCCGCTCGGATATCCGCGGCCATCGACGCGCTCGTGGTGATGGATCACGGCCTCGCGGATGGATTCCAGGGATCGGACGCCTCGAAGGATCTCCCCGCCGATCACCGGGTGGTGGTTCATGATGCGGCGCTCCCCGGGAGGCAGTTTCCCCGGCTTCCGGAGGATTGCCTCGGGAGTGCCGATCTTGCCGATGTCATGCAGCAGGCCCGCCATGTACGCCAACTGCAACTGTTCGTCGGCAAAACCAAGGCCGCGGGCCACCTCGTGGCACGTGATGGCCACGCGCGTGCTGTGTCCGCACGTGTAAGGATCCTTGGCGTCGACGCTGGACACCAGCGCCCGGACGAGGTCCAGCATCATCTGCTGCAACTCCACATAGAGCCGCCGGTTGTCGATGAAGATGGCGCCGGCGCTTGCGCCTGAGCGGACGAGTTTGGCCTCCGGGCTCCCAAACTCGGCCGGCCGGCGGTTGAGCGCCGCCAGGGCGCCCCATGCCCCTTTCCCGACCGGCACGGGGGCCAGCACCAGCCGCTCCAGGGCGGTCGAGAATCTCGCCACTGCGGGGTCGTCCCGGACGTGATTGTCGATGAGGACCGCGTCCTGCGGGTCGAGTCCGGCCAAGACGCATTCGGCCAAGGCGGGCATGTCGGCGGCCGCCAGCGGCAGGCGGCCCGCGACCACCGTCAACGGCTCGATGCCGGGGACCGGAGGAATCCAGGCCGCGACCGCTTCCGCCCCGATGGTCTCGCGGAGTTGGCCGCACACGTCCTCCAGGAACGCCGCCACCGGCCGGTTGATGCGAAGGACGTCACCGAGGTTGTGCAGGAGGTTGATCTCTTCGTAGCACTGCGTGAGCGCGTCGGTGACCTCCTCGCTTTCGTCGGCCGCCGCGGCGCCCGCCAGACGCGTCCGCACCAGATCGGCCACGGCCGCCAGCAGCCGGCGCCCGATCCCTTCCTGCTCTGCGGCCGGGTCGCTCATCCGGGCCAGCGCGACGCCCACCAGCCGCGACCGCCGGTGCATCGGCCACGCCAGGCGGGCTTCGCCTGCACCGGCCTCAAAGCATTCCTGGCGGCGGCGGGCGGCTTCAATCACCAAGGGATGCGCCGCCGCGTCCGCGCCTGCTTCGTCGCCGCCTTCCTCGACGAAGCCCGTGCCTTCGGGGCGATAGAAGGTGACCTCGACGCCCGTGCGCTGGCGAATCTCTGCCGCCAGGCCTGGCGGCACTCTCAGCGCGGCATCAGGCGGACACATTGTCGAACCTTGCGGCATCCGCTGCTCCTGCTCGTGCGCCGTCATCTGGGGCGGCGCGGCCCCGTACCTGTTCAGCGTGCCCCGCGTGCGTCCTCCCCTCTCCCCTCGCGGGAAAGGGGACGGGGGCGAGGAGGCCCACGCGGCATCTGCGGCTACTTGCCGGCACACAGGCCCAGCGCCTCTTTGACGCTGGCCAGAAGTTCATTGGGGCTGAACGGCTTCGTCATGACCTGAAGGATAGGTAGGTGCGCCAGGGACGCGCGATCGATCTCGAACCCCTTGGCGGTCAAGAGGATCGTCGGGATCGGCACGGGCAGTTCCGCCGCCAGGCGTGTGCACAGTTCCAGGCCGTTCATGCCGGGCATCTGGAGGTCGGTAATTATGAAGTCGGGCCTTTCGGCGGAGGCCAGTTCATAGGCCTCCTGGCCGTCGCCGGCCACGATCGTCTCCAGACCGGCATTCTGGAGTTTCCTGGCCACGACATTGGTAATCGCGATTTCATCATCGGCCACAAGTATCTTGCAGGCCATGGTCAATCTCCGCGCCCCATGCTACCGAACCGCCGGCAAATAAAGTCGGAAGATGGAGCCCTTCCCGACATTGCTCTCCAGGGCCACGCGCCCGCCGTGGACCACGTCGACCACGTGCTTGACCAGGGCCAGGCCGAGCCCGGTCCCCTTGGCGGACTTGGCCGAGTGGCGGGAGCGATAGAACTTCTCGAACACCTTGGCGGCATCCTCCTGCGGGATGCCATAGCCCGTGTCGGCCACCTCCACCACGACGGCGCCGTCCTCCAGGTAGGTGGAGATCCGCACCTGCCCGCCTTCGGGCGTGTACTTGATGGCATTCGAGACCACGTTCAGGACCGCCTGATAGAGCATGTCGCGGTCGCCGTGGACCCGGAAGAAGACCGGCGAGAGGTCGGCCTCAAGCCGGATGTGCTTCTGGACGGCCTGCGGCGTCATGACGTCGGCCACGTCGCGCAGGATCTCAGTCACGGCAAGGTCCGCCTTGTTGACGGGAACCAGGCCGGATTCCAGGCGGCTCAGGTTCAGGATGTTCTCGATGAGGCGTGTCATCCGGTCTGTTTCGCTGGCGACGACGTGCAGGTATTCCTTGGCCTCGGTCTCGTTGCGGGCCTCGCCCTCGACGAGCATCTCGGTATACGCCCTGATGCTGGCCAGGGGGGCCTTGAGTTCGTGCGACACGTTCGACACAAAATCGCTCTTCATGCGGGCGATTTCCTTCTCCTTCGTCACGTCATGAAGCACCGTCACGACGCCGCTGATGCGGTCGTGCTTCTTGCTTTCAACCACCGTATTGAGGATCACGCGCCAGGTCCGGGCCTGCTCGCCTGCCCCCTGGATCCACTCGATGGTGCGGTGCGGCACGAGCACGCCGGCCTCGCGCATGTCGTTGACCAGCGCGAGGAAACTGGAGTCGGTTATGGCCTCCTCGATGGGCCGCCGCGCCGCCGGATCGAACTTGAACCCGAAGAGATTCTCCGCCGCCGCGTTGGCCAGCACCAGGTCGCCGAAGGCATCGGTCACGACAACGCCGTCGCTGATTGCGCCGATGACGGCCTCAATGTGCCGCTTCTCGGCGTCGAGCACCTTCATCTGGATCTGCCACTCCTTGGCCTCCAGGTGGGACTGTTCCACCTCCTCTTTCACGAAGGCCAGGTAGCGGTTGACGGCGTGCCCGAGGCGGCCGAGGGCGTCGGCCTCGGTTTCGCTGATCGCCATGCCCACGGTCCCGCGTCGGACCATGTTCTCCAAGTGTGCCGCCACGCTGTCTATCCGCTCCTTCGGAACCCGCGAAATCAGGAACCCGCCGATAATGCCCAGCACGGCCAGCGCCAAGCCGGCGCCCAGCGTCATCGCCTTGACCATGGCGGGCAGACCGGCGTTGCGCAGGGGTTCCAGCAGGAGGTGAAGACCTACTCCGACCCCCAGAAAAAGGAGCACCACCGCGCCGGCCCGGCGCAATTCGATCACCGACACCCTCCAGCCCTGTCCTGCCAGCCTTACGCCATCGCCTCGTGCTATGATCGCGACCGCGACAGGTTCTCGGCATGCGCCAGAAGCCGTTCGAGGGTCGCGCGCCCTTCGCAATTCGGCTGCTTCAGCGCCAACCTCAGGTGCGGCAGCGCTTCGCCCGGCCGGCCCTCCGCCACGAGCACATACCCCATCAGTGCATTGACCTCGGGATGCTTCGGCTGAAGGGCCAGCGCCGACTCCAGGTGCGCGCGGGCCGACGGCAGGCGATCCTCGAGAATGTCGCACTTCGCCAATCCGACCAGCGGGACCGCCGACGCGGGCGCGGCTTGCCTGCGGCTCTCGAAGAGCGCCCTGGCCTCGCCCAACCGGCCCAGGGCCATCAGGCAATCGCCACGCATCTGGTAGGCCCAGCCCGACGCGGGTTCCGGTTCCGTGTCGGCCAGTGCGGCCAGAAGCGGCTCGGCCTCGCCGTAGGCGCCCGACCGGTAGTTCGCAGTGGCCAGACGCTCCTTGATCCCCGGCAGGTCGGGGTCCAGGCGCAGGGCCGTCCGGTAACTGGCGGCCGCTTCGCCATACTGCCCCACCACCATCAGAACGTCGCCAAGTGCGGCGTGAACTTCGGCCCGTCCCGGCGCCCGCTTGGCGGTAGCGGCGACGTGCTCGGCGGCCTCTTCGGCGTGGCCCTCGGACACCAGCAACTCCGCCTCGGCCAGGACATACCTGGCCTCGTTCGGGTTGAGGCGCGACGCCTCCGAGAACTCCGCCAGGGCCAGGTCCGCGTGGCCGAGCATCTGCTCGATCGTCCCCAGAACGTACCGTGCCTCGGGCGATTTCGGATCCATGGCCGTTGCGCTTTGGGCCAGGCCGTGGGCCCTATCCAGGTCGCCCTTCTGCTCCGCCAGGCGCGCCGCCAGAACATAGGCCGGGGCATAGGTCACCCCGGCGTTGATGAGGACCTCGATGTGCTGATAGGCGCGCCCGTACTCGCCGCGCTGGTAGCATCCCTCGGCCAGTTTCGTAATCATCTCGGACCGCGACTGGTCCCACCGCTGGCGGGCCTGTTCGCGGTTCTTTTGCATGAACAAGTTGTCGCAGCCGGCCAGGAGCAACGCCCCGGCGATGGCCGCGACGAGGAGGGCTCGGCTAGGTCGCATGGGGGGCCTCCTTCGGCGTCGCGGCAGGATGCGAATACCCCGACGGCCTGACGGTAGGCCGCACGGCCGCCGGAGGCGGAGGCGCAGCGGGCGCTTCCTCGTCCTCTTGCTCCTCGCTGTCGGCCCCGGTCTTGGCCTCGTCCATTTCCTTGAGCCGATCGCCGATGCTGTCCCAGACGGTCCAGTTGGGCGGCGAGAAGGTCTCGCCGTTTTTCTCGGAAAGGATCTCGTCCTTGAGGCGCATGCCCTTGAGATTGTTCGGCGAGGCGTTGAGCGAAAGCAGGACGTTCCACAACGCCAGGGTCAGGTCCCTGCGCAGGCGGGTTTTCTGGTAGCGCTGCCAGGCCGCATCGGCCTCCTGCATGTAGTGGCTCGTGATCCGCTCGCGCGTGAACCACGAGAATCCCTCGCGAATGCCCAGGCAGAGGCGCTTGGCCTGCTCGGTCAGGTCCTCGCCCAGGGCATTGAACGCCTCTTCGTCATCAATGATGTGCGGCGTCAGGAGGATGATGATCTCGTGGCGCAACGTCTTGTCGGACTTGTTGCGGAACAGCCAACCGACGCCGGGGAGGTTGCCCAGGCCCGGCACCTGGGACCGGCCCACCTGCGAGTTCTCGTCGAACAAGCCGCCGATGACGATCGTGTGCCCGTCCTTGACCATGATGTTGCACGTGACCTCGGTGGTGGTCTCGGAGGGCAAGCCGGTGGCCGGGTCGACCCTGCCCTGCGAGACCTTCGGGTGGATCTCCATGCGGATATAGCCGTCGTCGCTGATGAACGGCCGGAAGAGCAACTGCGTGCCGCTGTCGAGGAACTCGACGGTCTGCGTCGTGGTGGTCGACGTGGTCGTGGTGGTCTTGTACCCGAGGCGCTGGCCGACGATGACCTCGGCCCGCTGCTTATTGAGCGCCAGAACCTTCGGGTTGCTCAGCGTCGTAACGTCGCGGACGGCTTCGAGCGCGTTAATGAAGAACGCCACGTTGTTGGTGATGACGCCGATGTTGAGGCCCGTGCCCGGCGTGGCAAAACCCGAGGTCTGGATATGGCCCCACGGACCGGTTCTGGTCGTCGTGACCGGAGCCGTGGCGTCGGCCGACAAGGTCGGGTCGATCACCGGCACGTCCGTCCGCGACATGTCGCGGAAATCGATGCCGGCCAGCGTGTTGAAGTCTATCCCCAGGCTGGTCGTGTCGTCGAGTTCGACCTGGAGGATGGTCGCCTCGACGAGGACCTCGCGCGGACGCCGGTCCATTCGTTTCAGGATGGTCCGAACGTGCTCCAGGCGCTCAGGGTAGTCGCGGACCACCAGCATGTCCTGAAGGCTGAAACTGTTGCCGCCCGTGTCCCCGGTAGCGCCCGAAGGAATGCCCTTGCCCGGCGCCGTGTTGACGGCCGTCGTCCCCTTCGCGGAGAGGGCCGGCGCGACGATCTTGACGGCGTCCTCGCCCGACAGGTACCGCAGCGGGAAGACCTCGGTCGTCATGCGCGACTCCTCGGAATCCATCGCGGTTATTTCCTCGGGCGTGTGGACGTAGACCGCGTTGCCCACGCGCACCCACTTCATGGCGGTCGCGCGGCACAGGGCGTCCAGGACCTGGTCCACCGTCACGTCGTACAGGTCGAGGGTCACCCGTCCCTTGACTCCCTTGCTGGCCACGATGTTGAGTTGATACTGCCGCGACAGCAGTTCAAGGATGTTGGCGATGTCCTCGTTCTTGACGTGCAGTTGTAGAGTGCCCTGGCCGGTCGGCGAAGTCGTGATGCCGCCGCCATTCGGCGGCGCCCCGCCCTGCGCCGGCGAGGGTTTGGGCGCCGCAGGCACTTCTTTCTTCGGGACGGGCGGAGGGGGCGCCTTGGCGGGCGCCGCAGGGGCGGGCGCCGCGGCGACCTGCGTTTTGCTGTTGTCCGCCGGCCCGGCCGCCGCGCTCTTCTGCTCGCCGTAGGCGGCCCCTGCCACCAGCATAAGGTATCCCGTGGCCAGAACACCGGCCAAGAACCACATCCGCCATCTATGACGCCTCAAGCCTTCCTCCCTCCCCATGGTGATACTCCTTTAGTCCATCCGCAGCAGGCACGTGGTGCCGGCCTGCTGCATCCTGACTCGGCCTTCTTGGATTTCGACGATCTCCAGTCCGGCCACGGTATCCCCCTCGCGGTAACTTTCGCCATTGATCACCGCCCAGCGCTCTCCGGCTGGCGTGATCAGGATCACCTCAAGCCTCAGCCCCCTGACGGTCTCCAACACCTTGGGCGGAGCGGCCCGGGACGAGGGCGGCGGGACCGTCGCCGCCGGGGCCGACCTGGCGGCCGCGGCCTTCTCGGCCGGCGACCGCACATCCGCCGCCGGCCCGGACGCCGCAGGCGGCGCTGCCGCCTCGGACGCCGCCGCACGCACCGCCTCGAACGGATTTCGCCTGAGCGGCCGCAGCGACGGCGGCACGTGTTCGCTCACGATCTGCTGGACCTCTGCCGACGCCTGCCGCACCTTCTCCTCGTCAATGCCGGGCCCCAGGCCCACGAAATCCACGTCGCCGCCCCGGCCGGTCCAGGGCTGCACCAGCGCCACGGCCCAGGCGCTCAGGCCGGTCACAATGAGGGCCGCCGTCAGCACGGTCTTTACCCAGCGCCCGCGACAGGTGGCCCACCGGCCTCGCTGGCGCCCGGCCAGCCAGGTCAGCAAACCTGCGTAGCGGGTTTGACGTACCGGTCCAGTGGCGGGCTCTGGTGGGTTCATCCCTTGACGCCCTCCGCCTTGTGCGGGGCGGCCTGGGACGGCTTCTTGGTCCCCGCCTTGGCCTCCTCTGCCGGAAGGTAGTACGCCAGGATTTCCGCCTCGGCGACCACTTGCCCCGCCGCAGGACCAAGACCGATCCGCGCGTGACGCACGCGGTTCAGACGTTCCAATCCCTCAATGCGGGCAAAGCAGCGGTACACGGCCTCGGCCGGCCCCGTCAGGCGCAGCGCCAGCGGCACGGCCGGCGCCGGGACCGGCGCCACCGGGCCCTCCACCTGCTGGATTTCGTAGATCACCGTCGGTTCGGCCGCCATGCACTCGCCCACCATCTGAAGGAACTCGGGCACCCGTGGCTCCACGGGCAGGCGACGCTCGCACAGGTCTTTGGCCTTGCGCAGACCGGGGATCCTGGCCGAGACGTATAAACCCTCCTGGCTCGTGGCGACTTTCTGGGTCACCAGTCCCCGCTCCTGCTCAACTGCTTCGCCGAGGGCCGAGAGTTCGCAGTGCTTGGGCCACAGCACAAACAGGAAGAAACTGCCCATCATCACCGCCCCCAGCAGGAGGATGAGCAGTTGCTGTCTGTCCACCACCCAGCGATGGTGTTGGTCGGCGTGAGACGCCACGTTCACCGCTCCTTGGCCGACACCGTCGGCACGATGTTGACTTCCACCGCGAACGACCGTCGCTCGGGAGGTTCCCGCGCGTGAGGTTTCGACTCCACCAGGACGGGTGCTCGCAACAGCGCCGAGCCCTCCAGGGCGGACAGCATCTGGGTCACCGCGGCCCCTTGGGCTGCTGTCCCTTGAAGCCGCAGGATCGGCCGCTTGCCGGTTCCGGTTTCCGCCCGCGCCATGGCCATCTCCTCCAGCACCACACCGTCGGGCAAGATCGCCGCCAGGTGGCTGAACACCTCCGACAGGCTAGTCCGCGTTTGGAGGTCTCGGACCAGGCTCAGCCGGCGGTTGTAGCCCTGGGCTTCGGCGCGCAGCATGCGGACCTTGGCCACGTCCGCCTCGACCGCCGAATCCGTGCTCCGCAGCGCCGACAACTCGGCCTGGGCATCGCGCACCCACGCGCTCATCTGAAGGCTCCACAGCACCATCGCCAGACCCAGCGCCAGCAGGAGCCAGGACCGGATGAATCCGATGCGCCGCCGGAAGTGCGCCCGGACGTACTCCTGGGGCAGAAACTCCAGTTCTCGCACGCCACACTCCCTGCCGCCTCAGGCGGCAAACCCAAGAGTGAACTGCGCTTCCAGGTGGAACCCCTTGACGCTCAACCCGAACGCCGTCGCCCACTCGGCCCGGACGCTGCGCCGGTCCAGCGCGTGACCCAGGTGATCGGTCCGCACGCTGCGCAGCGGATCGCCGATCCTGGCCTCCAGGCCCAGTCGCCGGGCCAGCCCCGCCGGGATGCTCGGATCGTGGGCCTCGCCCCCGACGAACGTGATGGCCTCCGGGCGAGCACCCCGGAACGTCACCGCGTAATACCGAAGGCACAGGCCGATCTCGTTGGCCAGATCCTCCAGATGCGGACGCAGGGCGTCGGCCACCGCCCGGCTGACGCCGTCGGAGGCTTCGCCCTCGGCATGCTCGCCTCGGGGCGGGCGGCCCGCGCGCCGCCGAAGCGCCTCCGCCTCTGCCGGAGCCAACTCCAGACATTCCGCCACCGCCCGGTTGAACACCGCGCCGCCGATCGGGATCGTCTTGACGAAAACCAGGTCCCGGCCGCGGCAGATGACCAGCGTCGTACCGGCGCCAATGTCGGCGTACGCGTTGACCACGCCTTCGTCTTCGCGGCGGCCCAGGTACCGCTCGAACCCGCGAAACACCGCCGCAGGCTGGGCATCGAGACTCACCAGGTCCAGGCCCGCTTCCGTGGCCATCTGAATACGGCTGGCCACGTCGGCCCGCGGCACGGCCAGCAGGATGATCTCATCGAGCGTCTGGTTGCCCTGGTGCACTTCGCCCGCCCGCACGTGCTGAATCACCGCCGTGGCCGTGTCGAAGGGGAACTTGTTCTGCGCCTCCCACTTGACCGCCGCCGCCAGTTCGTCGTCGGGCATCTTCGGCATCCGGATGTTGCGGATCGCCAGTTCCTGCGGCGACAGGGCCATCACGGCCGCACGCCCGCGGAACCGGCCTTCCTTCACCGACCGCCGGACCCCTTCGATGATGAACTCCCGCCGACGCTTCGGGTCGCTCTGGACCTCGGCCGGGATCACGAACTTGGCGCCCTCGACCGCGCGCAGATCGCGCTGGCTGCCGCCAAGTTGCAGCATCCGCACCGTCGTGGTCCCGACATCCAAACCGATGGGCAGTGGTCTCACCGAGAACCCCCCGGCCGCGGCGGCCTACCCGCCAATCCGCGTCGTCGTAACCGTACCCGTCAGCCCCGCCAGCACGACCTGCATCTGAGTGCTGCCGGCCCGGATCGTCACCACGCCGGCCGCCGACGGGTCCCCTTGCGCGTTGAACGTCACGTAGGTCGCCCCGCCGAACGAGGCGCTCACGACCGTCACCTGGCTCATGCCGTTCTGCGAGGCCAGGTGCACCTCGAAGGTCTTCTGGGCGACCACAGGATGCGCCACCGCCACCGCCGACGAGTAAGGACCGCCCGTGTAGTTGGCCACCACTTTGTAGGACTGGCCGTCCGGGCTGAAGACGAGCGAGTGCGGCTGCTGCGTCGCCACCGCCAGGCTGCGCGCCACCTCCAAGTCGGACTTCAGGACCCTTGCGGCACTGACCGCCTGGCTGTCGGCCGCCGAGCCTATCCTCGGGATCACGATAGCCGCCGCGATCGCCAGCAACACGATCACCACCATGATTTCCATCAGCGAAAAGCCGGCCGGTGGCGACGCACCGCACTGCCGTTTCATTTTTCCGCTTCCTTCGCCTCGTCCTTGGGCGCTTGGTTCTGTGTCGCCTTCACCTCCACCGTGCGAATGCTGAAGGCGCCGTCGCGCAGGCCCCGCTCCAGGTCGGCCAGGCGGCGGTTCAACTGCTGGAGTTCCTCGATCATCTGAAACCGCTGCTTCCCCGAGTCCGGAACGCCGCCGTCGTCGCGCGAAGCGGCCGCCGACCGCCCCTGCGCCTGAACCTTGGACTCAAGCACGTCGGATCTGAACCACAGCGCGGCGGCAATCACCGCCAGCATGGCGGAGATGAGGATCAGCCCATGTGCAATCGTCTGTAGGTGCTTGGATTCCATTTCCCTTGCCCTCCATCTAGCCCATCTTGACACGGGGCACAGTAAAAGTCGGCGCGCAGGCCGTACCATCCTGCGTATCGTTACTATCGGCATCGCGCGGCGTGACCCTTCAGGGATTCGGGCGCCCCCGACATGCCCGGGTGGGTCCAGAAATACTCGGGGGCAGCGGACGCTCCGAGCGTCTCTGCCCCCGAGCCCAGTGCCTTTTCGCCCCTACACGAAAAGGCTGGCGGTCACCGCTGCGCACCCACAGCGTTTTACAGTGTGTTGAGTTTCGTGCCGTCGCTCTTGGTCCACGAATCCTTCAGGTCGGCGCGGAGTTCGCCCGTGACCATGTTGAACCACCATCCACCGTCCGTGGTCGGCGCCGCGAACGCCGTGCTGCCGCTGTTCACCACAGTGACCGTGTTCACGCCGCTGATCGGGTTCGGCGGCACGGTCTGGAGATACGGACCGAACGGGTGAGACGTGTCCGGCGTCGCGGAAACGCCGCCGTTCGCATCGGTGTACTGCGTCATCTGCGTGCCGAACAGCGTCGCATCGCTGGCCGATCCAGGAAACGTCTCGATGTGCTGCGTCTTGTACAGGAGCAACTGGCTGCGCATCGTCTGGAGGTTTGTCGCCAGGTTGCTGATGCGGGCCTCGGCCGATGCCGACGTGAACTGAGGAATGACGATCGCCGCCAGGATGCCCAGAATGATCACAACGATGAGGATTTCCACCAACGTGAAGCCCTTTTTTGCCACGCGTCTCATGGTTATTCTCCTTACATCTCTCTTGCCCGGTGCGGGGTCCATCGGCTTCCCTCGATTCCCTTCGGTTTGTTCTGCCCTTCATTGCCCTCACACAGCCACCAGACACTTCACTATCGGCCAACAGTCAGCCCAACTTGACGATATTTTGCATATCCCGCATCTTGACCATCTTTACGACTGGGAATCAAAGGATGGCGACCTCACGCGGCCGCCATACCAATCCCACACGCTAAAGATACACCCAGAGGACGCTCTGTCAAGCGTCCGCCGACCCATCAGACGAACTGACGGCAACAGCGACGCGCAACTATTTGCCACACAATGACTTACAATTGCACCATCGAGGCGGGTGCGGCCCGATGCCTATTGC
>Ga0315280_10005617_pt1 | contig 17763 bp, 7 predicted proteins | sample YL17G06_40_MG_FD_203697 | JGI IMG/M metagenome (GOLD analysis project Ga0315280, IMG submission 203697) | Sediment microbial communities from Yellowstone Lake, YNP, Wyoming, USA - YL17G06_40 | ecosystem: Environmental > Aquatic > Freshwater > Lake > Sediment | place: USA: Wyoming | collected... | reverse complement strand
TGAAGCAGATGCCTACTTCAACCCCGACACAGTCGACGTAGCGCCATCAACACCTGACACTTCAACACTCTTGATATCGACAGACGTAGATTTGGCGGAGGGAGTCTATTATTGGGCTATCTACGGTGTTCCAGTAAGCTATCACTACGTCAGCAATACAAGCATTATAACCGTTTCAGTAACAGAAGCGCCAGAGTTTGAACTCTCTATTTCTCCGAATACGAGGACGATTCCACCGGGAGACTCGGCTGAGTATAATGTGTCGCTGATAAGGACAGGCAGTTTCGCTTCTTCCGTAGCGTTGAGTATCTCAGGGTTGCCGGATGAGGCTGATGGCTATTTTGATACCGAATCCATTAGAGGTTCAGAAATCTCAGAATTGACGATCGATACGACTTCGAATATTGCAACGGGAACCTACGCCTTCACGGTTACAGGGATCGGGGCAGGAAAGACTCGAACTAAGACTGCGAAGCTTGTCGTCTCTGCGGTCTCAGACTTCACATTGGATGTCACTCCTCAATCTCAAACAGCTTCGCTGGGGCAATCTGTGATTTATGTCGTAACTGTCACTTCGCAGAACAACTTCAATTCGCCTGTGGTTCTTTCCCTGAGCGGCTATCCAGCTGGATCGACTCCGAGCTTCAGCCCAGCATCTGTGATACCTCCTAAGAATGGTGCGCAAACATCTGTCTTGATGCTCACATTGGCTTCAAGCGTAGCGCAAGGAAGCTACACGCTCAACGTGATAGGAACTGGAGGAGGACTCACGCATAGCAAGCAGATTGTACTCACAGTCGGAGTCGGCGGTGACTTCAGCCTCTCAGCAGAGCCTTCAACATTGTCAGTGGCCGTCGGAAGCGGCGGAACCGCAACCATAAAAGTCACCTCAATAAACAACTTCAACTCCCAAGTCAGGCTGGAACTCTCAAACATCCCATCCGGAATATCGGCATCCCTGAATCCTCTACTAGTGATACCTCAAGCCAACAGCTTCGCTATCTCAATCTTGACCATCAATGTTCCAGCTGGAGCTGCAGGAGGAACATACACGCTTTTGGTCACTGGAACAAGTGGCAGCCTATCACGCGCTGCAACCGTCACATTAAACATCAGAAGCGGATGCTTGATCGCTACAGCCACATACGGCTCAGAGCTTTCGCCTGAGGTTCAATTCTTGAGAAGGTTCAGAGATCGAGATGTGCTGACAACGTTCGCTGGAAGCAAATTCATGACTATATTCAATCTGTTCTACTATTCTTTCAGCCCATCAGTAGCCAAGTCCATAGCTGAGAATGATATTCTTAGAGCGGTCGCGGAGCTGCTGCTTTACCCTCTCATCGGGATACTTCATCTGGCCGCGATGACCTATGATGCTTTTCTCTTCAGCACCGAACTCGGCGTAGTTACATCTGGACTTGTGGCCAGCAGCCTGATAGGCTTGGTCTATTTCTCGCCGATCACCTTTTGCTCCTTGACGATGTTGAAGAAATATCGGAGACTTGCTTTGAAGAAGAACCACTTCAAGGTAATCGCTATCATTTGGCTCGGAAGCCTAGCTCTCATAGCCTTCAGCGAGATCTTTACATCTCCGACATTAATGATGGCTTCAACAGTAGCATTCGTACTGCTGACCGCCGTTTTCTCCGCGTTAACTGCAACGAGAGTTCTCTTTCGACTGTTAACTTGGACGCGACCTCAACTAGAGGCAGCAGCTTCTTAGCGTTCTCTCGCCAGAGTTCAGATGGATTCTCGCGTTCCGTGTGGTGGAAACCTTAAGAAGAAAGATTTCTGTTTGACACAACGCCCACGGTAGACGAAGATACACTAGTCGAAATATGACACAATCAATGCTCCATTTTACGCGGCATCACGACCACGACAAACTATGATGATATTCAGCGGTTCGGCCCGTGGGACGGCAGCTTTCGGTGGCCCGTCCGGTCGTTACGACCGCGCCCGCGTCATGTATCGCTCACGCACATCGTATTAGCTCGTAGAAAAGGGGGAAGAATTAGGTTTTAGACATCTTAACGATGAATGGGGCGATGGCTATACAGCTCATTAAGCCTATGGCTATCAGTCAAGGTGAAAGCAAGGCAAGCCTATCCACGCTATGGGCTATTCCACCAACAGGAAGTATCTGCTCGACCTCAGCCCTAATCATTAGGTTCCCAGGTGGAGGACCACTGGGTCCGAACCAAACAGTATCCAGTGGCCGGGGCTCCCCTAGTAAGATCGATAGTAGCGCGGCGGTGTATTGTCGAAGAACATGGAGATTGGGCTTCGATTGACTATGTTAAGGATGCGAAAAAAGCTAGAGAATTTATCCATCGATAAGATCTGCAAATGTGCTTTCACCTTGGCTAGGATCAAGCAATTTACGGGGTCATCGAATCGATAAAGAAGTCTCCATACCACAAATTGATGCTAATAGCCGATGAGTGGGGTGAAGGCAAGAGGTGCCAGCCATCTATCTGTAATCCGCGACAGCCTCAAACCTTCCAATCCGAAACAGTTCTCTTATCTAAAATGAATACTTCGAGTATTCCCGTTACCATGATTAAAAGGCTAAGGAGTGAGTAAAAGAAATAGTAGATGAAGAATTCATGAATCTTAAATTTGAATTCCAATTTCTTGGAGAAAATGAAGAATAAAGTTGAGAACGTGAAAAAGCTTGTCAGCGTGAATAACACGCTTTTAAACACGTTTATGCTGAGAGTAATGAGGATCAAAACCGGGATTATAAAACTAAACCTTACGGCGAGAAATATGAGGAGTAACGAGAAGAGCCTGTGTATGAATAGGTCTGGTAGAAAGAAACTTGAGAGAATAAGCGTCAGGGATGGGAAGAGAAGGAATAGCGCTGGAACATATACTTGAGGCCGCCTAGCGCTGATTTTCACCAAGTCTTTACAGTATTCCTTAAGCCATAGCGCTGCACCAATTGCCCACCTTCTTCTCTGTACAATCCACTTCTGCCAAGTTGAATGAACATAGTTGTAAACTTTAACCTCCTTTGTATAATCAAATTTGTAATTTTTTACAAACGCTCTCAAGGCCAAGTCCAGATCTTCACTTAGCACTCTTCTAAAACCTTGGAGAGAATCAAAAACATCTTTTCTGATGGCGAATGCGGCCCCATTGACCGCTGGGCACCTCTTTATCACCTTTGACAGCAGCCATGAACCTATATTAAATCCAACGTACTCGTAATACGACATCTTCGACAAAAAAGATTCATTTATGACCTCCTTCTTTATATCCAGAAGATCCGTATCACTCATCATATTAACAATTCTTTCAAGAAAACCTGAATCGCTTGGAATAGCTATATCCGCGTCAAGAAACAGTAATATTCGGCCACAAGACAGTTCTACAGCTTTATTCAATGCTTCAGCTTTTCCCACCCTGTTTTCGTTCACCACGAATTTGACCGTTCTGAATCTTTTTAAAATTCTTAGAGAATATTCAGTGGGTTCATCCAAGAGCACGAAAATCTCTTTCTCGATTTCCTGACTCACCAAAACATTCAATATGTCGGCTAAATGAGTCGACTCCCTATAGATAGGGATGAAAACGCTGACATCCATTTCTTTCATCTGCCGGCGTCTTCTGCCGCTTTCAAAGAATGCAATTTTTCAAACCGTTCTTTACATGTTTTAGCCAAGTCTATGAGAGTTGTCTTTCCCTTGGGTGTAATTCTGTATAATACTTTCTTTCTTATATTTAGGGGTATTAGGAAGCCCAGAGAGCTCTGGCTTTATCTCAGGAATCTATCGGTTCAGGAATTACATGTATACGAGGACATCTTCGGCCTTAACAGGTAGACTCGTCCGTGACCAAACTACTTCGTGCGTACACTGCCATAGGCGACCAGTTCTTATCTGTGAGAACTGCGGCGGTATAGCATGCGAGCCACAAAGCAAGAACTGTATAAAGGGAAAGAATCTCTGCAGCGATTGTGTGATTTCCAAGGGAATCATCTCAAAGAAGTATTATTGCGCCGAACATCAGCCACGAGACTAGGCGGATAATGAAATAATTAGCTTCACCTGTTTTTGATGAAAAATGTGTGCGGACCATTCAAAATGGGCGATCTGAGGAATTGATCATACATATCTCTTGCAGTTTTGACAGTACCATCTCTGATATTCAGGTATCAATGTAAGGGTTTGGTTGCAGGAAGGGCATAGGTGCTGAAAAGCGGATTTTTCGGTTTGCATCCATCTTTCTGCAGATGCCGAGGCAGGTCTTTTCCTCTTCCAAAGGTAATATCCTGCGACCAATCCTACGGCGCCACCCGCTCCGAGTCCTATCAGAAGCCCGGATGTCACTAGGAAGCTAGGTGAAAGCGTCTTCGCCTGAGCCGCCTGCGTAGCTGCATCGTACGCGGAACTAATCGAACCAGAATAGTCCATCTGCAAGTATCTATCGTCAGCAGCTCGAAGATAGTTTCGCGCTGAGTTCACGCTCATGTAGTTTACTAGAATTGAGGAAGTTTCGGAAAGGGTTGAGGAAGCGTATATTATCAGTTGATCTGCGAGGCCGCGTTGGAGCGCGTCTATGTCGAATTGGCTGAACGTATTCTCATACGGATAATACGCCATGACCGAAGAGACGAAGTCTTCAGTTGGATCGTAGATGAATGGGTGGTTGAGGCCGAGCATATGTCCAACTTCGTGGATTATGGTGTTTGAGAAGCCGTATCCTTTGCCGGGTTGTTTTGGTTCATTGACAAGCATATCACCCCTGTCGAAATCTCTGGCAGAGTGGCCGATCAGCACCATATCGTACAATGATACGCCCCAGATCGTTCGTTCCCCCTCGCTCGGGTCGGATATCCATTCTTTGAAGGTGAAAGCGAACTGATAGTTGTCGTCGAAGGCGAATACGAAGACAGGGATGTCATACTCATCTATGTTACGAGTGATGTTGAAGAAGTCTCTCGAGTGATTCTCTCCTTCCTCGTTAAGCCATTCATAGACTGGAGTGGCGTCCACCGCTTTAGTGGGTTCGGTTGAAGGAACTTGGGTACTGGGGATTGTTGAGTCTATTATGATCCGCATCAGGCCGGGGTAGTCAGTTATCTTGCTGAACTTTGCTTCTACCTCAACCTTGGAGAATGATAGTAGTTTCTGCAGTTCGCTCTTGATCAGGTTCGTGTCAATTGTCTTTTCTAGTGGTGGCTGGTTCTGGCTGGTTCGATTGTCAATCGCTATGATCTTAATTCCATATTCCTTTGCGTAGTTGATTGGGTAGATAAAGTCAGGAGTGAATAGATTGTACACGGCACCGTACACGTAGCTGGAGGCGTATTGATTGAGCCAGTTCTTCCCGTATGTAGTGTGAAAATCGATATTGTTGATGCTTGCGGCTAATTGAATTGGAAGTTGGGTGGTTACGAGGCTTGGTCCAGCGGAGAGGTCAATATAGTATAGTCGGGTGTGTCCTCCCCAAGAGGTCATCCAGCGCCTGTTTCTCACTATTCCCAGATCTGGGTCTGTGAACGTCTTGTTGTAGTAGTGTGGTGTGGCTTCAACGATACGTTCTTTCATGATAGCATTGTACTGCTCAGCGGTCACTGATGGAACCTTTGAGGACAGGTCGGCAACTATTAGAGTGTAACCGTTAGAAGGTAATCCGCCGTATCCATCCGCATGATCAGTCAGCCAACGCTCAACATCATCCGCGCTATAGAGAGTGTTCAGGGTGGTTATCTTGAAACTCGTGTAGTTAAGTGCGAGGTTCTCATCTATCCCGAAATATGTTAGGTTCCACAAGACGTTTGAGCATTTTTCTAGGCGTGCGATTGAGGAGAGGTAGCTGACGAAGTTGTTTTCGAACTGTGAATCGACAAAGACATAGTCGTAGTTCATCATGAAGGCCACATTAGTGTTTATCCCAGGTATGAGGTATGACTGATACTTGTAGTGCGGATTGTTCCAAGTCATGTACCCTTTGTCAACAAGGCTCCGATTGATCCCGATGAAGACAATCTTCACGTTGATTGATACGTCTCTACGGGCGGCCGCATAGGATTGGGTCTCAGATGAAGATTCTGCGGTTACGATCGGAATCGTTCCGAGCATTATCGTGACGATAAGCGCTCCAAACAAAATTCGGTTATTGTCCTTCTTCATCGTCTGACACGTCCCGCGGACTTGCTATCTACGGGACGAAACCTAATTATTAATTTTCTGTCTGGATCGGATCGTTCTATCATTCTTAGCCAAACAGAAAAGAGGCGATTTGTGAGGGACATAGTCGCTCGCTAGCAGTTCAAATGGGGAAGTGAAGCGAGGTCAAGAAATCTAGGAATTGGCCATGCGATCTCAAGTACCATAGGTTGATAATTCTAGCGGGAGGTGCCAAGTTCAGGAGATTCGGTCTGCATGGGGTCTAGAGTGGCGTCGTTGTAAGCCCTATGTATGTAAATGTGTATAGACGGCTGGAGATTTTTCGATAAAAACTTATATGTGGATAAACGTCTAGGTATCCATACGGTGAAAAATTCTTTGCCGAAACAGAAGACTACAATAGTTGTAGATAAGAAGCTGTGGAAAGACTTCCTCTCCTTCGTAGTCAAGAAACACGGCACCACAAGGAAGACGAGCATAGAGATCGAGTCAGCGATAAACGAATACTTGAACCACCATGGGAAAGAGGTGTAGACTGTGAAGAAGCTTTGTCTAGCATTCCTTATAGTACTAGTTGTTAGCGTCATGGCGACACCTCAAACACCTTTCGTAGGGGCACAAGACTTCAGCATTGTGATCACGCCTGGAAGTCAAAGCCATTATGGGCCTGGGAACGTTACCTACTATGTTGCAGTGTCGTCCTCTGGAGGCTTCTCCGGACAAGTGTTGCTTACGGCTACTATAACTGGCGCAGCGCCGGGTTTTCTCCCCAATCCGCCAGTTTATCCTCCAATGGTGACCCCGCCGCCCAATGGTGTGGCTCACGCTGTCGTAGTCGTTTGGATTAAGGATCCTTCCGGCTACACGGGATTTCATAGCATAACTGTGACTGGAAGTTCAGGCGGTGTTGTTCACACATACTCGGCTCAACTCAATATCGCAAGCGATCAGGGCGAATTCTCTCTCTACTCGAACCTATGGTCCTATACGATGCATCCAGGTGAGACAATTTACTACGGACTAAAAGTCTTTGGGGTCGCAGGATATACCGGTAGCGTCATACTTTACGCGACGGGAGGACCAGCCATAGGTGCTACCATGTATTTCAATGGCACGTATCTATCGATGTCCATTGACTCCCTTGCCTCGACGAATTATGTTACATTCAGCGTATCAACAACCTCAGCTGTCGACCCCGGATCCTACCCAATAGCTATTACAGGAAGCTCCTCGTCGGTCACGCACACCTACTATGTAATACTGGTAGTTGAAGCGACAGGAGACTTCTCCATAGCAGCGTCTTCAGATACGTTATCAGTAAATCAAGGCGAGTCAGGAACCGCAACGATCACTGTCGCTTCGACAGGTGGCTTCGCGTCGAAGACGAACTTGAAATGGGAATGGGTCGGAACAACGCCCAGTGGCGTGACTCCATCACTGTCGCCGACTTCGATCACACCTACTTCAGGCGGAAGCAAGACTTCAACCCTGAAGATTGAGACGACGTCATCCGCGACATTGGGAACGTTCAAAGTAATGGTTACAGGCACCTCGTACCCCAAAGTTCACAACGTGAATGTGACCGTTGAGATCAAATCGATCGCAACTTTCACGGTTCAAGCCTCTCCAGCATCAAGATCCGTCTATCCAGGGCAGTCAGCCGAATATACTGTCACTGTTACAACGACCGGCGGATACAACAAAGACATCGTGTTCACACTTAATCCCGCGCCGCCCAGCGGAATTAGTTATGCATTTTCTCCGCCACAGGCTACACCGCCTTCCATCACGACATCTACATTAACAGTTTACACAACGTCAACCGTCCCGACTGGGACATACACGTTGACGATTCAAGGCGCGGGCGACGGAACAACTGACACTCACCAAGTCACTTTGACGGTCTCTGAAAAGACAAATAGCGTGATCTCACTAAGCTTGGACAAGAGCGTGATCAAGGTTGGAGAGAACGTTAGACTGAGCGGATCTATCTCTCCGAATCCAGGGTCAGGATACGTGGTGACGATCGAATACAGTCTCGGGGGTTCAGCATGGTCTACAGTTTCAACCGTAAACACGGTATCTGATGGAAGCTACAGTTACACTTGGACACCTCCGAGCAAGGGAAGCTACAAGTTTAGGTCGTCTTGGGTTGGATCCATCGCGTATAATGGAGCCACAAGCGGTGAACAAGCTCTTACAGTTGAGACTACTACACCAACTGGCCCTCCATTATGCATCATAGCTACGGCCACCTACGGTTCAGAGCTTTCGCCTGAGGTCCAGTTCCTGAGGGGCTTCAGAGATGGAACAGTCATGTCGACATTCGCTGGTAGCCAGTTCATGGTAGCCTTCAATGCATGGTACTACTCCTTCAGCCCATACATGGCTCAATTCATAGCCAGCAATGCCTTCGCAAGAGCGGTGATGAAAGTTCTGCTTTACCCGTTGATAGGAATACTACATTTGACATCGACGACTTACAATGCATTCGGCTTCAGCCATGAATTGGCGGTAGTCATGGCAGGTCTAGTCGCAAGTGCTCTAATCGGCATAGTCTACTTCTCGCCATTAGCCATCCTAGCCTTGGCGCTGCTCCGAAGATACAGAGAGACAACCTTGAGAATAAGCCAACTGAGAATACTGGCGATAGCATGGGCTGCAAGCCTACTCATGATACTTCTAGGCGAGGTTGCAGTAGTCCCAGCTCTTATGATGGCTTCAACAGCGCTCTTCGTTCTCTCAACGCTCTCGTTAGGAGCGTTAACGGCGGCCACAGCTCTCTTACGTCGAATCAGGTAACCTCTTTTTCTTTTTTTCTCCAGTATGCTTATGCAGCAATACTTATAAGCGGGATTATGGTATTACGGTATAATGGTGAAAATTTTGCTGAAGCACAAAACCACAATCCTAGTGGACGAGAAGCTATGGAAGAGCTTCCTCTCATATATAATCAAGAAACATGGGACAACAAAGAAGACAAGCACGGAGATCGAAGCTGCCATACGAGAATATCTCAACCATCATCACGGGAGGAGTAATAAATGAGAATAATCGCGACGCTTGCGATCTTGGCATTGCTTTTCGAATTCCTTGCCGCACCTTTTGCATCAGTTTCTGCTCAGGTTCCGACTTTCTATCTTACGGTGTCTCCGTCTAGTCAAAACGTTCGACAAGGACAGTATGCCTATTTCCAAGTTAGGGTTATGTCCATTTCCGGTTTTGAGCAACAGGTTACGTTCAGTACGACTGGCCTAACCACCGGACTGACGCCCTCATATAACCCGACCTCGGTCACTCCACCGAAGGACGGATCCGCATTTTCGACATTGACAATACTAGTCTCAAGCGGATTGCCTACCACGGACTACACATTCTATGTCACAGCAACTGGAGGCGCCGTGACTCAGCAATCTCCTCTATTGACACTGAACGTCTTCTTGTCATCAGCTGCGGACTTTACGATGTACGTTGGGTCGACCTCCGTTACCGTTGGGAGCTACGTAACAACGACGGTTACTGTAACGCAAGTAAACGGTTTCGGAGTATCTGTTGCGTTTGCAATTCCTGAACCGCCGCTAGGCTTAACACTCATGTCTTTCTCACCGACATCAGTCAATCTGGGACCGCCGACTACGAACTCCTCGACTTTGACGATATATGCTGGTTCCACAGTGACAGGCGGCACCTATTACATAGCGATAACCGGTACAGGTGGGGCACCTACTCTCACCAAGGTTGGAATCTTAACCCTAACAGTGATCGCACCGGATTTCACCATTAGTGCTAATCCCACGTCTAGAGGTATAAAACAGGGTGAGTCCACGGAATATACGCTTACTATAGGTTCCACGGGGGGCTTCACGGGAACGGTCTCGCTGACCAAGTCATGGGTCACAACCACGCCTAGCGGAATAGACACAGAGCTGGAAGCAACTTCGGTCTCTCTGACGGCCTACAGCTCTCAACAGGTGAAACTGACGGCAACCACGACCTCAACGGCAACGACAGGAACGCACAGAATGAGCGTGACAGGAACTTCAGGAACGAAAACCCACTCTGTGGATGTCCAGCTCACCGTATCGACTGGTGCCAACTTCACACTGTCCGTTCAACCTGCATCGCAGACTGTGAATCGAGGCACATCGCAGACATTTACAGTCACAGTAACCTCGACAGGCGGATTTAACAAACCGGTCTACCTATCGCTTTCAGGACATCAGACAGGTATCACATATGATTTCAACCCCAACCCTGTAACCCCTTCGTCTGGAGCGTCAGCTACCTCGACGCTCACCGTCTACGCGAGTTCAACTGCATCCCTTGAAACTCGAACTTTAACGATAACTGCTTCTGCACCAGACCCTGGAATAACTCACACCAGTACGGTCTCACTTACAGTGGCGGGCAAGACAGACACCACGATCTCATGCAGCCTCAGCGTAACAACGATCAAGCAAGGCCAGAATGTCACGATAAGTGGCGTGATAACGCCCAATCCGGGCGCCAATAACGATGTCATCTTGGAGTACAGCTCGGACGGTGGATCAACTTGGGGTACGATAATCACAGTCAAAACGGATTCAAGCGGCGCTTTCAGCCACGTATGGTCCCCCGGTCAAGGGAACTACAAGGTCAGATCCAGATGGGACGGATCTGCAACCTACAATGGCGCAACAAGCTCCCAGCAATCGCTGACTGTTCAGCCGCCTGGCTGCCTAATCGCAACCGCGACTTATGGTTCAGAGCTTTCGCCTGAGGTCCAGTTCCTGAGGGGCTTCAGAGATGGAACAGTGATGTCGACATTCGCTGGTAGCGAGTTCATGGTAGCCTTCAATGCCTGGTACTACTCCTTCAGCCCCTACGTTGCAGACTTCATATCGAAGCAGCCGCTACTCAAAGAAGTGATGAAGATCCTCCTCTACCCGCTCGTAGGGATACTTCACATCTCAGCGTTAACCTACTCAACGCTCAGCTTCAATCCAGAGCTCGCGATAGTAGCCACAGGCTTAGTGGCAAGCAGTCTCATCGGAATCATCTACCTCGCCCCATTGAGCCTCATCACACAACTATGCATGAAGCGGTACCGAAAGTTCAGGGTGAACGCGAGCCACATGAAAAGCCTAACCGCAATCTGGATCGCCAGCATAGCGCTGATATGCCTCGCTGAAGTAACAGCAACGCAACCAGTCATGATGGTAGCCACAGCGATGCTTGTCCTTTCAACATTGACGCTAACCGGGTTGGCAACCACGCAGAGAATGATTCAGAAGCTCTCCTAAACCCTTCCCCTTTTTTCTGGACTAGCGACCTGAAAAATGCATGAAGCTTGATCTTCCCCTAAGCATGCGGTAAATGGACTCTTCAAGTCGAATCTAGAATGAAGCTAGAAAGTTTCTTTTCACTTCCCTAAGTATGAGAGCCTCAAGAGACGGCTGTCAGGAGGTATTTGACGTCGACTACAGCAAGGTGCGCGAGGAAAGTTGGGAACTGAAACGCTAGTACAGGCGAATAGTCAGGGCAAAAAGAAAGCTAAGGAGAAGCTACAGAACCCTCAAGGTATCACACCTGTATTAAGAATTTACGTTAAAACAGGGAGGATAGGGGGTCCTGAAGGTTGATTTCAAGGTGCCGATCCCCACACATCAATACGACCGCGTGAAAAGAGCGGAAACCTTCAGAGACTGTACAAACGGATGATCAAAGCTAAGCAATGCAGAAGGACGCTCATTGCCAAGACATCGATACTCACCTAGATCTGCCCTGAGATTGACGTAGGTTCTGAGCTTCTCTACGGGGTAACAGGCCGCGAGCGCATGATCGAAGCCAGGCAAAATGCCCCAAAACAAAAATCTTAAAGGGTCTCAAATTTTTGAAACGTTAATACAAGATTGGGCTTCATGATACGGTAAGCCCTCTACAAATAGAAAGACACTTTGAGGGACGGAAACGAACAAAGCCAAGTTCTGCATACTGCGTATAAGTGGACTGGGTTATGAAAGGCACAGAAAGGAAGAACATCGAATTTCACAAGTTGAGTAACCGAACCGGAAAGCCGGCTCGATGCGAAATCTGAAGATCGAAAATAAATATCGGCGATAGATATTGCCACTGGAGAGTAAACAAGGAGCGGCGGGCGTTGTGCGAGATCTGCGGAAACAAGATAATCAAAAGAGAGTCAGTGTATCATCCTGTTTCATAGGTCGCTGGGTCCGGGCGGTAGTCCAGCATGCCTACCGAAGAAATTGAGATGTGAATAAATACGCGCATTACAGTAGTTTGCTAGAAAAAAAGGGAGATTAGATTCGGGTTTTCCCGAATTCTATGGCATCGGTAAGATTGCCTGTTTTCTCCAACGTAGCAGATATAGCGACGCTGCTAGTGCGGATATCAGCATTAGTACGCCTGCTGCTGGGAACTCTGGTATGGGTACGCCTCCTTCCTCAAGATAGAAGTTCTGTCCTGAAGAGTCTGCTCCCCAAGTCACGACTACGGTTCTCTCCTGCAGTACGACTGCGCCAGTCTCGTCAGGCGACATCAAACTGACCTTGACCGTGTATGTTCCTGCTGGAACCGAGACGCTCCAGTCTCCATCCTTTGTTTGCGTTGTTATTGCTGGGCTTCCTGAGACTTCAACTGTGTACCATGCGGCTTTGCGGAAGTCTCCCATCCAGTTGCGCTGATAGACTGTTCCGCCGATCGACGCTTGCTTGTGCATATCGAAGAAGAGCATGGCTGTTCCCATCCACGAGACGGTCGCGGCCACAGTTGCTGTCTGGACGTAGCCGTTGGTCTCATCTATGACCACAACTGTGTATGTGCCTTCAGGGATGCCTGTGTCCAAATGGTAGCCTACGCCAGTAGATTCTATGCCTGTTGGCTCCCAGTATCCGAATCGATCCTCCGGTATCCAGCTTCCTTGGTAATCATCAGGCGCTGGCCATCCTACTATGCGGTTTGGAGTTGTTGATCCGCCGAAGCCGACCACCTCGAAGACCCACTGTGTTACGCCGTCAGGCATGGAGATTGTTGCTTGAGGCACTGATGTGATGTTGGCAGCAGCCAGGTTTCCTTCCTCATCGAACACGTTGATGCGGAAGTAGTAGCTCCAGTTGTCGTCTGATAGCGGTGCGAAGAGTTGCTCTGTCTTAAAGTTGACTGTACACATTATTCTTGCGCCGGCATACAGGTATAGCGGTATGTCTCCTGTTGAGGATGCTTTCTGCACCCAGACCTCAGGTATAGCTTTCTGCACGTAGCCAACTGTGTAAGCTTTGATCTTGTAGACGTCAGTTCCGAAGCCTACTGCTTCATCTTCACCCCAGTACGTGAATTCCACTTGGTCTGTAGTAATGTCCTGATAGTCGTCTGCGTGGCCTATTAGCTCGTCTTTCGAGTTGTAGAAGTATACTCTAAGATGCGCGTGATCGTATAGCCAGTTCAAGGGTTGAGCTGGGTTCTCCCAGTCTCTGGAGTACACTGTTACGGTTATGTTTCCGCCTTTGACTAGGTGGAAGCTGAATGCATTGGAGGTGCATAGCTGGATTGTGTGTTGCGGGAACTCTTGCTGCACGTAGCCTAAGTAGTAGACCTTGAATGTGTAGGTTCCAGCTATCATGCCGTACGGCACATCGCTGTCACCTATAACCTGTATATCGACATGTGAGTCGCTGGTAGTTACTTCTGTTTCATTCCACGCCCATAGGTTGCCTTCAGCGTCGTAAGCCTCGATCAGCAAAGTGTCTGCCGTCACAGGCGGCTCTTCGGCTGAGGGCATCTCTTGGTTGTGGAAGTGGACTGTCGCGGTTACGGTGCCGCCTTTGAACAGGTCCATCTCTCTGAATATCCAACCCGTGTACTCTGATGCGGGCACTACGACTGGATAGCTATCCAGTTGGACGTAGCCGAAAACATTGACCTTTGGATAGTATGCGCCGGCTGCTAGACCTGATATCCAGTCTGCCTCCCATTGAGGCACATGTCCATCCCAGTAGGTCTCTGTGCCCTCATAGCTTGTTGGGTCGCCGATGTACATTGTGAAGGACACGTTGGTTACGTCGATTATCCATGCGTCCGCTGCAAACTGAGGTATGACACTGTTTCCTTCCTCATCTAGGAGCTCCCATGTAGGAGACGCAACAGGGAACAGTAAGTCCATGTCAGTAGTAGGCCATGCTTTCCAATTGATTGCGTAGTTCTCCGGCCATGGAACGGCTCCTGTGGGGCATTTCGAGTTGACTTTAAGCTGGATCTTCGCGCCTGGACACACGTATATGTTTATGCCGTGGATCGACTGTCCACGCTTCACTGTTATCTCGGTTGCAAGTGTTGCAGGCGGGAATCCTGCTGCTTCAGCTGTTAACTTGTATACGCCTGGCGCTAAGCCTTCGATCTCATAGTAGCCGTCAGCATCTGCGCTAAAGTAGCCTACTGCGCATACTTTTCTGCCAGTCAGCTCGTTTGTAACTGGGTCGATAGCTTCTCCTTCAGCGACAACGCGGCCTGGCTTCCAGATCGGTTTTCCGTAGTAGTAGCCGTAGTAGTAGCTGCCGCAGTAGAGTATTCTGCCTTGAATATAGCCTGGATCAAGTTCACCCTTGACTAGGAGGACTGGGTAGTTCTCGAACGGTATGCTCTGTGTCCATACGGTGTCATCCGTCGACTGATCTGTGAATATCTTGAAGAAGTATTTGCCTGCGCACTTGGGAGCTACAAGGCCGCTAACTGAGACCGAGTAGCATCCCTGAAAGTCTCCTGTCCTCGCTTGCCGATCAGGGTATGGATCCATGCCAGGAGGATAGAGATAACCTTGATCTGCGTGATCTGGCTGTGTTGCAGCTGAGACCTCAACGTACCACCAGCCAGGCGCAATATCGTGGTCGTTAGCAAACTTCCCTGTCGCGATCAGCGCATAGTCATTCGTTATGCTTGTTGAAACGCCTGTTGTCTCTCCAGCCGTCCAGTTGCCTAGTGGCGTGAACTCAGGTGGAATCGCGATAATCAGCCAATAACCGTGATCCCCAGCTTCCCAAGTAATATTCCAAAGTTCTTTGTCTACATCGCCAAGGCCCCAGGTTACGTTGATGTAGAAGGTTAGACCGCCAGTGGTATCGGTTATTATGGACGCCTCAGGGGAATAGTAGTTGGACATTTGCTGGAATGGAGGAATATATCCCAAACCAGGCGTGACGTAGGCAATAGATCCGTCAACATGATTTCCTGTTACAGTCGATCCTGCATTATCAACGCCACGGTCCGGCCATGCAAGTCCGTTAATCGTCGGTCCAGTTGACGTCTGTACACCGAGCGTGTAATGAGCTTGAACTTCTGCTACTGTTGCGAATGTTGCGACTATGAATAGCGTCACTAAGAATGCTGCTAGTAATCTATTATTCAATTTTCCATTTTCTCCTCTAGGTTGTTAGTCGCATCTGCGACTTGTCTCTAACTCACCTGTAAAAGACATATAAAGCTCTATGTCGAAACTCGATACATATCCTCAATTTGAGAAAGAGAACCAGATCGTCTTGTATCAATGCCGCATGATTTAATTGCCTCAAAGGAGGCCGTAGCGATCTCCCTGAAGCTGACATACATGTCTCGAAGTTTCCGCTCCTTAGCTACCGCGAGGGCTAGAACGATGGGTCGAAGCGTCCTTTGCCGTCAATACATACCGACAAGAGAAATGCGTTCACCGCCATTTAGCGCAGAGAGACATTGGAACTACGCAATTCCTCTCCACGCCTAATTTTCTCAGCGTCCTCCTTCGCAAGTTTCTAGGAGGAGTAAAAGCAGCCTCATCGCCATAGAATGCTGGACCTCTACTCTCCACGAGCCTCTTGCTTATGAGCACGATTGTCGGCAGCTCCGATAGAAACCATTCAGGCGATGCTCTCTCGACAATAACTCTGCGCACTAGCTCACCCACCTCATGCTGCCTAGGATACTCGACGCCTAGAAGTCTAAGCGTAGCTTTAAGAGATAGCTCAACGCACTCCTGAGCCCTCCTTACAGCCCTATGATAGATTCCTCGATTGATTGATTGCCGAGCCTCTTCAAGCGAGTATGAAGCATCGCTGATGAAACCTTCCGCCATAGCTGCTGTATTCAAACCTCAACAAACTCTCCACGCTTTATGCTCGGCTTCAAATCCCAATACCAAGAGCCGTCCTCCAAGAAGATGCGTTTGGCTCCAAGAGCCTCAAGCTTGGACTTATTCTTTCATGACTCGTTTTATGAAACCGCCTCAAGGTATTACACCCTTGGTTAAGAATTTACATAAAACCGGGGGGATGGAGGGTCTTCGAGGCTGATCTCAAGGCGCTAATCCCAGCATCTCATAAATGTGACTACGTGAAAAGAGCGGGAAGCTTCAGAGACAGTACAAACGGATGATCAAAGCTAAGCAAAAAAGGTGCTTTTTGGAAGAATTTTATTTGGCGCCTTTTTGAGACGCCAATATCAGATTGGGCTTCATCCCGAGGTCCACTCGAGCGACGTAAGAATGCCTCCGGAAAAAAATGGATTCCTTAAGGAATCCTTTATTTCGATTTTGAGAGAGCCTCGATTTCCTCCATCTGTCCTTTGAGTTTCTCGATCTCAATGTTTCTAAGTTGTCGATCTTAAATATCAGGTGAAGAGCCTCGCAAAGGACATCAAATGAGATTAAAAGGCGTTAAATCTGAGGATGACGTATTCCATCCGCATCTATTCAGAGATCTAGCAAACCTTCAAGCTTCTCGCTTGCGATTCTAACATGGTGAGTTGGATCAGCCAGAGGACGCGGCTTACCCAGAAAGATGCGACATTCATGCATATTAGACTATGAAGATTGACAGGGCGAAGTAAACAGCACAGCTCCAATCCAGAACACTTTCAGGGTACTCTCCTCTCTTTTCATGTTTTCTCTCAGCCCAAACTTATATAACCGGACTCTCGAACTGATACAGGGATTCTCGAAGACCAGAGGATAAGGTTTGGCTGAAGAAACCAAGAGAAAGTATGAAGCGATAGAAGATATACCCGGAATCGGTCCAGCTACAGCAGAAAAACTGAAGGAACTTGGATTCCACACAGTAGAATCCTTAGCGACAGCCACGATCAGAGAACTCGTTCCAGCCGGCATAGGTGAAAAGCAAGCGGGAAAGATAATCTCAGAAGCAAGAAACAGCATAGCCCTCACTTTCATCCGAGCAGACGAATTGATCAAGATGCGTGAGAACGTTCTCCGGCTCACAACAGGCAGCAAGCCCATAGACGAACTCCTCGGCGGAGGAATAGAAACCCAAACCATAACAGAATTCTACGGTGAGTACGGAGTCGGCAAAAGCATAATGTGTCATGAACTCGCAGTCAACGTTCAACTCCCAGTCGAGAGAGGTGGATTGAGCGGAGGCGCGCTTTACATTGATACGGAGCAAACGTTTAGGCCGGAGTGGATTGTCAGGATGGCGGAACATCTGAAGCTCGACCCGGATAAAACAGCTAAGAACATCATCTACTGTGAGGCTTACAATAGCGATCATCAGATGCTCCTGCTCGATAAGTCGGATAAAGTCATAAAAGACAACAACATCCGCTTGATAATCATCGACTCGTTAACAGCTCACTTTAGAAGCGAGTA
>Ga0315280_10005616_pt1 | contig 17764 bp, 19 predicted proteins | sample YL17G06_40_MG_FD_203697 | JGI IMG/M metagenome (GOLD analysis project Ga0315280, IMG submission 203697) | Sediment microbial communities from Yellowstone Lake, YNP, Wyoming, USA - YL17G06_40 | ecosystem: Environmental > Aquatic > Freshwater > Lake > Sediment | place: USA: Wyoming | collected... | reverse complement strand
GCAGTTCCGGGAAGCGCTACCGGGCGATCATCCGTACCGTTTCGTGATCCACGACCGGGACGGTATCTTCTCGCGGGAACTGGACAAGGCGGTGACGGACCGGGGCGTCAGAGTCTTGCCAACTCCCGTGCGGGCGCCGATGGCAAATTCCGTATGCGAACGCTTCGGCGGGACATTACGCCGCGAATGCCTGGACTTCCTCATTCCCTTCCATGAGCGCCACCTGAATCTGATTCTGAAATCGTGGGCAACTCATTTCAACCATGGACGACCGCACATGAGCCTTGGCCCGGGGATACCGGCGCCGCTCCAGCAGCCCCCGCCGGAGAATGGGAGTCGCCATAGCATCCCCGCCGGGCACGTCATCCGGAGCAAGCCAGTTCTCGGCGGACTTCACCACGAGTATTCGCTGGAGAAGGTGGCGGCGTGAGGCTCGGATAGAATTATTGCGGACCACAGCCCTCTCGATGGACCGTCATACGCCTCATCATGTCTCAGGTGCAGTCAGGTGCAAGGATGTAGAGAATCTGGAGGATTGGGAGGATTCAGCGGAACGCAGGTTGAATAACTTGCGTGTTTTCAACGTGGCTTCAGGGTTCGAATCCCTCTCTCTCCGCCATCTTATTGAAAATAAAGTAGTTAATACCATTATTGCACAGGGATCTTGATGCAGATAGAGAGGCTTTAGAATTCTCTCCGCAGTCCCCTGGTTGCACAAATACCATTTTAAATTGTAGGATTGTGCTATGCCACGCTGCCATCGAGACGCGGAGCGGCAACTCTTCGAGATCGCCGAGGCCCAGCAGGGCTTCTTTACGGCGAAGCAGGCGAAGGCCGCCGGCTTCGCCGAGAACACGCATCCGTACCACGTTCAAGTCGGAAACTGGATCCGGGAGCATCGGGGGATCTACCGACTGGCGCTGTTCCCGCTGACCGAACATCCCGACCTGGTGAAGTGGTCGCTTTGGTCCAGGAATCGGAACGGAGCGACCGAAGGCGTCTACAGCCACCAGACCGCCCTGAGCCTGCACGAGCTCTCCGATCTCAACCCGGCCAAGCTGCACATGACCGTGCCGACCCCCTTCCGCCGGAACAGCGAGGTCCCCGGCATTCTTGTGCTGCACTATCACGATCTGGCCGACGTGGACGTACAGACCGCACAGGGATTCAGGTACACCCGCCCCCTTCGAACGATTCTGGATCTCATCGAGGCAGATAGCGTTGAGCGGGCTTTCCTGCGGCAGGCGCTCAGACAGGCGCTCCATCGTGGACTAATCACCCGGCATCAGACGAGAAGCGTCAAACTGAGCGGCTCCGCTCGGAGAGTCTTTGAAGATCTCCTCCGGCAGGTTGCCTGAGCGCCATGCTGCGCGAGTACGCAACGGCGAAGGCGTTCCGCAGGGCGCTGGAAGACCGTCTCAACAAGGCGGCCGAAGTGGAGCAGATTCAGGTGAATCGTCTCCGGCGCCAAGTGGCATTCGACCGTCTCCTCGCGAGGCTGTTTCGGATTGATCCGGCGCCCTGGTTCTTGAAGGGCGGCTATGCACTCGAGCTCCGGTTCAAAAACGCGCGAGCGACGATCGACATCGACCTGACCGTCCAGAGGGTCACGGCCGCCAATCAGGACGAAGCCAACCAAATCGTCCGCGACATGCTGCAAGAGGCAGCCAGCTTTTCACTTGGCGACTGGTTCGAGTACATCATTGGACCACCCATCATGGATCTGGACGCCGCGCCCTACGGCGGAGCCAGGTATTCAGTCGAAGCCTGGATGGACGGCAGAATCTTCGCTCGTTTCCACTTGGACGCCGGAATCGGCGATGCGGTCATACATCCACTGGAAACCATCGAGTGCCGCGACTGGCTCGGCTTTGCCGGGATCGGCAGCCCATTGGTCCAGACGATCTCGCGGGAGCAGCAGTTCGCAGAGAAACTCCATGCTTACACGCTCCCGAGGAGTACGGCGAACAGCAGGGTGAAGGACCTAACGGACTTGGCGCTCCTGATTCGATCTGGCGAACTCGTCCCGCCGCGTGTTGCGGATGCATTGCGTCTGACTTTCGAAAGGAGAAAGACCCACGCGCTTCCCTCGGAAGTGCCGCCGCCGCCCTCAGACTGGCGTGGACGGTTTCGAGCTCTGGCAGAAGAATGCCTGCTTCCGGCGGACATGGATGCGGTGTTCACGGAAATCCGGGTGTTCTTCGCTCGCGTTTTGGGTGGCGACACGAAGATCTGAGTTCTCGCCATGGACGATCGAGAGATCAAGCTGCAACTGGAAGCGGCGCTCGAGGAATGCCGGCGCTTGAAGGAGGAGAATGCCACGCTTCGCCGGCTGCTCGCCGACAAGGTGATCGCCCCAGTTGCGACTGAACCGAAGAACATTCAGCCTGCGCTTGAAATTGCAGGTCCAGATGTCGATGAAACCTCCGGCAAGGACGCGAAGGTCGCGCTGTTCCGCAGCCTGTTTCGAGGGCGGGAAGACGTGTACGCAGTCCGGAAGCGGTTCAAGATCGGAGAATGGGGCTACGTTCCCGAGTCAATCAAGAATTGGGAGGCCGTGCTCGCAGCAGCAGCCGCCGCCCGCAAGAAGGTCGATCGCGAGACCCGCAAGCTGGTGCCACTCACAGATGATGTCGTGCGCAAGCATCTGGAAGGCAAGCACACCATTGGCGTGTATCCGCTGCTTCTGGATGAGACCTGCTGGTTTCTCGCCGTCGACTTCGATAAGAAGACCTGGCGCGAGGACGCGGGGGCGTATCTGGCAACGTGCCACGAACTCAGCGTTCCGGCTGCGCTGGAAAGGTCTCGCTCCGGCAATGGCGCCCATGTGTGGATCTTCTTCGAACGCCCGATACCCGCGGCAATCGCGCGCAAGCTCGGGTGCCTGATCCTGACACGCGCAATGGATCGGCGGCACCAACTCGGCATGGAATCCTACGACAGGTTCTTCCCGAACCAGGACACGATGCCAAAAGGAGGCTTTGGCAACCTGATCGCGTTGCCGCTGCAGTGGGTTCCCCGCCAGGACGGCAACAGCGTGTTTCTCGATGCGGATTTCCAGCCCTATCCGGATCAATGGAGCTTCCTAGCGGGCATTCCGAGGATGGCTCCCGAATCTGCAGACGCCCTCGTGCGGGCGGCGATGCGCACCGGCGATGTTCTTGGAGTCAGAATCAGTCTGATCGATGACAGCGCGGATGAGGAGCCGTGGACGCTGCCGCCGTCGAAAAAACGCCTGAGCAGACTGGTCGAGGGGCCACTTCCGGAACAGGTCGAGATTGTTCGATCGAATTTGCTCTACATCGAGAAGAAGATTCTTCCTCCTGCGATGCTCAACCGGCTGTTGCGCCTCGCCGCGTTCCAGAACCCTGAATTCTACAAGGCCCAGGCGATGAGGCTTTCTACCTTCGGCAAGCCGCGGATCATCTCGTGCGGTCTGGACTTCACGCAGCACATTGCTCTGCCGCGTGGGTGCCTCATGGAAGCGACCGCCCTGCTCGAGGCGCACAAGATCAAGGTGAACCTGCGAGATGAGAGGTTTGTGGGCACCCCAATTGAAGTTGAGTTTCGGGGCCAGCTACGCGAGTTCCAGGAAGAGGCCGTTGCTGGCATCAGCCCGCACGATGAAGGAGTCCTTTGCGCGCCGACGGCATTCGGAAAGACTGCCGTTGCCGCCTGGCTGATCGCGGAACGCAGAGTGAACACGCTGGTTCTCGTCCACCGGCAGCAACTACTTGATCAGTGGCACGAACGGCTCACGATGTTTCTGGGTTTGCCCGCAAAGTCGATCGGGCAGATCGGCGGCGGAAAGATGGACCGCACCGGTTCGGTGGATGTCGCGGTCATTCAGAGTCTGCACCGCAAGGATGAAGTGAAGGATTTCGTTGCCGAATACGGCCAGGTGATCGTCGACGAGTGCCACCACATCGCCGCCTTCACGTTCGAGCAGGTGATGAGGCAGGTAAAAGCGAAATATGTCGTCGGGCTGACCGCAACGCCTACGCGCAAAGACGGCCACCATCCGATCATCTATATGCAATGCGGCCCCATCCGGTTCAGCATGAGCGCCCGCACAATGACGGAGACGACGCCCTTTGAGCACAAGGTCATTCCCCGTTACACCGATTTCCGAATCGCTTCCGAAGGCGGAGACGTGACCATTCAAGACGTCTACTCCGCCCTTGTTGGGGACGTGACTCGAAACGAGATGATCGCAGACGACCTCGCCCGGGCTCTAGCGGCCGGTCGCTCGCCGCTCTTGCTCACCGGGCGCAAGAAGCACCTACAGTACTTTGCCGCGAAGATCGAGAGCGTGGCCAAACACGTTTTCACCCTGAAGGGCGGCATGGGCAAGAAGCAGCGCCGCACTACAGCCGAGGCGCTGGCGTCAGTTCCAAAAAATGAGCCGCGGGTGATCCTTGCCACTGGCAGCTACATCGGCGAGGGATTCGACGATGCTCGGTTGGACACGCTCTTCCTCGCGATGCCGATCTCCTGGAAGGGCACCCTCCAGCAGTACGTAGGGCGCCTGCATCGCCTTCACGACGGCAAGCGGGTGGTGCAGGTTTACGACTACATCGACGCCGACGTCCCGATGCTGGCACGGATGTTCGATCGGCGGCTGAAGGGCTACGCTGCAATCGGCTACATGATCGAGCGGGAAGACACGAGTCGTCCGCTGACCATTCCTGCAAACGAGGCCTGAGGCTGTCCGGGGAGATCTTCGGACTGTCACGCCTCATCATGTTTCAGGTGCAACCAGGTGCAAGGATGCAGAGGATCTGGAGGATTGGGAGGATTCAGCGGAACGCAGGTTGAATAACTTGCGTGTTTTCAACGTGGCTTCAGGGTTCGAATCCCTCTCTCTCCGCCAGTTTATATCCAGTATTTTCAATACTTTAGATTGCGCTCAGCGCGAATGTGTCCGTTTTGTGTCCGCTGCCGTGGTAAGCTGCGGTCATGCTGGAACTGCGCAAACGGCACATGCGGAAGTGCCCCAAGTACGCCCCCGGTTCCCCCTTCAGCACGGACCTCGACTGCAAGCGGTGCGCCTACTACGCTTTCGGCAAGCTGAACGGGAAGAAGTTCCGCCAGAGCCTGGATACTACCGACCGGCAGGAGGCGGCCTCGAAGCTGTTGAAGATCGAGGCGGAAGCGAAGGCGCCGTTCAAGTACAGCATGGCGGACGCGGTGAAGCGATTCTTGGCGGAACGCGAGAACTCCGGCACCAGCGCAAATCGCTTCTCCGTTACCAGTACAGCCTCGAACGTCTGACGACGTTTCTGGCCGGCAGAGGAATCACGCAACTGCGCGCGGTTAGGGTGGACGACCTGTCGGACTGGAAGGCAACCTGGAGCGCACAAACCGACCTCGGAAAACAGAAGGAGCAGGAACGGCTCAAGACGTTCTTTTGCTGGTACCACAAGCGCAAGTACGTTGAGGACGACCCAACCGACGGCCTCACCGCCGTAAAGGCCTCCAAGGGCGGCAAGCGGGAACGGTTCACTGACGAGCAAGTAGCCCGGATTTTCAAGGCAATCGGCGAGGTGTACGAAGACCCCGGCCAGGTGGCGAAGGTTCGGGCTTTCCTGCTGGTGCTCCGCTACACCGCGCTCCGGATCGGCGACGTAACGAACCTCCAGAAATCGCACCTGGCCGGCGACAGGTTGTTCCTGTATGCCACCAAGAACGAGCAGCCGGTTTATACGGTCGTCCCGCAGGGCGTGCTGGATGCGTTGAAGGAGATCGAGACCGGGAGCGAATACTACTTCTTCCCCGGCAATGACGGCACGCTCGAAACGTGGAAGAAGAAGTGGTCTCTGATCCTGCAGCCGATCTACGAAAGGGCCGGGGTGAAATACCGGAGCCACGCCTGGCGGGACACCCTCATGTACAAACTGCTCCGCGCCAGCGTTCCGATCGAAATTGTTTCCCGGCTGCTGGGGCATTCCGACGTGAAGATGACCTGGGACCATTACTCCGCCTGGGTACCCGAATTGCAGCAGCGCTTGGAGACGACGGTCAAGAGCGTCATACACGAGGCCTGAGGCTGTCCAGGAGCCGCTGTATCCTGCTCTCGGGAACCAAGTGGGTCTGGTAATGCCGCACGCCCCGCTTTCTCTCGGTGATGATGCGCACGTCCGGATCGTCCTGAATGCGGCGGATGACCGTTTTCTCGTTCACCGATAAACGCCGCGCAAGGTCGCTCACTGGATAGAACTGTGGAATCCCCGGCTCGGCATTCTGAATCACGGCTGCCCCCAATAGATATGAGGAAAACGGGAGACGAAATCTGTCAATTCAGGGGCCACAGGCGAGGCGAGAGAACGGCCCGCGTCTGACAGATTCGGGTTCGCCAAAGCCTCTTAAAGATAGCGGGTGTTTGCCTGCATGTTCGTGGCGCGCGGGTTTCTCTCAGCCGCAGCGGACGGCGCGGCGCCGGCTGTGGGGATAGGAGCGCCGTTACGGCAGACAGCCGGGTCACACTGTCCCCGCTTCCCGGTGACCGTGGCCTGGCCAAGGGGTTAGGGCTGCGCCCTCCCCTTGGAACCCCAACCCGGAGAGGCAGCGGCATGGCGGTCATTCGCAATCGAGGTGCGAACGCCCGGAACGTCAGCCAGAAGATCTGGCTGAGTTCAGCCGAGGCCCAGGCGGTCAAGGACCGCGCTGCCGCGGTCCCGGTCGCCGCCTGGCTCCGGGACCTAGCCCTCGGCCAGCGGCCACAGCCAAGGCTCAAGCCGCGCCATCGCATCACGCAGGACGCGAAGGTTGTCGCCGCCCTGACCCTGGCCATCGCCAAAGTCGGCAACAACCTCAACCAGGTTGCGCGCCGCGTGAACAGCCAGGCCCGGCAGCACCGGACCGTCGATCTCGTCCAACTCCGGTACCAGTTGGCCGCGATCAAAAGAGAGATGCTCGATGCTCGTGAAAGTGTTTGCCCGCGGGAGTAGCGCCGACAAAGCCGGCCGCGGCCCAGTCGACCACGCGCTGGGGGACCGCAACCACGAGGGCGAGTATCGAGACCGCCCCGCGGAGCCGCTCCGCGGAGGTCCGGAAATCACCAACGCCGTCATTGAGAGCCTGCCTTTTGCCCAGCGGTACACCTCGGGCGTGTTGAGTTTCGCCGCTGAGGAAACGGCGAAACTGGACGACGAAACCAAGCAGGAACCCATGGTCGGCTTCGAGTCCATGGTGGCGCCGGGAATGGAGCCGGACCGCCTCAGTTGGGTGTGGATTCAGCACCCGGAGCACGGGCGGACGGAACTGCACTGGGTGGTCGCGAACGTGGACCTGGAGACTCACAAACGCTTCGCGCCCTACTTCGACCGGGCCGACCGCGGGCGGTCTGCGGCCTGGCAGCAATACCAAAATCACTCGCGCGGGCTGGCCGATCCGCAGGACCCGGAACGCCGGCGGGCCAGCGTCCACAATTGCCGGTTACCAGTGGAGAAGAGGAGCGACGCCGCGGCTCTGGAGGAGCACATTCAGCGGCGATGCGCCAGCGGCGATCTCAGGGACCGGTCGGCCATCGTGCAATATCTGACGGGGGAACTGGGTTTGAAGGTCCCACGCCAAGGCAAGGACTACATTACGGTGCAATACAGGGAGGCGAAGAATGAACGATTCCGACTCAAGGGCGCCATCTTCCACCAAGATTACCGATTTGAAAGAGATCTTGCGCCAGAAAGAGGCCGAGCGGGAAGCCCAGGCCCAGGCGGCCGCGGACCAAGCGTTTCGGAGCTTCGAGACCAGCTTGAAAAGCTCACTGAGCGCCGTCGACAGTACCTTGCAGGCCGGTATTGCCGGCCTGAAATCCGCCCTACAGAGCCAGCAAGAGGCGCTACGCGCCCAGATCCTCAGGGGCACCCCGCACCTGCTGTGGATGCTGAGAATTACGCTCCTGGCGACCATGCTGCTGTGCCTGGCGCTGATCGGTCTAACGTGGCTGTGGTTGCCGCGGGAACTGTGGAATGTCCACACGTCGCGCGAGCGGATGAGCGACGGCCGGATGTACCTGGCGATCGAAGATCCGGAGTGGAAAACATGCACGATGACCGACGGCCGGCAGCGCCCGTGCAAGACCATCGAGCCGTTGGCGGCGACAAACCCGCCGTCCAAAACCACGTCGGCGGCCAAACGCCAGCCGAAGAAAACAGCGCCGGAATCCAATCCGAACTAGACCGGAGAGATCATGGCACAGCCGAACGAACTGGAGAACCTGCTGCTGGACTCGTTGAAGCGATTCAGCGAGGAATTCGAGCAGCGCGAGAGGCGCATGACCGAGCTGTGCAGCGAGTGCGCGGCGTCCTTCGAGGAGCAGTCGATCGCACTAAAGGCGTAGTACGACGAGGTATCGAAGCGCTTGGACGGCTTGACACGGCGACCCGCGAAATTGACGGCGCAACTGGCCGCCTTGCATCCCTCGTGGCCGAAAAAGTAGCTCGGGATGCACCGTGGGAACGGGGACGCGGGCGCGAGGGCAACTGGGGCCGCTGACTGGGCCGCAATCCCGGGCGGCTCACGAAATGAAGCCGTTATCGAGATCGGACTTGGCGAGCGAGATCATGGTCTCGGCGGCGTTTCCGTGGTATTGCTGGAAGGCAGCGGCGTTCTCAAATGAGATCCTGCAACTCCACAAGACCTTTTGCGTGCCAACCCTGCGTACCTGAACGTTCAGTCCATCCTCTTCCACGATGGGTGCGATGATGTAGAACCGTGATCCAGCAGCATCCTTGACCTCGTGCTGCTCTGGTTTGAAGCGAGGTGTCATGACGTTCTCAACCGAAAGTCGACGATCAGCGAGGTCCGTGTCAGGGCGTCGCTTCGCAGGAGAGCCGAAGATACCCTTTCCGAATCGCAAAGTCTAGTGCCTGCGGAAGAGCCTCTACCGGGAATTCGCCTCCGCGCGCGGCCTTGCCATTTTTATCGAACCATGTGTATTTCACTGACCTGGCGGTCCCGCTGCTATTATCCCAAGAAGCGATTTCCAGGCGAATTTCGCAATCTGAATCGTTTGTCGCAGGCTCGCTAAAAGCAGCGCGCATTGCCGTTACCTCCACTAAGAGAGTCTCAACAGAGTGATATCACTCTCAGCGCGCAGTGTCGCGATTCTCGGATGAGCCTGAAACTGGCCCACTCCCCGATACGTCAATGGCGAATCTACGAAGGTCGGTTGGCGCGCTTACGGTGAGATACAGAAGCATGCGGTGCTGGAGCGGCAAGGCCACGCCCCGTCTTGGAGTCATTCCCATCCGTCAAACTTGGCGTCCCGGACAACAAAGAACACCTCCCTTGGACTTCTCTTGCACTCGGCCGCTACGACTCTGTCATGGAATTCTCTGTCGAGTGTCCCCGTAAGAGCGAGGCGGCGGGCTCCCAGGAGGCCGGGGTGATCGACGCTGTGCGAGCACAGCACCTTCCATGTTTCCGCAGTAGCATATGCCAGCACCCGCACTCCGTCGTCTGAGTAGAGGCGCGCCACGTGAGATTGGCTGTCAGAATCCGTGGGGAGGAATATCCCGCGAACCCTCACAAGTTGACCGTCTTGCGGTAATCGATTAGCCGAGATCTGCCGTGCGGGAGCTTGCGGTGCCAGTAGCGCCTGGGACCATGGGACTATCGTTCCGCTTCGCAATGTCAGGCTGCCATATTCGTTGAGTCCGATCAGGATGGCGTCGATCGCAACCTCATCAGGCCTGTAACGGCGGCGATCCATGGAGCGGTACACGTACGTTTCGCTTTGTAGCTTGTCGAACTCCTTGGCAGCCATGTAAATTCGGACCACTCCGTCGGGTCTACCGATCCAACCGGAACCCTTGATGTCGAGATAGGTTCCGGTCCCATCAAATCCCCGGTCCTGAATCGCTTCCAAGACGAGGACTCTCATGCCGCTTGCGATTGGGCGGCCCTTGAACCGAAGTTGGTTCTCTGCCCGTTGGTTGTAATAATTGTGCAGAATTTCCGCTGGCATGAAGTCCTGAAAATCCAGGCCCTGTTCCTGAGCTGAAGGAGTTGCCGGCAAGGAGCCATCATCGACTTGGCCCTCAAGCGCATCGTTCTCGGGTCGTGGCTTCGCGGGTGGCGGCATCCCTGGCGCTCCGAGGGCGGGAGAAGCGGTTTTCTGTTTGGCGGCGGAGGCCGGCGATGCCGTCCCCGGCCTGGGCCAAGGGAACTCGTGACGCTCCGTCGCGAAGAAGACAACACCGCCAAGGACAAAGAGAGATGGAACGAGAACGAGAGCAGGAATAAGCCACCCGCGGAACGACTTCTTGGTCGGCCGAGGCGGACTGGGGCCCCGGTGAACAGGAAAGCTTAGCGGGCTTCCGCAGTAGATGCAGAAGTGCCCTTTGACCACGGAGCCGCACTTAGGGCACTTGGCGTCAGTCATACAGACGGCACTATATCAGCCAGAATCTCCGTTCTGGCTTCCTGGCCACCCCCGATTGTACAGCCAACCACCCTTCTGAGAGCTTATTGTCGTTTCCCCGTGCTCCGAGGAAGGTCCTCAGGGCTACGGAAAAACCCGGAAGTGCGTTCAATACTTGGAACGTAATGCAGCGTCCCGCAGGCGTTGAGCACGGATTCCATGGCATGACGGCGCGCCACATGGCGATCTGCCGGGAACGAAGGAACGGTCCGGGTCCGGTCCCGTTATGCCGCGTCGGGTCTCCCCTTCAACTCCTCACGAATCACGCGGCGAACCATGGCCTCGAGCGATGGAGCCTCCAAGGATCGGCGCAACGCCTCGTTGATGAGAGTCTGATATCCGACCGAGCCTCCGGACTCATCGGCCCTTGCGAGGAAATGATCGACGATGTCGGCATCGAGCCGTATCGTGATCTTGACCTTGCCCGCCGGCTCGGGCGCCGGCTTTCTGATCCGTCCCCGCTTGCCCTTGCTGAAATCGTAAGAGTCTTTCATGGTAGTCCCGCCTCGTACTCGGCGCGTTCGTGCGCCGCGGTGAGTCTGGCCGAAATAATGCGGATGTTGCCGCCGCGGTAGGTGTAGACCACGATGAGCACGCGCCCCAAAGCGCCCATGCCGATGCTGACGAACCGTTCTTCCGAGGGGTCCGCCTCGTCGTCGGCAATGGTGATCGCATACGGGTCGTCGAAGAGGGCCTTGGACTCTCCAAACCTCACGCCGTGATTGCGGAAGTTGGCTTTCGCCTTGGCCGCGTCCCATTCGAAGCCCACGTCTCATTGTACGTACAAATGTATGGCATGGCAAGGGGATACGTTCGCGTCTTCTTTCCCTTCTTGTGTCCAATTTGTGTCCGTGTGTCCGGGATTGTGGGCCAAAATAGCGTTTCTGGCGTTCCTGCAATCTTTAGGAATCAATAACTTCCGTGTTTGCTTCGGGACCTTACTCCTCGAGTCCCTCTCTCTCCGCCACTGTGTTTTCAATAGCTTAACAGAATCAGCCCTGGTTCCGTGCGCAGTGGCGGGCCATGCCCCATAAGCGATAACTTGCTGTGTCTCCGCCTCTCTATCACGGCCCGCGCCGCTTCGCACCTGCCTTGCCGGTTTTGGTGATGAACGGGGTCTCCTCGTCAAGACCCTCGGGCCGCGGCCCGTACAGCGGCAGGTCCTGCCCCAGTTCGTAGGCGCCCAGGTCCGGAGCGGCGCCCTTGTAATCCTCGTTGATGTTGGGCAGGACGGCGCCCGCATCCACCGCCACCGATCCCGGCCTCAGCCGCAAATCCGGAATCGGCCGCTCGGGAATCGGCGGATTCGGGAAAGGGACCGGGCTATTGAAAACGTCCATGTCCGCCTCGACCGCGTGCTTTTCCGATGTTCGGCTGCGCAGTTCCGCGAGGCTTTCGAAAAGAATCTTGCCGATCCTGCCCCGGAAGGGCATTCCGTGGCTGCCCGCGCCGTCGTAGTCCAGATCATCGGTTTCGCCGGCGCCAGAGAGGTCGATGGCCAGGCCCGGCCCGCTTCCCCACCGGCCGAACTGCCCGCCGCCGGCCCCGCCAATCATGAGATTGTTGCGCGAGAGCGCACGCGTCCAAGACATGCCGGAGGCCCGGAAACCGTCCCCCACCTTCACCGCGGTGTTGTGCAGAAACACGTCCCCCACGCTGCGCCGCGAGGGCTTGAACGGGGCCAGAATCACGTTGTACATGGCATTGCGGATGAAGTACGTCGGACCGCCCAGCCCGGGCTGCGAACTGAGCCCCATGAAGACATTGGTCAGGCGATTGCGCATCACCCGCACGTTCCTCATGGCGAAGTCCGCCTCCACTCCATCATCGTCGGCGCGGTAAATGTCGTTGTTGTAAATGTCGTCGCAGACCTGCTCGCCGGCGTAGGTGTCTTCCATGAGCGAAATGTCGTCGCGGTAGCCGGTGACGCGGTTGTAGCAGACCACGTTGCCGGGACCGGTGATCTCGATGCCTTCGCCGATGTTGGGCGGGACATCGCCCATGCGGGCGGTCTCCCAGGGCATGATCCCGGTGACCACGTTGTCGGCAATGTAGGCGTTCTTGGTCCCGGGCGGGTGCTTGGCGATGATGCCGTAGAGCGCCCGCACCTGGCACCGCCGCACCACCAGCCCCTCGCCGCCCAGCAGGTCGACGCCCCCCGCGTGGTCCTTCAGATTGTCGAGGCTCGGGTGGCGGTCCACCGTCACCCCTTCCAGATGAACGTACTTGCGCTCCCGCAGGGAGACACTGCGGAACAGGACCCCTCCGCCCTGCCCCCGGATCACGATGGGCCGGCCGGCCTCGCCGTCACGCGTGGCCGTGAAATCGCCGTACTGGCCCGGCGCCAGCACCAGGGTGTCGCCCGGTCGCGCGGCGGCCGAGAGGCGCGCCAGGCTCTTGGGGTTGGCCCGAACCGTTCTGGTGCGCCCGGCGGCACGCGGGACCCCCCGCGTTCTGGCGCGGATGGTGCGCTCGGCCGACCCTCCGTCGGGATCGGTCAGCTTCAGATGGATCTCGTACTCGGTATCCGGCCGCAGGTCGAAGATGCTGCCCGAGTGCTTGTTTTCCCAGCGAAAGATGGGGCGCGTCCCCACGCTCTGTCCGGCCGGCACGCGTCTGAGAGGCATGGCAGGATGCCAGGTGGTCTCGCCCACCCGGCGGTACTCGACCTCGACTACGCCGTTCAGGTTGTCGTCACCCGCGATCCTCCATTCCACCGCCAGGTTGGTGATGGTCGGATAGGGAGCGGTGACCTCGCCGGGCAGGGTGGCGTTTTGAGACAGCGCGGGCAGGCAGGCGCCGATTACAGCGCAAACCACGCGCGCCAGGGCGTGCAAACAAGAAATCCGCATTGCTTAGCCTCCACTGATGGCTGCCACGAAATGAACTTCGCTGGACGGGGAGACGCGCTCGAGCAAGCCCAGACGGCTGATTTCCCCATCCACGGCGACGCGAAGGTTGGGGCGCAGGCGGTCTCCCTCGAGCAGCCTCTCGCGGATGCCGGGCCAGGCGCCCTCGAGCTGGTCGATGATCCGGCGCACGGTGCCGCCTTCCACCTCGACCGAAGACCTGCCGCCCGTGAGGTCCTCGAGCAAGGGCGGGAGGTAAACAGTCGCCACGTCAGCCCCGCCGCCTCCAGATGGCCTCCATCACCGCGGGAGGATTCATGGGCAGACGGCGAAGGCGCACTCCAACCGCGCGGTAGATGGCGTTGGCAACGGCGGCGGGCGGTGGAATGATGTTGGCCTCTCCGACGCCGCGCACGCCGAAGGGGTGGCCCGGGTTAGGCACTTCCACGATCACCGTATCAATCATCGGCACGTCCAGGCTAGTGGGCATCCGGTAGTCGAGCAGGCTCGCGTTCAGCATCGCGCCCTGCCTGCTCATGAAGTACTCCTCGTTGAGCGCCCAGCCGATGCCCTGCACGCTGCCGCCCTGCATCTGCCCCTCGACGTAGCTGGGGTGGATGGCCTTCCCCGCGTCCTGCACCGAGGTGAAGCGGACAATGGACACCCGCCCGGTTTCAGGGTCCACCTCGACATCCACGATGCAGCCGGCGAAGGAACCGCCGACGCCCTGCGGATCCACTGTGGCGCGGCCCATGACCGGCCCGCCCGTCTCCGCCAGCCGCGCGGCGAGCTCCTTGAAGGTCATTGCGCGGCCGCGGGCGCGAAATACGCCGCCCTTGATCTTGACGGACGCCGCCTCTGTCTCCCACAGCATCGCCGCCCGCTCTTTCATCTGCCGGAGGACATCCTGGGCGGCTTCGTAGGCGGCCCAGCCGGTCGCGAAAGTGGTCCGGCTGCCGCCGGTCATCGCGGTGTAGCCGATCGAGTCGGTGTCAGCCACTGTCGGCAGCACATCTTCGGCCGGGATGCCAAGCACCTCAGCAGCCTGCATGGCGACCGAGGTGCGCGTGCCGGCCAGGTCAACGGAACCCTCGACCAGGTTCACCGTTCCATCCGCGTTGACGCTGATGGTGCAACTGGAGGGAAAGCCGATGTTGAACCAGAAACCGATGGCCACGCCGCGCCCGCGATTCGGCCCGCCCAGCGGCGCCGTGTAGTGCGGGTGGCTTTTCATCGCTTCGAGCACTTCGATGCAGCCGATGCGGCGAAACTTCGGCCCGTCGGCGCGGCGGGTACCCTCTTTGGCGGCGTTCTTCAGCCGGAAATCGATGGGGTCGATACCCAGCTTTTCCGCGATCTCATCCACCACGGTTTCCACGGCGAAGGCCGCATTGGTGGTGCCGGGCGCACGGTAGGCCGCCGTGCTGGGCTTGTTCACCACCACATCGTAACCGTCGATGACCACGTTGGCGAGGTCGTAAGCGGAGAAGACGCACATCGCGCCAAAGAACACCATCGAGCCCGGGTACGCTCCGGCCTCATAAGCCAGGCAGGCCTGGGCGGCAGTCAGGCGGCCGTCTTTGCTGGCGCCCATCTTCACCTTGATGTGCGAACCAGGCGTGGGCCCGGTTCCTTCGAAGACCTCCTGGCGGGACATCACCATCTTCACCGGCTGCCCGGTTTTCTTCGACAGCAGCGCGGCGACCGGCTCGAGGTAGACCGCCAGCTTGCCGCCGAATCCGCCGCCCACCTCCATGGGCGTCACCTTCACCTGCGAGACCGGAATCTCGAGTATGCAGGCGGTGGCATCGCGCACCGCGAAGGCGCCCTGGGTGCTGCACCAGATGTGCACGCGGCCGTCGGCGTTCCAAAGGGCCGTGGCGGTCTGCGGCTCGATGTAGCCCTGGTGTACGCTGGCGGTGTTGAATTCGCGCTCCACGATCACGGCGGCGGCCGCGAAGCCCTGCTCGATATCCCCCAGCACGTGGCGGAAATGCAAGGCGACATTGCTGACTCTGTCGCTCTGCTGGCCGAGTTCGTTCGTTTTGAGGTCCTCGAGCAGGACCGGCGCGTCGTCCCGCATGGCATCCGGAGCCGTGAGAACACACGGCAAGACTTCATAGTCCACTTCGATCAGGCCGGCGGCTTCTTCCGCCACGTGCCGGCTGACTGCCGCCACCGCGGCGATCGCGTGGCCCTTGTAGAGCGCCTTGCCGCCCGCAAGGATGTTGCCCCGGACATAGCTCAGGGGCACCGGGCCGTCGCCCAGATCGACCAGCCGGTCCGGGCCCTGCGGGAAGTCCGCCGCGGTCACCACCGCCTTCACGCCGGGGAACGCGGCGGCCCGGCGGGTGTCGATGCGCAGGATGCGGGCGTGCGCGTGGGGGCTGCGGACGATGAAGCCGTCGAGGAGTCCGGCCAGTCGCACGTCGGCCCCGAACAGGGCCCGCCCGGTGACCTTGTCGGCCGCATCGTGACGCAGCGGGCGTGTGCCGACTACCGCGTAATCACGCCTCTTCATGCTTGCACCCCCGCGGTTTCGGCTGCCTGCCGGATGGCGCGAACGATCTTGTCATAGCCCGTGCAGCGGCACAGGTTGTTGGCCAGCCACTGCCGGATGCGCTCTTCGGATGGGTCCGGTTCCTGGTCCAGCAGCACCTTGGCCGCCAGGATCAGCCCGGGTGTGCAAAAGCCGCACTGCAACGCGGCATTCTCGATGAACGCCCGCTGAAGCGGATGAAGCCCGGCGCCCCTGGCAATGCCTTCGATGGTGGTGATCTGGCGGCCCTCGGCTTCGACCCCCAGAACCAGGCAGGAATTCACGATGCGCCCGTCGAGGATCACCGTGCAGGCGCCGCAGTTGCCGTCGTTGCAGCCCTCCTTGGCCCCGGTCAACCCCAGAATGTCGCGCAGGCACTCCAGCAGGCTCTGGCGCGGCTCGCACAGAAACTCGACCGGGTCGCCGTTGATGGTGGTTCTGACGTGAATCTTGGCGTGCATCTCTAGCCTGCCTCGACGGCCCTGCGGACCGCCCCCTCGACGGCCCGGCGCGTGAGCACGCCGCACAGATGCCGTCGGTATTCCGCGGTGCCGCGCATGTCGGTAATGGGCTCGGCCGCGGCCTTGGCGATCTCGGCGGCGGCCTGGATACTCTCCGGATTCACCGGCTTGCCAACCAGATAGTCGCCCGCCTGGCGCACAAACAGCGGCGTCGGGGCGACCGCGGCCAGCGCGATGCGCGCCGCGCGGAACACCCCGTCCTCGACCGCCACAGCCGCTCCGGCGCCGGCCACCGCAATGTCCATTTCATTCCGCGGGATCAAGCGCAGATAGCACGCCCCGGACCGCGGCTCGACGGGCGGCAGATGAAGCGAAACCAGCAGTTCGCCCGGCCCAAGCACCGTGCGCCCCGGGCCGGTCGAGAAGCTTTCCACTGCGACTTCACGGGCGCCCGAAGGCCCGGCGATCCGGCAGGTGGCCCGATAAGCGATCAGAACGGGCGCCGAGTCGGCGCTCGGCGCGGCATTGCACAGGTTGCCGCCGATCGAGGCCCGGCTCTGGATCTGGACGCCGCCAATCAGAGACGCCACCTCGGCCAGTGCGGCGTAGGCCTGGCTGACCGCGCGGTCGCCGTAAATGCGGCAGCAGGGCGCCGCCGCCCCCAGCGTGAGGCCGTTCGCAGAATCGTAGCGGATTTCGTTGAGCTCCGGAATGCCCTTGACGTCGATCACGAAATCCGTTTCCTTCTGCCCGGACCGCAGTTGCACCAGCAGGTCCGTCCCGCCGGCCAGCAGTTGCGCCCGGGGATGAGCGGCCAGCAGCTCGAAGGCTTCCTCGAGCGATCGCGGCGCGGCGTAGTCAAACCACTTCACGGCAACGGCCTCCTTCAATCGGCGGACCCGGCTACAACCTAATAGCGTACAACGGGTGGGGGGTTCGGTGTCCTGTCCATGGCTTAAGGCATCGCCCCCGCCGAGGTTGGCTGACTTGCAATTTTGCATTTTGAATGCATAATGAGAAGTGGGACCTCCTGTGAGCCAGCGCTATATCCGACGAGCCTTGGAGCCGGTCCTGAAGCGGGCGGCCAGTCAGTTTCCGGCCGTCGTGCTGACCGGTCCCCGCCAGTCCGGCAAGACCACTCTGCTCAAGCGCCTGTTCAGCGCGAAATACCGGTATGTGTCGCTGGAACCGCCAGACGTTCGGGCGGCCGCGGCGGTGGATCCACGAGGATTCCTGGAGATGCACCCTCCGCCCGTCATCCTCGACGAGGTCCAATACGCGCCAGACCTCTTGCCCTATATCAAAGAGCGAATCGATGCTCAGCGCTCACGGCGCGGGCAGTATCTCCTCACTGGCTCGCAGAACCTGCTGCTCATCGCGCGCGTCAGCGAGTCGCTGGCCGGCAGGGCGGCCATGCTGCGACTTCTGCCGCTCTCCCAGCGCGAAGCCTTGGGGCATGCCGGCAGGACCTTGCCCTGGGAAACCGGGG
>Ga0315280_10005615_pt1 | contig 17764 bp, 15 predicted proteins | sample YL17G06_40_MG_FD_203697 | JGI IMG/M metagenome (GOLD analysis project Ga0315280, IMG submission 203697) | Sediment microbial communities from Yellowstone Lake, YNP, Wyoming, USA - YL17G06_40 | ecosystem: Environmental > Aquatic > Freshwater > Lake > Sediment | place: USA: Wyoming | collected... | reverse complement strand
CTGCAGGAATGCCACTCTGGCTCTGTGCCCGAGGACTATGAGCCCGATGCGTTCTTCACCAAATACGCCACGGCTTTTCTTCCACCCATCTATGCTACTTGGGCTGACTCAATCACGCAGAGGTACCAAGCGCCGTTTTCCCAACAATGGGCCTATGAGTGGTCGGCTCTTGTGGTAGCGACAGGGGTACGGAAATCGGACGGACCTCTGCACTTCCGTGGCATGCAGCACTCTGACCACTACGTGGCTTTTGACACGCTGATGAGCGAGGTGTACAGATCGGCCTTTCTTCGTGCACTAGCGTGGGCGGCACATCGCTCAGTACTCCCTGTTGAGGAAGCGAAGCACCTTGCGATGAAGGCGTGCCAGCTGGATCTGGGGTTGTGGCTCGTAGATCCCGTGACTAGACCAGCCTGGTGGCCAACTGCCACAGAACCCGAAGGGGAGATAGACACGGTTCCTGCCCAGATGTGGCAGAATGTGGAGCGTCTCTGGAATGCGGAGCAGGAGACGTTCGGTGACAAGGTGCTCGTGCAAGCCGTCGGCCGCGTCCGCGAAAACAAGACCATCTACGACCTGGAGATACTCGGCGCGTTCCAACGATGCGAGGGCAGCGCATCACCAAATGCCGAGGAACTAGCCAGATGGTACACGGAACGGCCCTATCTCAACTACGAGCCGCGGGGTCTGCCGTTTGCCGGGACCGTGATGGGGCAAGACGCCACATCCTTCGGCAAGCAGATTGGTGACTGGCTAGTGGTACCCGCCGCGCGGGCGATCCATCCAGTCTCCATTCCGAGATGGGAGTACTGGAAGGAATACCGCGGCATATGGATACCACTGCCCTACCTGGATATGCGCTTCAGTTGCTCCTCAAGTGGAGTTTCATATTGCAACGGCGATTCAGAGATCGCCAAGTGGCAGATCTGGACGGATGGTCTCAGAGAGAAGGAACCTGGGATGATCTCTCCCGCGGTCGGCCAGCTGCTTGTAGCCGAACGGAAGATCATCTGCGGTCTGGCAGCAGAATTGGGCTGTGTCTTCTGCTGGATCTGCAGGTTGACCGGTCACCACCGGGAATACGACCATCAAGAATGGAAGGAGTTCGCCGATTGTAGGCTGTTCGGCACGACGAGCATAGTGATGCCATTCGCGTAGCATCTGTGCACCGCGCAAGGACTCGTCCACCCCGATCAGGCTCACCCCATCCTTCGCTGCCCGCCTATTGCGTCTCACACTCCTCGCGCCGGATAGCATCGAGGCGATCTTGATGAGTGGCGAGCCAAGCGGATTGTCGCTATGCTGGGCTGTCCAGAGGTAGACATGCTGTGCTAGCCAGTTGTACAACAAGACCTATCTACGTGGCCATTCACTACCCAGCTATCATACGCTTGCCCAAAGCCTCAACGTCTCCAGCATCCGTGCCGTAAGAGGCCTTGACGATGAGTCCCTCTACTGCCGCTTTTTCCCATTCAATGTACGTTTCGGGACTCCCCCAAAACTGAGCCCAAGCCTCGTTAAGACAGGCGTGCACCGGGTCATTGACCTTGGGGTTGGCAATGCGGCATCTCATGCCGGAGACTCCGCAGCGTGCTTTCACAGCAACCTGCTCAAGTAGAGTGTGAGGGTAACAGCGTCGGAACTCAGGTTCTTCTGAGGCTCCCGTTATCTTCAGGTATTCCACCCATTTGCGTTCGATCTCCAGAGCCTCCGCATCGAAGCCGACGCGACGCAGCCCGATAAGCATCGCACTCATGCGTGCGTCGTCTGCTGGGTGGGACAGCGACTCATAGGGTGGGAAGCCGAACGGGTTGCCGCCACGCTTTGCGCACAAGTGCAGATGGGCCCAGGCAAATGCAGGCCCGAGAGTATAGATGGCAAACAGATCACAGAAGAGCTCGGCAGCCCATGTCGTGAGCCAAGCTTGCTGCCACAGGGTCATGAACAGCGGGAACGCCTCAGGCCCCCGTCTGCGGGATTCTCTCCCTATCTCAGTCTCGAGGTAGTCCGACGCAGCATCCATGACTTCGGACAGAGACTGCCTGAACGGCGCGACCTTCGGATCGTACTGCTCATCAATCAATGGGTGCGCCAACTCGTGGTAAAGATCCGGCAGGTGCAAGAGGAAATGCCCCTCTATGAGCGGGACGCACAGGAGATTCAGCGACCGGTAGATACAGAAGTAGTCGTTGGAGAGGCAGCTGACTATCGGGGGAAGCAACGGGTAGCTGATCTCTCCTCTGACGAGGTCGATAAGCCGATTCAGCCTCAGATCGGTCTCGTCAAGCCTGGCGAGCGCAGCGATGCCACGTGTCTCGACGAGATCAACAGACGCGACGATTCTGCGGAACCTACGGAGCCTCTCCGGCTGGTATTCGGGCATACACATTCTCGGGTCTTTGAGAAGAAAGGTGAGCTCTTCCTGATAGCTTCCCAGCATCGTCCCGCAGTCTCGCGCAAGCAAATGGAACTCTCGCGGCAGGTTCGTCGGGATCTTCGCGAGAAGCACTTGCACCCTTTCGATCATCTGCACCAACGCGCCGGTGAAGTAGCCGTTCATCGGAGGCGCCCCCGCATGCTGGCGAGTGTTCTTGTGCGCCTGTTCTCCACCACGTCGGCGAGTGCCTCAAGCCGAGCTGTCAGCGTTGAGTCGACGCTGCTCTCCTGGAGTGCGCGCCCCATCTGGGCCCACGCTGTCCTGTCAGAGACCTTGCCCTCACACAGGACTATGCTCAGCCGCTTCTTGGACAGATCGACCCCAGCATCGCAACTCATCTGTATCAGCAGGTCGGACAACTGGTGTCTGGCGACATCGTGAGGGCGGCTGTCTCCAGACTTCAATGCAATCAGCACGTCGTCCAACAATCGGGCGAGGCTATCGATCTGATCGTACAGGCCTGCGTATACTCCAACGTCGCTCATACCACACACTCCACATCCTCGTCCGAAATCGAGAACTCAAGAGCGTCTTTGTCGTACTGGCCAGCCTCTTCTCCCAGGAACCGATCATTCAGCTTAGTGGTGATGGGATAGCGGGCACAATCCTCTGGCCTGGTCCAGGCAAGTCCTGCCAGGAAGAAAACGTCCTCCAGGCACTCCATTATCGAAAGCGGCCCGCAAACGCGTCGGACATGAAGTGGGCGAACAGTCCCCCGGTGCTGAAATGCTCTTCCGGTTGTGCAGACGTATCCATCATCGTCGCCAGCTACGTAGTACGATCCAATCTGTGGGTTTGCAGCACACGGCCGACCGTCTTTCTCTCCGACATCGAAAAGGCGCAGCGGTACCGGGGAGCTCTTGGGTATCTCCAACATCGTGAGTGTCGCGTCCGGCGCGATTGTACCCTCGCTCTCTAGCAGCTCAACAGCACGGATGGCACCGTTCCTCTCGGAATCGAACAGCAGGCCGTCTCGATGAATTGCAATCGTCCGGATGCTGTCTCGCCGAGCCTTGGCTTCTTCGCGGATAGCCTCAACCAAATATGCGCATGTCTGGTCTGCTAACAACCTTTCTCTCTGCCTAGAGGTCTTGTAGAGAGTTCTGAATTCACTGCCCTTGTTTCCCACGATGATCAGTCCGGCAGTGTTGTGTTTCACGTCGATGCCGATGATGGTATCCGCGTGCAGCGGCGTAGCGAGGACAAAGGGCCATCTGTGGTTGGTCAGCAGCACAGTGTTCAGTGCCACTCCCCGCAGGTACCCGGAAAGCTTTGACTGCCTGTCGGCGCGCACCCGATACCGCGGGCTGCCGCTTTTGTCGCTAGCCCACTCGTAGCATTGCTGCCCAACCTCCGTGTGCATCACCGCAGCCGCAACGTCGAATCGGCGGCGCATTTCTCGTACCGCCATTGCAGCGAGTTGGTCCTCCTGCCGCCGGCTATGAGAGGTGGTGTCGTGGATCATCACGACAGCATATCCAGGCTGTGCTAGATCGGCCTCTGCCGCCTCAAGAATAGCTCTGCCCTGATTAGCGAAGTTCTTCGGTACGCGATCATCGTATGGAATGAGTATGGGGTCGTAGGGGACTCTCTGCGGGAAGAGCGTGTTGACCTCGTTTGCCAAGTCAGCCAGTAGCTGGTGACCGAAGCTGTCGAGAACGCTCTGGGGCATTATGAAGTACTGCCGATCCAGCTGATCGGACACGTAGAAGCCGGCCTTGTGCGAACGCAGCATAGCTAGGCGCTCTCGGCCAAGAGCGTCCAGGCTCACCTGATGAGTATCTGCGGTTCCACGCACGGACAGAATCTGGGAGTGTCCGAATTCGAAATCGGGCATCGTGAACATGCGCCGTGGAAGGCGGATTGGCTCCGATGACAGCTCGATCCGTACATTGCCAAAGCGGATGTTCATCAGATAGCTCTTCACAAAGCCTCGTATCAACGAGTGCCGCACATCTGGTTCGATGATTGTCCGATAGTGCTCTCTTCCGCCTTGACGGGTATGAGAATCTACTATCGGATAGCAGAGGCCTGAAGGCGCGGCGCGCTGCTCGGCGCGATTGTTGCGGTACAACACAACAGACGAGTCGTGTGGAAGCCGAGCGAGTTCAGGTGGAATCGGTTTCTCAGACGCATTCACAACGTAGTCGAGCAGGGTCACGTTCTTCCCGTTGTCCGATATCCGGTACTCGGTTGCGTCGAGATCGTGCAGGGCCTCGACCTTGACCTCATACCACTGATGACCATAGTGGTAGATGCACCTCTGACCTTTCCATCTGCCGAAATCGTCTCGGGCAATATGCGCAGGCATTGGATCACGACTGACGAAACGATGGACGGCGTCAACAGCCAGACCGAGCCCGCCGTCCGGCGTCACGGTAGCACGAACCATGAAACCCTGGTATTGCTCGATGCCCTCGGACTCCAGCTTCGGTTGCCGAAGGAAGAAAGGCTGTCCGGAGGTGGTCTGCCACAACTGCTTGTTGTTGCGGATCGGCTCCTGCACGAGGAACTGGAGGAACCGCAAGCATATCGCATCATTCTCTGGAGAGCGCAGAGTATAGTCCAGGACTAACTGGCTATCGCAAGGGTCGAAGTACACCGAACAGCGAACCAGGTCGAGCATTGGCGGCGGTTCCAGCGTGGGGTCGTCACGTAGGACCAGGCAAGGACCATCTTCGCGCTCAATCACGGTCACAGGATTCTTCAGCTCGTAACTTAGCTTGCGCGTGATCGCGTGTATGTTCTGGTAGTACTCATCCTGCTCTGGTCGCAGTCCGCGTATTCGGTGCAGCCGGTACTTAGAAGAGAGCGAGCTGAGATTCGTGATTGGGTATGTGTTCGTCTGAAGACCAGTCATGATCGTTCTCCCAACAAGGCCTCTTGAACGGGCAAGTCGGACACACGCCCGGGTAGGCGGCTACTAGGAACAGCCATGGTGTCAGTGATCCACTGTCCGTACCCTCAAGGGCCATCTCCATTTCAGCAGCAGTCTCGGCGATGTATGACTCTATGTCGAGCATATCTGGATCGCTGAGCGCATAGGTTCGTACGCTCTGCGTGAGGAGCTGTGCTTCCACCAACCGGATCCTGGTGCCATCGAGGTCGTCCAGTGGTCCGAAGTCCTTGTGAGGCTTGCAGCGCAAGAGCGACATTGCGTACAACGCCAACTGCAGCCGGTAATCCTAGTTGCCAAAGAAATGGACTTTCCAGTCGACGATCAAAGGTGCATCCTTATCGTAGAATGCAATAATGTCAGGGCGTGCCTTGACATTGGCATTTCCGAAGTGGAATGACAGGCTTCGCTGCGCCAGAATGCGAGATGCTCCGACCAGGTCGGCAATAAGCTCTGTCATTCGGAAGAGATTCGCAAGGGCCTGTTCCACCTCATCCCAAGCGTTCTTGATGTCGGCCTCCGGTATCCCGTTGCCGTATTCGACGGCATAGAACGCCGCGAACGTTTCGCCAGCCTCGGACATGACTAGTTCAGGCTCCCTCATCCTATGGTTCAGCCCGAACTCAAGCTGACTCGTGAACAGCTTCCGCGCATGGGTGATAGCTTCATCGATCCCACAGCTTCGACGCTGATTCCACGCGGGAACGAGCAGAGTGGATATGACTGAGTCAACTATCTGGCCTCGCCAGGCTGATACTGACTGAAGCTTGCTCAGCAGATAGAGTTCCCGACGCTCGTCTTTCGCGTTCGCGCTTGCCTTGAAGCCGTAGTACCATCGACGCTGGCACTTGCGGAATGTCCGGCTGTCAGAGAATGACCATTTCATTGGGGTGCATTCCTTCTCTGCCGGGAACGCAGGAAGTCGAGATACTCCGCTAGTGCATCTTCCTCCTCTGCGGTTGTCGGACCGAGCCGCGCTGCAAACGAGGGACGTTCGGACACTCCGTCAGCACCACTGGGCACCGGATGCCCAGCACATCTCATTGCTGTCGAGTACGAGATTCCGTATAGTTCGCATAGCTTGTGCAGAACTCCCGGTGACGGTTTGAGGATCTTCCCGCTCTCCAATTGGCTCAGATAAGCATTAGAGATGTTCGTTGCTCGCTCAACGGCACGAAGAGTCATGCCCTTGCGTGTGCGTCCTTGACGCAGAAACTGGCTTAGATCACTTGCCTTCTCCATAACGCTGCTAAGTATATCAAGCACCGCTAAAGTTGTCAAGCGGCATTTTCGACGTGTTCTGAGAAGAGGAACACAAACTCCGATTGGCATGGCATGTCAACCGCTACTCCAATCGTAAGAGCCAAGGACAGCCCGAGCATCCTGAGATTCGTGCTCAGGGATCCTTTGGACTGGTTTCTGCGAGTCCAGAAGGTTCAGAGAGGGGTGGTGCAGACAGAGAAAGACGGCACCATGTGCCGTTATAGCAGTCGACCAAGTCCAGGGGATCAGGGAGGCGGAATTCGGGCGGGCACACCGATTTTGAGCACGAATTCCACGCTAGAAATGCCGAAGCCCCGCTTCTCGGCATTCGCGGAACTTTCGGTGCAGGGGGGGTCTTTCTGGTTGTCTGGTACACCTCGCAGGCGTGGCTATCATCCACAAGGACGGCGCCACCTGGCCGCCGGGCTCCCGGGCGCTCACTTGCGGCTCGGAGCGGGTCCCCGAAGCGGAGGCTAGCAGAGCAGTCTTGGGCCCCGGGGACTGTGGCTGTGACGGTCGCCTTGCCCTCGGAGAGATCCTTGACCTTGTTCAGCACGGAGTAGCTTTCGCCGCACCTATAGACTCAAGAGGTGGCCCTGCGCAGCGCGATGTCGTTCAAGGATAGCCGTCAGCCGTTTCACTGCTGCGCCTGGGCACGCCTCAGGCGAGCTACCCAATTCAGGACCTCTGATTCGATGAACTCGGCATCGTCATCGCACAGGCTGGAGAGCACAGCATCAATTCTGTCTGCCCTCTCGGATCGGGCATCCCGGCCTGGTCTCCCGATAAGATCGGCGGGTTCGGCACTCAGTGCTGAGGCCAGCCTGATCAAGGTCTCCAATGAAGGGAACCGCCGTGCAGTCTCAATCTTCGACAGATGCTCAGGCCCAACGCCAGCCGCCTCGGCAAGCTGCTCCTGAGTCAGCCCCGCCGCTTTTCGCAACGTTCGCAGCCGCGCCGCTACGGTTTGTAGCAGCTTCTGTTTATCATCTAGCTTTGCCATCGAACATAGTTTAGAGGTTCCCGCCTAGTGACTCCACGACGTACAACATCTAGTCGCTTGCCTACCAGTCCAGTTTGTGGAAGAATCTAGTGGATGGTACTCGCCCCAATATCTGTGCAGAGGACCGACCGTGTATGAAAAGGCAAAGGGACTGCCGCACGTATTGGCGATGTGCGCTCAATCCCATTGGCGTCCGAGGGCATTAGTCTCCAAGGAAGAGCAGGTCAAGTGCCCGCTCTGCAGATCCTTGACAGACCCCGCCGCCTTTGTCTGCTCACACTGCCAGCGGGACGTACCTGGAACGCAACGCGCGGCGTGAAGAGAGGAGAAACACACAATGTGGAGATTGGTGGGCATTCAGGGCGTCTATGAGGGGCGCTTCTTCGACTTAAAGATGGACACCATTACGATTGGCAAAGGGGACGGCTGTGGCATCATCCTTTCCGACGACCAGAGCGTAGTGGAGAATCAGGCCGAGCTGCTGCTGTGCAGTGGCAGTTATCTGTTCAAGGACATTGACAGGTCTTCCCCAAAAACCATCAATGGGATTGTTCCGCAAGGAATGGTGACACTAAACCATCGGGACATGATCCAGATTGGCGAGAGCGTGTTTCGCCTCGAGCAAGTAGAAGCGCCCACTCGCAACGCAGGATGTGCATTCCCTAGAGCGGACGCTGGCAGGGAAGTGCAGATACCAGCGAAGGCGATGCCCTGGAGACTGGTGGTAACGGTTGTATTCCTGATCGCTGTTCTTGCCTCGATAGTGATTCCCAACATCCGGCGTGCCAACGAATATCGTGCTCGACGTGCCGAGAATCTGAGGATGGTTCAAGCAGCTGTCGCTTCTCTCCAGTCTATCGGCTCGGCGCTCAAAGTCGGGGTGAGCCATGATGAATACAGCAAGAAAGTCATCGATGCTCAGACTAAGATCGACGCCTACATTGCCAAGTTCGGGGAAAGCGAGTTTAGTGACAAACTCCTCGGTATACAGCAAGCTTACGTGGACGCCGGAGAGCTATGGGACTACAAGATCAACTATGATCAAGGCGATTTCTTCAGTGAATACGGGCTCTATGGCCGCGAGACGGAAGAGAAGGCTACCGAGCTCTATCGCATGTGCCGTTCACGATATCCCCAAACGTTCAAAAAGGTGAGGGACGGCGGGGCAATGGTAGACTCGGCCTTGCATACCGAGACAGCGATGCAACTCATCTGGGATCAGGCCTCTGAGGCCATGTCGAAGTTGAAACTCCCGTAAGGGTAGAGGAGCGTAGACCAATCAAGAATGGGTTGGGGTCAGATATTCTGCCAGTAGTCGCGAAGGAAACTCGGGAGGTGATATGATGTCGAGGATTACGGTAATGGCACGGCTGTCAGTCGTGCTCACAGCAACCGTCGTTGCATTGCCGCCAACGAGTGCTCTGTGTGCCAGCAAACAAGAGACAGAACTGGTGATGATTCCTGCCATAGCCATCGGTGACGCAGATGCTTCCAGTGGCGAAGTGAGTGCAGTCACGTCCAAGGATCTCTTCGCGCGAATCGGTGTCTCCCCCGAGACGGCCATCTCGAAAGGCGGCACAGTCGTCGCGCTTGCGCAGATCAAGAAGGGATCCAGGGTCACCTGCAAGGGCAACTGGGAATCCGGTTCCAACGTTTTCAAGGCGGCGTACGTGTTTGTTGGCAAGACGGTATCGGATTCCGAAGTCGGAGATAGAGTGGCCGCTGCATGCCGGAAGATCGCCGCCGCAGGTATGGCCTCAAGCAGACTATCGCCGCCAATCCCTGCTTCGACTCATGAGCCTGCTGTATACCCTCAGTCAGAAGAGCCTCCATCTCAAGTCCGAGCTGAGCTGCTGCCTCAGCTGAGGCTGAGCGATTGGGAATACCATCAATATCCGTTCCGGTCTGCCGTCACCGGCTTTGCGAAGAACCTGACCGATCATCCGATAACCGAACTGGTCGCCACCGCGCATTTCTATACAAATGATGGAAGATACATTGTCTCATCAATGCCTAACCTGCCCGTACACGGCGAGTCGCGCCGTTTCGGAATCCCACCTGGCCGGGAGGTACGCTTCATCATACGGACTGACTGGGTGCCGGACGCGTACCCAGAGCTTCCGACGAAGTGCATAGTCGAGTTCACATGCACCAACCTGGGAGACTTACGGACCAGTCCATCAGAATGCGGCCTCATCGCCAAGAGGTAGGCTACACGAACGATCCGACGGAGATCTTCGTGTTCCAGGAGATAGAGTTCGGGGATCGGTCAGTCTTGAAGCTGGTGCTGCGCGTCCATCTGGAGCACGTCTCGTATCCCCACGTCGCACAGGTCGTCTCGCTGCTGAAGAGGTACTTCACCCCGGTCGGGATTCGTGTCGACAACGGCGGGAACGGGCTGGCGGTCGTGCAGGAGCTTCTGACCCTTGACAAGTACAAGTCGCTCCAGCTTGAGGGTCGGCTGCACGGCTACGACTTCGGCGGGATGACCACCCTCGCCGTGCGCGAAGGCCAGGAAGTTAAGAAGCGGGCCAAAGAGTTGATGACGAGCCTCATCAACGGCGCGCTCCAGCGAAGGCAGCTAGTCCTGCCCTCGGACGACCTGGAAATGGAGGACCAGTTCACCACGCACACCTACACCCTCTCGAACGGCAACGTGATCTACTCGAAGGGCAACGACCACATCATTGACGCCGTCCGCTGCGCAATGCTCGTGCGCGAGCAGAGCAGCCTGGACCAGGTGGGCGAGGAGACAGTGTCGCTGGTTCCTGTGCTCACCGGTCCTTTGTTCATCTAGCGATTGCCTGGTCGGGATAGTGCCTATCCCCAGACATTCGCGAGATGTTGACGGGCGGCGGAAGGAGTTGTCCGGCAACCCAAAGGCTCTGTGGTAGAATGCATGAGGATCACAAGGCCCCGCACCATAGGAAGTTGCGGTTGGTGCACAAGCCACGCACGAGGGTACGTAGATGAACCTCATCCGCAAGTTGACCGAGTGTACAGGCAAGCCCAGTCTGGTCACCAACGGTGGCCCAGTCGTTCCCCAGCACGCTCTCGGGAGGCTCTCTGCGGTCGGACCCATTCCACAGGAGATCCTCCGGCTCCTTTGGTTCTCAGACGGACCTCTCAAGAACTACGTTCGGACCGAGAACACTGAGTCGTTCGAGGCTGGTCCATTCAGATTCACCGTCAGTTTCGGACCAGGTGAGCCCAGCGCAATAGGTGTCAATCTGCCTGTCGATCAGAGGCCGGCGGTGTGGGATTCCATCCCTGACCCGTCATACTACCCGGCATATGAGACTCTCGATCCGGCACAGAGGCGCAAGTACCTGGAGTGGTTGACCAACGTCGAACGTGACATCCAGATCGGCTACGTGTTCGTGTTCTACTACGGGCTCGAACGGCACTTGTTCTTCGGTCGAGTAGATGAAGCCTTCGACATGGTGCTGAGGCTCAGGAAGAGCCATCATAACCGGTCGTTTGCGTACTACTCGGATGCCGCACTGACCGCCTCCGCGGTATTCCACAACAGACCCGACTTGTTCATGAAGTACGCCAGTGCTGCTCCCGGTTCCGCCGCACCAGAGGTGTCGGCCCTTTTCCTAATGGCTAAGGCCGCACTCGATATCGCGGTCACCGCTGAAGAGATCATGTCGATGAGCCGCAAAGTGGGTTTCACGAACCATCGGTACATCACGCGCAATCCTGACCTATTCGTCGCGGCACTCGGCACACTGTTGGAGCGCGACTATGGTCAGCACTCGATTCCACTGAGCCTGTTCCCGGTGACGGAATGGCCCAAGGAACCTGAGATGGTAGTAGCCAACATCTCGTTCGCGCAAGAGCAGCGCACGATCCCGGTGCCCCAGTTGTTTGGATGCGTGAGATTCCAGCAGGCAATCATCGCTCTGCTCCGGGAAGCCCATGACATGGTCAAGGCTCAACTCAAGTCGTCGCCAAGAAGCAAGGGCTCACAGCTTGCGAAGCCGCTTGATCAGATCACTCAGCCCGTGGAGCGCCCGAGGCTGCGAGATGGGTATGCGCTCTTTCCGCCGTTCAACGAATCCCAGTTCGACCGAAACGTCGACTGCTACAACAAGGGCATCTGTCCGTGCTGCGGCAGCTCTCTGCCGAGCCGGCCAGAGCAAGCGGCGAAGTGTCCGTCTTGCGGGAACCGTATCCGCACTCGCAACAACTTCCTCAAGGGACAGAAAGGCCTGTTCTCTGAGGACGAGCTTGCGCCTCTGACTGCGCTAGCCGAAGAGCGCGCAAGGCGCAACTTCATCTGCGCTGTCATGGAAGGCAATGACCTCTCGGTTGAGGGCATTAGGTCGCTGCAGGCAGAGAGCCGCCGTGCGCTTGAGGACGCGCTGCTCCTGGCGATAGCACGCAAGGCGGCAGAGCACCAACGAAACAGGGACATGGGGCTTTGCTGCAACGCGATGCTTTCCTCCGGCCAAGTCTACAGGCGCATTGGCGACAAGTCCAGGGCACTAGCGCGGTTTCTGCAGGTTACATTCTACGACGTTAACGGCTGCACAAACGCAGGCGGCATTCCTGGGTCAGCCAAGTTCGACCTGCAGTTTGGCGACTCGGTGGCTCCGGCCGTCCTAGATTGGATCAGGGAGCTGGCCGACGAGCAGGCGATCTCCGAGACTGGTCTTCGTGATCTCTTCGTCAGCACCGCCAGAAGAATATGGGAACCGGATATGCCGCGTACACCTGAACAGGCGTGGAAACTGGTCCGCCAGCAGCTGCGGGAAGATGAATGAAGGGCCTTCGACCTTCCTGGGTCCGGAACTGAGCTCGTTGATACGGCTCGGCCACTACTGCCCTTCTGGCAATGTCGATTCCGCCAACGCCAGAAGCGTGGAGAGTGATATCCGCAATGCCCGCGCTATGACGATCATCTCGGAGAGCTCCAGATCACACTTGCGGTCTTCCACCAACGCCATGCAATCCGGGTTCACACCGATAAGCCGGGCAAGCTTATCCCAAGAGTAGCCGAGCTTCTCCCGCCTTGTCGCAATTGCCTGCCCGAGTGGACCTTGTACTCTGCCGGGGCTTTCATCGCCTGGTTCTTCTTTGCTGTGAGCCTGCGCCGAAGCGTGGGGTGCATTCAAGCTCTGAATGGCGGGTGAGGTGCGTACTACGTCGGGGAGCCGCTGGTCAAGAACTGCATCAACTCCTGGCGCACGTTCGCCGTCGGGGATGAGAAACGACTCAGCACTCAATTGTGTCTTGGTCAAGTGCGATTCAGTCAACCATACTTGACCAGCTCCCATCAGGCAGCAGGCTCGGGTTCGGACTTGGCTCTCAGGAACCGCGCGAGACCATCGAGTCCGCGATCCTTGTACCTGTCCCGCTGCGGCTTGTTGAAGATGAGGTCACCCCACGAGACAAGTCCCGGCTTCTGCCTCAGAGAGAGGTCGTTCCGCAAGTCCTCGACGGTTAGGTAGTAGAACTCCGAAGACTTGTTCGGGAACCTGTATGCAACCACGAGTATGTAGTTGTCGGCGGCATCATCGAGTATGAACTGCCAGGGCAGACCAATGATGCGATTGTGCCCGGCGCAGCTCTTGACCTGGATATCATAGTGTCTGCCGCCGGAGAGCCGGACGACCATGTCTACTGCCTCGTCGTCGACGATCGGGAGGAAGACAGACAGGCCCTCTTTGATGCAGGCAGTCGCCACCTCAAGCTCCGAGATCTTGCCGCCTCGCATGCGCTTCTCCAAGTTCTGTACCTCCTCGACTTCTGCCCACGACGCACCCGCCGATCAACCGCCAGATGGCCATGCGATCTGAAGCCTGATGATCACGGCCGGGACAACTCCGCGCGCAACCATTCGATGCTGCCGAAATCCTGCATGTCCCTTCTCGACGACTCGAGCTTCTTCAGCACCGAAGTCAGATGCGCGTCCCAGGTGGCCCGGAACGCTGAGTTGCGTCTAACGAGCCTGATCGCCGGCAGGGTACGAGCAGACAGGAACCAGTAGTCAGGCGAGTGTTTCTGAGACGCACATATTCGCTTCTTAAGTAGCTTCTCGAAGGGTGCGGGGTTGTCGTCCAACTCAGCCATCAGCAAGTGAACGCGGCGAAGTCCGCGATGCTCATACCGCTGCCCGGCGGCGAGTGCTTGATCTCTATAGGCATCAGTCCCGCAGAGCACGGTTATCCCGAATCGCATTGTCAGTGGGTCTATAACCGAGTGGGTCAGGAAGTAACCCGCCAATTGGCTGATATCGCTCGCCTGGCCATACTTGTATATCAACAAGGCCAGAAGACCAAGCCCGTGTGCCGTCAGAGGCTTCGCACGGCCCGCACGGCCAAAGAAGTGGTCAAGAGCCTGGGACACCATCTTCGGGCATTCTGGTACGGAAAGAGGGATGCGCCAATCGAGAAGAAACTCGACTATCCTGATCTCAACATCCTCGTAGATATTGTCCTCGGAAGCCAGGTAATCAGTCGCGCCGGATAGGATTGCCGGCACGAAGGGTCTTCCACGAAGATAGTCCAGTATATGGCTGGACAAGCTAGGGAACGCGCGTATATGCTCGAAGGCCAGGTTCTCTAGCAGGGCAGATCCTACGCGACGCGACTGCGTATAATAACGCTTCAGAATCCTGTCCCAAGTGCTCAGCTTGTCAGGCACCGTCAGGAATGCGGTCAGATGCTTGTCGAACGTCCTCACCGTGACCCGCCGCTTTGCGCGCCCGGCTGAAGCCTCGTGCACCTTGTCCAGGAACGCATTCTCGCTCGGGTAGAGCGCCTTCTGGAACTCCGACAATGGTACGATCTTCGATCTGGCGGAACTCAAGATCAGCCCACGGTCCTCTAGGCACCGCTGGAGATGAGAGAGCAGCTTCCTCCCTTCCCTCACAGTTGTGACTGCCACCATGATGTCGTCTACCCACCGTACGTAGCGGCCGTCGTTTCCCTCTTTGGCCATGCAGTCATCAACCGCTTTGACGAAAGCGTGAGCGAGCACTCGGCTGGCGTCGTAATCCTCTTGCGGCAGACCGGTCTCGCGGTCTTCACAGTAGGCAGGGCGCCAGGACATGCATTCCAGAATGAAGAACAGCAGGTTGATCAGTGTTTCATCTGCGCCTGTGCGCTGGACCACGAGTTGGCGCAACAGCCGATGGCTGATCGAAGGAAAGAAGCTAGCGATGTCCGCAGTGACCATGAACCTGCATCCACGCCGCCTAAGGATGCTCTTGACGCTCTTCTCGTGGCGCAGCCAGGCCTGAATCCAGGATTCGTAGTCCTCAGGTGTCTCCCTGAGGGACTTCACGTGCGATCTTGAGAACCCAACCCAGTCGGGATACCCAGCTAACAGAAGGTCCTGCATCGCGTCAATGATCGCCTTCAGTACCAGTGTGTCCGTCACGTCAAGAACGCTCAGCGCACGTGTCAGCCCGTCACGCTTTGCGGCTCTTGTGGTCACAGGAGGCACCGGCCTATACGCGTCTGCCCGAACCGAGTAGGAGAGCTGCTTCAGGTTCGAGTCGAGATTGGCCTCAAACGCTAGTAGGTCAAGCGGGTCGCGGATTAGTTGGTTGGCGTAGTCCTCTCGCACCACTGCCCAGACCTTCTTCAGGGATGCTGCCGATAGTACGCTAGCGGTCGTCAAGCTAATGCTCACGTTGCGCCTCCGAGCGTAACGCTCGCTGATCGTACGCCTCCGGCATCAGCCCCTCCCGTTCCAGCCGTTCCCACGCTTCCAGAACAAGGCGGCGGGTGCGGTAGTCGCCGAACTGCTTGGTTTCTTTGTCCTTGAGGACTCGGAAGGTCTCGCCGGGGAAGTCGAGGGCGGGCTCGGCGGGCAGGAGATGTGGGCCGGAGCATGTCGGGTCTTCCCAGGGGTCGAGGATGTCTTCGAGTTCCCTCTTCGAGAGCCCGTGCGGGTCCAGGATGTAGCGGAGCTGCTTGCGGTTAAGGCCGTAGAGCTGCGCGTAGTATGCGTCGAGCTCGGCGCGGAGCTGGGCGCGGCGGTCCTCGTCCCACTTGAACGGCGGAAGCTTGATGCCGTCCTCATCGATCTCCGCCCACTCAGGCGGGTCCCACTCGTGCCCGCCGGTCGCGGCTCGATTGTCCTGCCACTGCCGCACGATAGCCTCGCGCAGGGCGTCGTCCGCCTCTTTCCACATGTCGTCGGCAAAGGCTCTGATGTCCCATGCTGTGTAGACAAGCTCTACGACACGTGATACGAGTACCTCTAAGAGGGACTCGTAGGTGCTCGGCGGCGGCACGGGGAACTGCCGCACGAACCCGTACGTCACATTGATGCCACTTATCTTCTGCCTGGCGCAGTAGTCAAGTACCATCGACGAAAGGTCCGCCACGAGAGCTGCGCTCTGTGCAGCCGTTGCGATCGTGGGCAAGAGCAACTGCACGGAATGTCCCGCTGGCAGCCGGGGCATAATCGCGAATATCGCTGTCCTCTCATTCACGGCTGCAGCGACATTGCGAAACGCGATGTACCACCGCCTACTCCAGTCGCGGGGCATCTTACTCTCTAGGTCCTCTCGCTGGACCCAGTACCGCGGCACCACCCTGAACGCCGCGCCGATCTTGTCCGACTGGTTCGGCTGTGGAAGGATGGCGGCGTTGAGATTCGCCTGGGTCGCATTCTCGTATGTTCCCCAACGATGGTCGAAGTGGTGTAGCATCTTGGCCTCATACAGCGGCATGGCACCGTCGCCCGTGCTGGTAATGAACAACCCGCTGTCATTGGCCATGTGAAACAAAGTCGCAAAACGCAGCGACCAAGGGTTCGCATCGGTCGGTTCCGTCATCAGCGCTGGCACACGTCGATGGATGGACTTGGTTAGCTCTGCATCCGCCCTGGTGCGGAAGACAGGGCAGGTCAGGGAATTCGGATTCAGCAGTGCGTATTCATCATCGCGGAGGGAGAAGTGCCTCTCTGGTTCCTTCACCTGGGCGAAATGCCGGCATAGAAACACGAGATCGGCCGCGTCTGTGGTCCGAGATGGCCCAGCTATACTCACCGCGCAGAACTTGTAGGCGTGGTGCACGGCAGGAAAGATAAAGGCCTCGTTCTCAAACCCTACTACCTTGCTGAGTCGTCTGCCTCGGGTCACACTACGCAGAAAGCCCTTCGTGAAATCCTCGGTGACCATTCCGACTGGCGTGATCATGCCAGCTATGCCCGCCCGAGCGACGAGGTTGGTCGATAGTTCGGTGAAAAGAGCGTAGGTGTTGACGTCTCCAACGGCAGTGAGCGGGAACCGCCCGCCGGACCGCACGAAACTGCTCTCTGCTTCCGCCTCTCGTTTCGCCTCCCCGAACTCGAGGGCCAGGCTAGGGCGCGTCTCAGGCAGGGACTGAATCAGCTTCGCTCTAGCGGCCTTGTTGGGGGCGTTCGCTATGTCGGGATCGCGCTGTGCAAAGAACTCCTGCTCCTGTAGCTTGACCTTCTCCCACGGTGGATTCCCGAGGACACAGTCGAAACCACCAGCGCATCCATATTCCTCGTTCTCGGGCTGTTCATCATTCGCCGGGACCCTGAACACGTCCGGGAATGCGAGGTGCCAGTGGAAGAACTGGTATTGCTCTGCCAGCCGCTCAATCTCCGGACGCATGAAGTCCGGGCAGGCGTGCGGCGTGCGCTCGATCCGGCGATAGACCTCCTCGGTGATAGGGTAGTCGAACTGGCGGGTCTTCTTCCAGAAGAACGCCGCGCACCAGGTGTCCGCAAGAAGCTTCCCGTTCTCGTAGGCGCTGGATGCGACGAGCCTTTCATATCGTTCCTGCTTGCGGTGCTCGGCGGCGATAGAGCCATCGGTCTCCGAGTCGATCCCCATCATCGCGGTCGCCAGGTTCCCCAGCTGCTCCCACGGTTGCATGTCGTGCGCGAACAGGCTGCCCTGGCCCTCGCGCTCCTTCTTGTTACGCTTCTTGTATTCCGAACAGACAGCTTTGTCGTCGCCTTCCACAGGGTCGAAAGCGGCATCGGGAATACCTTCTCTTAGCAGCCGCGGCGTCGCGCCGATGAGGGAGTTGCCGCACTGGATGTGGTGGTCAAGGAAGGAAAGCGGTTTGCCGGGGTCGATGGCCTCCATCCACAGCGCCACTTTGCACAGCTCCACCGACATCGGGTTGATGTCCACGCCGTAGATGCAGCGCGAGATCACCTGCCG
>Ga0315280_10005614_pt1 | contig 17765 bp, 17 predicted proteins | sample YL17G06_40_MG_FD_203697 | JGI IMG/M metagenome (GOLD analysis project Ga0315280, IMG submission 203697) | Sediment microbial communities from Yellowstone Lake, YNP, Wyoming, USA - YL17G06_40 | ecosystem: Environmental > Aquatic > Freshwater > Lake > Sediment | place: USA: Wyoming | collected... | reverse complement strand
ATCGAACAGCCGGCCTGCCGGGGCGTGCAGGGGCCGGGCGAAAGGACCAGGGCTCGCGGCCGCATCCGCCGAACTCCCGCCGCGTCGACCGCCGTGTTGCGGATCACGCGGGTCACCTGGCCGAGGCGCTCGAAATAGCGGGCCAGGTTGAAGACGAAGCTGTCGTAGTTGTCGATCAGGAGAATCGTCATCGCATCGCGCGCACCAGCCCCTCCGCCTTGTCCCACGTCTCCTCGTACTCGCGCTGCGGATCGCTCTGGGCGACGATCCCGCCGCCCACCGGGGCTTGCCACCAGCCCCGCCCCGCCGTGATCGTCCGGATCAAGATGTTCAGGTCCATCGAGCCGTCGAAGCCCAGGTAGCCGAGCGAGCCGCAGTAGGGTCCGCGGGCGGTGGGCTCCAGTTCGGCGATGATCTCCATGGCGCGGATCTTGGGGGCCCCCGTGACGGAGCCGCCGGGAAAGGCCGCCCGCACCAGCTCGATCGGGCCGAACCCCTCGCGAAGCCGGCCGCGAACCGCCGACACCAGGTGCTGCACGTACTGGTAGCTCTCCAGCCCGCAAAGCTGGCTCACGCAAACGCTTTCCGGCCGGCACACCCGCGACAAATCGTTCCGCAGCAGATCGACGATCATCACGTTTTCGGCCCGGTCCTTCTCGCTCGCCAGCAGCTCGGCGCCGGCGGAGCGGTCGGTTTCAGGCTGGTCCGTGCGGGGGCGGGTCCCCTTGATCGGCCGCGTCTCCACCTCCCCGCCGCGGACCGCCAGGAAACGCTCCGGCGACGCGCTGGCGATCTGAAAATCCCCCAGGTCGAAAAAACCGGCAAACGGGGCCGGGTTGCAGCGCCTCAGCCGCCGATAGAGCCGCACCGGGTCGTCCCCCGCCGGATAGAGCAATCGCTGCGCGAGGTTGACCTGAAAGACGTCCCCCGCGCGGATGTACTCAATGGCCCGCTCCACGGCCCGCAGATAGTCGGCCCGGGCGAAATTGCTCGAAAGCCCGTCGAGCCGCCCTGCCGGATACTGGCACGCGAGCTGCTCGGCCGCCAGCCGGGACCTGCCCGCGCCCGGGGACTGTTCCAGTCTTCGCGGGGACTGTCCCAATTTTCGCGCAGCGAAAATGGGACTGTCCCCTTTGTCCCCCTCAGGGATTCGCACGGTGCCCGAAATGGAACTGTCCCCCTCAGGACTTGAGACCCAGCCGCGGAATTGCTCTAGCCGCCGCTGGGTCCGGCGACGCCGCGCGGCGGGCTCGGTTTCCGGGAACCCCTGGGAAATGATCCAGCCGCGGCCCTCGACGTGGTCGAAGGCCGCCACCACGTCGTACACGCCGACGGCCAGCGCCGGGACCTGAAACTCGTCGTGGGCCGGCCGCGGCAGCCGCTCCAACTGCCGCCCCAGATCGTAGCCCAAAAGGCCCGCCGCCCCCCCTTGGAACGGCGGCAGGCCGGGGACGGGCCGGGCCGCAAATCCCGCCATCCGCCGCGCCAATACGCCCAGGCTATCCACGTCGTCGCCGGAAGACTCCAGGTACTCGAACGGATCGGCGGCCACGAACGAATACCGCCCCCACGCTGGGTGGCGCAGCGCACTGTCGAGAAAAACACAGTGCGGCAGCCGTGCCAGCCGCACGAACACCTCCTCCGCCTCCACCGACGGCATCTCCTCGACCAGCGGAAGGAGGTCGTCCATCATCTATGCTCCTGATCAGCACGGGCCGGGCACAACCTCACTCGCTCGACTCCTCGTCGTCGCAGCCCGACTCCTTCCTCTGCCGCGCCAGGCGAATCGCCCGCCGCTCCAGCCGCGTCAGCTCGCGGACCGTCAGCATCCCCCAATCCAGGGCCTCGTCCTGCCGGTAGTTCTTCCCCAACGTCAGCGCCGTGACCGCCTTGGCCATCTCGTAGCCCAGGTAAAAGGCGTGCGACGCATCGATCGGCTGCGGGGCCCGGGGGAGCAACTGGTCGAAAAGGTCGAACGGATCGGTCCCTTCCAGGTGCACTCCGGCCGATATCACGTGCAGCTTTCCCCCCTCGGCAAAGACCCGGTAGGAATGGTCCGTGATCGCCGCGGCCAGCCGGGCCAGCTCTTCCGGCCCGCGCTCCAGGAGCTTCACGGCGCGGAGCATCACCAGCCGCGGCTCCAGGTGTTTCGGGAGCACGTGATGCCGGACCGCGTACCACACCAGCCGCCTCGCCAGGTCGCACTCGCGGACCGCGGTTCGCGTCCGGTTGGCCTCCTCGGTGGTAAGCACGCTGCGAATCCCCAGCTCCTGGCAGAATCCCATGAGCAGCACGTTGATCCCCGCCGAGTCGACGTCGGTGAGCTCGGTCAGGTTGCTTGCGGCCAAGAGCATCTCGGCCTTGGGCCACCGCCTGCGGGCCTCCAGGTAGCGCCCCAGGCTCGCCGCAAAACCGAAGCCGATGGGATCGAGGATCGGGTTGATCCGGAAAGGGACGCCGGCGGCCTCGAGGACCTCCAGCGTGGCGTCGAGGCCATCGAGGCTCCCGGGCACGTCGGGGACCACGACCACCTCGCACCCCCAATCGCACGCCTGGTGGCGGTTCGTCTTGTTTACCGCCAGCACGAGCTCCGCGCCGGCGCGGACCGCGGCGGCAATCACCGCCGGATCGGAACTGTGGATCGAGACCCGGTATCCCTCAGCCCGCAGGGCCCGCACCGCCTTCCCGGCGTCCTTCCATTTCTCGCGGGGGTCGCACCCCAGGGCGATCACGTCGGCCCCGTCTTCGGCGAACCGCTTCGCCCGGGCAAGGATCCCTGTTGGGCTGAGCCGCGGGGCCTCGGTGATCTCGGCCAGGATCTCGATGTCCCACTCTCCATAGTCGCCGAAATCGGACTTCTGCCCGAAGAACTCCGGCAACTGAAGCAGGTCCCGAGGCCCGCGCTCGACGGGCACCTTGGCCACCCGCTCCACCGGCGCGAGGTCCCCAAGGCAGTACCCCGGAAGCATGACCCGCGTCGCCTCCGCCGGGACCTCCAGCCGTTTGGCAATCCACCGCGGCGTCATCAAGGCCGCGACCGTGATCGGCATGACGGCGATCGAGCAGTCGAAGCCCACGCCCGGGGCCAACTCCCCCACCACGCGCCGCAACGGCGCCTCGGCCAGGCGGCCGGTGACGAAGAGGTAATGCTCGCGGGCCATGGTTCGGGGGGAGAGGGCAGAGGGCAGAGGGCAGTAGGCAGCGGGCGGTGGATAGTTGTTAGTGGAGGGTGGTTAGTGGATGGTGGTTAGTGGATGGTGGAAAGAGGTGGGTGGGTAATTCAGGGTTTAGCGGCGGGGCTTGCCCCGCGATTCTCCTCACGTGTACGAACCGCCGTTGACGTCGACAATCTCACCGGTGACGAAGGCCGCCGCCGGGGAGACGAGGAACCGCACTACCCGGGCAACGTCCTCGGGCGTCCCCCAGCGGCCCAGCAGGCACTGGTTGCGGGCACGATCCTGCCAGGAGGCCGCGGCCTGCTCGCCCCACGCGGTCTTGATCCACCCCGGGGCCACGCAATTGACCCGGACCTCGGGGGCCAGCGAGCGGGCCAGGCTCCTGGTAAAGGCCATGATCGCCCCCTTGACCGTGGCGAACAACTCGCCGCTGTCCCCGGCCATTCCCCGCGCAACGCCGTCCCAGCCGACGTTCACCAAAACCCCTTCGCCGGCAGTCTTCATCCGCCGTCCGGCCAGCCTCGCCAAGCGGACCGCCGCCAGCACGTCGACCCGCCACAACTCCTCAAGCTTCTCCTCGAACGTCCCCCGCCGGCCCGGGTCCGTCAGCACGTCCGCCCCCGCGTTGTTCACCCAGATATCGACCTTGGATCGCCACGCCCAAGCGCGATCCACAAGCAGCTCGTGTTGTGCCGGGTCCTTGAGATCGGCCTGAATCGTTTGGGAGTCCGTGCCCAGGCGGCGGGCCTCGGCGGCCACGGCCTCCAGGGCGTCCCGGCTTCGCCGGCCGTGGATCAGCACCGCCGCCCCCGCCGCGGCCAGCTCCAGCGCGATCGCCCGGCCGATCCCGCTGGACGATCCGGTCACGACCGCCGTCAGGGTTTCCAGTTCCCGTGGCGCGTGCAAGTCCATAGCTGGCCCGGCCAGGACAGATGTGGGGACGAGGATCCGACCGATCCCCTGACCCAGCAGCCTATTCTATGGTCCTGCGGGTGCCGCGTCTGCGGGGTCCAGGCAAGCGGGAGAGGCTCAACGAAAGACGACCCCTACCCCGACTCGTGGTCGGGGACCGCATCCCCGATAATAGTAGCCTCCCCAGGGATGCCACCAAGGGTCATAGTAGTAGGGCCTGTAGTGATACTCCTCTACGATCACCGGTCGGGGGGCCTGCTCGACCACCACCGTCTCTCGCCGCGGCAACGGCGGCTCTTGCATGGCACGCACCACGGCCGGGCTGATACCCTGCTGCTGGAGCATGATCAGATCGGCCGCCTGAAGCTGTTGGGCCGCGCCGTGGACGCGAATGTGATTGACGATCACTTCGTCCGGCACGCCGGCGCGAGTCATTGCCACCACGTCGTCGATCGTCACCGGGTTGGCACTCACGGGACGCTGGAGCTTCGCTTCGATCAGGGCACGATTCCGGGCCTCCATTTCGTCGAGGCTGTTGCCGACCAGGGCCCCCGAGAGCGCCCCGACACCCGCTCCAATGGCCGCTCCCGCACCCGTCTTTCCGACGGAGTTTCCAATCAAGGCACCAACGCCTGCACCTCCCAAGCCTCCCAACAGCGCCCCGTTATCGGCATGGGACGGGGATTGGCAGCCTGGAGAAGATAGGAAAGTCAGGATAAGGAGGAATGCCGAGGCATTCTTGGCAATGCGGTCCATGCGTGAACTCCACGGGCGAATTCCGTTTCGACGCCAGCGCACCTTCACCATCCTTATATCGGCTGGGAGACACTTGCGAATTGGGCCGGCAATTATCTGGACCTGGCCCGCCGGGGTCAAGAAAAGCTGGGTAGGATGGCATCGTCAAAAGACGGATCCCTAGCCAATCGGCCGGCAGCTTGTTGGGACCGGCAGGGGCAATTACAATAAGGGACGATGGGATTTGCGGCCGCTTGCAGCCAGAACCTGCTAAAGTGCCATCGCCGCGCGGCACTCGTGGAAGCCCAGACGGCGATTCAACTTGAACGGAGCCCGCCGCGACCCCCTGTCGCGGCTTTTTTTGTTTGCGGGCCCGAGCCGGCGGAGTGGAACCAGTGGCCGTCGATCTTCCGCGTTGCACCACAGTTTTTGAGAACAGGGGATTCTATGGCGAGCCAACCTTCTTCTGCTCGATCGCCCGGGCCCCGGCGGGGCACGTCCACCCAGGCGGTTCACGCCGGGGAAAACCACCCCAAGCCCGGCTTCTCGCTCACGGATCCGATCTTCTGCGCGGCCACCTACACCTTCGCCGACACCGCCTCGCTGATCGAGTTTGTCGAAAAGAAGTTGCCGCGCGAAGAGTACGGCCGCTACGGCAATCCGACCGAGCGGACCGTGGAGCGGAAACTGGCGGCGCTCGAAGGGGGGGAAGCGGCACTGCTCTACTCCACCGGGATGGCGGCGATCGCCGGGCTGCTGCTGGCCAAGCTGGAGGCCGGCGACGAAGTCGTGCTGTTCGACGAGTGCTATCATCGCAGCCGCGAGCTGTGCGTGAAGTTCCTCGGCAAGTTCGGCGTGGTGACGCATCAGGTCCCGGCCTGCGACTACGCGCGGATGGAAGCGGCGATCAGGCCGCGGACGAAGCTCCTGGTGAGCGAGTCGCCGACCAACCCGCACCTGAGCGTGGTCGACCTGGAGCGTTTCGCCGCGCTGGGGAAGAAGCACGGCGTCGAGACCCTGATCGACGCGACGCTGGCCACGCCGTACAACGTGCGGCCGCTGGAGGCGGGGATCGACTACGTATTGCACTCGTGCACGAAATACCTCGGCGGCCACAACGATCTGCTGGCCGGCGCGATCGCCGGCTCGCGGGAGAAACTGGAGCCCCTGCGGAAGCTCCGCGGCGTGTTCGGCCTCGTGAGCGCTCCCTTGAACATGTACCTTCTGCTCCGTGGGCTGAAGACGCTCGCGCTGCGGATGCAGCGACACAACGAGAACGGCCAGGCGGTGGCGGAGTTCCTGGCCGCCCATCCGCGGATCGAGAAGGTCTACTATCCCGGCCTGCCCGGCCACCCGTACCACGACGTCGCGCGGCGCTCGATGCGGGGTTTCGGCGGGCTGCTGACGTTCCAGGTCAAGGGGGCCGACTGGCGGGCGACCTCAGAGGTGGTCGACGCGCTGCGGATCCCGCGGATCGCCCCCAGCCTGGGAGGCGTGGAATCGCTGGTGGAGCAGCCGATCTTCATGAGCTACCACGATTTCACGCCCGAGCAGCGGCAGGCCGTGGGGATTTACGATAACATGATCCGGCTGTCCTGCGGCATCGAGGACAGCGAGGACCTGATCGCGGACTTGAAGCAGGCGCTGGAGGCATAGCGCTCGCCGGGCAAGCCCGGCCGCTACACGGCCTAATCCCTCGTCCCTAATCCCTCGATTCCATGCACCTCCGTACCCGAGCGATCCACGTCGGCAACGAGCGCGACCCGCAAACCGGCGCCGTGGTCCCGCCGATCCACCTGGCCTCGACGTTCGTCCAACCGGGGGCGGGCCGGTGGGGCGAGTTCGACTACTCCCGCAGCGGCAACCCCACCCGAAAAGCCCTCCAGACCACGCTCGCCTCGCTGGAGGCGGGCTGCGGGGCATTGGCCTTCGCCTCGGGGATGGCGGCGACCCACTGCGTCACGATGCTCCTGGAGCACGGCGACCACATCGTGGCCGGAACCGACATCTACGGGGGCACGTACCGGCTGTTGCACAAGATCGTCAACCGCGCGGGGATCGAGGTGACGCTCGCGCCCTCGACCGATCCGGGCGCGATGGAGGCGGCGATCCGGCCGCGGACGCGGCTGGTGTGGATCGAAAGCCCCGGCAACCCGCTCATGTCGATTACCGACATCGCGGCCTGCGCGGACCTGGCCCATCGTCGCGGGGCCCTGCTGGCCGTGGACAACACCCTGGCCACGCCGGTCCTCACGCGGCCGTTGGAGCTGGGGGCCGACGTCGTGATGCACTCGGCCACGAAGTACCTCGGCGGGCACAGCGACCTGCTGAGCGGGGCCCTGGTGGTCCGCGACCCGGACCTGCTGAAGCGGCTCTACTTCATCCAGAACGCGACCGGCGGCGTGATGGGGCCGCTGGAGGCGTTCCTCTGCTCGCGGGGCATCAAGACCCTGGAGCTTCGCGTGCGGGAGCAGTGCCGCACGGCGGCCCGCCTGGCCCGCTTCCTGGCCGCCGACCGCCGCGTGGCGAGGGTCCTCTACCCGGGGCTCGCCGGGCATCCCGGGCACGAGATCGCCCGGCGGCAGATGGACGGGGCGTTCGGGGCGATGCTCAGCTTCGAGGTGGCCGGCGACGCGGACGCCGCGAGGCGGCTCGTCGAATCGACCCGGCTCTTCCAGTTAGCCGTGAGCCTGGGCGCGGTGGAATCGCTCATCGAGCAGCCCGCCGCCATGTCCCACGCCAGCTACGACCGCACGGACCGGCTGGCCCACGGCATCAGCGACGGCCTGGTGCGGCTCTCCGTCGGGCTGGAAGCCCCGGAAGACCTCGAAGAGGACCTCGACCAGGCGCTGGAGCGTGCGGCAGCCGGCTGAGAACTAGCATGGCTCGATCCTTCCGCCTGGGGTATGGTTGTGGCTTCCTAGCGCTTCTTCGCGTCAGCCTCCGTGCACTTCAATCTCGTTGACCACTTGAGTCACCCCGTTGACCCGCGCCACGGCTTCCTGGGCAAGCTGCTTGTGGTAGAAGCTGGAGAGGCAACCTCTCAGGAAAAGCACGCCGTCGTGGCACTCACAGGAAACCCATCTCAGAACTCCGTACGGGCTGCTCTGGAGACACTCCTTCGCCGCGTCGGCGGTTTCCTGGAAAGCGGCGCGGTGGTCGGGAACCGTCAGGCCATACATCAAGTTACCTCCGTGCAACCGCCGGGAGAGCCGGTCGCAAGACGAAACGACGTGAGAGCGACGCACGTAACCTATTCGGCCTCGACCAGTGCGGGCTGAGGGGATGCGCCTCGGTGCCCTAATCATTGCACAGCGGACGAAATGCGGCAATCAGATCCCGCTCCGTTGCGGCGCGAGAATCTTCCGAATTGTCTGCTTGAAGACAAATACAGTTGCCCCCGTGGCGCCTGAAATCTTTGGCTTTGTGATGCTTCTCAAAAGGCTGCGAGAAGTCCTCGGTCTGGCCCACGTAAAGGGTGACGTGCCGGTACTTGCCCACCGGATTCTGAGAACGATTCGTGATGACGTAGACCCCGCTCAGCTTGCGGAATCTTGTGCCCAGGGCAAAGAGCTTGAAGCGATAGGTTTTGCCGGACTTGCCTTTGAGAACGGCCTTGCCAAGAGATGCCATGTGACGCTCCTTTCTTGTTCGAGCAGGAATCCAACCACCGCCCAACCGGCCCTCCGAGCCTTCCTCTTATGCGGGATCCAACATCAATTTCACCTCGGGGATGCCAGCCAGCAGCTTCTCCAGCACCGCGCGAGGCACCCGGGAACTGTAGGCGACCCGGAAGGTGCAACAACCGGAACCACGCTCCTGGCGGACCTCCTCACTGGTCTTGCTCCCCATGGAAAGGCGGCCCCTGAATCGTTCATCCCTCCTCAACCCGGCAAAATGGCTAGTTCAATCGTCGCCAATGTGGTCATTACGAATCCCGCCCCTAGGTGGGTCTGGAGTTGTCCGCACGACATTCATGTTCTGCAATTACAGAAAGTGTACCTCCAAATATTGTATCTGAACACGCCGCAATAGCAAGGGCAATTCCCCGCCCGTCCGTGAATAACCCATCTTCCTGGGGGAACATCGAGACGGCACCAGGCATGATGCGTGGGCAAGAGCACACTACAATGGCTCAAGGGAGGATCCGGCGGTACCGAGGAGGAACAAGCCGCGGGAGCGAATTGGCGCTGACAGACAATCGGTACAGAAACCATGCACGAGGCCCCGCAATGCTCGGCCCCATGATCCCGGCAACGGGCTGGCGGCTGCTTACGCCGGTTTGGGCGGCCTTGTTGTGGGCATTGCGGCCGGCGAGCTTGTAGCGGCGGAACCCGGCGGGCCGGGCAAGCCGCTGACGGTGAAGGTCGCCGCCATCTAGTGCTCCTCGAAATTCGGCGACCCGCAGGCCAACCGTGCCAAGCTCACCGCCCTGTGCGAGAAGGCCGCCGCCGCGGGGGCCAAGATCATCGTCTTGCCGGAGACGTGCATCACCGGCTACTTGTCGCAGGACCTGCGGCTCAACTGGCACGTCGAGGGCCGGCCGCTGGACCGGGCGTTCCAGGGGAGAAACCCGGACGCGGCAGCCGAGGAGGTGCCCGGGCCTTCGACCAACCATTTCTGCCAACTGGCCAAACGGCTGGGGGTCTACGTCACCGTGCCTTTGCTGGAGGTCGTTAGGAAAGCCCGGTCCTCAGATCAAGGGAAGGGGCCCAAAGGACCCGGCGGCCCTGCGGCCTACTACAACACGGTGTGTCTGGTTTCGCCCCAGGGCCGGATCGTCGCCCACTACCGGAAGGTCACGCCCTGGCCCCATCCGGAGAAATCGTGGGCAACCCCGGGCGATTTGGGCGTTCAGGTGTTCGATACCGAATACGGCCGGGTCGGCCTGGCGATCTGCTTCGACATCCACTGGATTCTCGAAAAGTACCAGCCGCAGAAGATCTGGGCCCTGCTCTACCCGATCGCCTGGGTGGACGAGAGCCATCCGGCCGATTGGTTCTGGCACGAGCTGCCCCGCCGCGTGGCCCGCTGCCGCCTCTACCTGATCGGGGCAAACTGGAGCGTGGACGGGAAGCAGCCGTGGTTCGGCTACGGGTTCTCGGAGGTGATCGCCCCCGACGGCAGCATCGTGGCCGGCTCCCGCCGCCTCTACGGCTCCGACATCGTGCTGGCGACGATCAAGACGGCTTGGGCGGAAGACGGCGCGGCAGGGGAGTGAGCGGAGGGGGACAGCCCCGTTGTTCGTCTTCCCAAGCCGCCCGCTACACGAGCTTGGTAATCCCCGGGACCGGCAGGGGGTAATTGCCCGTCTTGTCCGGGAAGACCGGCGGCTTGGTCTCGAAGGTCGTCTCGTCGGGCGTGGGGCGGTACTGGAAGGCGGACTTGGTGACCTGCTCCCAGCGGACCGGCTTCCCCTCGTAGCAAGCGATCTGGCCCATCACGGTCACCAGGGTGCTCTGGGCCATGTGGTAGCCGCTGTTGATCGGCTTGCCGCTGAGGACCGAGTCGATCAAGGCCTTCTGCTCGGCCTCGTAGGGGTTGTTGTGCGGCCCGGGGAACCGCCACTTGTTCTCTCCGTCGATGCGGCACTCGCCGAGGTAGCAGGTCCCCTTGGTGCCCATGATGATGTCGGAGCCGTTGCCGTAGCAGCCGTCGCGGGTCTGGCAGAGGGCGTAGACCCGGGGGCCGCTGGCGTACTCGTAGACCACGGTGTGGTGGTCGAACATGTCTCCGTAGACCTCGCCGAAGGAGGTGGACCGGCCGGCCAGCCCGAAGCACCACTCCGGCATCTTCTCCTTGAGGACCCAGGTCACCCGGTCCATGTTGTGCACCAGCGACTGGGGGACGTCGTCGCCGGAGAGCCAGCAGAAGTGGTACCAGTTGGAGAACTGGTATTGGGTTTCGCTGAGCTTCGGATCGCGCTTCACCAGGCCGTAGGGCCCGCGGAGGAACATCGACTGGATGGCCACCACGTCGCCGATCTGGCCGTCGTGGATCCGCTTGACGCATTCCCGGAAGCCGGCGTGGAAGCGGCTCTGGAGTCCGGAGACGATGCTCAGGCCCTTCTGCTGGGCCAGGTCGCAGGCGGCCTGCATGCGGCGGCATCCGACCGGGTCGATGGCGTGGGGCTTTTCCACGAAGACGTGCTTGCCGGCCTTGATCGCCGCCTCGGAGTACATCGGGTGGAACTTCGACGCGCAAGCGATGAGCACCACGTCGGCGCTCTGGATCACCTTCTTGTAGCCGCCGAAATCGCTCGCGCAGTGGTCGTCGTCCACGGCGACCTGGTCCGGGAAGTCTTTCTTCAGGTTGTTTCGGCTGGCCTGGAGGCGGTTGGCGAAGACGTCGTACATCGCCACCAGCTTGACGAAGGGGCCGGCGCGCATGCTCTCGGCGGCCGCGCCGGAGCACCGCCCGCCGCAGCCGATCATGCCGATCTTCACGACTTCCTTCCCGGCCGCGTGAACGCCTCGGGCCAAGGCGAGCCCGCTCACCGCGGCCGCTCCGGCGGCGGAGAACTTGAGGAAGTCGCGTCGCGTGGCGGCGCTGGTCCGGTCGGATCGTTTTCCGTTCCCCATGGCGTTTTACCTTTCTTTATTGAGGAATGCCTGATGTTCTTGAAGCAGTTCGCGGCAGCACGTGTCGAAGTGCATGCCCACGGCAAGCGTGGGCATGGCACCCGTGGCTACCCCTCCATGACGACTTTCATTCCCATGAGCTGGGCCAGGTCGCGGGTGCTGGCCACGTGGTTGCCGTAAAAGACCACCCGGTGCAGCAGGGTCATCATGTCCGTGCGCTCGAGGATCCCGCTGCCCCAGGCGGCGAGCATCTGCCGCGCGTCGGCCACCCGGGCGGTGCACTGCGTGCGGCAGCCGCGATCGTCGAAGTCGGGAATCTCGATGATCTTCTGGGCCGACAGCAGCAGCGTGTCCAGGTTGACCAGCTTCGCGGCGGTGATTTCCTGGCCCACGCGGAGCTCGACCTCGAGCGCCGCCCCGTTGTTGTCGTCGCGGTGGGTGCGGATCAGGAAGGGGGCGCGCTTCCCCCCCGGGCCGTCCATCTTCGTGGCCGACACGCAGTGGGCGTGAATGACCGCGTTCTTGGAGAGATCGAACAAGGGGTCGGTGATGAACCCCGGCTTGCCGAAGGCGTAGCCGAACAGGAGCATCGTCAGCGTGGAGTCCATGTCTCCCTCGCAGGCCCCCACCAGCCCCAGGTCGTTGAGCTTGCTGAACGCCAGGCAGGCGTTGGTGGGATTGCTCATGCACAGGGTGCTGGTGACGGCCCGGGCCCGGTTCTGGATCATCAGGCCCTTGATGGCCAGGTAAAGCCGGGCCGCGCTGAGGATGTCCTCCCGCGAGGGTTCGACGATCTTCTTGGCCGCTGTGAGCCAGTACTGTTCCGCCTCGGCCTCGGCGGCCTTGGGGTCCACGGCCCGGTAGGCCTCCAGTTGCTCGGCCGCCGTGATCGGGACCAGTTCGGTGCCGAGCTTTTCCTTGATTTTCTGGGGGGAGCGGGCGGGGGCCGTGCCGGTGGCATGGCCGACGACCAGGACCCGCGATTGCCGCATCCGCGCCGGCACGCGGAGTAGTGCCACGGCGCGGTCGATGTCGCCGTAGTCGCTGGAGGCGGCCAGCACCACCTTCTTTCCCGCCTTCTGCCACTGCGGCACGTACATCCAATCGTGGCCGCTGAAGGGCTGGGAGAAGATGGCCGTGGCCAGGCCGGCGTCGACGAGCTTGGCCAGCGGCCCGCCGCTGCCGAAGGCGAGGTGCACCAGGAGGAGCCCGTCGGCGCCGGCCAGCTTCGGCACGAGCGCGGCGGCGGCGGCGTCGCTTTGGGGAATCAGCTCGCCGCCCGTGAACTCCACGTCGCCCAGCCGCTGGCGGACCTCGTCGAGGTACTTCTGGAACTTCGCCACCTCGGCCTTGGCGTCGAACTCCGGCTTGGGCCAGGCCCCACCCAGGCCCACGTAGACCACGTGGATCTTTACGGGGGGCATCTTGGGCCAGCCGGCCTCTTCGGCGGCGGCCAGCGGACGGGCCGCCAGCCCGCCGGCCAGCACCATCCCGCCGCAGGCCGCACAGGTCCCAAGGAACTCGCGGCGATTGACGGACTCGCGCATGGGAAAGCTCCTTTTCGCGTGGGGCCGCCGCGCAAGCGCGGGACAGCGTGCGACGGCGGCCCGTGATCCCCCGAAGACGTCAATAGGCCTTGTAGATGCCGGGGACGGGGATCGGGTAGTTCCCGTCGGCGCCGAGCTTGACCGGGGCTTCGGCGTCCCAGGCGAGCCTCTTGGGGAATTCGCTGGTCCCCTTCTCGACCGCCTCGTCCCACTTGACAACCTGCCCGGAGTAGGTCGCCATCCGGCCCAGCACGGCGGTCATGCTGCTCGTGGCCCCGTGCCAGCCCTCGTGGTACTTGGTGCCCTTGCGGATGGCGTCGATCAGGTCCTTGTGTTCCTGGACCATTGAGTTGACGTTCTCGCCGCGGAAGCGCCACTCGCTTTGGGCCTTGAGCCAGCCGTTGCAGTTCGACTCGCCTTGGGTGCCGTGGACGGCCTCGCTGACGTTGCCCCAGGTGTTGGGGATGTGGCGGCACTGGCTGAGCATCCGCGCGCCGTCGGCGTAGACGAACTCGACGAAGTGCTCGTCGAAGATCTGGCCGGTCCCCTTCCACTCGCCCAGGTAGCGGAGGAGGCAGGCCCCCATGCCGTTGGCCTCGACGGGGTGGGTCTTTTTCGGATCGCCCTCGGCGTCCTTGGCCCAGTTGCAGACGTCGAGGTTGTGGATGTGCTGCTCGCAGATGTTGTCGCCCGAGAGCCAGCAGAAGTGGTACCAGTTGCGGACCTGGTACTGCATTTCGGTCCAGCCCGGCTGCCGCTTGTTGTTCCAGATCCCGCTGCCGTTCCAATAGGCCCGCAAGAGCATCAGCTTGCCGATGGCGCCGTCGTGGATCCGCTTGATCGTTTCGACGTAGCTGGGGGTGTGGCGGCGCTGGAAGCCCACGCCCACTTTAAGCCCGTTGGACTCGGCGAGCTGGTTGGCCGCCATGAGCGTGCGGAAGCCGGGGGCGTCCACACAGCAGGGCTTTTCCATGAAGACGTGCTTGCCGGCCTTGATGGCGGCGGAATAGATCAGGGGGCGGAAGCCGGGGGGCGTGGCCGTGACGATCAGGTCCACACCGCAGTCGATGGCCTTCTGGAACGCGTCGAGCCCGGTGAATACGCGGTCCTCCGGGAGGTCGACCCGGTTGGCCTGTTCCCTCCTCAGGCTGTCCGCCGCGTTCTTGGCGCGGTCCTCGAAGGCGTCGGCCACGGCGATGACCTTCACCCCGGGATCGGCGCTGAGGCAGTCCCGGATCGCGCCGTTGCCGCGGCCGCCGCAGCCGATCAGGGCCGCCTTGAGCTGGTCGCTGCCCGCGGCGTGAGCCGTCCGGCCGATGCTCAACTGGCTTGCCAGCGCCGCTCCCGCGGCGACCGCCGCCGTTTTTTTGAGGAAATCCCGACGCGAGGGGAACGTTCTTTCTGTCATCGTATCGTCCTCCTTCTGGATGCCAAGACAAATGGGGTCTCTCGCTGCTGGTAACCGCGGGCACCATTAGACCGGTCCGCGGCGGGAGTTGTCAACACTCGCCGTTTCCGGTCCTTCACCATCATGTGCTCGTGCCTGGGCGTCCGCAAGGGCCGGGTAGTGGCATGGCCGCGGCGTTTGGTGTATTCTGGGCGCCGGGATTCCCTGCCGCAATCGGCCCAAACCCCAGGGTGGGCCGCCCGCCTCCTTGCCGAAGGGAGAGGATCGCGAGGGGTCCGCCAGACTTCACTATCCACCTTGAACCCCACGAGCTGAACCAGGAGCCCCCGCATGACTCGACCATGGCCGATGGTTGCCTGCATTATTCTGGGCCTGTTTGCGCTTGGGCGGCACGAGCCGGGCTTCGCCGCCGGGGCAGCCCCCGCTGGCGGAGCCCCGCCCGCTGCGGCCGCCCCCGAAGCCCCGGCCAAGTTGGCGTTTGTCGCCGAGGGAAAGGAGTACCGCTTCGACACCGGCCTGGTCCGCGGAACGCTGCGGTCTGGGGGGAAAAGCCTCGGGCTGGGGCCGGTGGCCGACGCCGCCTCGCAAGCGCCGCTGGCCGGGGCCTACGGCTGGCTTTCCCACTACCGCCTACTCGATGCCGGCGCCCGATACGGGGGAGGCGCCTGGGATTGGGCGAGCCGCTCCAAGCTGGTGGCGGACGGCGCCGTGGAGGTCGCCTGGTCGGCCGACGACGCGCATCCGCTGGACATGAAGGCCGTTTACCACTGGAAGGGCCCGGGCACGGTCGACGTGGCAACGACCGTGATCCCGCGGAAGGCCCTCTCCCGGTTCGAGGTCTTCCTGGCGTCCTATTTCAACGGCTTCCCCGTGTCGGCCGTGTACGTGAAGCCTTGCCCCGAGACCGGCGGCAAGGCGGGCTTTCTGGAGGCCAAGCCGTCGTACGGTCCGTGGCAGATGTTTCCCCGCGACGACGAGGCGGCCAGGACGATCCGCGACGGCCGCTGGAAGCGCCCGCCCAACCCGGTCGATTGGAAGGTCATGCCGCCGCTGGCGGCGCCGCTGGCCGTGCGGCGGGATGCCAAGAGCGGCCTGACCGCGCTGGTGATGGCCCCGCCCGACGACTGTTTCGCCGTCTCCACCCCGCACGCCGCGGAAGGCCACCGCTCGCTCTACTTCTCCCTGTTGGGCCGCGATCTATCGGCCGGGCAGTCGGCCACCGCGCGGGCCCGCCTTGTCCTCGGCCGGGGAATCTCCGACGAGCAGGCGGTGGCGATCTACCAGGCGTACCTTCGGGAAATCGGGAATTGAACCCGGTGCTGCAAACAGTCGCCTGTAAGGCGGCCTTTCCAGGCCATCGTTCGTCGTGTCAAAGATAGCAATCGGGTCAATCGCCGAATTTCACTGAAAAGGATCCAACCGATGAATCCCACCTTGACTCGTCGCAACTTCCTGGCAACCACTTCGGCGGCCGGGCTGGCCGCCGGCTTGGGGAGCGTTGCCGCGGTCCCCGCGGTGCTCGCCACCTCCGGGAGCCCCAACGAAGAGATCCGCGTGGCCTGCGTGGGCATCCACGGGCGGGGACAGGCCCACGTCGGCGGCTTCTCCAGCATCCGCGGCGTGAAGGTCGTCGCACTGTGCGACGTCGACGAGAAGGTCCTCGGCGCCGGCGCGGAGTCGCTGGAAAAGCGGGCCGGGCGGAAAATCAAGCGCTTCGTCGACTACCGCAAACTCGTTGAAGACCCGAACATCGACGCCGTGGGCATCGCCACCCCGAACCACACCCACTCGCTGGTGGCCATCGCCGCGATCCGCGCGGGCAAGGACGTGTACGTGGAAAAGCCCTGCTCGCACAACGTCTGGGAGGGGCGGCAACTGGTGGCCGCCGCCCGCCGATACGGCCGGATGTGCCAGCACGGCACCCAGGGCCGCAGTTGCCCGGCCATCCGCGAGGCGATCCGGAAGCTCCGCGAGGGGATCATTGGCGAGGTGTACATGGCCCGGGGGCTTTGCTTCAAGTGGCGGCCTTCCATCGGCCGCACGCCCGACGAGCCGGTCCCGCCAGGCGTCCACTACGATCTCTGGCTTGGTCCCGCCCCCCGCCGCCCCTTCAGCCGCAACCGCTTCCACTACAACTGGCACTGGCACTGGGACTACGGCAACGGGGACATGGGCAACCAGGGGGTCCACGAGATGGACATGGCCCGCGGGCGGGCACTTCATGTTCGACGACGACCAGGAAACGCCCAACACCCTGGTCTCGATCTTCGAATATCCCGGCCAAAAGAAGATGCTCGTCTTCGAGACCCGCCACTGGATCACCAACCACGAGGACTTCGGCTCGGGCAGCTCGAACGCGGTGGGCGTGACATTCTACGGCTCGGAAGGCTACATGCAGGTCTACTACTTCGGCTACCGCACCTGCCTCGGCCGCGAGCGCAAGCCCGGCCCCAAGGGCAGCGGCAGCTCCAACGAATACGAGCGGTTCATCAATGGCGTCCGCAGCCGGAAGATCGAGGACCTGGGCGTGGACATCGAGGAGGGCCACCTGTCGTCCGCCCTGTGCCACCTGGGGAACATCGCCTACCGGCTGGGCCGGACGCTTCGATTCGATCCCAAGACGGAGACCTTCCCCGGCGACGCCGAGGCCAGCGCGATGCTCACCCGCAAGTACCGCGAGCCCTTCGTCGTGCCGAAGATGACATGAAGCCTATCGCCGCGGGCGATACCCCGGTTATTGATCCTCAGGAAGGCAATGTGACTTCCGTGTAGCGGGGCCGCTTGCGGCCCGCTGTCTTCCGCCGGCCGAACCCGGCCACAAGTGGCCGGGCCAGACAATCGGCTCCGGCATTGCTTTTCTGAGGATCAATAGCCGCCGAGGAGCTGCCGATAGTGCTCGGCGAGGACTTCGGCCGCGCGGTCCGCGTCGAAGGCTTCTTCGGCCCTTTGGCGGGCAGCGGCCCCCAGGGAGTCCCGCCGAGCTCGGTCCTCGAGGAGTCCCAGGACGGCGTGGGCCAACGCTTCCGGATCGCCGGGCGGGACGAGCAGGGCCGAGCCGCTCTCCGGCGGAAAGATCTCCCGCGTCCCGCCCACGTCTGTCGCCACGACCGGCACCGCCGCGGCCGCCGCCTCCAAGAGCACCCGGCCCAAAGGCTCTTGCCGGGCCGGATGCACGAGCAGGTCAAGCTCGCTGAGCAGGCGGGCCACGTCGCGGCGGACACCGAGCAGGTGGAACCGGCCGGGCATCGTTGCCGCGGCGTCGTGCAGCGCCTTTTCAAACTCCCGCGATTCCGCCTTCCCCGAGCAGCGCTCGCCGACGACCAGAAAATGGACGTCAGGCCGCTCGCCGGCGACCTGGGCGGCGGCTTGGGCGAGCACGTCCTGCCCCTTGCGGGGCCCGATCTGC
>Ga0315280_10005611_pt1 | contig 17773 bp, 23 predicted proteins | sample YL17G06_40_MG_FD_203697 | JGI IMG/M metagenome (GOLD analysis project Ga0315280, IMG submission 203697) | Sediment microbial communities from Yellowstone Lake, YNP, Wyoming, USA - YL17G06_40 | ecosystem: Environmental > Aquatic > Freshwater > Lake > Sediment | place: USA: Wyoming | collected... | reverse complement strand
GATATTTTGTTCTATTTCACCCAGGATATCAGCAAGAGGCTTCGTTAGTATTTTTGCCAGATCGTCTGATTTCCTTCCCACCGATGACTTAATATTTTCGTCAACCACGTCTACCTCCTTTCAGTACGCACTCTCGAGTTAAATAGAAATGGCTCAATCAGGCAAGAGCAATGCCAGCGTATATGGCAAACAAAACTATAACCACCAGAGCGATGATCCCCATAACAGCCGCCACGCGTCGCTGGCCAAACTTATAGCCCAGATAATCACCCAGTGCCATCACATCATGGCGAGAACAGCTATTATTATCTCGACAGTGGTCATGGCAGTCTTCAATTCAGCCATATTGCTCCAATCCTCCTTACGGGGCTGCACACTAGCCTGTGCTTAATGTTTTCCTATTTTCTCCCACTTTTCCAGTGTTGGTAGAGTTCTAACTGTTGTTGATAGTCACGGCTGGTGTCCAAGAGCCAGTCGCCGCTATTATCGTCAACATAATGGTCAGCTATGGGCGGTCTGAAGTCGGAGTCTATAGCCTGTCTTAAATCAAGATTCTCTAGACCCTCTACCTTTAAGCCGGATAGCGCTTCTTCCAACTTTGGCCTTATCGCTTCTACCATCTGTCTGGCTATTCTTGCTATCCTGTCGTTCTCATCTATCACTTTCTTGGGATTATCACGGTCATAGTATGGCTCTAAAGCCTCCCTGACCATCCTGGCCAGTTCTCCTGGATGCAAAGCTTCCAAAGCGTCAAGCTCAGTAGCCCTATCACCAAAGCGCTCAATAAAACTTTTCGCCCGGCTGTCACTCTCCTTGGTGGGAATACCAGGCAGTCGATATCTCATTACTTGGTCATAAGTTAATGCTATCGGCTTGAGTTTTACGTCGAAGGCAAATTTATACTTTTCTCTCACAAACCACTCGGCCTTTCTCGCCACGCTTATGGGCATCTGGTCACCACTGGGGTCAAAGTCGGAAATATAGAATATACGCACCGGTTTTTTCACTTCACTGGCGCGACGCACGATAGATTCAACTCTCTCCAAGCTTGACTCACCCACTAGAGGCTGGAAGACACCATGGAGCTCCTCGACTACAGGGGCAATGTAGTCATTCATCGTGTTCTTTTCACAAAAAAGAACCAGAAAGTAGTTTTGATACCCTCCATTCTCATAGCGGGGTACGGCCAGCATTATCTCTTCAATAATGCTGTCGACTAAACCTTTCAGCTTGGAATCAACTAGGTTATGAGGGCTTTCCCAACCCTCATAAAGATACCCGGGCTCAACGTGGTCTTCAAGATAGTCAACAGGTTCAGGGTGTTTCCTGTCTATAAGGTTGCTCCATTCGCCAATCTGGAGATACTTGGCCCACTTAACCCACTGCTGTAGCAAGTTCCAGTCCTTCTCGGTATTCGAGTAAGGGCTGCCATCAGGCTTGACCACATCACCAAGGGATACCAGCCAGTAATGAAAGCCCCTTTCGTGGATTTGCCGCCCCATCCTCTTAAAGTACTCAGCTGCCCACTGTGCTTTCTGGACATGCGTCTCCGTCCAGGGTGTCCATGGGTCTCTATACCTTGACAATACTAATTCAGACATACCTTCTTCTCACCTATTTGCCACTCTCGATCATTTTAAACTCGTTACTTTAGCCAAAATCTAGCTGTTTTGCCATCAATCTTAAAACGCCAATTAAGCTCATAAAGCAAAAACGAGACTTCGTCTAAATTTCATTTTTGCACCGCCTATTTTTAGTGTCAAAGCAATAAGTCACAGCCTGCCGCCCTCAATTCTTAACGGAGACAGGGTCATGCTTAAGGTAAGTAACACTCCAGTTGACCGGTTCTTCATCTGGTTGTATTCTTAATATTAAAAGGCCTTCATGTCGTGAGTTGCGGGGTTTTGCAGTGATAAAGAGATTCATCATAGCTGCAGCAGTCTTACTCTTAATACCCGTCTACGGGTGCTCAGCAATATCTATGAACAAGTCACCATCTCTGGTAGGTCCTGAGATAATCAGAAAAGCTGAACTTGCTCCCAACTGGCAAATGTATCAGTTGGACGTTCAGATGATGGGTAGCACCGAATTCCCGATACTCCTGAAGTTAAACGACGGCGACAGAGTGGACGGCTACTTCTACCTTGAAACAGAGGGTAACTTGGATTTTCACATCATGGGTAATTCAGTAATATATAAGTCGGAAGCAACAAGTGAGGGCAGAAAGGTTACCTCCGGCCGTTTTTCATTTTCCGCCACCCAGGCACAGGGATCTACATATACGCTAAGTTTCCACAACGTTGACGGTGAGAAACAGACGAAGGCAACCGCCTTTCTTGAGGTTATTTACCCTGCCAGTGGTTCCATATTCACACCGCTTGAAGCGAAGTAGCCTCATAAGACACAGCCTAATGTGCTTTAACTTCTTGACCTCATTTGACATTGCTGATGGTCTTCAAAGCTTTTCGACTGTAATCTTTACTTTGTCCCCCTTCTTGATGTCTTCAGAAGGTTTGAACCTGGCGGTCTCCAGTTTGTTTGATAAGCCCACCTTCAGGCTCACCTTCACCTCGTCTGTCTTCTTAACATCACCCGACATCGTGGCCTCAAGTTCACCAAGTTTGATTACCATTTAAACATCACCTCCTACTCGCATCTGTCACTACTGTCAAATGGAGACGACCACTAAAAAACCACTAAGCTTCTAATACAGCACACCAGCAGCCCTTAAGACGTTCCTAAAGTATCAGCTTTTAGCCCTTCCCTATTCTAAAAATCTTGGTGCCACATACCGGACATACACCCTGGGTAGCCGGTTTACCATTCTTCATGGTTATAGGCCTGGCATCTTTCATTTCTCTCTTGGAATGACACTTTACACAATATGCTTCCATCTGACAACCTCCTTGTTTTCTTAATAATAGTAACCCTTCCATTTCGGAAGGTCAAGAGTGCAGCACTGTCCCGAAATTTTTGTACTCCTTTAACTTGCCGGCTGAGTCAGTTCTTGAAAATCACATCTAGAAATAACCAGTAAACGGCAATATTAGTCACAATCACAGGCACTCCAACCTTCATGAAATCCATGAGCGTCAAATTACTTTCAACCAACTCCTATAATTGCAGGGCAAAGTCGCATTCTTCCCATGCCCGGGGCGTAGCGTGGTTGCGGAATGAATCTTCTTCGGGATGCTCTAGTTCTGCTGTCCTTTTTCCCACTGACCGCGGCTTCAGGAGCCCTCTGTCTGAGGTAGTCTGCCCAATCCTGGGGTCTATAGAAAAGGCCGCGTCTGGATGTCACCGCCTTGATGTATGCCTTGGTGACAGCATCTTCATCTTCGCTGCCCTTCTTTCCACTGATGGTAGCTTTAGGAACTTCTGGTCTGACATACTCTGCCCAATCCTGAGGTCTGTAGAAAAGGCCGCGTCTAGATTCAACCGCCTTGATGTATGCTTTAGTGAGCGCATCTTCATCGGCAGGCTGCTTGATAAAATCTTCCCGATCCTGCAGGCGGTAATAAAGCCCTCGCCCACGGGTTGCCGAGACATTGCTCCTAACATTAGTAGCTTCAGATGTTGAACGCCTGAAGTATTGCGCCGGGTCGGCAGGCACGGGTAACGGCTTTACCACCGGTACGGCACCTTGAGTGCCAGTTTTTTCGCTAATGAGAGGTTGAGGAGGCGGATCGACGTCAGTGGGTATTGGTGTCGCTATGCTCTCTCCGATATCTCTTATGTTGGGAAACACGGCTTTGGCCATTATAAACCGCAGAACGCCCGAGAGTAGAAACAGCCCCAGTATCCTATTGCCGAAGACCGGATACATAAAGGTGAGGAGGCCAGCACCAACCAATGCCCCACCGGCCTGACACAATGCGATGAGGCTTTTCTCATAAACTATGTATCCCGCCCTTTTTTCTGGTGCTGCCGCCTTATAAATCAAGCCACGGCTACAGATATCAAATCCCGCCCAGACCGTGCCAGAGAACAGCTGCACAAATACCAGATAGACAACGTTTGACGATACCAGCCAGAGGATAGGAACGAGTGGAATCAGGTAGGAGACCCTTCTTACGATGGGCAGGTTACCATCTCTATCGGCATACTTTCCCCAAAATGGAGCACTGATAACCCTGGCAATAGACTCGCTGGAGAATACTATGGCAAATGTTGCATAGCTCAATCCAAGGTCTTTCACCATATACACCGCAAAAAGGGGACTGCATAGATACACAGCAAAATTAAGTGAAGAGGTATAAAGGACAAATCTCCGCAAACCTTCGCCTTCCGTCTCTTCCAAGAAGTCGCTAAGGCTAAGTTCAGTCTGGCTCTGAACGATACCGGCAGAGTCGTGTATTCGGCTGTAAAGGATAGCCCTAATCAGCGTGGCACCAAAACCAATCAAAAAGATGGTGGCAAAGCCCTTGAATAGTTGCCCTGCAAAGGTGTCCAGCGTGTGTCCCAGGAAGTAAAACATGCCCAGGTACACAGTAGCTGATACGGCAGTGCGTATGGCAAGGTGCCGCCCCATTACGCTGGCAGGAATCGCATCAGCCAACCAGGCATCACGGGCAGGAAGCAATAATATTCCGGGGATTAAGTTAATCACCCACAGAACAATCAACCAGAAGGGGGCAACGTGTCCGAGGAAGTGCAAAACGGCGACAAGTGGAAGCCATGTCACAGCGTCCACGATAGCCAGCAAAATGATGGCCTTCTTCCTTGAGCCCATTCTTTCTATGATTGAAGGCACCCTGGTGTACAGAAAAGCTATTGGCAGGTTGAGTAAAGCACTCAGTATTGATACCTCTTGGGCTCCGGCACCGCTAGCTATCAGGGAAGGCGCCTGAAAGGCCGCCACCGCGTCTTCCGTGCCTACTGTTGCTGCTTCAGCGTGGAAGTATCCAGAACTCTTTTCCTTCTTTAGTTTTCCTGCGCTCTGTCCTGCATTCATGATAACAAATCTCAGTGATATCCCTTATACAGTTGTGACCGGCAAAATCCCCCAAGACGAAAGTCCCGATGGATAGCCCAGGCTCAGACACTACCGGAGGTATCGCTACCCGACAGTGGAGGGACGAAAGAGAAAACGTCAGGTATTAGCCAGCGTTTCGGAGGCCAGAGCGAGTTTTCATTTCTTCCCCTCGCCCAGTTCCTGTGTGATGTCCTTAGCCATCGTCAAGAATAGCTTTCTCAATCTTTTCATAACTTCCTCAGCGGCCTTTTCCCCGGCCGTTCTGGCTTCATCCGCGGCTTTTCTGGCATCAGCGGTAGCCGCCTCAATCTCATCAAGAATAACTGGAAGAGGCTTACTTAAGATAGGATGACTTTGCTCAGGTCCTTTGAGTTCAGGTTCTTTCGCCATATATTTTTTCCTGCTTCCTCTGCTCCCTTACCATCCAAGAGCCTCCAGAAAGCCCGCAAGGGCGCTTTCCCGAGACCGGTCATTACACAACGTAGGGTCAGGGCTGACGCTATACCGGGATTCCCTACCTTCTTGTTTCCTGGTGATATAGCCAGCGTTATTCAGGTCAGCAATTACTCTACGTAGTGCTCTTTCAGAGACACCCGTGACTGATGCAATCTGGCCAACAGTGCTCCCGGGCTGCTTAGCGATATAAGCAAACGCTACGGCATGGTCAGTCAGAAATGACCACTCACGCCTCAGATTTTCGCTCATCTGGCTCTATAACCTTTACCTTCGTTGCTCTCAGCCCTTTAGGTCCCAGACCAACCTCGAACCCCATGCTCTGTCCTTCCCTCAACAAATCAAACGGTACACCTTCAACGTCATCCCGGTGGAAAAAGAGGTTTTGCTCTTTATTCACCTCGATGAAGCCAAAGCCGCGACCTTTGGTTAACCGTCTGATTACACCTTTTTGCATGGCATCTTCTGACCGACTACCTTTTCCGCACCTGTCTGCCGGGGCAGGCTTCCTGTTCCTCCACCAAGCAACCACATTCCAAGCACTGGTAGCGGTGGCCGTTCAAGATTTCGCTCCAGCAATAGCGCCGGCAGTTGGAGCAGAAAATGAACTTGACCTTGCGCTGCCTCACCTCGCTAGCAGCCAGTTGTTGCCACACGTTCAATTTTTCGTTTATTCCCATAGCCACTGCGCTGTTCATTCCGTTCCTCTTCCTCAACCTCTAATTATATTTAGCACTGTTCTCATGCCATGAACTGAAACGTGCTTTCTAGCTCCATCTTCTACGTGCTGACTTTGGCTGTTCTCTATCTCTGTTCCATGCGCTTAATCATAGTATTCCACTGGTCCCAGTCGAGGGCTGCCAGTTCCAAGACCAGACGGCGCCTCTCTTCGTTTTCCGTTAGCGAGTATAGAGTCAACCCGTTGTTCGTATGGTTATCCACCAGCCCGGCATCAACCATAGCCCGGAGAGCGCCTTCCGCTTCCAACTTACTGCAATCCAAGGCATAGCAGATAACGCGCCTTGAAAATTTGGCGTCAGAATGCCTGCCCCAGAAGGCCAGAAGCTCCCTTTTTACACGGTTGGTCCCGTGTTCCTCCAAAAAGTGATACAACTCTTCTTCGGTAGAGACACTCAGTGTTTCCATATTTTTACTCCCCTTACTTCAGACAAACCACACTCGTGAACTTTCCTGGCTAATCATGCTAAAGTTCTGCCACCAGATGTCCCTGTAACAATTCTGATGTCACTTTTGGCTTGGTCAGATTATTGACATTTTGAGTTGGTCGCCTGGTCATCCCAGATAGGGTAACTTGTTCTGGTGACTTAATCATATTCTCTGGATCGCATTCGTAGCCACACTGCAGGCAATAACCCCAACACCCAAAACAATCTTCTTCTACATAGATATTGCCGCCACACCTGGGACACCGCTTCTTCATTAACATCCTTATCATCTTCGCCAACAACAAGCCAGACCTGCGCAGCTTCACTGCGCCTGGTATCTATTTTAACTCAGCCTGTGTTAAAATATTGTTAAAAACACATAGAGTTACATTAGAGCTACAATAGAAAATCATTAGATTTTCCTTAGAATTGTGGGGCTAGGGATATTATGGTTGAAGTAAACGAACGGCCACAGCCGAGGAAAACACAATGCCTTGAAAGTGTTGAACCACTGATTATCTCTGCGAATGAAACCATCCTCCGGGACAAACTCTTTGTGATGCTCTATTATGCTGTGGACGTATTACACGGTAATGCGGGATTGGTCGCTTTGTGGCATGAAAAGGAGGGGCTCTTTATTGAAGAGGTTAGTTATGGGTTAGATGTCAATGACGTAGACCAGCTACGCTCTCTTCTTCATGGAGCTATCCCCGACATGGCTGATAGCAAGCAAAATTTTGGGCGACTTTCACAGCTCTATGCTGATACTCAAGGACTGACGGCAACACAGAAATACGACCCTATCATTGCAGCACGGCTTGAGATTGACCAGAAAATGATTGGCCTGGTGCTCGTGTTGCGCCCATATCTTGCTGAGCCTTTCAAGATGGATGACCAACGTTTGCTGTCTTCTTTTGCCCTGCTGTTATCGGCATCAATACATAACACTCTGCTGCTGCACCAGCTTGCCGAAAGGCAGTTCAAGATTGATGCCATTCTGGCGATGAGCTTTGATGGCATCATGACCATTGACTCCGAGCGCCGTATCATAAGCTTCAATGCCGGCATGGAAAAGCTTACCGGCTGGAAGAAGAATGAGGTAGTTGGAAGATATTGCTTCGATGTCCTAAGAATACTTGATGGTAAAGGGGTGAATCTATGTCAGACGATATGTCCTATATCTAAGGGAACTGAGGGCTTCTCCAGCTTTGACGGCATAATTACCAGCAAGGACGACCAAAAAGTTGATGTAACCATGAGCTATTCTCTGGCGCGCTTGCCCGGTGGGAAGCTCTTGGCCGCGGTGCTGAATATCCGGGACATCAGCCGCCTTCTCCGAACTGAGGGCTTGGGTTCGATGTTGCTTGCCAGGGTTTCCCATGAACTCCAGACCCCAATATCGATTATTAAGGCTTATGCCGGTACCCTTGCTCGACCAGATGCTCACTGGGATGAGAAAACGCTCAGGGATAAACTGCAGGTTATCGGGGAGGAAAGCGACCGACTCAGCGGCATGGTCAACAAACTGCTCTATACTTCCCGGCTGGAAGTCGGCGAGTTCTCACTAAATAAGTTCTTATTTGACTTGCCCGAGCAAGCGCGAAAAGTGGCTAGGAGATTCGCCAGACAGACAAGAATCCATAAGATAGAGGCCAGCTTTCCGCCTGATTTCCCTCCTATCTTGGGTGACCCGGAAAAAATAGAAGAGGTATTAACCAACCTCGTTGAGAACTCGATAAAGTTCTCACCAGATGGTGGCACAATCACCATCAAAGGCGAGGTTTCAGACAACAGGGTCCTGGTGACTGTCGCCGATGAGGGCATCGGTATCCCGCTGCGTGACCACGATTACGTTTTTACTCCTTTCTACAGGGTGGAGTATGGTGCAGCAAGGAAAGTTAAGGGTACCGGGTTAGGGCTCTACATTTGTAAGACCCTTATTGAAGCTCATGGCGGCCAAATCTGGGTAGACAGTGAACTGGGGAAGGGAAGCCATGTCACCTTCAGCCTGCCCCATAAGGCTAATAATTGAATGCGATAGAGGTTGTGAACGATTGGTATACACAGAAAGACAAAACAAGACAATCCTGATTGTCGATGACGAGCCTCGCATAGCCGAGGCCGTGACCATGAACCTGGAGCTAGAGGGTTACCGGGTCTCATGTGCCGACAATGGTCAGGAGGCGCTAAGAAAAATCACTGAAGAGTTGCCTGACCTTATTATTCTGGATGTCATGATGCCAGACATGGATGGCTTTGAAACACTGAGAAAGATTCGGGAGGTCTCAAACGTGCCAGTCATTATGCTCACCGTGAAAGGTGGAGAAACAGACAAGGTCAGGGGCCTTGAACTGGGAGCCGACGACTATGTCACCAAGCCGTTTGGCCCAAAGGAGCTTATCTCGCGGGTCAAAGCGGCACTACGCCGTGCCCAGATGCCAGGACCGGTGAGCAAGACAGAGATACGAGTTGATGATGACCTTTCCATTGACTTCAGCCGCCATATCGTTATAGTAAGAGGCAAGGAAGTCCATCTCAGACCCACCGAATATCGTCTCCTCTACCACCTGGTGAGCAATGCCGGTCGTGTTGTCACTCATGAGACGCTGCTAAGAAAGGTTTGGGGCTACGAGTATCGGGATGAAGACCAGTATCTGTGGCTATATATCACCTATTTGCGACAGAAGCTCGAGGACAATCCCAGGGAACCGAAGTATATCTTAGGTGAGCGGGGAATAGGCTACCGCTTCAAGGAATTTGGCAAAGAATAGCCAGTCCTTTACGCACGGTCTTCACTACTTATTATCTATTCTCAGCAAACTGACCCAAGGCGTTGATTAGGTCAAGAATTAGCGACAGTATAGGTTAGATCCCATGTATTTTGACCAGGTTAGTGCTTCCCGGTAGATTCAGGGGAATTCCGGCGGTGATGACCACAAGGTCACCTCTTCTGGCGACACCTGTCTCCAGCGCTACTTCACTGGCTAACTCGAAAACTTCCTCTAGACTCGAAGGGGCCGGCTTTCTGACAGGCAGAACTCCCCAGACCAAAGAAAGACGTCTCATAATGGACTCAGAAGGGGTCACGGCAAGAATAGGCTGTCTTGGTCTGTATTTCGCAACGCGTAAAGCCGTGGTGCCTCCCGTGGTAAAGGCCAGAATTGCCTTCGCGTGTACATGGTGGGCCATCTGGCAGGCGGCTGCTGCTGTGGCATCATTGACCTCGTGCAGGACATCACGCCATTTTTCAAGCAACATTTGCTCATAAGGAAGCGCCGCCTCAGTTTCAAGAGCTATTCTCGCCATCATCTCGGTAGCTTCGATGGGGTAGTCTCCGGTGGCCGTCTCTTCAGAAAGCATCAGAGCATCGCTGCCGTCGAATATGGCATTGGCTACGTCAGTTGCCTCTGCTCTGGTCGGGGTAGCCGAGTGTACCATCGATTCAAGCATCTGCGTAGCCGTTATTACAGGCTTCCCGCGGCGATTGGCTTCCTTGATAAGTTGCTTCTGGACCAACGGCACCTTCTCAATACTTATCTCAAGCGCCAGGTCCCCTCTGGCGACCATTATCGCTTCAGCAACATCAAGCATGGCGCCGCTTTCTTCCAGCGCTCGTGCTTCCTCTATCTTAACGATGACAGGTATGTCAGCGTTCATTTTCTTCAGCAGTTGCTTAACTTCTTCTACCTGCCGCGCTGAGGAAACAAAAGAGAGGGCGACGAAGTCAGCATTCTGAGAGAGAGCGAACTCAAGGTCCTGGCCGAATACAGCCTTAACGTCTCCACTACGACGTTTGAGCCCGGGAAGGTCAAGAAGAACACCCGTGGGGAGATTAAACTTCTCACTAAGTGAGCGAACTTCAGAAATACGCTGGCTGTGTTCTTCATAGGTCCCGTGGGCCAAGTTGAACCTGGCGACGTCCGTGCCACCTTTTAACATTCCTTCAATAATCTCGAGGGAACTGCTAGCGGGACCCAAAGTACATACTATCTTGGTATGACGCTTGACTCTGTCATTACTCATCTTAATTATTATACTTCATGATATTATTCTTCTGAAACTCAGGCTCGCCAGCACAATCAGCACTGTAGTCGCCAGTGCGATAGCGGAGAGGTCAACGGCAATATTGCTGAAGTCACCGGTAACCAGTAAAGCTCTCATCGCATCCACAACGTAGCTCAGCGGATTGACCGTGGCGATAGCCTTGAGCCAGCCTGGCATGAGGGAAATGGGATAGATAGCATTGCTGGCGAAGAACAGTGGCATGGTGATAGCCTGTCCAATGCCCATCATCCTTTCCCTGGTGCGGAAGATGGGCGCAAGACACATGCTCAGACTGGAAAAGCACATGCCGAACAGGATGATAATGCCAAACACACCAAGCACGTTAACGGGGCTTAGTGTAAGGTGAACCCTGATGATAAGGGCCAGTATGAGCACCGTTATCGCCTGAAAGATGCCCCTGACTCCGGCAGACAGCGCCTTGCCCAGAACGATGGTGGAACGTGGCGCTGGCGTTGATAGGAGCTTATTCAGCAGGCCGAGGTCACGCTCCCAGACCACCTGGATGCCAAAGAAAATAGCCACAAACATGACTGACTGAGCTAATACTCCCGGTGTCATGAACTGGAGGTAGGAGAACTCTCCTGTAGGGATGGCCCTTATTTTCGTGAACACTTCCCGCGGTCGTGACACTTCTCGCTGGGACTCGATGAAGGCTAAGATGTCTGCCGCTGTCACCGCCGATACTGGCTTCTGTATTGCGTTAAGAAAAACCTGCAAGTCATACCCGTAGCTTATCCAGGTGCTGAGCCGGCAGCGGTCTTTCAGAAACCTGAGATAGGCATCAGCCTCCGGTATACCCAGGGATAAGCCTGTAACCTTTCCCTCTCTGATTTCCCGATGTAGCTTATAGCTCATTATAGATGCCCTCCCTGCTCATAGATATTGTTTAAACCTCATTAAGTCTACCCCCAGGGATTACCGACATACCAGCTAGGTTATCGCATGTCTCAATTGAGTCTTTTGTTCAATAATGAAGCTGTAAAAACAAAAAAGCACCTTAACAATTGAATAGCGGAAGTCCAGAGCCTTGCCTTGTGGCTAAATAAAATGCCCTAGCCAGTGGTTAGCAAAGCTAGGGCAAATCTAACAAAGGCGGTGAGGCACAATGTTAGACTATGCTGAATATACCATAGACGGCGACGGCTATCAAGGCAACGGCAACGGGTATCACGGCAACGGGCATAACGGGTATGACAAGCTGGATGGCGATTATGCGGTATTCTATAAGGTAGCCAAAGGCTTTACTCACAAGGTCAAGCGAGAGGACAGCGAGGACTTTTTACACGACCTGTTTTTAGCCTTTGCCAGAGTAAAGGCTAGCTATGACGCCAAAGGCAAAGAATTAACCAAAGGCGGGTTAGCAAGAGTAGCACAATACGAGCTTGCGGACTACTGGAATAAGCGGTTTAAGCAAAAAAACGGGATAAACTGTCATAGCTGTAGTAAAGCGCAACGGGACAAGTGTAAAGAGTGGTTTCTATACGGCGATAATGATTGTCCGAGAGCTATCAAGCTAGATAGCCTAGATAGACTGGTAGAGGACGGTAACGGGGATAGCACTCCACTACACGAATTGATAGCCGATGATAACGCCGATTTTATACCTAGACTTGACGCTAGGCTTATTCTGGAAGGCTATCCCAGACGCTTCGTCCAGCTTGCTTACAAAAAGTATGCGGGTTATCAGCTCACGGGTAGCGAGCATAACTACTACTACAGACACTTAAAAAGGGCGCAAAAAACTTTAATCTAGGTGATACAAAAACGGGGTGTTCTGCGGATATATATAGTGGAAGGGCTAAAATCCTTCTCTAGGGTTTTGAACTAATGCCAGCGGGGTGCGGGTTAGGCAAGGCTCTGGACAATTGAATATCAAGGCTACTACTCACGGGCAAGGTTTACCTTGCTTTGGGGATACCCCTACAAAGTGGCTAGTGGACTAGCTCACGGGCACAAGGTGGGCTAGTCCACACTATCAGTAGTGCCAGCGAGTTGCGGGCTATTGATAAGCACACTGGCGGGGGTAGAGGACAAAAGCAAGGCGATAATTGCTCGGTTTGATTAGGGGAAGCCTTACCTTTTTTCAGAGAGCGGGGCGGTCTAGGGGTTAGAAAAGCCTCGGTTGAATAGGGTAAGTCTTACCTTTTTGCGATGGTAGCTTAACACAATTACAGGCAAGGGTGTCCTGATTGATAGGGATACTCTTGCCTTTTTTGTGCCCACCGCAGGGGGAGTCAGGCAACTGACTCCCCCTTTTTTATTCTCCTCAACCCCATCCTCACTGTCTGTTATGGCTCTTAGTCGGCGCTTTCTTGACGTATTTCCGCTCCTTTCTCTTTTCCCGGAAGTAGTCTAATCCCCTCTCTGGGTACAAGGTCATCTGAGGATTGCTCCACTGGTGGTCAGGCGCTTCCTTTCCCTTTTGCGTGAGGCGGTAGTATCTCCTGGGAGGAGCATCGGGATAGTCAGGCATGACCTCCTGTACAGAAGACTCCTCTTCATGCCCGGTGAATTCCACCCACTGAAGCTGCTTGAGCCAGTGAAAATAGCGCTGAAAGCTATGATAACGGCACTTGGTCAATTTGTACGGAATCCGTCTCAGAAACCAGTCTACACGCTCACCATATTCCTCGGGAGTGTAGATAGGCTTACCCCTCCTGACCCTCTCATCGTTCTCCCAGGCAGTAGCGTCTTCGGCATAGGCTCGGTGCAATGCCAGCTTATAGTGGTAAAAGATGTCCTCCTGGCAGGCACCAGTGTCCGGGTCAATGGTTGGCGCACCCTCTGGGCCATGCCCTAACAAAAACTCTCGAATAAACCAGCCACAGCCAAAAGGTCTGAGGAAGCCGCCACGGCCAGGCCTAATTGGTAATACCATTATTACTCCTCCTTTACCTTCCTATGGCTCTCTACTTATCCTGCCACACAAAATCGTCAATTAGCTGCTGGTGCCTCCTTGTCTTATCGGCTATTTCCCTGCCTTTTTGCAGAAAATCGTGCCGCTCCTTCTCCTGTTTCACCCGGCGGTAGTATTCCAGGTCACCGGGCAATAAATCCTCTCCACAGATTCGCTTCACTTGCTCCTCCTCACTAAAGGCTTGGGAAAACGCTGAAAGCATGGATGACATCACTGCTAACCCCAGCAAGTCCCACGCTCTCTCCTCAGGCGACTTTAATGCCCAAGCTATAGTAAACAAGAACCATTCCAGCATGCGAAACTCTGAGTCTTTCTGATTAGTCATTTTCCCTCCTCAGCTATATGTATCTTGACCTCGACATTCATGGCATTGAGAGACATTTTCAGAAAACCGGCGTAGTTGTTGGTAAATGGCCGCAGGCTTTCCGGTGGGTTCGAATTCAGCTTGAGCCTGATAATGCCACTGGCTGGGTGGACATCAAGGATAGCTGTGCCCGAGAAGCCCATCCGAGCCGAGTGCTGCCTGAATTGATTTACCTGTTGTTCCATCTCGTTATTCATCGAATGCCTCCTTTACTTCATCTTCGGTTGCTTCCTGGAATCCCGGTGCTGGCTGCTGAAAACCTGGCTGACCTGGCTGGGGTTGCTGGAAGCCTGCTGGCGCACCTTGAGATGGTGGAGCTCCTGGCGGCGTCATCCCTGGCGGTTGGCCAAAGCCAGCAAACATCCCAAACATATTGGCAAACATCTGCGAAAGGTACGGCTGAATAGTTTGACTCAGCATCGAAGCGAATGGATTTGGTGAACTGGCGGTCGCTGCCTCCCTCATGGCATGCATGAATTGAGGTGTCATGCCGGAGACGACCTCCTGAGCCGCTGTCCTGGCTATGTCCATGCCACTTCCCTGGACGGCCCGGGCAGCTTGAGCCTGTCCCTCCTGCCATGTCGCCAGAAGGTCAATGATGGGCTTAACTCCCTCAGCAAAGAGCCTCAAACCCATTAACGGCACAGACATGCCAGCAAGGAATATCCGCTGGTCCCGCGTCTGTCCATCGAAGATTTCGGCAACATCCCTTTCCAACCACTCCGGCAGCACCGATTCCTTTTCCTTACGAATCGCCAGCGAACCGTCCCGCCCTCCGGCGGCTTCTTTGCTCCTCCCCTTAGATGGCGAGGCAGACGCTCCGTCATCAATACTGGGATTACTTCCCTCGGTGTCCCCCGCATTACCATAGCCAAGCTCCTTATATGCTCTGATTGCGGCATCCACGGTTCTTTCTGCAAACCCGAAGTCCTGAATTAGTTGAGCGCGCTTGTAACCTTTCACTAGAAGACCGATTATCCGGTCCTTCATCGTTTCATCTTGGTGTTTGTTTTCCATTTTGCCCTCCTAAATGATTTTTCTTTTTATCCAGTCATTTGCTGGGAAACCGCTAATAACCCAGAAAATACGTGTATGCTGGGGTGGCGCACGCTCGTTAGTGGCGTGGTTGCATCTAGAAGCCGTGAGATTGAGGGGAGCGAAGCGGATTTTCCTCATCGCTCCACCTCCATGGTGAACTTGACAGTTGTAGTCGCCAGTTGCCTAAGGTTGCAAGGTGGTCTGCGGAGCCAATACCAGCTACCTTGACGACATGGCTTGGGTGGGTGAGAAAACACCCTTGACGCTCTGTGATGTCAGGGTAAGCCCTTCCAATACCGTCAAGCCTAACCTCGGAGCACTGGAGCTATCGGAAGCCCTGTCAAGGGTATTGCCCTTTACCGCCAAAGAGGATAACAGACCTGTCTTACAGTGTGTCCTTTTCAAGGTGGCAGAGGGTAAGCTCACACTGGTGAGCGCCGATGGTTTCAGGCTGGCGGTGGTGAAGCTGGACTTTGACGGTGATGAAGGGCAAGTCCTGATACACAGGGATGAGCTAAGGGGTGTCACCAGTGCCCTGCGCAGGGCATACAGGGTAAGGGTGAGCTTTGAAAGGAGCGGGGAAAGCCTTGACGGTATGAGCCTCACTCTTGATACCGAGCTAATCCGCTACAAGTGGCGGGGGGCTGACGGTAGCTTTCCCGACTATGAGAAGCTCATACCCGCCGACTTCAACACCTTTGTTAGCTTTGACACTAACGAGGCAATCAGGGCGGTGAACTCACTCAAAGTCCTGTCCGACAGCAAGTCCTACCCGATAGACCTCACCATCGGTAACGGCAAGGTGATAATGTCCAATCCCGATGACAAGGGACAAGCCGAAATACCCGCCGATACGCAGGGTGAGGGCAAGGTAAGACTGGATGGCAGTTACCTAGCCGACGCCTTAAGGGCTTGTGGCGGTATGGTGGAGCTAAAGCTCACCGACAGCAAGTCGCCAATGCTCTTCACCTCTCCCGACTATGAGCTGGTGGTGATGCCTATGCTCACCAGTGAAAGCCAGCAGCCGAAAGGTGAGGCACAGACCGCCGAGCCAGAAGCCGAGAAAGCCCAAGCGGTAGCCGAAGCCGAGGCAATCACCAAAGCCGATAAGCCGAAGCGGAAGCGAAGCAAGGCAAAAGAACCAGTCGCCGTAGCCTAAAGCCTGAATTGAACGCTTGAACTCAGAAAACAGCCAACGCAAAAGAGCGGGGGATGACCCCGCTTTTTTGCTATTTTCAGGGGGTATTCCTGCCCCAATGCGGGGGTGGGGATACCCCCTCTTTTTATGGCTAAAAGGGCAGTGAGTGCCGACGCCCGATGGCAGTGCATGGCACGATGGCAGGGACAATACCGGCGGTTGCGTACTTAATGGAAGTCCCATGGGACAGGTGCACAGTACGAACAACAACTAAAGAGAGTAGGCACTCTAACCAGTATCCCATAAAACGTCTGGAAAGGAGGTGAAACTATGCCTATCAAATGGAGCCCTCTCAGGGTAAGTGAAGCGATGGACATGGTTGAGGAATTCGTCAACCATGCTGCTGAACCACTAGAGCAAGCGAAGATTGTCGCTAATGAAGCTAGAAGCATAGCCAACTTGCCGCAATACCTTGACCAGCGCCTGGTCCGCCTCATTATTGATATTGAGCGGATAGACTACGTCAGGACTTCCATCAATGCTGTCCGTAGAGACTTACCCGATGGAGCAGTAGAGGCAGAGAAGAAATCAGAAAGCCACGGCTGGCAACCGGTACTGGTGAGCTAAAGCAGTCAGCGTTAACGGAAATAGGCTGGGGATATATGACCCCCAGCCTATTTTTTTGTTCCTAATTTCACATTCCAAGCGATTGCTAGGTCAGCTGATAAACAAAACACAAACGAGCAATTTAACGGCAAGGCTAAGAGTAGTAAACTTTTTATTCGTCGCGAATTAGGTAAGGCGAACCGACACAGATTTTGCATGTTTGGGTGTCTGGATCCTGTGGCCAGTATTGAACATCGGGTATAGACACCAGAAAGTCGATATCAAGGCCGCGCAAGTCCAAAGCCGCTCGTATGGCTTCCCCTAAGGAGTATATGCAAAAAGCTCTTATATATTCTATTTCGGTACCTGATTCACGTAAATGACTTGTGACTTTCTGAATGACGCTTCCCACACCTAGAATATCATCTAATACTAAGAGCCTCGACCGGTGTGGCACGAATACTGCCCGCTCGTATTCACTGTAATCGGTCCTTCCAGATAGCTCTTCCCTAATTAGCGCTTCTCCAAATGTATATAATAATCTGGCAGGCAGCTTTAGAGATAAGAGAGCACCAATGCCTATCATGCTAGTTCCAATTGCTAGTATGTGGGTAAAACGGTGATCTGAATATATCTTTGCGAGGGTGGTCGATAACCGAGAGTTGAAGTCAATTTGTGCAGTCAGTTCTCTACACCGTAAATATTTGTTAGTGTGCCATCCGGTTTTGAGGCGGAAGTGCCCTGTGAGTGTGCCTTTGCCTGACAATACGAACATTTGCGCCTTGTTCTTCAAATCGTCAACTTCAGGATTACTTGGTAGCTCAAAGGTGCCAATACGTTCTGCGGGCTTCTTATGACCCAACTGATAGGGACGTACCTTTTGGACTAGAAACTCCCTGACAGGGGCAGGCATAGGCTCAATGGGACTTCTTTCCGGTTCAGTATCTAGCTTGCATTCAAGAAAGCATGGCTCCATAGCTGGTTCCCATTTGAGATATTCCTTAATCAACTCCCACTCGTCTTGGATTTTCTTTTCGCGAAAATCCTGAAG
>Ga0315280_10005610_pt1 | contig 17774 bp, 17 predicted proteins | sample YL17G06_40_MG_FD_203697 | JGI IMG/M metagenome (GOLD analysis project Ga0315280, IMG submission 203697) | Sediment microbial communities from Yellowstone Lake, YNP, Wyoming, USA - YL17G06_40 | ecosystem: Environmental > Aquatic > Freshwater > Lake > Sediment | place: USA: Wyoming | collected... | reverse complement strand
AGGAAGGAGGAGTTGACTACTATGAGCAAAAAGTGATAAAAATTATTCAACCGGGTGGGTCAATGTCTGTGGTGAGGGGTGGATCATAGATGGTGGTAATTGACATTTCGTTATCGCTACATGGGATTTCCAGGAACTGATTTGGTGGATGTCAAATTGTGGAAAGATATGATAGATGAAGTCATAGCGTTTGAGCTTCCATCTCCTGATTCGAATGATCGATTATGGATAACTAAACTAAGGACTAATCTTAAGATGTTAGGGATTCCTGGAGTGGCTTATCTAGGTAGTTTTGAAGAGGTGGTTATACTAAGGAGAGACCATGATGGCCAATTATATAAACAGGATAAAGTCATCACATTGTACAATCTTGATTTTTGCGATGAGATAGCCAGCAAGGTTGATACTCTCGAATTAGGCAAAAAACAATTGCGGTTCGAAGCCTTGCGGGTTATTTTACAAGATCAAAAGCAGTGCTATCTTAACAGTGGGGGTTCATGTCATTTTATTATTCTGTTGACAGTGAGAAATCAAATAGCGGCACCCAAGATAAGAAATTTTCTAAGAGAAAAGCTACTGGAAGAGACTCGTTCATATTATGAGAATTGTAGTAGGAGCAAGCCGATCCCTTTAATGGGCAACCTTGTTGGTAGTCATGCTTGGTCATTGAAAGCCTTCCTATATAATTCTCTAAGAACCTACTTTGGCGCTCCGAATATTTGTGCTCTGTTTTTCCCAATAATCAAGTATACTGGTACACCTGTTCAGCTGGACAAGGGTGTTTTTTTTCAAAGCCCCATGCTTCACTGGATGCTATTCTGTCAATTTGGAGATCCCGAGAGACCAACACCTAGTTTCTATCCAGACGACTTTCTCACTAAGGTAACTTCGCTTACCATCAAGGGGTCGAGCATTATTATTGACCCGGAGCCTGGCGAAATGGTTAATTCAAGTCAATCCTTATCCCCAGTGGAGTGGTTTCAACCATTCAAGCCATTTTTCTTTACAAGTGGTGCTGTAAATGTATCGAAATATACTCACATAATACTTTGAAAAGGCGATTAGAGTAGAAGAAAAACATGCACATCTTATTGGTTGAGCCAGATTATTACACACAGTATCCGCCCTTAGGGCTTCTCAAACTGGCTTCCTATCATAAGCTCTTGGGAGATACCTACACACTCGTACGTGGTTGCCAGCTCGTCGATAGAACGCCTGACAGAATCTATGTAACTAGTCTCTTTACTTATGCTTGGAAACCTGTTCATCAGGCCATAGCGTATTATAAGGGATTATTTCCTCATTCCGAGCTAATTCTCGGTGGAATATATGCAACATTAATGCGGAAGCATGCCGAGAATTCTTCGGCAGACCGTATTTATCCTGGTCTATTCGAAGAAGCTGAGGCCTTACGGCCAGACTATTCTTTGGTGTCTACGTGGCGGCAAAGTATCATATTTAGTCACCGTGGATGTACCAACAAATGCCCGTATTGTGCTGTTCCTTTCCTAGAGCCAGAAAGGACCGCAATAAAATCAATCCGCCATTTGGTCCATCCCGGACATAGAAAGATCATACTTTGGGATAATAATACCCTTGGTATGAACGGTTGGAGAGATTTAATAGCTGAACTTAAGAGCCTTCGCGTTTCTGTCGATTTCAATCAAGGTCTAGATGCTGAATTTATTACTGAGGAAGTTGCCGACGAATTATGTGGACTTAATCTTAATCCTATTCGTATGGTATATGATACACCAGGAAAAAGAAGGTATTTGGAAAAAGCTATACCTATCTTGGAGCGTGCTAAATTCAATCGACGTAGAATGATCGTTTATACACTTTATAATTGGATAGACACACCAGAACAATTCCTCGACAGAATTAAAGACCTTCTGGAATGGGGAGTCGTGGCATATCCTATGCGATTCGAACCGTTAGACTCTCTAGTAAAAAATAAGTATATTGGTCGTTATTGGACAGCGCAGCAACTGGAGATGATCGCTCGCGCTAGACGAGTGATTGGCTATGGTGGAGCATTTCCACCATATGAGGGATTGCGTAAAAAATTTCTAACTGCAAAGTCATTTGAGGAAGCCTTTGCTTTGCGTCCGCCGAGAAGTAGCCCAGAAAAGACTGAAGGCACTTCGAAAAAACTTTTGAAGCCTGTACCTGTGGCTTCAGCAATTTAGAAGCCCATGTTTAGATTCACTCAAAAAAGTCAAGCTTAGTTCTATTTGGCGCATAATAAGTTAAGCGCCTTGGACATTCAATCTTATCGGTTGAACAAAAAGCCAGAATGTTTAATCGCATATTAAGACCTAGCTGCGAATTCGTTATTGAGATAAACTAGAGCTACTCCGTGTGGTTACAGAATGTTTTTCTACCAGTCGCAAGAGATGGTTAGCAAGGTAAATGAGTTCAGCACATTCACCCGGGTCTTGCCAATCAACATCTCGGTGACTTGATGGATTCTTAAATAGCCCTATAGCTCCGGCGAACAGATGACTTGTTGCTTCTCGTTCAGCTTTAATACAACTCATGTCGGTTAGCTTTCCATTATCGGAGTTAAAAGCGTTTCTCATCAGGTCAATCCCAACCAATTCTTGTGGCAACGAAGCAGCTTTTCGTACGCGAATTTCAACTTCTTTGAAGGCTTGAAATACTGCGGTATCATAATCTCCACGAATAAACAGGGGACGAACCTTCCTTGCCAGGACAGGGTCGAGCACCTGTACTGGTAGGATGTTGCCTTTCAAGTACGTACCTATATCCGAACTTTCTAGAAGCCGTTTGCCTCTATTAGTCACATATACCCACTGTCTATCCTGCCCAGGCTTAGGTGCAATCATTCCCTCTCGCTCCAACCAAATCCAAGATTCGGTTATAGCTTTAGATATTTCATTATATTTCTCACCCGCATAGTCTTGAAGATTACCATGCAGAGTGCAGTTATGAAGATTCAAAACTGAAGAACTGCCGGTTTGTTCCTCTTTGCAGAGATACTTTAAAAGGAACGGTGCTAGCTCCTCTGGTTCGAGGGCTAATGCCTCGTCGGGAGATGGAAACTGATCCTTAACTGACATCTCGTGGTTCTCACCTTCTTGAGTTTATCATAAACTGGTCGTGATCGCTAGACTACCACTAAAAACTATGTATATATCTGCAATGTTGAGCCTATCAAGTCTCGCTACTTCGATGAGCGACTGGTAGCGAACCTATAAACACGCTATTCATCCTTTCGTGCAGCAAATTGACCAAAACATCGTTATGTTGGACAAGTGACAAGCATCTGCTGCAAAGCTGGAATTAGGTGCTTCTTTTCAAACAGAAGTTCAGTATCCTTCCAATGCGGGCTACCATTCAAACCACCATCTTTTGCTAACATACCTTTCAGCAGCCCCTAGCACCGAGATTGCCACGGCTGTTCCCTCATTCCACTCGGGACGCCTCGCAATGACAGCAAACGATGTCTAAATGTTTTGAATTTGTTTGGGATTTGGTGCTTGGAGCTTCGTGTTTCTACGTGGGGTAAAAGCGGACAGACCTGAAGGTCTGCCCCTACTTACTTTTGTTTAACCGCTTTTGCGTTTTCTCTTCACCAGGTGGGCGGTTTCTGTTTCGGCGACGGTATCACCTTTCTGGTTTTTGCAAGTGCTGCGGTGGATGACGATTCCCCTTTCAGGATTCCTGGTCTCCTTCTTTTCAATTACCTCACCGTGAACTCTCAGGGTATCTCCGGGGCGCAGCGGATTTGTTATCCGTACTTTGTCTATGCCAACGAGGGCGACCATCGTTTCCTCATCCCAGAAGCCGGACTGCTCCTCGAGCCCTCCCATAAGGAGGAGGGTCAGTCTTCCCGGGGCGATCCTGGTCCCGAAAGCGCCCTTTTTGGCTTCCTCTTCGTCCCAGAACAGGGGCAAGGTGAAGCCGGCAAGCCCGACTATTATATTTATCATCCCTTCGCTTACCGTCCTGCCCGGTGTTATGAATTTTTCTCCTACCTGGTAATCTTCCCAGTATTTCGCCATGTCTCACCTCTCAAACTTGTGATAAGTTTAATCTTATCTCAAACCCTATCCCAGGTCTTTGCCCAAAATGGCTACAGCGCTTACCTGAGGTGGACCACCGAAGGTGTGGGATAAGCCCAGTTTAACATCCTTTAGCTGACGCTCGGGTGATTGAGCCTTGCCCTGTATTTGCTTATAGACTTCGTAGGTCATCCTCAGACCGCTGGCGCCCACTGGATGTCCGAAGCATTTCAAACCGCCGTCTGCATTTACTGGCAAGCCTCCGGAAAGCTCAAAAAAGCCAGCGTCTATGTCCTCTTTAGCTTTGCCTTGAGCACTGAAGCCAAAGTTTTCGTAAATAATAAGCTCGGTGATAGTGAAGCAATCGTGAACCTCAGCGATATTAAGCTCTTCACGGGGATTGTGTATCCCGGCTTGCTCATAGGCCTGGCGGGAAGAGTTGCGTAAAGCGTCCCAGGTTAGCCAGTCAAATTGGGGACGAATGTGCGGTAGCAGTGGATCGAATGATTGCCCTAAACCTTTGATATAAACCGGGTCAGCTCTAAATTTCTTTGCCTGGCTGGCTGGAACCAGGATGGCAGCAGCTGCGCCGTCACTATTGCCACAGCAATCGAAGAGCCCTAAAGGCCAGGCGATAATGGGAGCATTGAGTACTTGCTCTAAGGTTATCTTATTGCGAAAATGGGCTTTGGGAGACATGCTACCGTTGTTGTGGTTCTTAACTGCGATCTTACCAATAGTTGCCTTGCCTTCCTCTGGACTTAATCCATAAGTGTAGAAATATCTGGTGGCGATAAGGGCGAAAGTACCTGGTGAAGTACGGCGAGCTTCCAGTACCGGCCCCATACCTCGACCAGTGCCAAGCCCGGGAAACCCGGTATCCTTGAGCTTTTCCACGCCGAGGGCCAGTACAATATCGTACATTCCGGAAGCCACGCCAAAGCAGGCGTTCCTTAAAGTTTCGTGGCCAGTGGCGCACCAGTTTTCCACGCGGGTCATTGGGATGCGCAGTTTCAGTGGGTTGGCGGCATGGGTAGCTCCTATGCCGGTTATCGGGGCAGTCACCGTTCCAAACCAGCAAGCCTGAATATACTTGGGGTCAATGCCGGCATCTTCATAGGCTTCGTAGGCAGCCTCTATAGCTAAATCATCAAGGCCTAAATCCCAGCGTTCCCCGAACTTGGTGCAACCCATACCTATTATGGCGACTTTATCTTTTATACTCTCCATCTGCTTATCTCCTTATCTTATCGGTCGACATTTCCAGAAGTAGTTATACATGCCGGCTCCTTCATAAATCCTTCTAAAAGTCATCTCGACTGGCATGCCGACTTTAATCCCCTTAGGGTCACAGTCTGTCATCATGCAGTATATTCTGGCATTCTCTAACTCAGATTCGATAACTATTTGTGGTATTATGGGGTCATCGCTTCTGCCAGCCAAATTGTCCAAGGAGAATGTATACACCTTCCCCTTCTTATCTGACAGCCTTACCTCTTCGTAGTCATCTTTAGCCTGGCATTTGTAACAGACTCTTTGTATGGGGAATGTAACCAGGCCGCAGTTCTTGCATTTGCTGCCGTGAAGGCGGGTAGACCAGTTGCGTTCTCGCCAGCTAACGCTGGCTGATGGAAAGAGGCGGAAAGATTCTCCGGGCTGTGGTTCTAATATACCACGATAGCTGAGGTATCGCTCATAGGTGGGCAGTGCCCGCTTTGAAGCTAAAAAGTCTTTTACTCCGCGCCTACCGGTTTTGATTTTGTCCACCTCAGCTGTGACCTCGATGAAGAAGGCGTCGCTGCCGTCTCCGTAACTGGCAACGAGGAATTTGTCACCTTCCTTGGCAGCCTCTAGAGCTGCCACCAGCAACAATAATGCATGGGCGCAGCCGCATACACCCAAGTTGTTATTCAGCAAGTCCTGAAGTTGTGTTTTCGGGTCGAAACCTAGCTGGCGGGCAAGCTGTTGCTGAGTTCTGGCAGTAGGTGCGTAAAGCACGGCTTTAGTGATGGACCCGGCCGATAGATTCTGCTTTTTCATTAAACCGGTGATTGCTTTAGACATGTTTTCAATATAACCATGCTCGATTATGAAACGGTCTTCCCAGAACTGCACGAAGGTGTCCTTATCCAACCTCCAGACATCGTACATCTCGTTGGATATTGTGTAACTGGCTTTAACATTGGCGATTGGTTTTCCGTTTTTGCTTACCAGCAGAGCTACTGCGGCGTCACCGAAGTTTTGCTCATAATCCGAACGAGGGTAACCCAGGCGACAGTCAGCGGCAGCAACAATTATGTTTTGCGCCGAGCCGCTGTTGACTGCATCTAATGCTGCTCTGAGAGCAGTGGTTCCGGCTCGTAGACTATTACCGAAGTCGGCGGTGATTATCTCTGGTTTCAAGTCGGCGGCAGCTGCCACCAGGGTGGCACATTGCTTCTCTCGGAAAGGCGCCGTGGTTGAGGCGAAGTATAAGCCATCAATGCTATCGCGATCGGTCCCGGCAAGGCAGTCAAGCGCTGCCTCTACGGCCATGGTGACGGTATCCTCATCGTTGTTGGCTATGCTCCGCTCGCCGCCCAAAGACGGTCTGCCCCAGGCAGCACCTATAGCGTCTCGACTCAGTCGCCACAGCGGCACATAAGCCCCGTAAGAGATGATTCCTGACATCAAAAAGCCTCCTTGTATCCTAAGCTTTATTTGAAGGTTGATTTCTTTCTGAGAAAAGCGCACAAATTGACTTGGGATAAAAGGTAGATGTTTTTATAAAATCCGTCCCAGTCAGAAGCTTCGCATATTATAACACAAGGTTCAATGTCCGCAAGGAGTTAACATGGGGACTTGACAACAACCGTGCAATGTATAAAGATAGATGTCACAACTAATGTTTTAAAGGAGGTGTCATGTTGAACAAAAAATACAAATTCGCGGTGCTGTTTATTGCCATGTTGCTTGTTCTAGGCCTTACCTTGCCGGCATGCACGTGCCAGAAACCGACTGAGACGGAGAAGCCGCCGGCTCCACCCGGAGAACCAGCGGCTCTATCGTTCGAGGCTGCTGAGTATGTGAATGCAGACCCTGGTTTCTCTGTGAAATACCCTAAGGAATGGCTGCAGCAACCAAGTGAAGAGCCAACGACTGTTTTCTATGCTGCTGCGGAGAAAAGAGTTCCTGCGTTGAGTATTTCTGTCCTGGGTGGTGCCACTTTTGCCGAGGCGCTTACTGCTGCGTTGTCGAAGGCTGGCTCGGATATCAAAATTGCCACTGAGCGAGCAGCAACCCTGGCGGATGGCACTCCGGCCTATGAGGCGATAGTTAAGTGGAAAGTTCAAGGCTTTGGGGCTGACACTTTTGCCCTTGGTGTGAAGAAGGGCGACAAGTGGGTCATAGTTGCCATAACTACCGTGTCTCTGCTGGCAAAGTACGATGAAGCCAAGTTTTCAGAAATAGCGCATACCCTAAAATTCAAATAGGGAGTACTTGAGCATTTTGCAGCTTGGATGTAGTCTCTACTGGCGAAATAAGGTAGTGGGCTACGGAGAGCACGTTTTAGATAGCGTCTTATAATTAGTAACTAGCTCTCGCAATATCTTCTCACGATAGTTCGTGTAGAAGATACGTGCTTTGACAATAAGTTTGTAGAAAATCTCCTTCCCCTTCTTGTGTCTAAGGTTGAGAGTTAGCCCTATTTTGCTCCGATTAGAGATTTCAAAGCCTATTAATCCTTTAATAGTATAGCGCGCTTGAATTACTTTGCTGCCTTCTCCTTCTGTTCCATTACTAAGAATCGAGCCAATCTGTCGAGTTTAAAGATAGTGTTGAACTCCAGGTTTTTGCTTATCCATAGCTTTTTCATTATGACGGAGTCGGTAATGGCGCCCTTATACATCAGTCCGTCAAGGAGAGTCCTAGGGTCTTCACACGCCATGATTAAGTCAGGAGACGCTAGTTTCTTGTCTTCAATCCTGAAATCGCCGTTATCGATGTACATAGCAAAGTCGCCAGCTTTTGTTTTCACCGCGATATTCCGTTTCCAGCCTTCGATAGCCTTGCGAGCGCGTTTTGATTGGCTCATCTTAGCAGCCAGAGCTTGCATCTCTTTTAGAGACTTTTTGTACTCAGCGATATCCTTATCGGTGGGCTTGGGAAATTTAGGCTCTTTAGGCGCTTCCCAGTTTAGCTCGGACTCCTGGAGTCCCTTCTTGGCAATTTGCTCTCGAGTGAGTTCCGAAGTGGGCACACAGTAGATATCTGATATTTGCCCTACGCGTTCGTCTCTGAAGATGACTTTTACTTCTGTGCCTTTCTTGATTAGTCCTGGCACCAGTATCCCTGTTGTGGTGTAAAGCATGACGCTTAAGGCTGTGTCAGCACCCTCTAGTATTACGCGTCCCCTGCCGAAGGGCGCTTTGTCCAGAAACAGTGAGGTGGCGAAGTAAGTAATGGGTGGGGTTGTGTTCATCCTGCCTGCTTGACCGACTTCTACCAGCTGGGTGGGTGCGAAATCACAGTCGGGGCAATGGGTCACCATCGGGGGAACTCTGACCATGCCACACTCGGAGCATTTGCAGCCGAGAATCTTCTTTTCGTCTTTTATGGCGAGGAAGAAGGGCGAAAACTCACCCATACTTCGCTCATAGAAGGTAAACATAGCATCGTTCTGTAACAGGTAGTCTTGATTATCGAGAGTTATTACTCTGCTTCTTACTTCTGGTATGGACTCGTCCGGTATAATCTTCCGTATCTTTTCTGACATTGTTGAACCTCCTTAATTATTCATGCTCCAGTATTGCGCAAGCTGTATATTGGGCGACGGTACTTCCGGTGCCATGCACCAGAGCTGTTTTAAGATTCTTTTTGATTAGCTCGTTTCTGGCTGACCAGGCTGACATTATATTGCTAGCGCCAACAGCATGTCCACAATAGATGAGGCCGCCGCAAGGATTAACCAAAAGCCTGCCGCCAGGCAACATAATACCGTCTTCAATAAGGGAATCAGCTGTTTCATAAGGTACCAAGCCGAACTCTGCTAGGCTGACTTCAAGTTGGTGAACAAAAGCATCGTGGAGTTCAACAATATTTATGGACTTGACGGGGTCTTTTATGCCAGCCATTTCGTAGGCGCGGTGTGAACCGAGGTAATCGGAGACAATGTGCGACATATTCTTCTGATTCTTGCCGGCAAAGGAATGTTCATTGGCTTCGCCTACGCCTGTAATCCAGACTATCGGTTTTCCGGTATTCTTGGCGATGACCTTTGCTGTCTCCTCTTCCGCCAGGATTAGAGCTGCGGCGCCTTCAGTATAGACGCATATCTCCAGCTCTTTAAAGGGGTAAACTATATACCTCGAGTTCATTACCTCTTCAGGAGTTACCTGGTCGAATTGTCTTTGGGCATAGGGATTGGTTCTCACTTGTTGGCTGAGCAAGGCGGATATCTGAGCAGTAACCTCTGGTTTCAGAGTGCCCGGATATTCATCCATATAGCCTAGGACTACTTCGGCGTAGCTGTCCGAAGCGCTCCAGCCGATCTTCTGCTCAAAGAAACTGTCGCCTGACCAAGCGATAGTCTTGATGACTTCTGGTGTGGCTGACATGGATGTAAAATCAAAGCAATCGGTAGCCTTTTCCACGCCCAAGACCAGAGCGGTTTTGAACCTTTCTCCGGCCAAATAAGCATGGGCTGCTGAGATGGTATAGGCACCTGTCGCCCCGCCATTACTTATGCGTATCCCGAACTTATTTTGCATTCCTATAATCCCTTGCAAGGGATGCTCTGGGATACAAGTTCTTTCGAAGATATCGTTGTAGATGCCGTAGAAAACAGCATCTACGTCCTTTATTGAGATAGCTGCATCTTTAACCGCCTCTCTCGTGGCCATCTGGGCCAGTTCGTAATAGGTCTTCTGATACCATTTACCTTTGAAAGGTGTCACCGCTGCGCCTACAATCCCAACTTTTTTTGCCATATATTCTTTACCTCCTTTGGTTTTTACCTTGAGACACCTAAAACCTCTTTTTCTTTATGCTATACAAGGATATCCTTACATCGGTTAAGGTATCTCTTCGGTCACCTTGTTGTCTTTGCCAAGATTAGATTTGTGAAACAGCTCTGATTTAAGATATAACTTTGTTACCCTATGAAGAATCTTTTAGGGTCAAACAGCCTCAGTAAGGTTAATTCTTCTTTGGTCGGCAGCTCGGTCTTCTTTAAATTAGGGGCAACGTCGAGTTCCCAGCCGACTTTTTCTTTTATTTCGGCTATGGCTTCTTCTGCTTTCTGATTTGCCTGGGAAGGAATGTAGGCTGTCAGGCTGAAGGTTTCCTTACTGCCGAGCTTCTCGAAGACGCCGACATCTGTGACCAGCGTCTTTACATTTTTCCCAGGGCAGGTGATGTACGGCACTTTCTCCATTAGCCTCAACTTGCCTGAGTTAATCACGACCACTGTTTCCCTATTGTTAGTAGCTATATCGTTGGCTCCTCCAGAACCTACTAGGTATGTTACACCCGGAATTTTTGTCGAGTTTATATTTCCGAATTTATCCACCTGGCCCGCTGCTAAGATACCGATGCATTGATTTGATGGACCGCTGACAAAGACGCCAAGCATTGTCTCTATATTGTTCAGGATCTTGCATGTCGGCATGCAATAGTAGCTGAATATGGTTGGGTCTGATGCTTTGGGCAAATAGCCGTACATGCCTATCTCGGCCATTATATCTACATCATAACCCTGTTCCTTAAGCCTATGGATAGCCAGCCAGGCAGCCAGGTTCGAGAGTCCCACACCAGTTAATATAGTCTTGTATCCCTCTTTAATGAATTTCTCGGCTGTTACGTGAGCGGCAGTTATCACCATCCTCTCTGCCGCGTTTGCTTGCCTATTGAAATCGATCTTTGGTATTTCAGCCGTTATTTCAGCTTTCCACGAGTCAGAATCAGCTTTTCCCTTTAAGTAAAGGAGTCTGTCTCTACCGACTTTCGAAAGGTACTCGTTGTAGTCCTTACAATCCAGGATCCAGTATTTTATCCATTTCAAGAATTTTTCCTCATTCCTTGAGGCTTCCCTAACATCGGTAACAAAATCGTAGTCGTCGAAGTAGTGCTCGAATTCGGGCAATCCACAGTTTGTCATTCCGCCGGGATGAGCCCCGTAAGGCACCTCGCATACTGCCTTGACCATGTAGGACGGAATTCGGACTAGATGTGAGTGCCGGCGTATATATTCTGTGGGGACAATTTTCTCAGCGCTAACTACAACCCCGTTTTTCGCCCCCCAAGCCCCAAAGACATCAGCTCCCAAGGGATAGGTCATTATCAAATTTCCGCAGCGGTCTGCAGCCACGCCATGAACTAAGGCTATATCAGGTCTTAAAGCTTTCATCAGCCCAATTTTCTCCCCGGGGGCAAAGGGGTCAGCTATGACAGTAAACGATTCTTTGTTTTCCTCCTCCATGGAGCTGCCCACGAGTGACCTAGTGGGAGTGAAACCCCATCCCATTGCTCCAGCCAGAAGTCTTTGTGGGATGGTAAGCATTGTCCAATTCTCGAGCTCCACCTCGCCGGACATGTAGGCTTTCTGTGCGACTGGGTTTGGCCCCGTTGATGGGTACGCGTCACCGATGAAACTGGCTATGATTCTTTTTACGAGTCCCCCTTGAATTAGAGCGAACACTGTTGCTGTAACGCTGTTGTTTATGAGAGTGAACCCAGGATTTTTCCCCCAGAACTCCCTTACAAGCTGGTAGAATAAGGCTCCACCTCTTCCGGCGAAATGGATGGCCATCCCCTTTTTTACATGCCTTCTTATGGCTTGCTCCAGCGAGCAGAGCTTATCCTCGCCCTCAACTACGGGGACTTGGAACTTTGAATCTATGAAAGCTCTTAGTGCTTCTACCTCCATCGTGTACCTTCTAGCGAAGTATTTTTCTATCCATCTTGTGGCTACAGTTGAACGCAGGTGCTTTCATAGTTTCTTTTTGTGCACGTTGAGGATTTATTTGAGGCGGTATGACATCACGCACTTTCGCCTCAGTGTCCCAACAGGCAAGCTATAGTTTGTCTAGATGGCTCAGGCTTGTCAAATGTTAGCATCTATGACGGTAGCTGTCAATGATAACGGAGAGAGATTGGCTACCAATGTAGCGGCGATTTAGCCTCGCTATAAAAGGCGACATTAAAAGGTCGCAGCTACGGCGAAAACGGTTCATTGATAGATATTCTCATTACCTCTTTGTTTGCGCTTTAAAGAAGCTTGGTGCTACAATGTGATTCAAAGCTATGGTACTTAGTGACAGGACAATTAAAGACGAGATCGCCAGAGGTAGGATTATTATTGAGCCTCTAATCCCAAGTTGCATCCAGCCGGCTAGTGTTGACCTTCATTTAGATAAAAAGCTTCTTGTCTTTAAGCCACAACGGCATCCTGCCTACATAGATATCAGGCGTAGTCTGGATCACTTGAATGAAGTTGTGGAACTTGATGAGGATAATGCTTTCTTCCTTAATCCTGGTGAGTTTGTCCTGGCCAGCACTTTGGAGTCGATTATTCTGCCTGATGATATAGTTGGAAGGCTTGAGGGAAAAAGCTCTCTGGGGAGGATTGGGCTTCTAATCCACTCAACCGCTGGTTATGTTGACCCGGGTTGGCAGGGACACCTTACCATCGAGCTATCCAATGTTGCCAAATTGCCGATTACTCTTTATCATAAGATGAAGATTGGACAAATCTCTTTTCTTAGGCTAACCTCTCCTGTGGACAGGTTGTATGGGGCAACTGAGTTGGGGAGTAAATATCAAGGTCAGATTGAGCCGACTGCCAGTAAGTATCATGAGGATTTTGTGAAGGGGTCATAAGTGTTAGCTCATCCTAAAGATTTTATGGAATGCGCTTTATCATTGGCTGGTTTAGCCTTAGGTTACACCAGTCCTAATCCGGCCGTAGGTGCTGTGGTAGTTAGAGATGGGGTTGTTGTGGGGTTGGGGCATACCCAGCCGCCAGGTTCTGTTCATGCCGAGATACTGGCGATTCGACAGGCTGGGCCAAGGGCTAAGGGAGCGACGATGTATGTTACGTTAGAGCCATGTTGCCATCATGGACGCACACCACCCTGCACCAAGGCTATAATTGATGCTGGTATTTCCGAAGTTCATATGTCTTTGATTGACCCCAATCCTTTGGTTTCGGGAAAGGGATTAAAGATATTGGAAGAAGCTGGAATAAAGACCTTCGTCGGTCAGTATGAGGAGAGAGCTCGGGAGATAAACGAGGGTTATATTAAGTTCATTACTACCGGTATGCCCTTTGTAATTGCCAAATTTGCTATGAGCCTTGATGGTAAAATTGCTACTCAAAATGGCGATTCTAAGTGGATAAGTGGTGAAGAATCCCGGAAGTTTGTGCATTACCTGCGTCATATAGTCGATGCCATTATGGTGGGAGCTAATACCGTAGTTGCTGATGACCCTCAGCTTTCAGCTAGGGGGTGCAGTGGTAAAGGCGGTAAGACTAAGCTGCAGCCTTTAAGGGTGATTGTTGATGGTAGAGGTCGGACACCACTATCGGCTCGAGTTTTTGAAGAACCAGGAAAAACTCTTGTTGCTGTAGCTAAACCTTTTAATGCGAAAACGGCGGAGGGTTTCAGGAAGACTGGGGCTGAGATTGTGGAATTGCCGGCTGAAAAAGGTGTAATAGATTTGAAGGAGCTTTTAAACATTTTGGGGAAACGAGAGGTTACCAGTATTTTGGCGGAGGGGGGGAGCGGGCTCTTCGGTTCGTTATTTGACCGTGGTCTGGTGGATAAAGTTCTGGCTTTTGTTTCACCTATCATAATCGGTGGGGATGAAGCCAAGAGCGCGGTCGGTGGTAACGGCGTTAGAAACGTTGCTGATGCTCTCCATCTAAACCGGGTGAAAATAATTGAATTTGGTGATGACGTCTTTATCAGTGGCTATGTAGGTGGCAAATAGTAATGTTTACTGGGATAGTCGAAGAGATTGGTATAGTTAGAGTGATTAGCTCTGGGCGCTTGACTATTGAGGCGAAAAAGGTGATTGAGGATACCAAACAGGGTGATAGCGTAGCTGTAAATGGAGCTTGCTTAACAGTGACTTCGATAAGCAAAGGTAACTTTTCTGTTGATGTCATGCCCGAAACGATTAGGCGCACCAATCTTGGCAGGCTTCATTACGGAGATAGGGTGAATTTGGAGAGAGCTATACTGGCTGAAGGACGCTTCGGTGGTCATTTTGTGCAAGGGCATGTGGATGATGTCGGCAGAGTCCTGTCATTGCAGCCTGAAGAGGAAGCTGTTATTGCCAAAATTTCGGCACTGGCTCATTTGATGCCTTATATGGTGAATAAGGGCTTTATCACTGTTGATGGTGTTAGCCTTACTGTTATCGACTGTGACGATTTTTCCTTTTCGGTTTCTTTGGTGACTTACACTCGAGAGCATACCACGTTGGGTAACAGAAAACCCGGTGATATAGTTAATCTTGAGGTGGACATTATCGCCAAGTATGTAGAGCGGTTTAAACAAAGATATAATCGTGGTGTTCTGACGTTGGATTTCCTTGAGGAGAAGGGCTTCTTAAAAGCGAGGTGAAGTCTAATGGGATTTGCTACCGTTCCTGAGGCAGTCGAAGATATAAAAGTTGGCAAATTCATCATCATAGTTGATGATGAGAACCGCGAGAATGAAGGTGATCTGGCAATTGCTGCGGAAATGGTCACTCCGGAGGCGATTAATTTTATGGCCAGGCATGCTCGTGGTCTAATCTGCTTGCCTATAATCGGTCATCGCTTAGATGAATTAAGCGTCCCACTGATGGTTCAAGAGAATACCGCCAAGTTTTCAACAGCCTTTGGCATATCTATTGAGGCTAAATATAAGACTTCTAGTGGTATCTCTGCTCACGACCGTGCGGCAACTGTAAAGGCTGTGCTTGATCCCGACACTAAGCCTGAGGATTTAGCTCGCCCTGGCCACATGTTCCCTATCCGAGCTAGAGAGGGTGGTGTGCTGGTGCGTGCTGGCCACACCGAGGCTATAGTGGATTTAGCTAGGTTCGCAGGGCTTTACCCGGCTGGAGTTATTTGTGAGATTATGAACGAAGACGGTACCATGGCCCGTTTGCCACAGCTTGAAGTCATGGCAGATAAGTTTGGAATTAAAATTGTGAGTATAGCCGATTTGATAACCTATCGCCGTCGCAATGAGAAGTTGGTGGAAAGGGTAGCTGAAGCCAAATTGCCTACTAGGTATGGCGAATTTGTCGTTATTGCCTACAGGAGCAAGGTTGATCCAGATGAGCATGTGGCCTTGGTTAGAGGCGATATATCCGGTGACGAACCGGTGCTGGTGCGAGTTCACAGTGAATGCCTTACCGGTGATGTTTTTGGCAGTCTACGCTGCGATTGTGGTGACCAAATCACATTGGCGATGGAAAAGATTGCTGCTGAAGGACGTGGGGTCTTTCTTTACATGCGACAGGAGGGTAGGGGGATAGGCTTCCATAATAAACTACGAGCTTATGCTCTCCAAGACCAGGGTCTGGATACCGTGGAGGCCAATATCGCCCTGGGTTTCGATGCTGATTTGAGGGATTACGGCATTGGGGCCCAGATTTTGGCTGACTTGGATTTGCATAAAATTCGCTTACTTACTAACAACCCCAAGAAGGTAATCGGGCTGGAGAGCTACGGACTTCACATAGTAGAGACTGCGGATTTGAGAACACAGCCCACTCCATATAATTTGGAATATTTGAAAACAAAACAGAAAAAGCTGGGACACCTATTAGGGGTAGATGAAGCCACCGAGGCTTAACCTGTGAATTAAGGAGGGTAGTTATATGGCTAAGAACTACGAGGGCATGTTATTAGGGAAGGGGCTGAAATTTGGTGTGGTTGTTTCTCGCTTCAATGAAATCATAACTGCGAGGCTGCTTGATGGCGCAAAAGATGCTTTTGTGCGTCATGGCGTTAGCGAACAGGATATAGATGTCGCTTGGACGCCAGGTTCTCTAGAGATTCCTTTGGTAGCTAAGAAGCTAGCAGAAAACGGCAAGTACAGTGCTATTGTTTGCCTTGGGGCCGTGATTCGTGGTGGTACATCTCATTTTGAGTATGTGGCTTCTGAAGTGAACAGAGGCATCTCCCGGGTGAGCCTGGATAGCGGAGTGCCGGTCATTCAAGGCATAATAACTGCGGATACTCTGGAGCAGGCTATCGAGCGAGCTGGAGCTAAAGAAGGTAATCGTGGCTTTAGGGCAGCGTCAAGCGCCATCGAAATGGCAAATCTGCTTAAGAGCATCGGAAGCTAAGAAGCTATCACGTAACCTTGAATACGTGGTCCCCGGCCCTTACGCGGTCGGGCACTTTAACGCCAATAGCATCTTCAGCCTTGCCTTCGGTCACATTAACGTTGTTAATCTGCATGGACTCAATGGTGAGTTCAACGTCTGTAGTGTGTCCTTTGATATGAATCCTGTCGCCGACTTTTAAGATGCCGGTTAGTGTTATGCCCGCTACTACAGGCCTGGCGAAGAAGTCGCTTACTTGACCAATCTCGACCTCTGGCATCTAAGGTCACCTCCTTCCTTATTTATCTTCCTTTAGTATATGTTTCTGTCTTCAATAAATCAATACCTACCAGTTGACATAAAGTCAATCCAGCATTGACAGCCACAGTCGTAGGTGCTAACATTTCAAAGGTTCTGTGAGTAAATAGCGTTTCGAAGAATCTTGGCTGAAAGGAGGTGGTATAGCATTAGATTCCAAAATAGTCATGGCAACACTGAAGGTTCTCAAAGAAGGAGGGTATTATGGCTTATGAGAATTTAATCGTTGAACGAGAAGAGAATATCGGTATAATCACATTAAACCGTCCACCGGCTAACCCGATAAACCTCGCTGTCCTTAACGAGCTCGATGCAGCTCTAACCGAATTAGAAAAAGATAAGGCGATAAGAGCTTTAATAATCACAGGTGCTGGCGAAAAGGGTTTTTCAGCAGGCTTCGATATAAAAACGGGTGGAACTCCAGAAGGTGAGAAAGCTATGTCCAGAGGTCAGGAGGTATTTAGCCGAATCGAGAAATACCCCAAGCCTGTGATCGCAGCCATGAATGGCTTTGCTCTTGGTGGTGGTTGTGAGCTGTCGATGGCTTGCCATTTCAGGATAATGGTTGACGCCGAAAAGGTGGTGGTTGGCCAGCCTGAGATTGACTTGGGTATCATACCCGGCTGGGGTGGTACACAGAGGTTGCCTAGGTTGGTTGGGAAGACCAAGGCGCTTGAGATGCTGCTGCTTGGAACAAGAATCAGGGCGACTGAGGCTTTAAATATCGGCCTTGTAACTAAGGTGTCTAAGTCAGAGGAACTGATGAAAGACGCTAAAGAACTCGCCAAAGCACTGGCTAAAAAGGCACCGATTGCCACACAGATAATTCTTGATGTGGTAGCTCGTGGGCTCGAGATGACTATTGATGAGGGATTGAAGATTGAGTTGGCAGGTTCTCAGCGAGTTGGAAAGACAAAGGACGCTATGGAGGGAATGATAGCATTTATTCAGAAGCGCGAGCCAGTTTACACAGGTGAGTAGCCGTCCTAATGTGGCACTTAAAATATAGAGAGGAGATTTTGAAATGAAAGTAGAAGACATCAAAAAGATTGCAGTCATGGGGGCGGGTGATATGGGGCATGGAATTGCCGAGGTAGCATTGCTCAGCGGTTATAAGGT
>Ga0315280_10005608_pt1 | contig 17775 bp, 13 predicted proteins | sample YL17G06_40_MG_FD_203697 | JGI IMG/M metagenome (GOLD analysis project Ga0315280, IMG submission 203697) | Sediment microbial communities from Yellowstone Lake, YNP, Wyoming, USA - YL17G06_40 | ecosystem: Environmental > Aquatic > Freshwater > Lake > Sediment | place: USA: Wyoming | collected... | reverse complement strand
CCTGGCGTCCGGTGCCACGGCGGTCTCGCCGTAGCGCGCTTCAGTCTCGAGATCCTGTACCGGCATCGAATCCATATTAGTCCCTGGTTCCTGACCCGTGGTTCTTGCCCCCGGGATCGGGGACCAGGGACCAAGGACGAAGGACCAGGAACCGAGTATCAGTGGCTCAACAGCATGACCGTCCAGACGAGCGGCAGGTACACCACCGAACCGAGAAACAGGCGGCGTGCCGCCCGAACATCGCGGGCGCGCGCGAAGCCGACCGCGAGCAGGAAGAACCCGAGCCCCAGCACGAGTGCCGACACCACGTAGGTGGTTCCCGCCAGGCCGCTCAGCGCGGGCAGCATGCTGACGGGCACCAGGACGGCGCTGTAGAGAACCACCTGCATCGCGGTCACCCGGCCTTCGGGATCGATGACGGGCAGCATCGGAATATTTGCACGCCGGTAGTCATCGCGGCACATCCATGCGATCGCCAGAAAGTGGGGCATCTGCCACAGGAACACGATCGCGAACAGGATGCACGCCTCGGCCGACAACGAGCCGCGCGCCGCCGTCCATCCGATCACGGGGGGCAGCCCGCCCGGAATTCCGCCGACGAGCGTCGAGAGCGCCGTGTGGCGTTTGAGCGGCGTGTAGACGAGCGTGTAGGACAGGAGCGTCGCCAGCGCCACGCCTGCCGCCAGCAGGTTGGCGCCCAGCGCCAGCTGCGCGAGGCCCGCGGCGGCGAGCAGCCACGCGAACTGCAGGGCGGCCGGCCTCGCCACGCGGCCATCGGGAACCGGCCGCCGGCAGGTTCGTCGCATCAGCGCATCGGTGTCGCATTCGTACACCTGGTTGAAGGCCGCCGCCGCGGCGGCGACGCACCAGGTGCCGATGACCGTGTGGAAGAGCAGCCACGGCGACAGCGGGCGGTCGCTGGCGAGGTAGAAGCCGGCAAACGCGGTGGAGACGACCAGCAGGTTGAGACGCGGCTTCGTCAACGCGATGAAGTCGGCCGCGACATCCCAGGCGCGCGGCAGGGCGAGCGGCACGATCTGTGCGGCGCCCCCGGTTCGCGCGGCAATGGCATCGTCAGTGCCCGCAGTCGACGGCGTCACGATTCGGCGTTCCTCTCCATCATCGTCGTGCCCGCAGGCACGCGCGTGGCTGTGGGCCGGGACGCGGCTCCGACCACGCCCGTCGCGAAATGCGGCCGGTGCACGCGGAGTGCCAGAACGACGGTCAGTGCGAAGATCAGGGCGCCAACCGCCAGGTGCGCGGTGTTGATGACGACGTTTCTTTCGCTGAGAACGGTGAGACCGCCCAGCGTAATCTGAAGCACCACCAGCGCCAGCAGCAGCAGCGCCGGCCGCACGATCTCGCGCCGATCGCCGTGGCGCGCGACCACGCGCCAGGCGGTGGCAGCCAGGCATGCCGCAACGAGGAGGGCGCCCACGCGGTGGGCGAAATGAATCGCGACGCCGGGGATGGCGAGCAACTCGGCCGGCGGCAGCAGCCGGCCGAACATCAGCGGAAAGTCGGGAATCGCAAGCCCCGCGCCGGTGTGGCGCATGACGGCGCCCAGCAGGATTTGCACGTAGACGACGGCGATCGCGACGACCGACAGGCGCCGCAGCCCGCGATCGGCTGCGAGCGCGGGCGCCGATCCGACCGCGCGTGGGCCGTCGTCGTACGCGACCGCCCATCCGCGCGAGGTGAATACCGCCAGCGCGACGGTGAGCACGAAGAAGATCTCGGCGAGGCCGGCGTGCGCGGCCGACACGGCGGGCGGCAGCTTCGTCAGCACCGTCAGGCCGCCGAGCAGTCCCTGCGCGACGATGGCGCCGAGCGCCACCACCGTCAGCCACCTGACCCACTTGCGCGGTTCCGTCCGCCAGTACGCGATGACCATGATGATCGTCAGCAGGCCGACCATGCTCGCGATCAGGCGATGGCCGTGTTCGTACACGATGCCGCCCACCCACCTGGATAACGGAAAGGTGAACATCGACCACCCGTAACTGGTCGGCCAATCGGGCACCGAGAGGCCCGAGCCGGTGCTGGTGACGAGGCCACCGGCGATAACGAGCAGGAACGTCGCCCCGACAACGACTTGTGTGAAGCGATGAAGCCAGGTCATAAGGAAGTAGTGAGTAGCCTGCCCTGAGCGAGCACGCAGGCAGGCGAGTCGAAGGGCGAGTAGCGAGCAGGGAACCAGTCGTGGCGCAGGGCTTCAACCCTGTGCGTGTGACGGCAACACGGGACTTCGGTCCCGTGCGCCGGCGAGGTCGGACGGAGGCAGGCGCTTTTCACACCGTATCTGCGCTGTGGCCGAAGGAGACCCGTCCCCATCAATAACACAGCGGACGGCGCGTGTAAACGGTGGGTTGGTGTTACCGGCTTGGCGTGGGCGACGTCCCGGCGCCCGCCTCACGCAGCTTGCGCATCACGCGGTCCTCGATCCAGTGCGGGTCCCACCACTCGACGGGATTGACCGGGTGCCCCGCGACGAGGATCGAGAAATGCAGGTGATCGCCGGCAGCCAGGCCGGTCATGCCGCTGCGACCCATCACCTGGTCCTTCTTGACGACGTCGCCAGGGCCGACGTCAATCGACGAGAGGTGGCCGTAGAGCGACTGCACGCCCATGCCGTGGTCCAGGATGATGCAATTGCCGTAGATCCCGAGGTAATCGGCCCACAGCACCTTGCCGTCGTTGCCCGCGCGGACAGGGATGTTCGTCGTCACGGCCAGGTCGAAACCGAGGTGCACCTGCTGATCGATTTCCTTTCCGTCGTGGTAGTACGTGCGGTGATCGGCGAACTTGGATTCGACCGCGGCGTTGCCGAGCGGGATGAACGGCCCCTTCCAGAGGATCTCGGGCGAGGTCTGCTTCGCGATGTTCACGATCTTGTCGGTATCGATCCGGCGCAGATCGCCGTTGATCTTCAGGAAGTCGGCCAGCAGGTCGTTGTTCGCGGCCGGCTGGATCTCGGGCGAGTGCTCCAGGATGTCCGGCACCACCCGCTGCAGGAACGCGTCGTTGATCTCGATGCGGCTGCGGATGAACTTCTTGTCGAACACGCGGTTGTCGAATCCCGAATGCGCCTGGTTGCCTGCCTCGTCGCGGGCGTAGAGCGAGATCGGCGTGTTGAGATCCTGATCGTACAGCAGTGCGAAGAACGCGACCTTCAGGCTCGGATCCGCGTTCGTCACGCCGGCGCCCGAGGCCGGGAACCCTGGATAGAACTCCCTGCCGACCATGACGCCCGACTGGACGTCAGGAGGGGTCACGCGGTAGACGACCATCTCTGAGCCGCCGAGGTTGATGAAGTGGAACGCCGAGACGACACCGATGCGCGGCGGCGTCAGCCGGACGTCGACGTCGTGCGTGGCGGTTGCCTGCGGTGTACGGAGGCCGCGCAGCACCGATCGGCTGGCGGTGACGACGACGCGCGCGGGGCCGGCCCGCAACTCGGGGATGGCGCGCCGGCCGATCGAGCGAGTGATGCGGATGCGGTCGGGCGTCTCCTGCTTGACGGTCGCGTCGGTGGTGGATTTGAGCAAGAACAGCGGGAAGCTGCGGCCCTTCTGCTCGAGCGTGATGTCGAGCGAGCGGAACGCGGCGCGCGGCGCCTCCACACTGACGTCGAGCGTCGAATCCTGTCCGACGAGCTTGCCCGGCTGGTGGATCTGGATGACAGGTGCCGCGGCTCGGCCGGCGACGACGTACACGGTGCCGAAAGCGGCGGCGAGAATGACGACCGGAATCAGAAGATATCGCAGCATGGGTCCATGGTACCCGAATTTGACGGGCTGGTCGGGCCCACCCGTCATCAGCCACTGGGGTCAGGTCTCAAACCCTCACTTTTTTCACGGTTGTGGGGGTCAGGTCTGCAACCCTCACTTTTTTCACGCCTGGCACCCGGGGTCAGGCGTGAAAAGACCGAGGGTTTCAGACCTGACCCCGGGCTATCTCACTGCTTTCGCGCCTGGCACCCGGGGTCAGGCGTGAAAAAACCGAGGGTTTCAGACCTGACCCCGGGCTATTTGCGCGGGTCGGGCTTGATGACGAGCGGCTGCGTGTACGTTTTCCCGTCGACCGTCAGCCTCACGGTATAGGTGCCCGGTTGCGCGAGCGGCGCGCCGCCGCGGCCGCCCGCCGCACCGCCTCCGCGACCGGCTTGCGCGGCGCCTGCCGGCGTTCCTCCCGCTGCGGCCGCACCGCCGGCGCCTCCGCCCGCGACACCGCGCCCGCGCGCCTGTTCGGCGCCTCCACCCGCGCCGGTCGTCGCGCCCCGGCCGCCGCGCCCGCCCGCGGCCGCCGCGCCGCGCAGATCCCACACCCAGCGATGCATGCCGGTCGCGGCCGAGAGCGGCTCGGGCACCGGCACCCAGATCGCCGGGATGTTCAGCGTGGCCGGATTGCGCGGCGCGGGACGTTCGTCGCTCGAGAAGCGACGGATGGTCTGACCGGACGCGTCTTCGATCTCCAGCACGACGGGACCTGATGGGGCCGTCTTCAGGCAATAGTCGATCATCGCGCCGTAAGGCGGGTTCTCCGCGAACGGTTCGTCCTTCGGCAGCGGCGTGCCGTCCTCGTTGCCCGGCGGCATGTTGATGACGTCCGCCGGCTTGAAAAGATGCACCGCGGCCTGCGTGGTCGCCTCGTCCACCTGACGCAGCGGCGTGATGTCGTCGAGCACCCAGAATCCGCGCCCGTGGGTTGCGACGATCAAATCGTCGCCGTGAACGGCGAGGTCGCGCATCGAGCAGGCGGGCAGGTTCAACTGCAGCGACTGCCACGTCTCGCCGTCGTTGAACGAGACGAACACGGCGCGCTCGGTGCCCGCGAAGAGCAGCCCGCGGCGCACCGGGTCCTCCTTCACGGCCTGCACGTAGACGCCGGCAGGGAGCCCGTTCGTGACGCGCTGCCACGTCCTGCCCCCGTCGCGCGTCCGGTAAATGCAGGGCTCGTAGTCTTCCAGTTGGTGACGCTCCACCGCTGCGTACGCTTCGTTCGCGTCGAAGTGCGACGCTTCGATCATCGTCACCTTGCTCCATGACGTCAGCGCGGGCGGCGTCACGTTCCGCCACGTCTTGCCGTCATCCGGCGTCACCTGAATGTACCCATCGTCGGTGCCGATCCAGACGAGCGGCGCGCGCACTGGAGACGGCGCGATGGTGTAGATGACGCCGCGCCGCTTCCCGGCCGGCGCATCCGCGGCCGCTGCGGCATCGAGGTTTTGCGGCACGCCCGGATCTTCGCGTGTGAGGTCCGGGCTGATCGGCGTCCAGGTCGCCGCGCCATCCACGGTCTTGTAGAGATACTGGTTGGCGAAATACAGCGCGTGCGGATCCGCAAGCGAGAAGACGAGCGGCTGGGTCCACGCGTGCCGGAACGGACCGGCCGGAGACGGCGCGGCACCCGACGCCGCGCCGGCTGTGCGCGCGGGGCGTTCGGGCGAGACGTTCTCGCTGACATTCGTCGTGACGTTGCAGCGCGTGACCGTGCCCCCGAAGAGGATCTCGGGCCGCAGCGGGTCGGGCGCCGTGTAGCCGCTTTCACCGCCCGCGCACAATCCCGTCCAGTCGTGCATCGAGATGACCGCGTGCAGGCTGCGCGTCGGCGTGCCGACGGCGCCGCTGTCCTGCTGCGCGCCCGTCGACCAGTAGGGGAAGCGATAGTCGGGGGCCACGTGATAGAGCTGCGCGGTGGGCTGGTTGTACCAGGAACTCCACGTCGCGGCACCGTCCACGGTGACGATTGCGCCCTGGTCGCTGCCCAGCACCATCCGGTTCGAGTCGGCCGGATCGATCCAGAGCTGGTGATAGTCGTCGCCGCCGGGCGCACCCTTGATTGGCGTCCAGGTGCTTCCGCCGTCGGTCGATTTGTAGAGCGACGTATTCGACACGTAAACGATGTCGGGATTCTTCGGATCGACGGCGACTTTCGAGAAGTACCAGCCGCGTCCCCAGACGCGGTTGTCGCCGGAGATCTTCGTCCACGTCGCGCCCGCGTCTTCGGATCGATACAGTCCGCCGTCCTTCGCGTCGACGATCGCATAGACGCGGTTCGCGCTGGTCGGCGCGACCGCCAGGCCGATGCGCCCGACGCCTTCGGTCGGCAGGCCCGTCGCCAGCGGTTGCCAGGTGGCCCCGGCGTCGGTCGACTTGAAGATGCCACCGCCCGGACCGTTGGAGGGCGCGTAGATGTACCAGGGCGGCCGGCGCGTGGCCCAGAGCGCGGCGTAGATCACCCGTGAATTGCCGGGATCGAACGCGAGATCGACGGCGCCCACTCCATCCCCCTTGTACAACATCTTCTGCCAGGTGGCGCCGCCGTCCGCGGACCGGTACACACCGCGATCCGGGCTTGGGCCGTAGGCGTGACCGAGCGCCGCGACGAAGACGATGTCCGGGTTCTTCGGGTCCACGATCACCCGCCCGATCTGCCGCGTCGCGTCCAGGCCGATGTGCTTCCAGGTCTTCCCGGCGTCGGTGGACTTGTACATACCGTCGCCGTAGCCGATCGAATCGCGCATGTCGCTTTCGCCGGTGCCGATGTACACGATGTCGGGATTGGACGGCGCGACGGCGATGGCGCCGACCGAGGCGACCGGCTGCGAATCGAAGATGGGCGTCCAGGTACGGCCGGCGTTCATCGATTTCCACACGCCGCCGCCGACCGAGCCGAAGTAGAACGTGTTCGGCTGACCGGGGACGCCGCTGACGGCGTTGACGCGGCCGCCGCGGAAAGGGCCAATCAGGCGCCAGCGCAAGCCGGAGTAGACGGCCTGCGGGACGGCTTGCTGCGCGAAGACGGGAAGCAGCAGGTAAACGACAGCGAGTGCGGCGAGGGCCACGCAGACGCCAGCAAAGGGTCGCCGGGCATCGGGCATCGGTTCTCTCCAGGGAATGACCGATTCTACATTCGGTCATGCCGGTTTCAACCCCCCCCTGCGCTTTTTCCCGGCCCTCCCGCGGCCGCATGGTGCGGCTCAGCCGGTTGACAGGATTTTTTCGGCGTGCGTAAAATGGGAGGTTCTCATTGGCGAGTGGCGGTATCGTCTAGGGGTTAGGACACGTGGTTCTCAGCCACGGGACCGGGGTTCGAATCCCCGTACCGCTACCATCTTCATAAATTTCCTACCAGACGACCGGCCCCGCGCACCCGTGCGCGGGGCCGTTTTTGCGTACCCCAACTTTGGACCAGGTCCAGTTTTCAGAATTGTCAGCTGAAATTGGACCAGGTCCAATTTTCAAAATTGTCAGCGGGCGAGGCGCTGGTAGGCGAGGCTGGCGATCGCGGTATCCTGGAAGCCGACGCCCGTCAGATCGGCGATCGTGATTTGCGTGTCGCTCGCACGGCCGGGCTTCCTTCCCGCGACGACCTGCCCGAGTTCCGCGTGCACGTCCGTTTCCCGCATCAGTCCGGCGGCCAGCGCGTGCTGCAGTTCGCCCAGCCGCGCGCACTGTGCCAGGCGATCGCACACGACGAGGTCGGCGCGGGCCAGGCAGCGTGCGTCCAGTTCCTGCTTGCCCGGACCGTCGGAGCCGAGCGCGGTCACGTGCATGCCGGGACGCAGCCAGTCGGCCGACACGATCGGCGCGCGCGAGGGAGTGCACGTGACCAGCACATCGGCCTCGCGCGCCACCATCCGCGCATCCGCAGCAACTTCGGTTTCGACGTCCAGCCGCTCGCGCATTTCACGCACGTAACGGGCGAGCCCGGGGCCGTCGACGCCCCACGCAATCAGGCGTTCGAACGGCCGCACGAGGTGCAGGCAGATCGCCTGCTGGCGCGCCTGCACGCCCGACCCGATCACGCCAACCGTGCGCACCCGTAAGGGCGCCAGCACCTCGGCCGCAACGGCGCCGGCAGCGCCCGTCCTCACGTCCGTCAGGTATCCGTTGTCGAGGAGCAGCGCCACCGGCATGCCGGTCGTGGCGTCGAAGAGCATCATGAGGCCGGAACCCGTCGGCAGGCCGCGCTTCGCGTTGTCGTAGAAGCCCGAAGCCACCTTCACCGCGACGTGTGGGGTGCCGGCAACGTAGGCGGTCTTTACGTGGAACTCGCCGTCCACTCCCGGAACGGGGAGATTGATGACCGCGGGCACGACCGTTTCGCCCCGGCCGTCAGCATCGAAAGCCCGGCGAACCGCGCCGATGGCGTCGGCGGGCGACACAGCCTGCCGGATCTGTTCCTCTTCGAAGACTGGAATCACGGCATGTCCTCCGAAGGTCCGAAGGTCCGAAGGTCCGAAGGTCAGAGGGTCGGACCTCACACGAGCCTGCATTGTCCGACCGTAGTCGTGCAGAGCGCAAGTTCCTGCTAAGATCCGTGCCGTCGTGCAAAAGCTCCTGATTGCCCTCGTTCTCGCCACCAGCGCCGGTCTCGGGGGCGCTCTGCTCGCGCTTCCCGATTTCGCGTATACGGTCGAGATGAAGGCTTACGACCTGCGCGTACGCCTGACCGCCCGGCCCGAAATGGCGCGCCGCGACATCGTGATGGTGACGATCGACGAGGACAGCATCCTCAAGCTGGAGCCCCAGGTTGGACGCTGGCCCTGGCCGCGCCTGGTGCACGCCTACCTTGTCAACTATCTGGCGCGTGGCCCGGCGAAGGTCGTCGCGTACGACGTGCTGTTCAGTGAGCGCGACCTGACCACGTTCAAGGTCCAGGGGGACGACTGGACGGGGACGGAGTCGGACCAGTCGTTCATCGATGCCGTGGCAAAGGCGGGCAACGTGGTCGTCGTCGCCGACGCCTCTCGCGAAGGGGTCGAGACGAAGGGAGGTGCGAAGCAGAACGCGCCCGCCATCGCCGGCGAGAGTCCGGACACGGTCGCATCGGCGTACCGCCTCGAAGGCCCGCTCGAACAGCGGCCTCTCATCACGCCGCCCTTCAAGGGCCTCGGCCCCGCGGCCCGCGCCGTCGGCCACGTCTTCACGGCGCTGGACAACGACGGGCCCCTCCGGCGCATGGTGCCGTTCATCCGCGTCGACGGCCGTACCATTCCCTCGCTGGCCGTCGCGGCGGCGATGATCGCCGGCGGCGTTCGCCCCGACCAGGTGCACCTGCGCGGTGACTACCTCGTGCTCGGCAAGGCCGAGATGCCGCTCATCACCGTGCCCCTGCCCAGTTACGACCGCACGGTGCGTATGGGCCGGCGGGCGCTGGTGCGCTTCAACGGGCCGGAGGTTTCCGACTCGGGCAAACTCACCTACGAGGAGTATTCGTTCTACAAGCTCTTCTACTCGGAAGTGCAACTCCTCTCCGGGCAGAAGCCGCTGATCGATCCGTCCGAGTTTCGCAACAAGATCGTCATTGTCGGCACGACGGCGACGGCCACGCACGACCTGTTCACGGTGCCCTTCACGAAGGGCGACATGCCCGGCATGGAGGTGCACGCGAACGTCATCGACAACATCCTCTCGAACCGGTTCACGGCTCCCGCGCCGTCGTGGTACACGGTGCTGTCGGTCGTGGTCGCGGCAGCGCTGGTCGGGTTCCTGGCCGCGTTCACGACGGCATGGTGGACGATCGGCGGCGCCCTCGCCTCGCTCGCCGCGCTTGCGGCCGCCGGCATCGCCCTCTTTGCGCGCGGCACCTGGCTGCCCATCGTGCCGTCGACACTGGCGACAACCGTTGGTGCCTTCGGCGGCGTGGCATACCAGTACCTGATCGAAGGACGCGAGAAGCGCCGTATCAAGCACGTGTTCTCGCGGTTCGTCGCGCCCGACGTCTACGCGCACCTGCTGGCCGACCCCTCCCGCGCGCGCCTGGGCGGCGAGCGCCGCCGGATGTCGGTCCTCTTCTCCGACATCCGGGGGTTCACGACGGTTTCCGAACGCCGTCGGCCCGAGGAGATCGTCGCGCAGCTGAACGAGTACTTCACGAAGATGGTCGAGGTCGTCTTTCGTCACCACGGGACGATTGACAAGTTCGTCGGCGACATGGTCATGGCGCTGTTCGGCGCGCCACTCGACGACGTCGAGAACGCGGATCACGCCGTGTCGACGGCGCTCGACATGCTGGACGAGCTCGACCGGCTGAACGAACGCTGGAAGAAGGAGGGCCGGCCGACGCTCGCGATCGGCGTGGGCGTCAACACGGGCGACATGGTGGCGGGCAATCTCGGGTCAGAGCAGGTGATGAGCTACACGGTGATCGGCGACGCCGTCAACCTCGGGTCGCGGCTCGAGTCGCTGAACAAGCAGTACGGTACGACGATCATCATCAGCGAGAACACGAAGGAACTCCTGCACGGGCACTATCATCTCGAGCCGCTGGGCGACGTGACCGTGAAGGGCAAAACCCGGCCGGTAGCCATTTTCCAGGTGCTTCGCCAGCCTGCCGCGACAGCGGTGGCGCAGGCACCGGCCGCGGCAGGGGCGGCGCAGGCGCCGGGAGTCGAAGTTCAGGGAGGCGGGAAATGACGACACGCAGAGGGCACCGATCGTTGGCGCGCGTCGCGGTCACCGCGATCGTGATGGCGTGGCTCGCAGTCCTCGTCGCGCCTGGTGGATCCCGTGCGGAAGCGAAGCAGATCGGCAAGATCGGCGGGATCCTCAAGAAGACCCAGGAGGTCACCAGCCAGCTGCGCATCACCGACGAGCAGGAGCAGGAGATCGGCGCGGAGGTGAGCCAGCGCATTCGGGATCGGTACGGCGTCGTGCAGGATCCCGACGTGCACCGGTACGTGTCGCTGGTCGGCACGGTGCTGGCGCAGGCGAGCAGCCGCCCGAACCTGCCCTGGAAGTTCATCGTGCTCGACACCGACGGCGTGAACGCGTTCGCCGCTCCGGGCGGCTACATCCACATCACGCGCGGCGCGCTCGCGTTGATCAACAACGAGGCGGAACTCGCCGACGTCCTGGCGCACGAGATCATTCACGTCACCGAGAAGCACACGCTGGCGGCCATCCAGAAGGGGAAGCTCGTGCAGATAGGTGCCGACCAGGCGAGCGTGACGCGCGGATCGGCGCTGTTCCAGAAACTTGTGGACGCGAGCACCGACATCGTGCTGAAAGGCTTCGGCCGGGCCGAGGAGCTCGAGGCAGACCAGAAAGGCATCCGCCTCGCCAACTCGATCGGCTACGCGCCCGGCGGCCTGGCCGAGTTCCTGACGCGCCTGACCGACCGCAACAAGGGGTCCACCGTCAAGCAGGGCCTGTTCGCGTCCCACCCGGACATGCAGGAGCGGCTCGACAAGCTGCGCAGGCAGATCGCATCAGAGAAGCTGACCTCGACGGCGACGCTGCAGGATCGCTATCGCAAGTTCATCACGTATCAGCCGACGGCGCAGGCCGACATCGCCGTTGTCGAGCAGGGGGCATCGGGCCTGACCGGCGGAACCGCCAAGGAGGAACCGAAGAAGGACGAGCCGCCGCCGAAGAAGAAGGGGTTCGGCCTCGGCAGCCTGCTCACGCCCGGCGGGTCGGAGAAGAAGTCGGCTGAAGTGACCGGATCGGCCGCCGCGCGCGGAGTGGACAAGGAACTGGGCGCGAAGGGCGGCCCGGTGAAGACGATGGTCGTCGTGAACCTGACGCCGGCGGACATCGCTGCCTTCAAGAAGGAAGGCAACTTGAAGTGACGCCGTACTCGATCATCGTCGGCGTCGCCGCGTTCGTGCTTCTCGTCGGCGCCCGCGCCGCTTCCGGCAACCGGCTCATCCGCCGGAAGCTGGCGCTGTCGCTGGTGCTGATGGCCGCGTTCGTGGTTCTGTCGCTGGCGCGCCTGTACTTCATCGACACCACCACGCCGGGATCCGACCTCGCCACCCGGCAGGAACTCGCCGCCAGGCTCGAATCGATCGCGCGCCTCTTCTTCGCTCTCGGCTCGATCGGCGCCCTCGTCTCGCTTCTGCTGAACCCGTTCCGCGCCGATCGCGTCCCCGACTACTTTCCCACGATCGTCCAGGACGCGATCATCATCGGCACGTTCATGCTCGTCGGCATCTTCCTGCTCGGCGAGAAGTGGCTCACGCTCTCGGCCGTCGGCGGCTTCGTCATCGGCTTCGCGCTCCAGGACACGCTCGGCAACATGTTCGCCGGCCTGGCGATCCAGGTGGAGAAGCCGTTCCGCGTCGGACAGTGGATCGCCGTGGCTCGCTACGAAGGCCTCGTCACCGAGATCACCTGGCGCGCGACACGGCTGCGGACGAAGACGGGCGACTCGATCGTGGTGCCCAACAACGTTCTCTCGAAGGAGGCGATTACCAACTTTTCCGAACCGACGCCGGCGACCCGCCTGTTCATCGACGTCGGCGCCAGTTACGCGGCGGCGCCGAACGAGGTGAAGGCCGTCATCGGCCGGGCGATCGAAAATCTCGATCTGGTCCTGAAAGCGCCGGCGCCCGAGTTGATCGTGGCCGACTTCGGGCCCTCGGCGATCCTCTACCGCGTGAAGTTCTGGATCGCCGATTATGCCAAGGACGACCCGGCGCGCGACCAGGTGCGAACGGCGATCTACTATGCGTTCAAGCGGGCGCACATCGAAATCCCGTTCCCGATGCAGGTGCAGTATCACCGCGAGGAGCGGCTCGCGCGCAGCGAGCGGCGCCTGGCCGAGATCGACCGGCTGCTTGCATCGCTCGACGTGTTCGCGCCGCTCGCGGACAGCGACCGCGCCGCGCTCGTGGCCGCCTCCGAGGAACGGCTCTACGGGAGCGGCGAGGCGATCGTGCGACAGGGCGAGCCGGGCGAATCGATGTTCGTGATCTGCCGCGGCGAGGTGCGCGTGACGCTGGAGCCGAGCGGGCAGGAGGTGGCGCGGATCGGCGCCGGCGCCTACGTCGGCGAGATGTCGCTGCTGACCGGCGAGCCGCGCACCGCCACGGTCTCGGCGGTCGACGACGTCGTCGTGCTGGAGATCACGGCCGACACGTTCCGCCACCTGGCGAGCGTGAACCCCTCGGTCGTCGAGCAGATCTCCCTCGAAGTGGCGCGGCGGCGCGAGGGGCTCGAACGAAGCCGGGAGGTGGCGGCGGTGGCCGCGGCCGCCGTACCGGAGGCGCGGCGCACCTTCCTCGCACGCGTGCAGAAATTCCTCGGGTTCTCGTAACAAGCTCCGGCAGCGCTCGCAGATTATTTGGAAATCTGCGTGAATTCGCGTGAATCTGTGGACCGGTACCCTCTGCGTGAATCTGCGGTATGCGCATCTACCTCGCCTGCACCGTGCGCGGCAAACGTGACGCGCTGCCTGCGCTCAGGGACATCGTTTCCCGACTCCAGAAGCACGGTCACGAAGTGCTGACCGCGCACCTGCTGCGGGACGACATCGAACAGGTCGAAGCGACGCTGAGCGAGGCGCAGGTGTACGAGCGCGACGTGCGGTGGCTGGAGGCATGCGACGCCGTGGTGGCCGAGGCGTCGGGATCGAGTTACGGCGTGGGATTCGAGGTGGGATACGTGCTTGGGCGGGCCGCGCACGCCGGGCAGCGCGTGTTCCTGCTCTACGACGCCGCCCGGCGCGACGCCATCTCACGCCTGATTGCGGGCAACACCGATCCGCGGTGCGTGAGTTTTGCCTATCCGGATCTCGAGGCCCTCGGCGCCTTCATCGACGAGCATTTCGCGGCAGCCGGCGCCACGTAGTCCCGGGCTGAAGCCACTGCCTTTCAGAAATTGCGATTGGTGCTGTAGCGCAGTCAGCGGCCCGTCCCTTCGCGTGCCGGGCTCTGCGCTCCGGAAAACGTCCCTCCGTCCGCACTGTTTTTCGGCTGGAGCGTCGGCCTGGCCCGTGTACGCGCTTGATCAACCGCTACGGGCTGCGGCCGGAAAAACAGCGCTGCCTGCGCTCCGTTTTCGTCGCCTTGCCCGTCGGAGCGCTCCGCACGGCCCGCTTCGGGACAGGCCGCTGACTGCGCTATCCAGCGGACCGGAATTTCCGAAACTCACCCGCCCTACGTGCCCGGATACCGCCTGTCGCCGTACCCCGCCGCGTAGCCGCTCAGGAACCCCTGGCGATAGGTGAGGGCGTAATCGCTGCGCAGGCCGTACTCGCGTTTGTACCCGCGATCCGCGTCACGGTACCAATTCTGGCGTTGCGGGTCGTACCGGCGATCGTGGCGGAGGTCGTCGCGACCCTTCTCGAATCCGTCGTTGTAACCCTTGTTGTAGCCGGCATTGATGCGCGAATCGTAGGGCGAGTACGGGCGGGGCACCGCGCGGCCATCGTCGCCCGGGTAACGGTATCCGCGGGTGCGATTGTCGTAGTACCCGCGCGGCGCGAACGCCTGGTAGCCGCGGGTGTAACCGGCGACGAAGCCGCGGCGGAACTCGTCGCGGTACCAGTTGAGATCGCCGTAGCGGCGGTTGTAGCCGTCGTCGGCGCGGCGGTACTGCTTGTCGCGCGCGTAGTCGAACGCGCGGTCGTGCTTCGCGTCGTCGCGCCCACGATCCTCTCCGCGCCGATAACCGTAGTCGTACGCCTGGCGTTGCGCGCCGATCGACCGGGTTCCCGGGTAATCGCGCCAGACCGCCTGGGCGCAAGCTGGTGCCCAGAACACCACGGCCGCAAGAAACGCCAGTAACACCGGCAATCGCCTGGGCGCAGCAAACATGAGAGACGCTCCCCCGAGAAACGTTGCGATGTAAGGGTGACCCGCCGGGTCGTCCCTGCACCCCAACGCCCGGCGCAGGCGGCTGGCAGACACTCGAGGGATCTGCAAGGCTGGCGCCAGGAAAAGGGAAGAGGTTGCGGGCAAAAAATGGGTGGAAACAGCGGAATTGTCACCCGTAGGGGACGGGCGAGGGCGCGCAGCGGGGCGTTAGGGCCCCGCCATTCAAAGAAAGTTCACTCCGACCAAATCAGCACGCGTTCTCCATGCCGCCCGGTCGTGTCGAGGATCAATCCCGGGCCCCGTCGCTCGAGGTCCTCGGTCGTCACCGAGAGGCGCACGCCGGGATCGAATCCCGATCCTCCCTGTCGCAGGTTGACCGGCTTGTTCCCGCCCAGCCGTAGCAGCCAGAACGGCAGGCCCATCTCGACGAAGCGATGCTCGCGCTCGTCGTAAACGGCCAGGCGAAGGCGGGTGAGCGTGGTCCGCGTCGGCTTCTCCAGCTCGCGATGCACGGTGGTCTCTTCGTGGTTGTCTGTGACCGCGACCTGCAGGTACGGCACCTGCCCCTCGAACCGCGCCCGTACCGCCTCGAACCGCTGTTGGGCGTCGGGGCTCGTGGTCGTCTGGATGTCCATCTGACGATAGAACCAGTACGCGCCACCCACCAAGAGGGCGACGCCGACGATGACGACGAAGATCACGATGCCGAGGATGATGAGCAGCCAGTTCTTCTTCTTCGCCATGGGAGAGTCCTCGCTTCTACAGCTTCTTGCGGTACGGCGTTGCGATCAGCGCCTGCGCCTGTTCGACCCCCTCCGGATCGTGACCGGTTTCGCACAACCTGGCCGCCGCCCGGTACTCGCTGATTGCGCGCGCGCGGTGACCCGCGAGGTCCGCCAGCTTGCCGAGTTCCGTCCGGGTTCGCCCGCGCACCCAGTCGCGCCCCTTCGCTGCCAGCGCCGCATTCACGTCGGCTTCCGCGCCCGCGTAGTCGCCGAGAAGGACGCGACCGGCCGCCCGCTTGTATCGCCACAACGCCTCTTCGCCGAACGAGCGCGGCCGTCGATCGCGTTCGAGCCGCTCGATGCCCGTGTTCAGCTCGGCCTGCGCTTCGGCCGGGCGTCCGGCGCGCAAGGCCGTGGCGCCCGCCTCGAGCCAGAGCAGGCGATTGCGCGGGAAGCGCGCCTGCAGATCCCTGATTACCGCGAGCGCCTTGTCGAACCGGCGCTCGCGATTGTAGAGCAGGACGAGGGCGAATTTCGCGTCCACTTGCGAATCGCCAGGATAAGTGGCTGCCTGCTCGATCATCTGGACGCCGCGCTCGCGTCCCCCGCCAAACCCGGCGACGTAGGCCATCCACCGGATGGCGAACGGCAGGTTGGCGACGATGTAGCGATAGGTGCCGACGATGAGGCCCGCGTCCTTGCGCCGGGGATCGAGCGAAAGCACCTTTTCCTGCTCGTCGAAGGCACGCCGCGCGGCGGTCAGACCGCCGAACACGCTACCTTCGACGGTTGCCCTGTAGGTGGCCATGAGGCCGACGGCCGCGCCCACATCGTAGTGCGCCGAGGCGCTCTTCGAGTTGCGCCGCACCTCGTCTTCCGCGATCGCGAGCGCACGGTCGATGTTCGTGCGAAAGCGGGATGCCTCGGTCGCGGGCGGCTGGTCCAGTTTCTGGTCGCCGGTGCTCACGTGGCCCATGTAGTCGTCCACGGTGACCACGCCGCGCTGGAACAGGATCGACAGCCAGGTTGTCGTGGCGATGCCGCGGTAGCCCTGGGGATCGTTTGGTTGCGCCGCGACGGCCTGCTGGAACGTGGCAAGCGCTTCGGGAAAATCGAGGCTGTAGGTGAAATCGTAGCCGCGCTGGAGGACATCGTTCGGTGGCGATCCCGGCCGGGAGGTGCCGGTCGGGACCGCCGCGGGCAGCACGAGCGCCAGCACCAGCGCACAGGTGAAACGCTGTCTCATCTCAGAGATCCATAAGGCGTCCGACGTTCCGCTCTTGCGCCCGCGCGAAGGCCAGTTGCGCCGCCACCAGGTCCTCGATTGCCAGGCCGAGCGATTTGAAGATCGTCACATCCCCGGGCGACCTGCGGCCTTCCACGCGCCCCGCGAGGACCTCTCCGATCTCGCCGCAGATGACGTCTTCGGTGAACGCGCGCTCTCGCACGCCGAGGATCACGTCGCCTGCCTCGCGCACGGCGGATTCGCGTGAATCCACGTAGAGGCGGGCCCGTGCCACGAGCGCCGGATCCATCTCGCGCTCGTCCGGCCTGGCCGCGCCGACGGCCGTTACGTGCGCGCCATCGTTCACCCATGCCGACATGACGACGGGCGTTCGTGACGAAGTCGCCGCGACGATCAGATCCGCGTCGCGCACGCACCGCTCCGCCTCGCCGCATGCCGCCAGGGGGCACGCCACCTGCGGTTGCATCTCGGCGACGAACCGGTCCCGGTGCGCGGCGTTCGGGCTCCACACGCGCACCATGGCCAGCGGATGAACAAGAGCGAGCGCCAGCAGGTGGCTGCGGGCCTGCACGCCGCTGCCGAGAATCGCCAGGGTGCGGGCATCCGGCCTCGCGAGGTGGCGCGACGCGACGGCGGAAGCCGCGGCCGTGCGAATCTCCGTGATGTAGCGCCCGTCCATCACGGCCTGCAGTTGCCCCGTGCGCTCGTCGAGGAGGATGACGAGCGCCAGGTGCGTGGGAAGGCCGGTGCGCGTGTTGCCGCCGAACAGGGTGACGAGCTTGGCGCCCAGCGCGTGGTCGGCTGCGCTGAAGGCGGGCATCACGGCCAGAAAGCCGGGCCCTGCCTCGACAGGCACCACCGGGCGCAGCGGTTGCACGACACGTCCCCCGCTGAACGCCTCGAGTGCCCGCGCCATCGGCTCGAGCAGATCGCCGATCGCCAGCACCGCCCGAACGTCCGCCTCATTAAGCAGCCGAAACATCATTGCCGTGCCGGTTCCCCGCCGCCCTTCCCATTTGTCACACTTTTGTCACAGGGCCTGGCCCCTTTTTTTCCGCGCGTGGGGCGTTTTTCGGCCATTTTCAGCGCCTCCGGCGATTCCTCGGGGCCAGGCCCCTTTTCTAGAGGCCGATGGCGCAGCCGTCCTTGCGGGGATCGGAGCCGCCCATCAACACGCCGGTCGTCGGATCGATGAGGATCCCCTGGAAGCCGCCGAAGGCGCCGATCGTATCGACCAGGCGGTGGCCGCGCTC
>Ga0315280_10005606_pt1 | contig 17779 bp, 15 predicted proteins | sample YL17G06_40_MG_FD_203697 | JGI IMG/M metagenome (GOLD analysis project Ga0315280, IMG submission 203697) | Sediment microbial communities from Yellowstone Lake, YNP, Wyoming, USA - YL17G06_40 | ecosystem: Environmental > Aquatic > Freshwater > Lake > Sediment | place: USA: Wyoming | collected... | reverse complement strand
CATTCTTGCGATTCTTGTCTCCGGGACCCTGATGGCGAGTCTGCCGAGGGACACTTGGCTGCGGCTGGTGGTGTGGCTCGTGGTCGGTCTGGTTGTCTACTTTACTTACGGCAAGCGGCACAGCCGCGTTCAGGCCGCGCACACGGATGCGGCCCTTGCTGCCAGGGAGCGAGTCTAGTCTTCTCTCCTGGCCCTAAGGATAGAAGGGCGCCATGGGTGGGCGCTTACAGCGTTTGCCGGGAGCTGCGGGTTCTTGATTGAGCCGATTTGCGGTGATGCTTTCTTGTCGGGTGTTTACTCGAGTTGAGGGGGCAGTGGACTGAGGAGACGGGGTTACTCGACCCTAGTGTTGCGCGCCGCGCGCTGCCATGCTCACTATTGTGCTACAACCCTTGCTTCGGGAGTATCGGAGTCGCCGGATGGCACGCTTTGCCATCTGGCTGGGGGCTTACGGGGCGGCTTTATGGTTGGTAGACCGCTTCACTGCCGGCGCGCCCAGTCTGCTCTGGTTTATCTTCTGGGTAGCCTTTCTGGCGGTGGCCTTTTCCTACCTGTACCGTCTTGCGAAATACGTTAAGTATCACCTCCTTTGGCGTCTGTGGCGGCGCTTGGTGGTCACGTACGTCTTCATTGCGGTTGTCCCTGTCATTTTCATCTTGTTCCTCGTGGGACTGGGAGTGTTCATCTTCAGCGGCCAGCTTGCCGCTTATCTGGTGGTCATAAGGTTTCGGCATCACTACGAGAGGCTCCATGAGTTCAACCGGGTCGTCGCCTACGAAGCCGAGCAAGCTCCGCCGATGCCAACCCGCGCTTTGCTAGGCCACCTGCAGAAAATCTATCTGGCGGGTTTTGCCGACCGAATGTCCGGCTACTCCGACGTTAGGGTTACCATGCGGCTGAATTCCCTGGTGTCCGGGTTTGACGCGCATGGCGGGACGGTCCGCGAACCGGTGGACATTCCGGCTTGGCTGACGCAAGACCAGTTTGCGGGTGCGGTCGTAGACAAGGGTGAACTCGCGATCCGGGTGATGGATCGCTGCGCTACCCCCTCCGGGAAGCTGACGCTGATTGTGTCTCAGCCCATTACGGCGGAACTCTTGGATCGCCTGGGTGACGGCATCGGGCCCGTCGGCGTCGTGATCACCCAGCCGGCCCGGCAAGCGGTGCGGCCCGACGCCGCCTCGGTCCGTGTCGCCACCCCCGAGGGCGAATATGTCACGGAGAGGACGATCGCTTCGAAGTCGGTACAAGTCCCCCCGCCGCTTTCCCGCTGGGATTTGCGAGTGGTGGGCGCCTCGACGCTCGAACCCGTTCTCTGGGAAGGCGCGAAGGAGCAACGACTTCTCGCGCCGGTCCTGATTCACGCCACCTCGCGGGTCGGCACCCTGATGCAAAGGCTGATGGCGACGCTGGGCCAGTTCTCGCAGGTGTACGTGTGGCTGTTTCTGGCGATTGCCATCTTCTTATTGGTCATTGAGCTGGTGGCGTTGGTGATCGGCGTGCGCCTGACGCGTTCGATGACCAAGACCGTCGACCGGCTCTATGAGGGTACGGAGCACATCAAGGCGGGAGACTTCTCGTACCGCACGCAATTGCCGGCCCGTGACCAGTTGACGGCGCTGGGCGAAGCCTTCGACAGCACGACGGCTTCCGTCGAGCGCCTGCTGGTCGAGTTGCAGGAGAAATCAAGACTTGAAAGTGAATTGGAAATCGCGCGGGAGGTCCAACGCCAATTGTTTCCGCGCCAGATGCCGCGGCTCCCGGGCCTCGACCTCTTTGGCATTTGCCGGGCAGCCCGTTCGGTGAGCGGCGACTATTACGATTTTGTGCCACTCGACGAGGACCGCGTGGGCATCGTGCTGGGCGACGTGAGCGGCAAGGGAATTTCTGCGGCTCTGCTCATGGCGACCATCCAATCCGCCTTGCACGCCCAGTTCTATGAGGGCTCTTCTTCGTGCGGCACTGCCGAGGCGCGGCCCCTCTCGACGGCGGAAGTCGTCGGGCGCTTGAATCTCCAGATCTACCAGAGTAGCCCCGCCGAAAAATACGCGACCTTGTTCTTTTCCGTGTACGACGCGCGGACCCGCCAACTTACTTACACCAATGCGGGTCACCTGCCCCCCGTCTTGTTCCGCGGCGGTGACACGGAAAGGTTGCGAACAGGTGGGACGGTGGTGGGCCTTTTCCCCAACTCCAAGTACGAGCAGGCCGAACTGGAGTTGATGCCGGGCGATCTGCTGCTGGCGTTCACGGACGGACTTACCGAGCCGGAGAATGCCTTCGACGAGGAGTACGGAGAAGAACGCCTGCTCGAGGTTGTGCGGAGGGCGAGAGGCAGTCCGCCCGAAGTTTTGGTGGAAGAGATCTACCGCAGTGTCAGCGACTGGACCGGGAGCCCGGAGCTGCAGGACGATATGACCCTGCTGCTCGCCAGGGCCTCGGTGTGATGGACGGTCCGGCCGTTGCCGTGGGTACCGAAGTTCGATAGACTGAGTGAGCACATCCTGGCAGGAAGGAGTGGAGCGTTGCCTCTCAAGAATCGTGTAGCCCTGGTGACCGGCGCGTCGCGGGGGATCGGGAAGGAAATTGCCTTGACCCTGGGCCGTGCGGGTGTGCGCTTGGCGGTGAGCTATCGAACGAGCAGGCTGGACGCGCAGAAGGTGGTCAGGGAATTGAATGCCGTGGGCGCCGAAGGCATCGCGCTGGCCAGCGACGTGACGGACCCGGCGCGCGCCAAGGAGCTGATGGACGGCGTGCTCAGCCACTTCGGCCGGCTGGATATCCTGGTGAATAACGTGGGCAGTTTCGAGTGGAAACCGGTCGCGGACTCGACGGTGGAAGAATGGAGTGGCGTGCTGGTTTCGAATCTGTTCAGCGTGTTCTATATGTCGAGGCACGCCTTGCCGGTGATGCGCGCCCAACGCTGGGGACGGCTGATCAACCTGGGGGCGGTGGGGGCCGAGCGCGCCTTTGGCCAAGCCAAGATTTCCGCCTATTCCGCGGCGAAGGCGGGGATCGTCGCTTTCTCCCGGGCCCTGGCTCTCGAGGAAGCTCGCCATGGCATCACCGTGAACGTGGTGAACCCCCCGGTTCTGGATAACAAGGAGCTTTCGCTCGAGGAAGCCTCGCGAATTGCCGATGCCCGCTTTCCCGTGGGCCGTCCGGCTACGGCCCGGGATGTGGCCGAAGCGGTGAAGTTCTTCGCTTCCGAGGAAGCCTCTTTTGTTACGGGCCAGGTGTTGAATGTGAGCGGAGGGTGGATGCTGTAAGGCTAAGTGTTCCGCTGGATGGAGCTTGTCATCTTGAGCGAAGCCGTGCGCGGGCTGGCGCTGGGCGAAGCGAAGGATCCAGTTCGCAAGGGGATGCTTCGCTCCGCTCAGCATGACACCGGCAGTCCGGCAAGGTTGTGGTTATGAAGATCCTCACGGCAGCGCAGATGCAAGGCGTCGATCGCCTGACAAGCGAGCGCTACGGCGTCCCGAGCCTCACGCTGATGGAGAACGCCGGAGCCGGCGTCGTCGAGTTCTTGGAGCAGCGTTACTCGCCCCTGGAACCGCACCGGATTGCAATTCTCTGTGGCCGCGGGAATAACGGCGGGGATGGTTTCGTGGTGGCGCGATTGCTGCGGGCGCGCGGCCTGCAGCCGCGTGTCCTCCTGTTCGCGGATCCGCAGACCGTGAAAGGCGATGCGGCGGTCAACCTGGAACGCCTGGCCGCCACCGGCTTCCCGGAAGTGGTCGAGGACACCGCCGCCTGGCAGCGAATGAAGCCAAGCCTGGGGGGGATCACATTACTCATCGATGCATTACTGGGGACAGGCCTTACGAAAGCGCTGGAAGGATTTCTACTTGACGTCGTTCGAGACATCAACAGTGCCTTTGCGGGGGCAACGGTTGTGGCCGTGGATCTGCCTACGGGAATCTCCGCGGACACAGGCGAGTTGATCGGCGAGTCAGTCCGCGCGGATGCCTCGGTTACCTTTACCGCGCCTAAAGTGGCCCACGTGCTTCCACCTGCCTGCCTCCGCGTGGGTGAATGGAGACTGAAGGAGATCGGGACTCCCGCAGAAGCCTTGGAGAACGACCCGGACCATCGCTTGAACCTGATGTGCCGGCAAGACCTTGCTTGGCTCACGGCCCCGCGCCCACCCGAAAGCCACAAAGGAAGCTTTGGTCACGTCTTGATCCTGGCGGGGTCCATCGGGAAAACGGGCGCCGCCGCCCTGGCTGGCAAGGCGGCGTTGCGCGCCGGCGCAGGGCTGGTCACGATTGCCACAGCCCGGAGCGCCTTGCCCGTCATCGCCTCGCTCGGTATGGAGTTCATGACGGAGCCGCTCCCGGAAACTGAAGCCGGGACGATCTCCTTGGCGGCTCTCGAATACGACCGCGTGGACAAGTTGGTGGCCGGGAAGACCATCCTCGCTGTCGGCCCCGGCATCAGTACTGTCCCGGAGACAGCCGAGCTCGTTCGCGCGGTGGTGAACTGGTATGATTTGCCCATCGTCCTTGATGCCGACGGGCTGAATGCTTTTCCTGGACACATGAATGAGTTCCGGGCGGCGCAGCGGGTGCGCATCCTGACCCCGCACCCCGGCGAGATGGCGCGGCTGATGGGACGGAAGACGGCGGAAATCCTGGCGGACCGCCTCGGGGTGGCGCGTGAATTTGCCGCGCAATACGGGGTGACCCTGGTGCTGAAGGGATTCCGGACGCTTACCGCCGATCCCGGCGGTCAGCTCTGGGTGAACCCCACCGGCAACCCGGGAATGGCCACGGGAGGGACAGGAGACGTGCTTACTGGGTTGATCGCCGGCCTGCTGGCGCAGTATCCGGAGCGCAACGCAAGTGAAGTGGCGGCGGCCGCCGTCTACGTGCACGGGCTGGCCGGCGATCTGGCCGCGGCGGAGATGGGCGAGGTGTCAATGATCGCTGGGGACCTGCTCGACGCCTTGCCGCGCGCCTTCCGGTCGCTCGCGGAGGGCCAGGCATCCGGGGGCAGGGAACCGTGGGTTTGAGTTCACCAGGTTCGAGCGTGAGGACCGATTCGCCGGTGCGAGTGTTCGCGGAGGTCGTTACTCGTTCGGCCGAGGAGACGGCTGAGTTTGGAAGGGAACTGGCGAAGCACATCCGGCCGCCCTGCCTGATTCTGCTCGAAGGGGAATTGGGAAGCGGCAAGACCACGCTGGTGAAAGGCCTAGTGGCGGGTCTGGGGGCGGCGCGCGAAGAGGAAGTGACCAGCCCGTCCTTCACTCTGGTGCACGAATACGGGCGCGAACGCAAGGTCTATCACGTCGATCTCTTCCGCATCGAAGGGGCGCGGGATTTGGCCAGCCTGGGCTTGGACGACCTCTTCGAAGAGAATGCCACGGTTATTATTGAATGGGGCGAGCGGATTAGCGATAATGCTCCTAGGTTGCAGTGGCGAATTCGCCTGGAGTACGTGACGAGTGAGGAACGCCGGATCACAGTGGAGAGCATGCGCCCGTAGATGTGGATGCCGGCTGGCGCTGGCCTGGCTGATCCTGGGGGCCCTTTCCTGCGGGGGCATTCCCAAAACGAATTACTACACCCTGCGTCTTCCTGCTCCTCCCCTTGCCGGTGACCCGAAAACCACTTTTGTCTTGGGGGTCGAGCACTTCCGCGCGCTGGACGTCTTGCGCGATGACCGCATCGTTTATTACGAATCACCCACCCGGCTTAATTTCTATCAATATCACCGCTGGAGCTCGGATCCGGCCACCCTGCTGTCGGAACTGACCGCACGCTTGCTCACGGAGATGCGGATTTTCACCGATGTCCGCCTGATGCCTTCGCGGGAACCGGTTGATTACCTTCTGAAGGGCCGAGTTTTCAGTTTCGAGGAAGTTGATGAAGGCTCGGGCGCCAAGGTGCGGGTGGGCATGGAGATGACGTTGGTCCGCGCGCGTGACCACAAGGTGGTATGGTCGGAGGAGCGGCAGGCAGAGCGGCCGATCGAGGCCAAAGGGGTCGCGGGCGTGGTGGATGCCTTGAATGCTTCCACCGAGGCGATCCTGCGCGAGGTCCTGCCGGGACTGGCGGCGCAGGTTGAACGGGATTTCTCTCAACTAGGGCAATCTCAATAAAGCTATATGCGAGGACAGGGTATGACGGAACTTCCCGCGCCCGTGCCGTGGGCGCTCATCATTGGCTCGTCCAGTGGCTTCGGTGAAGCCACCAGCCTGGAACTGGCCCGCGTTGGGTTGAACATATTTGGTGTCCATTTCGACCGCCGGGCCACGCTGCCCCACGTCGAGGAGGTCATCGCGGCCATGCGCGCGGCGGGGCGGGACGTCCTGTTCTTCAATACCAACGCGGCTGACGCCTTTAAGCGGGCCGATGCCCTCGACCAGATGCAAGCGCACTGGGGAGCCCTGGGAGGTGATCACTTCCTCAAGGTGGTGCTCCACTCGATCGCCTTCGGAGCCCTCAAGTCCTACCTTGCGGACAATCCCGAGAACGAGCTGACCCAGGCGCAACTCGAGATGACCGTCGATGTGATGGGGAACAATCTTGTCTACTGGGTGCAGGAGCTCTTTCGCCGGAAGATGCTGCGGGCCGGGAGCCGCATCTACGCCATGACCAGCGCCGGGGGCCACAGTGTGATTCCCTATTACGGCGCCGTCTCCGCGGCCAAGGCCGTGCTCGAATCCCACATCCGGCAACTTGCCTTCGAGTTGATGCCGCACGGCATCACCGCCAACGCTCTCCAGGCCGGCGTGACGGTCACCCCGGGCGCCAGCAAAATCCCTGACTTCGAGAAGTTGGCCGAGTTTGCCCGGTTGCGCAATCCCGCCGGGCGCCTGACCACGCCCCAGGACGTAGCCAAAGCCATCGCCGCCTTGATGAGCGACCAGACCCATTGGATGACGGGGAATGTCATCCGCCTGGACGGCGGGGAAGATATCGTCACGTAATTCTGGAACTCGCGAAGGTTTCTGAGTGGAGAAGGGGGTGCCACGGGCAAGGCCCTGCTGACCGTGGGCTTTATCTTGGGAACGAAGGACCCACTCGCCCCGGCAAGGAAAAGGGCCAAGCCTGGCTACCAACCGCAAATCTCCAAGTGATAGCCCAGGTGGCTATTGGGGCTGTGGACTCTTTGGTGTGCTTGCCAGGTAATGGCTAGGGCGTGACGCGCGCAGCGGCGATCTGTTCGAGGCGTTCGACCACTTCGCCAATGCGGGCTTCGGGCGTGGAGGCGCCGGCGGTAATGCCCACGCGCTCGATCTGCTCGAGGTCGCGTTCGTCGATCTCGCTGGCCACTTCGATCAAGCGGGTTTCCGTCCCCTGCTGCTTGCAGATTTCCACCAGCTTGCTGGTGTTGGCGCTGTTCCGGCCGCCAATCACATACATTAGTTGGACTTTGCGGGCGATTTCCGCCGCGGCCATCTGCCGGTCGGAGGTGTAATCGCAGATCGTATTGAAGACGCGCAGTTCGGTGGTGCGCGCCACCAGCTTGGCGACGATCTTCTCTACTTTCTGGATAGGGTTGGTCGTCTGGATGATCACGCCGAGCTTCGAGTAATGCGGCAGGTTATCCACTTCCTCGGGGAAATTGACCACCGTTACCAGTCCGCCTCCATAGCCGAGCAAGCCCTTGATCTCGGGGTGGTCCTTGTTGCCGATGATGAGGATGTGGTAGCCCTCCTTGCGGAGAAGTTCCACGTAGTGTTGAGATTTTTTCACGTAGGGGCAGGTGGCGTCGATCAGTTGTTTGCTTTCCTGGCGCAGACGCTCCTCCACCACGGGCGCCACGCCGTGGCTGCGCAGAATCACGACCGAGTCACGAACCTCGGAATTTTCATCCAGGGCGTTCACGCCTTCTTGCTTTAACTCTTCGATGACCTGGGGATTGTGGATCAGCGGGCCAATCGTGACCACGGGATGCGCCGACTGGTTGGCAATCTCCCGCGTCATCTTCATGGCGCGTTCCACCCCGAAGCAGAAGCCTGCTCCCTCATCCAGAATGATTTCCATTTTGACAGCCCTTTAGCGCGATAACTCGTCGGCGCCCCACAACATTACCAGTATAAGCCTGGACCCTGATTGCCGTCAACCGGCGTCAGCGCCGGGAAGTGCCTGAAATGTGTGTTGGCTGGAAGAGTAGATTTAGTGGAATTACCTCGACCTGCCGGGCGCATCGCACGATCCGCTGTACCCCGGCAATGGAGGCGAAGATAACAGATCACATCTGGTCGATTGGTGAAATGTTGGGAGCAACACAAGATTAAGGCACTACCCGGCGCCGGGAAGGGTATGGGCCCTCCAGCGGCGGAGCGCTGGATCGAGCCGGACAATTCAGGCGGAGAGATGGCTGAGCGCGGGCAGGTCCCAGCGGTCCTGGTCAGACGGTCTTATCGGGTGCGTCGCAGACGGTGGCCAGCGGGCACTCCGCGCAGAGAGGTTTGCGCGCCTGGCAGACCTTCCTCCCGAACCAAATCATCTGGTGGCCAAAACTGATCCAGCGCTCCTGGGGCACGAGTTTCAGCAGGTCCTGCTCGACTTTCTCCCGGGTTTTCTGTCTGGAGAGCTTCAGGCGGCCGGCGATGCGGAAAACATGGGTGTCGACCACGACCCCTGTGGGAATTCCATAGACTGTGCCCAACACGACGTTGGCCGTTTTCCGCGCCACGCCGGGAAGCGTGAGCAGCTCCTCCATTGTCTTGGGAACCTGTCCGCCGAAATCCGCCAGGATTTTCCGGGCGGCGCCGATGATGTTCTTGGCTTTGTTGCGGAAGAAGCCGGTCGAGCGAATATCCTGTTCGAGGACTTCCTGCCGCAGCGTGGCGAAATCTTGCGGAGTAGGGTACTTGCGAAACAGTTCCGGCGTGACCTGATTCACCCGCTCGTCGGTACACTGGGCTGAAAGGATCGTGGCCACGAGAAGCTGGAACGCGTTCTGGTGCCGCAAGGCGCATTGCGCCACGGGGAAGAGGTTATCCAGCGCCGCAAAGATCTTCTGCCGACGCGCCGCCGACGTGTAATCCACACCAGGTTTGGTTGCATGGGTTCGCTTGATTCTCTTGCTCTTGGAGGGCATGGCTGTTTCTCCCGGTCACCGACCCTTTCTTGCTGCGGTCTCCATCATACCCGTTGGAGCCCAGTCGGGGAAGGGCCTTGGCCAGCGGGTCTCTTGAGAATGACCGTCGGCGAAGAAGCATGATTGGGGGATGCTGAGACATCGATCTGGATACCGCCCATGCTACGCGCGCGGTTCCGGCTGGCGGTCGCGCCATGGGCCGCCGGGCAGCCAGACCATCTTGAAAGTTTGGCCATTGGAAATAGCTAAAGCAGGCGGCATCAGGAAAGTCTCGAGAAGAGAGGTGACCCGTACCAGTGTAATTTCCTCCTCTTCCAACATGCTCCGACGAAGGAATGCATTCCATTGAGTGCGCTTCGCGTCGTGGCCGTAGAATTCCTGCGTCAAGGCCAACGGGATCACCGCAGGGACTACCGTTCTCCGTCGCTCGAAGGTGCTGTGGATAGACTCGGCCAAGAGACTTCCGCTGAAACCGAACTGCGTTGCCAAAGTCCAAAGATCATAGAAGTCGCGCATCCGGCTATTGGCAATGCCCAGCACTACCAAGGTCTGGAATTTCTCTGCCACGACCGCTTCACGGGGGTATGCACTCACCTGAGGACTAGGAAAGTCGAGGATGGTCGGAAATGTGACCATTTCCGGGGGTGGAACGACCGTGTCTCCAAACCTGATGTCGATTTGAACCTGAATTCGGGCCGGGCCGAGGCGGGCCTCAAGCACGATACGTACACCCCCATAGACCTGGTTTTCCCGAATCGCAGCGCCCCTGATGGTGTCCGCCAGGAACCGGATGCCATCGTCTTGAACGGAGGTCACACAAACCTCGCGAAACGCTTGTTCCAGGTGTGGAACATCCGCGATGCCTTTGCCCAGAAGGTCGAGGTCGCGCGTGGCCCGATATGGCCTGCTACCCCACACGCTGAATAACGCAGCACCTTTTAGAACGAAGTCGCTGGCATGGGGAGACTGGCTGAGGCGGTACAAGAGCCGCTCGACAGCATAGCGCGTCAACAGCACGTGGAAGTCCTCGCTGCGTTGACGGGCAAGATTGAGAAGACGAGCTCGGACGGAGGCAGCTATGTTTCGGACCGCGGGTCGAGTCACACCAGCGACTCCAGATAGGGCCGCAGGACATTCGCCACGCGGCAGATTTTGGCGTATTTCCAGAGGTCATCCATGGTGGCCCGTCGGTGCCGCCAACAGTCTCGCAGTGCCTCCAGCGCCACGTCGAGGCCGATCTTGTTGCGAAACTTGAAGCAATCGGCAACCGTCTTGGCAGGGTTGTAGACTTTCACGGGGATGCCTTCGATCGAGTGTTCCTCGATGCCTGAAGTCAGCGCCTCGCCGGAGAAGCGAACGAGGTGCAGGCGGGGTTGGCCCGGTTTGGCTGCCCTGGCTTTTTGACCAATTGCCATCCACACTTCGAGCGGGAGCTGGGTTGTGAGTTGATGGAAGCGAAGGGCCGAAAGAAGGCAAACCACACCCCTCGGTATCCGCTTGCAGGCCTGCACGAGGCTGCGATGTTCGGTTATCCGGGCATAGGGAAGAGTGTATAGCCCGCGCCCCACCCGTTCTATCAGTCCGCGGCGGTGCAGTTCCCAGAGATAGTCGAGGGGGATTCCGTAGGGCTTGAGGTCTACCGGTCGCGTGACGCTGGCGCGGCGCAGCAGTTGAAGCGTCTTTTTTACCTTTGACTCGCGCATGGCAATCAATCGAAACGATAAATCGTCGGTGTATGTGAATAACCACCTCCTTTTTATCGTTTCTTTGACCCTTTGTCAAGACCCAGGCTCTGAATGGTGGCGCATCTCCCTGCCGACCCGATTTCTTGCCCCCTCGATCCGCAAAGCATCACCCCGCGAGCTTCCTGCCCCCCCGTTGGTTCAGCGTTCCCCATTCCAGTCGCTGGGGCGGTCACCTCTACGCTGAAAACAACTCCGCCGTCGTCTGATCCAAGTCAGTCGACGAAGCGCTTAGAAACCAGAAACTACGCACACATTGATCAGTGGTTCTTGGTTTTGGCTAAGTAGTCCAAGAGCTTGCGGAAGGCCGCGCCGCGGTGGGAGACGGTGAATTTCTCTTCGGGAGTAATCTCGGCAAACGTCTTGCCCAGAGGGGGGAAGAAGAAATAGGGGTCATAGCCGAATCCGCCAGACCCGCGTGGCGTGTCGATGATCGTGCCGTCGGCGCGGCCCTCGACGGTGGTCAAAACCCTGCCTTCTTGCGCGAGAACAATGACGCAGAGGTAGTGGGCGGCGCGATTAGGAAGAACTCCGGCCCGAGCCACGCTCGCGGCCTCCACGTGGCGCAATTCCGCGAGTAACTTCTGATTGTTGGCAGCATCGTCGGCCTCCGGGCCCGCGAAGCGAGCGGAGCGGACACCCGGGGCGCCGCCGAGCGCCTCGACGGAGATGCCGGAGTCATCGGCAAAAACCAGGCCGGAGGTGAAGGCGCTGTAGTGGAGCGCTTTCTTGCGGGCATTCGCCTCGAAGGTCGGCCCGTCCTCGACGCACGGCGGCAACGGCTGGATACCCGGCACGGCCTCCAGCAGAATTCCGCGTGCCTGCGCGGCCTCGCGGAACTCGCGCACCTTGCCGGGATTGGCAGAAGCCAGATAGAGTTTCACGCTTGTTTTCCAAGACGGCAATGAGAGGCGAAGGTCTGCGCACTGCCTTGCGGGCGGCCGTGCACGAGCCACCGTGCGATTGACCGATCCGCCCTGGTTCCTGTGCTTCTCGCTGCCCACCCTTGGATGAGCGGCACCAGGGCCAGGGGGCGATCCCTCAGGGGGCGCCCGAAGACAGATCAATCTTGAGTAGGGCCTGCTGCACCGCGTGGATCTTCAGGATGGCAGGCCGCACCATCTCGACCAGCTTGTGGAGATCGTCGAGGCCGAAGACTTTCCCCTCGGCGGTAGCTTGAACTTCGACCAGTTGCCCGCGCCCGGTCATCACCACGTTCATGTCCATGTCCGCGTTCGAGTCCTCGGCGTAGTCCAGGTCCAGCAGCATTTCCCCGCCCACGAATCCCGCACTCAGGGCTGCGACGTAATCGTGCAGCGGCAGGCGGGGAATGATTTTCATGGCGACGAGCTTCTGGAACGCCAGCCCCATAGCCACCATGGCGCCGGTGATGGACGCCGTGCGCGTGCCGCCATCGGCGCGGAGGACGTCACAATCAATCCAGACCGAGCGCTCACCCAGCGCCTTGAGATTGGTCACGGCCCGCAGGGAACGGCCGATCAACCGTTGGATTTCCATGGTGCGCCCGCCCTGGCGGCCGCGGGTGGCCTCGCGGGGAGTCCGCGTTTGCGTGGCCCGCGGGATCATCGCATACTCGCTGGTAATCCAGCCCTGGCCAAGACCTTTCAGGAACGGCGGGACGCCGTCTTCCACCGAGGCGGTGCACACCACCCGGGTCTCGCCCAGTTGAATCAGGGCTGAACCTTCGGCGCTCGAAACGTAGCCGGGGATGATTTCGAGCGGCCGCATCTCGCCCGGGGTGCGGCCGCCGGCGCGCACCAGTTTTCCGCCGGAATAGAGCAAGCCGCTGGAGGCGGTGGGGATGGGAGTCATGCGTCACCTCGGGGGAGTTGGCGCGGCATACGAGACCTCGGGAGCAAAGTTGCTGGTCAAGTCGACGTGGCCGTTCAAGGTTTCCACCTCTTGGCCCTGGATCAGAATCTTGAGCCGCTTCACTGATGGAATATTAATTGAGATAGAATCGACAAGAGAATAAATAGCCAGGCTCTCCCCGCGGACGCCGAGGGAAGGGCCGCTTTGGGCCTCGCTGGAAAGGTCCAGATAGGCCGTGCCGTCCGCTGCCAAGAACACGGCGCGCACGGTGGTGGCGGGCGGCAGGGGCGCGTTCGACCCCGAGCGCGGGCCCTCGATGAGGGCCAGCACAATCTGCCGGATGCGGTTGGTATCTCCGGCGGCCAAGGCCAGCGGCCGGGTCTCCGCCAGCAACTTTCCCTGGTCGTAGGAAGGGAAGTAGAGAGTGACGCCCTGGCTGGGGCTCGACGACTGCAAGACGGCCTCGCTCAAGCGCGTCAGCATGGAGGCGTCCCGGTGCGGAGGATTCTCGAGGTTGACGCGCCGGGCCAGGACCCGGAGATAGAAGTAGCCCCCCCCCAGCATCGCCAGGGTCACGAGCAGCAGGATTCGGATGCGCAGAGACATGGCCTAGGATTTCCCTCCCAAGAACTGGTCGAGCGCCTGGACCACGACGGCGGCGAACCGCTGCTGAAAACCAGGATTATTCACCGGGGCCGAGTCGAGCTCGGGAGAGAGACTCCCGACTTCGATGGCCACGGCCGGCGCATTGATGCTGCGCAGTGCGCGCAGGGGAACCTCGGCGGTCTCACCGGCCAGGATGCTGCCTGCCTGGGTGAACTGCTGTTGCAGCATCTGGGCCAATTGGCGGCTCTGCGCGAGGTGTGCCTGCTGGGCCAGCCGCCAGGGAATGAATGACGGGGCCTCGTCATTAAGCGCGGGCGGGGTGCCCGCGGAGAATCTGTAGCTATAAACGACCACGCGGGGCGCCGACGACCCCAGGTTTCCCGCATGGAAAGTCAGGAAGACGACCGGGCGGGCAAGGTTCGCGAGCGTTTCGCGCTGTTCGGGCGTCGGATTGTTGTCGCCGAGCCGCGTGAGCACGATGCGGTATTTCTTGGTGGCAAGCAGCGCCAGCCGCACCCGCGCAACGTATTGCGCCACCAAGTCCTTCTCGAGGACCCCGTCGCGGGCTTGCGCACCGGTCTCTGGCCCGCCATGCGCGGCATCGAGCACGACGGCGGGTAAGGGGGGCCCGGGCTGCGCTTCCGGCGTCTCCTCCGCGACGGTGGGTGTTTCCACGGCGGCGGGTGCCGCTGGAGCGCTCGGCTTTTCCATAGCAAGGGGGGGCGGGGGCGAGGTGGGCGGCGGCTTCAGCACATCCGCCAGCAGGACCTTGCCCCCTTCCGCCAGCGACGGATAGAAATTCAGCCCGTCCATGGTGGGCGTCAGCACCAGCTTGGGGATGCCGTCCTGATCGTCAAAGCGCAGCTCGCTCAGGTAAGGGTTCTGGAAGCGATGCAGCTGTTCGAGGGGCTCGACGGGGCGCTCACCCAGGAACAGGATCCACTTGCCGTTGCGGGCGGCGGTATGCACGCTGACCTTGTCCGTGAATTGTATGGTGAGCCGGGAGCCGTTGGCGAGCTGGTCCAGACGCACGGTGTAGGAATTCGGCCGGGTGTCGCCGATAAAGATGCGGTTGGTTCCCTCCTGGTATTCAATCCGCTCCGGGGTGAGGCGGGGCAGGACGGAGGTAAGAAAATCCACCGGCACCATCCACTGGCCGTTCACCAGGCGCGCGGGAGCCTGCAGGTCCAGCCAGGCCTTGTCCAGTCGGATTCTCATCTCGTCCAGACGCAACTCCAATTGGGCTTTCCCGAACCAGACTTTGAGGGAGTTCTTTTTTTCCTGCAGGCCGCTGACCTTGCCGACCATGTTCAGCACCTGGATCAGTGGCAGGTACCGGGCGCCTTCAATCAATTCAACTGGCACCAAGCGATGCGCGGCGGGAAGGTAAAAGACAAAGTTCTCACTGCGCGAACTCTGCGCTGACCAGAAAAGCAGGGCCAACGCCAACGCCAGGCCGAAAACGGGATAGGGCCATCGCCAGATATGCTTGGTCAACGGACTTGCACCCTCGCGCGATGCGGGCCGCGGAGCCCACGCCCTTCTGCAACCCGCGTTGCCATTCTATAGCATTTCGCTCGAGGGGTTCAATGACGGTTACAGGGGAAGGCCATGGCGGAACCTCTCCCGATGCATTCTATCGGGAGGGCTCGCTTGCCCACACGAAAAGCTCAAAGTCGGGAGAGCACACACCGCGGCTACCAGAACTCGCTGAGAACACCTCAGGTATCTACGGGGTGTTTTCAAAGGTTCGGGTTCGGGTTTCCTGCAGGCTGTTTGATCAGAGCTTGGAAGCGGGGATGGTTGCGGAGCGAGGCAAGGTCGGGGTCGTTGCGCATCCAGACTTCTTGAAATGGGGCGTGGGTGATGGACCTTTCCAGGCACTCGACGGCCTGCTCAGGTTCCCCCAGCAGGGCATAGACACAGGCCACATTGTAAAGCACTTGGGGCTCCTCCGGTTCCATTGCCAGCGCCCGTCCGGCCCACTCCAGACTGCGTTCCCGCTTGCCTAGTTGAGATAGAGCGTTGGCGCCAAAGTAAAGGGCCCGGGCGTCTCCGGGGTGCAACTCGAGATGCTTCTCGGCCGAGGCGAACCCCTGCCGATAAGCCACCTCTGCCTCCGCTTTGCGGCCCAGCCCGTGATAAGCGCTGGCAAGCAACATGGGCGCCTGAAAGTCCTCCGGACAGGCGCGACTGGCCTCTCCAAACCATTTAACCGCCTCGGTCAGCTTGCCTTGGGCGTAGCAAGTCCGCGCCAGGAAGTAGGAGGCCTCGAATAGCTTGGGGTCGATCTGCATGGCCATCGTGAATTCCTTCTCGGCCTCCTCGTACTGTCTCTTCAACGACACCACGAGTCCCCGCGAGGCGTGGGCCTCTGCCAGCTCGGAGTCAAGCTCCAGGGCCTTTTGGCTGGCGGCGTCGGCCTGTTCCAGGGTGGCTTCACTCGGGTCCCAGAACATGTAGAGAGAGGAGCAGCAGTCAGCAATCCCCGCATAGGCGCGCGCGTACCGGTGATCGATCTCGATGGCGCGGCTGAACATCTGGCGGGCAAATTCGAATCCCTTGCGCCGAAATTGGTGGAAGAATTTTCGCCCCCGCAGGTACCAGTCGTAGGCCTGCACGTCGGCGGTCGGCACCTTCTCGATGGCGCGCTTCTCTTTTTCGCTCAGCATGACCCGTAAAGCGCGGGCGATATTCTGGGCGATTTCGTCCTGGATCGTGAAGACGTCTTCAAGCCGGCGGTCGTAGCGGTCGGCCCAAAGAGTCCTGGCGGTTCGAGTTTCCACCAGTTGAACTGTGAGCCGCAGGCGATCGTCCGCCCGTCGGATGCTTCCCTCCAAGACGTAAGAAGCGTTCAACTGCTGTCCCGCTTGCAGCCCGATGCCGGGTTTATCACGATAAGGCAGGACGGCCGAGCGCGAAAGCACCCAAAGTCCGCCGATTTTGGACAATTCCGTAAGGATATCTTCGGTGATCCCATCCCGGAAATAGTCGTCTTCCTTGGCTTCCGTAAGGTTCTCGAAGTAGAGCACGGCCACCGATTTCTCCGTCCTGGCCTTCGAGGTCTTGGCCCGCCGCAAAGCCTCCAGCGCTTCGCCGGCGGTTTGGTAGCGCTGCTCCGGTTCCTTCGCCAGGCAGCGCTCGACCAGTTGTTCCCATTCGGGGGAGAGGTCCGGGATCAGACTGCGCAGAGGCGTGGGCGGCTGCCGGAGAATTGCGTACTGAACGTCAATCGCGGTCTCGCCCGGAAACGGCAGCCGGCCGGTCAAACACTCGTAGAGCAAAACCCCGAAGGCAAAGATATCAGCGCGCGCATCGACCGCTTCGCCCCGCAACTGCTCGGGAGACATATAGACCAGCGTGCCCAGGGGTACCCCCGGGCTGCTCAGACCGTCGTCCGTGGTGTCGGATGAAGGGGAAGAGGGGGCCGCAACCGCCTTCCCGGCAGGTGTCGGCTCCGGGAGGAGCTTGGCCAGACCGAAATCCAGAACTTTTCCCTGGCCCCGGTTGGTCAGAAAAATGTTTGCCGGCTTGAGGTCCCGATGCACGATCCCTTTCGCATGGGCGACTTCGAGGGCGTCGGCTATTTGGATCGCCAAGTCTGCCAGTTCGTCCGTTGTAAAGGAGCGGGCTGCCAGGCGCTGCTTGAGCGTCTGTCCTTCCAAAAGCTCCATGGAGATGAAAGGCTGGTTCTCGTAATCGTTGATCTCGTAAATGGTGCAGATGTTGGGATGGTTCAAGGCGGAGGCGGCACGGGCTTCCCGCTCGAATCGCTCCAGTGCCTGCGGGTGATTCGCGAAATCCTCCGACAAAAACTTAAGGGCGACCAGGCGCCCGAGCCGGGTGTCCTCGGCCTTATAGACAATGCCCATGCCGCCGTGCCCCAGCTCGTGCAGGATCCGGTAGTGGGAAACCGTCCTACCTTCAGGCTCCTCAGCGGATTCTTCGGGCACGGCGGGCGGAGAGACCTCCGGGGGAGACATCACACGCCGCGGAGAGGACGCAATCCACTCGACGGGAGCCAGAAACCGGTAGCCTCGGCGGGCCAGCGTCTCCACAAAACGAGGGTTATCGGCCGAATCACCCAACGCGTCGCGCAGCCTCTTGATGGCGGCGTTGATGCTGTGATCAAACTCCACGACGGTGTCGTTGGGCCAGAGACGCCCCTGAATCTCATCCCGAGTGACCAGTTCGCCCGGCTGCTCCAGCAACATGGCCAGAATCTGGAAGGACTGTTCCGGGAGCTTGACCTTCATGCCCTTCCGGCGTAACTCTCTCGCCCGCAGGTCGAGTTCAAAGACCCCAAAGCGGGCGACCCGGCCGGGATGTGTTGACCCTTCCATGGTCAGCTTCTGTTGGATGACGCTTCGCCAAAAGCGTACCACTTCTCGAGGGCGCAATCAAAGCCTAAGGCCTGCCAGGTGCGCGTCTAGCGTTGCGTAACAGATGAAGGTGATACAACTGGCAACGACCGGGCAGGTCATCCTGAGCGTAGCGAAGGATCTAATTCCCAAAGAGATGCTTCGCCCGCGCGGCGGGAT
>Ga0315280_10005605_pt1 | contig 17779 bp, 25 predicted proteins | sample YL17G06_40_MG_FD_203697 | JGI IMG/M metagenome (GOLD analysis project Ga0315280, IMG submission 203697) | Sediment microbial communities from Yellowstone Lake, YNP, Wyoming, USA - YL17G06_40 | ecosystem: Environmental > Aquatic > Freshwater > Lake > Sediment | place: USA: Wyoming | collected... | reverse complement strand
AAAAATTAACCAAAATTTAGGCCGAATATGAAATTACTTTTAACATCGGCTGGTTTTGCGAATAAATCTATAATAGATGCATTTTTAGAATTAGTCGGAAAACCTTTTAAAGAATTACGTATAGTGGATATTCCGACCGCTGCCAATATGGAGGATGGCGATAAAACCTGGCTTATAGAGGGTTTTAATCAGTTAAAAGAGCTGGGTTTCTCCTATATAGACATTGTTGATATTGCTGCAGTTCCGAGAGATATTTGGGAACCGCGTTTAAAAAATGCTGATGTTTTACTGTTTGGCGGCGGAAACACATTTTATTTGCTCGATTGGATAAACAAATCTGGACTCAGAGAATTATTGCCTGGGATCCTGAAAAATAAGGTCTACATAGGGATCAGTGCTGGCAGTTATATTGCCTGTCCAACCATAGAGATGGCTACTTGGAAAAATCAGGATGAGAATAAGTCCGGACTAGCTGACCTTACCGGGATGAATTTTGTTCCATTTTTGCTTTTAGCTCATTACACGCTAGATAAAAAAGAAATCATAAAAGAAGGAATTTTAAAGACAAAATATCCCGTCAGAATACTGAACGACGATCAGGCGATTTTGGTCCAAGGTAATGATTATAAACTCGTCGGCAAAGGAAAAGAAATAAAATTATAAAAGAAGAAATTAAAACTAATCATAATTTGGCTCCCTCCCTCGCATAAAGCTTCGGAAGGGCAAGGCCGAAGTTGGAAAAATGTATTCACTAACACTTTTTGAAGCATTATTTATAACTCATCTTATAATGGACTGCGGGAAAAATGGGGTCAACTCTGTTTTTAGTCAATTTTAGCTAAAGCATTTAAAGGATAATTTGGGATAAAAAAATAAATTATGAAATATACTAATTATCTTCCGAGAAATGAATATCAGCTTTGCGAGTTGTTTGAAGATTTATTGTTTATGAGAAGTGAGAAGTTTATGTCAGAAGATGACCAAAGGGAATCCGAAGAATATAAATTAAGAAAAATGGGGTCAACTTTATTTTTAACAAAAAGTCGAGCCCTTCGATAAACTCAGGGCAGGGAATTAATTAAGAATTAAAAAATGAAAAGTATGAAAGTTTTAATTATTTACTCGTCTACGCATCATAAAAATACAGAAAGAATTGCCCAAGCAATGGCAGAAGTTTTGGGCGCTGATTTAGTAGAAACACAAAATGCGAAAGCAGAGGATATTTTGAATTACGATTTAATTGGTTTTGGTTCTGGAATTTATGCTTTTAGACATCACCAACTTTTATTTAAATTTATAAGAGATCTAAAGCTTGTTGAGGACAAAAAGGCCTTTATTTTTTCCACCAGCGGCGCACCAAATGGCGAATTTCACAAAAAATTGCACCAAGAATTAATTAAAAAAGGATTTAATATTGTTGGTGAATTTAATTGTCTTGGCTGGGTTACTGTTGGACTCTTAAAATGGATAGGTGGAATAAATAAGGGCAGACCCAATGAACAAGACATTGAAAATGCTAAAAATTTTGCAAAAGAATTAATGAAAATTAAAAATTAACCCCCATGAGAATTTTTATAAATGTTAAGAAAATGGGGTCAACTTTATTTTTAACAAAAAGTCGAATCCTCCTTCAAGAAAACTACGGAAGGGCAAAGGAATTAATTGAGAGATAAAATGTTAGACATAATTTTAAAATCAATAGGTGTCTTTATCGTCGGAGTTTATATCGTAAGTTTGGGACGAGTATGGTGGTATGAAAGAGATATAGATAAACTATATAGCAAAATGAAAAAGGAGATAAATAATGCTAAGAAAATGGGCATGCCTATGAGTTATATTGATGGAAAGATAAAAAATATTAAAGAAGAATATGACACTAAAATTGAAGAATTGGAGCGGAAAAGACGTTTTATTTTAGAAAAATTGACTTTTAGGAAAAAATGAAAAAATAATCAAAATTTAGCCCGAAGTTGAGGGAAATTTAAAACTGGCAGAGGACAGACCTCTGCCAAAGTAGGATCGCTGAAGAGGCGATTTTTGTTAACTTGATTTTTTCTTTAAATGTTGTAATATAAGAATACAAAATCTCGAAGGAGGGTATAGAGATGTTAGAAAAGATTAAAGCTCTTTTAAAGGGAGCGGAAAATAGGGAAACTTTTTTTAGGAGGATTGCTTCTTTTTTCGCACCCATGGACCCAAAATACAAGGCAATTGAAAAGGCCTATGATTATGCTAAGGATGCTTTCAGGGATGTAGAAAGAGAAAACGGAGATCGGTATTTTGAACATTTGAGAGCAGTAACCATAATTCTTATTGACTATCTGCGGGTAAGGGACCACGAAGTCATTATATCTGCTTTGCTTCATGATATTGTGGAAGATATACCTTCTTGGACATTGGAAAGAGTAAGAGCGGAATTTGGAGACAGGGTAGCTTTGCTGGTCGATTACTTAAGCAAACCTTCGGTCAGAGATTATCCTTCGAAAAAAGAGAGAGTGAAGGTCTATCGGAACCGCTTTGAAAATGCTCCACGAGAATTCTTCTTTATAAAACTTTCCGACAGGCTTCATAATCTTTTGACCATGTGGAGTTTTTCGCCGGAAAAGAGAGCCGCGAAGATTGAAGAAACGACAAGGTATTATCTGCCTTACGCAGAAAAACACATTATTCTTATCCATGAGCTTGAAGAGGCGATTGAAGAACTGAAAAGGAAAAAATCAAAATAGATTTTACCAAAACGACCTCTTGGCGATTAACCAAGAGGTTTTATTTTTATATTTGTAGCATCGCCGAAGCGGCGATTTTTTGGTAGAATAAATTATATGGAATGTCAAAAAGAAGAAAATTTAAAAGATTGTCCATGCACCTATCCTGATTGCCCGAGAAAGGGGATGTGTTGTGAGTGCGTTAAGCACCACTGGGAAAAAGGAGAATTGCCGGCTTGTTATTTTTCAGAGAAAGCCGAAAAAACTTTTGACCGTTCAATCGAGAATTTTATCAAGGAGCAAAAATAATCAACCCCAGTAGTAGAACGCTTCGCGTTCACTACGGGGCAAGAATTTAGGCCGAAGTTGAGGAAAATTTATGAAAGCAATTCAACTATACACAAAACTTGAGAAAGATTTTATTACTTCTGCTTTAAGCGATGACTGGGCAAGATATATGGAACCTGTTCAGGATTTTTTAAGCGAAAATTTTAAGAAACGTTCTATGGGTCTTGTTTGTGATTTCACGCAAGAGATAAGAAAAGTTTATACCGCAGTATTTCCTTCTCCGAAAGTGATGAAAGGAATTTTAGCAAAGAATGAAACTGATATTATGCTTTTTGTCCATCATCCGGAGACGTGGGATATTAGAAAAGCACCTAAAGTTTTCCAACAAATGGACAGAAAATTATTGGAAAAATTCAAAGAAAGAAGAATTTCTATTTATAATCTTCATGTTCCTTTAGATAATTTTGGAAAATATTCTACTGGTTTTTCTTTGGCAAAAGCATTGGAGATTAAGCCGGAGAAATCTTTCGCGCCGTATTTCGGTTCTTTATGTGGCATCTTAGGAAAAACAAGATGTAAAAAAGTTAAAGAACTTAAAAAAAAGTTTGAGCAAATTGTAGGCCATAAAGTAAGTTTATATAAATATGGCGATGATAAAATAAAAGATAATATTGTTGCGGTTGTCGCAGGCGGAGGGAATAGCGTTGAAATAATGGAAGAAATAGCCAAAGATGGAGCAAATACTTTTGTTACGGGGGTAGCCGTGAAAAATGAACATTCGCGAAAAGCGCATAATTGTGCACGAAAACACAAAATCAACATTCTCGGCGGAACACATTATTCAACCGAAAAATTCGCCTGTATTGCTATGTGTGATTATTTTAAAAAACTTAGATTACCTTCAGAATTTATTAAAGATAAGCCCGTATTAGAAGATATTTAACAGAAAAAATAATCAAAATTTAGGCCGAAGTTGAAAAACAATTTGGCAGAATAATAGAGAAGGTTGGCAATTTTTGAAATCGTGGAACATAGCAGCGAAAGCAAGGTCAAAAACCCTGTTTTTTGTTGACAAAACATCAAAAAAGTGACAAAATTAAGATAACTTAGGAAGTATCTTCCCAATTTTTAGGGAAAGGAGGTTAGAAAATGCTTATATTACAAATGTTGGCTGCTGCTGTTTTACCAATGCTGGCAACAATAGTTCTTGCAGAACTTGTTGGCCGGCTGTGCGAATTGAGCGATAAGGTAAGATTCAAACGTGCCCAAAAATTGGGGAAGAAGGGGCTAAGTAATTAGCTCCTTTTTTAAATTAAGTGGACAAAATCTCTCAAAAAATGTAAAATCGAGGCAGATTTGGGAAAAATGGGAAAAATGGTGTCAACTTTATTTTTAACAAAAAGTCGAGGAATTAATTGAGAATTAAAAAATGAAAAGTATGAAAGTTTTAATTATTTACTCGTCTACGCATCATAAAAATACAGAAAGAATTGCCCAAGCAATGGCAGAAGTTTTGGGTGCTGATTTAGTAGAAACACAAAATGCGAAAGCAGAGGATATTTTGAATTACGATTTAATTGGTTTTGGCTCGGGAATTTATATGTGGGAGCACCACAAACTTTTGCTTAAATTTGTTGACCGCTTAAAGTCAGCAAACGGTAAAAAGGTTTTTATTTTTTCCACCAGTGGTGTGCCATATGGTAAAAAACACCACAAGAAACTGCGGGAAGAATTAATTAAAAAAGGATTTAATATTGTTGGTGAATTTAATTGTCTTGGCTGGGATACTGTTGGACTCTTAAAATGGATAGGTGGAATAAATAAGGGCAAGCCCGGTAAGTCAGACATTAAAAATGCTAAAAATTTTGCAAAAGAATTGAGAAAAATTAAAAATTAACCCCCATGAGAATTTTTATAAATGTTAAGAAAATGGGGTCAACTCTATTTTTTGTAAACTAAACAAAAGGTCGAAAAATTAATTGAAAAATAAAATTTAAAATTATGGAACCAAAAGAAATTCAAATTAAAGCAAAAGATGAGGATTTAAAGGGGGTTTATTCAAATTTAATGATAGTAAGTCACACTAAAGAAGAATTTTGCTTGGATTTTATTAATACCTTTAATCCTCCAACGCTTACTAGTAGAGTCTTAATGAGTCCGGGTCACTTGAAGCGAATGATTAAAGCTCTGGAGGAAAATATGAAAAAATACGAAGACCAATTTGGCGAAGTAGAGACTGCCAAAGAACCCGAATCACGATTAGGATTTCAACCCCAAAAATAGAAATTCCTATATTTTTAAATCAACCCCGCACCAGAGTCGCCTTCGGCGACACGGTACGGGGCAAGAATTTAGGTCGAAGTTGAGGGAAATTTATGATAATAATTAAGTCAAAAAAGTTTATATTGAGGCCATTTAAAAAAGGAGACGAAGCTTCTTTGCAGAAACACATTAATAATAAAATTATAGCTCGGAACACTTTAAGAATCCCTTATCCTTATAAGTTAAAAGATGCTCGCTGGTGGATTAATCGTAATTTGAAGTTAGATAAAAAGAAAGAGAAACGCGAAATTAATTTTGCTATTGAGATAGATGGCGACGTTGTGGGCGGAATTGGATTGGATAAGATATATGGCCACTGTGCAGAGATAGGATATTGGCTAGGAGAAAAATATTGGGGACGGGGAATTATTACAGAAGCCACAAAGTTAGTCACAAAATATGGTTTTGACAAGTTGAAGTTAAGAAGGATTTACGCTTTTGCTTTTACTTGGAATAAGGCTTCGGCAGGGGTTTTAGAGAATAACGGATTTAAATACGAAGGGAAATTGAGAAAACACATAAAGAAAGGCAATAAGTTTTTTGACGATTTATTATTTGCTAAAGTAAAATAACCAAAATTTAGGCCGAAGTTGACTTAAAGTAGTGAAAATGTTATTTTATAATAGCCTAGATAATAGGCTATTTTAGTTCTTTAGGAGGTTAAAAATAAAAGATCAGGTTCAAGAGGTAATAAAAACAATTGAGGAGAATAACTGGGTTGAGGTTTTGGGGCGGTGCCAAAGTCTCAAAGAGAGACTTGATAAATTGATGGAGTTTTTGCCAGAAACCTGGCTCTGGAGTCCAATGCCAGCCAGACAACTGGTTTATTATCTTCATCAAAAACACGGTCTCGATTTCGGGGTTTGCCCTTATTATGAAATGGAGGACGATAGACAGTATTGTACGGCGATGGAAGAAAGAACAGAATGTCTTTGTGCTATTCCCGAAGCTTATTGTGTATTTCGTGACAAAGATGGTAAGCCAAAATATCCTGAGTTTCTTTATATAACATTATTGGAACGCGCTAAAAACGTGAGCGATGCTATGCATCTTTTGGGCAATATAGAAAGTGGCGCGGCCGAATAGGCTGCGCATTTTTATTTAGTCGCCAAGAAAGCGGTTTTTTGGTAGAATAATAGGGTAAGGGAAATTTAAAAATCAATTTAACATGAAATATATTGAGATTTTAGATACAACCCTTAGAGATGGAGAACAGATGAAAGGGGTTTCCTTTAGTCCAAAAGAGAAATTTGCCATAGCAGAGATGCTTTTGGAAAGATTGAACGTGGAAAGGATAGAGATATGTTCAGCCAGAGTTTCTAATGGGGAACTCAAAGCTGCTCAAAAGATTTGCCAGTGGGCTAAAAAAAACTCTTATTTAGAAAGAGTTGAGATGCTGGGATTTGTTGATGGTGGACAATCGGTGGAATGGATTCATAAAGCTGGGGGAAAAGTCCTTAACCTCTTGGCAAAGGGCTCTTTAAATCATCTAACCGTCCAGCTCAGAAAGACCCTAAATCAACACATAAATGATATTGGCAATGTTTTTTCAAAAGCAAAAAGAAGGAAAATGAAAATAAATGTTTATTTGGAGGATTGGAGTAGGGGTCTGAAAGAATCTCAGGATTACGTCTTTAAACTAACCGAAAGTCTACTTAAATTTGGAGCTAAAAGAATAATATTAGCTGATACTTTGGGGATTTTATCTCCCGAAGAGACCTACAATCGGGTTAAATTAATGATTGGGAATTTTCCTGATATCCATTTCGATTTTCATGCTCATAATGATTATGGTTTAGCTACGGCAAATTCCCTCATGGCTATAAAGACCGGAGCAAAAGGAATCCATGTGACCATCAATGGTTTAGGGGAGCGAGCCGGAAATACTCACCTGGCTGAAATAGTGGCAGTGATTAATGATAAAACAGATTTTGGCTGTAAAGTTAATGAAAAATTCATTAATAAAATCAGTAAGTTGGTGGAAAGATTTTCTGGAATGAGAATTCCGCCGGGAAAACCCATTGTCGGTGAAAATATTTTTACTCAAACTGCCGGAATTCATGCTGATGGAGACAAAAAAGGAAATTTGTATATTGCAAAATTAACTTCTGAAAGATTTGGCAGAGAAAGAGAATATACTTTGGGAAAATTGAGCGGCAAGGCTAGTTTAGAACAAAATTTAAAAAAAATAGAAATAGAACTGACTAAAGAGGAAGAGGAGAAAGTGTTAGAAAGAGTAATTGAATTGGGAGATAAAAAATATTCAATTACTCTTGCTGATTTGCCTTTTATAATTTCTGATGTATTGGGAGCTCCGCTAAAAAAAGAAATAGAAATACTAAATGTTGCGGTTTCTAGCGGATTGAATTTGGTTCCTACCGCGACAGTAAAAGTTAAAATAAAAGGTAAGGAATATTCTGGAAGTGCAGTTGGTAATGGCGGCTACGACGCTTTTATGAACGCTCTAAACAAAATTTTAGTGGGTAAATTGAAATTGAAACTGCCAAAGCTCACTGATTACGAAGTAAGAATTCCTCCCGGCGGAAAGACCGATGCTATAGTGGAAACCAAGATCATTTGGCATAAAAATGGAAAAATTTTTAGTACAATAGGAGTAGATTCAGATCAGGTAATGGCGGCAGTAAAAGCCACCGAGAAAATGCTGAATCTAATATTTAAGTCTTAATTAAGAATCTCTGCTATGAACAATAATAGACCGACCCCGTACCATAACCCTCGGTTCGGTACGGGGCAAGTACAACTTTCGCCCAATTCTTTGAATTTATATTATGAGTGTCCGCTTTGTTTTTGGCTGGATAAAAAGCAGGGGGTTAAAAGACCCCAGCCCTATCCTTATGCTCTTAATGCGGCGGTGGATTTGCTTTTGAAGGAAGAATTTGACAAATATAGGAAAAAGGGCGAACTTCATCCTTTACTGGTCGCTAATAACATTCCGGCCAAGCTTTTCCCAAATCAAAAATTATTAAACGAATGGCGAAACAACTTTCAGGGAATACGATATTACGACGCCGAGCTGGACGCCACTCTTTTTGGCGCGGTAGATGACATTTTAGAGTTTTCAGAGGGTAAATTAGCTCCGTTAGATTACAAATCCACCGGCAGCAAGGTGATTACGGTCTATGACCGCTTCCAGCTCCAAATGGATATTTACACTTTTTTGCTGGAGAAAAATGGATATAAAACGATCAGAAAAGGATGCCTGGCTTTTTATGTGGTTGATAAAGAAAATGGATTTGACGATAGGTTGCCTTTTAGAAAAGAAATTCAAATGATAGATACCGACCCTTCTTATGTCCAGGGGCTTTTTGAAGAAGCGGTAAATTTATTAAGGAAAGAGGCGCCTTCTTCTCACAGCGCCGACTGCCAATACGGCCGGTGGATAGAAAAGGTCGAGGAAATAATTTAAAAACCCAGTAGTAGAACCTCGACAAGCTCGGTTCACTACGAGGCAAGTAAATTTATGGAACAATTTTTAATTGGAAATCAGTGGTTTATCTGGTTGATAATACTTTGGGCTATTCCCTGGAAAGGAGTGGCTCTTTGGAGGGCAGCCAGAAATCGCCATAAGAAATGGTTTATAGCTTTGCTTTTGGTCAACACGATGGCAATTTTGGAGATTATTTACATTTTCTACTTTAGTAAAGAAAAACAATTAAAAGAACAAGTCTAATTTTACAAATTCTAAAAGCAGAAGTCGCCGAGGAGGCGATTTTTTGCTTGGGATTATTTGAAGAGGTTGGTGATTAAGTGGCGGTATTTTAGATAGGGTTTCTCTTGCCAGGCCTGAGAAAATTTTTCCGGCCAGGCTTTTTTCCAAAGAGAGAATTCGGGCAAAAATAAAAATCCGTCTCGGTAACCTAAATAGCGGGTCTTGAAACTATGGTGGAGATAAGATAGGAGAGCGCAAATTAGGGCCGATTTTTGATTTTCTCTCTGGCAGGGGGGATTTTTCTTTAAAACTTTCGAAACCAAATTATTCCCACAAACTCTATTTATAAAAGTCGGGAAAACTTCAATCAAATTTAAGTCAAGAACAAATCCCCGTTTTTCCAATTTTTTCCTTAATTCCAGAGCGAACTCACAAAAACTAGACATCAAGGCGGGTGGAATAGGGTTCATTTTTGCTTCTCGGAAAATTTTTTGGGATAAAAATTTTTCGTATAAACGCATCTTCCCCTTTCCCCTCCCCCGAGTTAAAGGAGTATCAATGGCTATTACCTTTGTTTCTTTTAAATAGGGACTTATTTTCTTTAAAACATCTTTGCCAAAAACATCCTGGCATTTTTGGCACCAAATTTTCGAAGGTAAAACAACGCCCTTTAGTTCTTGGAGAACACAAATTCCAGTTGACTTCTTTTCTTTTCCTCCGAGGTCAATTCCGATAAAAAAACTTTTAGTTTGTCTCATTTGGCTTCTTTAAAAAATCTTTTGTTCTTTTGATGTGTTTTATTCCGGCTAAAATGGCTGCTGGAAAAACTATTTTAAACACTTGAGGATAAAGAAGGTAAACTGAAATTGCAGCCATAGCTATTCCTATTACTCTGCCAAAGACCTGAGAAATAAATATTGAGAACAAATTTTTAATTTTTTCTTTAAAATTTCCTTTGAGTTCTATTCTTTTTTTCATTATCAATTCAGTCAAAAGAATGAAAAATAAAACTGCTCCTAAAACTAGAGGGACAATTTTCCAATTTAAAATTAAAATAACTCCAATCAATGAAGCTAATCCTCTTCCACCCTTAAATTTCAAAAAAATGGGCCAGTTGTGGCCGGCGATAACAAAAAAAGCGGCCAGGGCCTGACCGAATAATAAATTATAACCCAAAAAACTGAGCCATTGAGCTAAAAAAATAGCCAGGGCTCCTTTTCCGAGATCGCCGATTAAAGCAAAAAGTAGGGCCTCAAATTTTCCGGTGGCTCGATAAACATTGACTGTTCCAATATTTCTCGAGCCAATTTCAAAAAGATTTTTTCCGTAGGCTTTCCCAACAAGATAACTGAAAGGAATTGAACCCAATAAATAACTAATAATTGAAATCAAGGCTAAATCATACATATTTTTGGCATTCGGGTTTTATTTATCTGGGTTCTTTTTTGGGCAACCAAATTCTTTTTCTGCCGGGTTTTAACGCAAAAGAGACGGCAAAACCTGGGTTAGCGTATACCAAACGGCAAAAACCAGCAATAAGATAACAAACAAAACCTCAAATTTAAGCATATTTTTGTAGTGGGCTCGACTGGACTTGAACCAGTGACCTTTGCAATGTGAGTGCAACGCTCTAACCACTGAGCTACGAGCCCGACTATACTTTAAATTAGCAAATTTTATCAATTCAGTAAAGTTTGATAGAATAAAGTTGATGCGAGTTTTTGAGTTTCATTTTAATCCAAATGTAAAAGAGGACTTAATTTTTGATAGTTTTTGTTATGAGCCAGAAAATATTTATGAGAGAAGGGTGGGAAGCCTTTATCTGGTTGGTTTCCTAAAAAATGTCTTACCTCAGAATCTCCATTTTTTGGATAGGTTGGCTAAGCTGATTAAGGACCAGTATTACCGTTCAACCCTGAGCACCCCAGAAAAGGCACTAAAAGAAAGTTTAAGGCAATGTAATGAATTTTTAGAAGGAATAGCCAAAAAAGGAGATGTTAGTTGGTTAGGTAATCTGAGCTTTGCTGTTTTTTCTTTAAAAAATTTTGAATTGAATTTCACCAAAGTTGGAGAAAATAAAATAATCTTGGTAAGGAAAGGGCAAATAATAGACATTGATAAGAAATTAAGATTCCAGGATATTGAACCCTATCCCCTGAAGATTTTTGGAAATATTGTCTCAGGAAAATTAACTGAGAACGATTTAATTTTAGTTTTAACTAAAGAAGTTTTTGATTTTTTTCAAAGTCAGAATTTATTAAATGAGATTGCTAAAATTTTATCTTTTGATGAGAAAAAATTTAAATCAGTGATTCAAACCAAAGAAAAAGAATTTTTAAAAATTTCGGGGATTTGCTTAGCAATTTTTTTGCAAAAAGAAGTCGGGTACCCAGCCAAGGGCTGGGTGGGCAAAAGGGAAATTATTTCGCCTTCTAGCTATAAGGAGTTTTCTTTAAAAGAGGCCTTTACCCCATACATAAAAAAATTAGGTGCGGGGCTTAATCCAATTGTTATTGTTGATTATTTTAAAAAATTAATTAAAAAACCTCGTTGGGTGGCGGGTGGGTGGCGTCCCCAATTTAAATGGGTGGGGGTCAAATGGCGACCGAAAATAAAACTGCCTCAATTAGCAATCCCTAAATTTAAGTTCCCCAAGCTAAATAAAAACTTAATCTCAATTTTAGCTCTAATTTTTTGCTTGGCCCTCGGATTTTTTATCGCAAATCAAGAAGAAAAACAACAATTAAAAATCTATCAAGCTACTCTTGACCAAATCCAAAAAACCGTCAACGAAGCTGAAACTTTTTTAATTTTAAAGAAGACAAACCCTCAAGTAGAGGAAAAGGCAAACACCCTTTTTAGAGAAAGTTGGGAAGAAATTTCTCCTTTAGTGAAAGTTTCCTCTAAATTACCAAAAAATTTTCAGGCTCAGATTTTTTCTCTAAAAGATGCGATTTCTAAAAATCTCTATCAACTAAATAATTTAGTAGAAATTTCCGAGCCAGAATTGTTTTTTGAATTTAATCCTCGCGAATTTGTTCCCCAAAAAATGATTGTTTTTGAAAAAGAAATTTATTTTTTTAGTCCTTATTCTCAAAATTTATTTAGAGTTAGTAAGGAAAGTAAGGGTGAAATCATTGAAATTGACAAAAAATTTAATTTAGGCGTTGCCCCCGACGATTCAATTTTGCTTTTCTCAAAACCTAATCAATTGAGCATTTTGAAAGAGGGTAATTTTAACCAATTTTTTCTTGAAACTATTGAGGGTTCTAATTATGACGAGCTTTCTCCCTACAAATTCAGTCTTTACTTTTTAGATAAAAAATCAGGCGAAATAATAAAGTATCCCTATCTGGAAAATTTTAAATGGGATTCACCTCAATTATGGTTAAATTCCCAAACTAAAAAAGCCATTGAGACAAAGTCAATGGCAATAGATGGTTCAATTTGGATTCTGACTGAAAATAATGAAATTGATCGATATTTGCGAGGATCTTATAAAGAAACTCTAAAACTTGAATTTTGGCCCTATTTTAAAAATCCGACCAAAATTTGGACTTCACCAGATCTATCTTATCTCTATTTATTAGAGCCTGCTCAAAATCGAATAATCGTTCTAACCAAGGATGGTAAAATTGTTAAACAATTCAAGAGTGAAAAATTTGATAACCTCTTAGATTTCGCACTTTCTCCGGATGCAAAAACAATTTACCTTCTTAATGGCTTAAAAATCTACAAACTACAAACTACTAGTTACTAGTTACTTTAACTCCACTTTGGCGCCAGCTGCCTCAAATTTCTTTTTCAAATCCTCTGCCTCTTCTTTCTTGGCATTCTCTTTAACTACCTGGGGACCCGAAGCAGCGGCATCAACTAAATCTTTTGATTCTTTTAATCCCTTCTGAGTGATATCTCTGACTACTTTAATCACTTCAATCTTTTTGTCGCCTACAGCTGTCAAGACAATATTGAAAATAGTCTTTTCTTCAGCCTCGGGAGCTGCAGCTACTGGAGCAGCTGCTATTGGTGCAGTCACTGGCACGGCTGCTGAAACTCCTAATTTCTTTTCCAGAATTTTCACCAATTCAGCCAAATCCAAAACACTCATTTTCTCAATTTCCTCAACAAGTTTTTTAAACTTTTCCGGAACCTCGATTTTTTCGGATGCTTTTTTTGCTTCTTCTGTCATAGGTTTAAAAATTGATAATTAAAAATTAAAAATTTATGTTTTGGCTTTTGCCAAAACATATAGCAGACCTTTAATATTTCCCTGTAAAACATTTACCAAATTTGTTACCGGAGCGAAAATACTTCCGACCAAGCCGGCCAAGAGTTCTTCTCTTGTCGGTAATTTTGCCAATTCGATAATTTTTTCCGCATCAATTAATTTATTTTCTAAAATTCCCCCTAAAATCTTCAAGTTTGGATTCGCCTCCGCGAATTGATAGACCGTTTGGGCTGGAGAAATTTCATTTTTGTAACCAAAAACTAAAGCGATTTCTCCTTTTATTTTTTTTACTTCAATTTTTAATCCAGTACTCTTTAATGCCAATTCCAATAAGGTTTTTTTAGCCACCTTTAATTCGTTATCGCTTTCCTTTAATTTTTTTCTCAAATTTGAAAGATCTTTTACTTTCAAACCGGTAAAGTCAACAAAAACCATTGCTTTTTGTTTAGCAATTTTTTCCTTTAAATCATCAAGAATTTTTTGTTTTTGGGCTTTCGTCAGGGCCATAAAATTAAAAATGTCTGCTTCCGCAGACAATCAAAAGCATTCTTCTCGCCTCGATAGGACTTACTGAATGCCTATTGTCTACGGCAATATTTTAGTTTAGTCAAATCTTAAATCTTTGTCAATACCTCGATAATAGCTTCACCAAACTCTTTGGCCGCTTCTGGACCATTGCCGGTAATAATTTTTCCATCAATAACCACCACTTCATCTTGGTAAATTGCGCCATTTTCTTCTAAAATTTTAACCGGGCTTTTATACATCGGGCTTGACCAAACAGTAGCCTTCTTTCCTTTCAAGACCCCAGCTTTAGCTAAAATTGTCGGTGAAATACAAATTGAAGCTAAAACTTTATTCTGAGAAACTGTTTCTTTTGCTACTTTATAAGAATTTTCATTATCGAGATTTTCCAGACAACCGGGACCGCCAATAAAAACTATGGCATCGAAATCGGCCGGATTTAAATTTTCAAGTAATAACTCAACCTCAACGTCTCCCCCATCAGCTCCAATAGCCCGACCCATTTTATTTGAAGCAGTTTTTACTTTTGCTCCAGCAGTTTCTAAAATTTCTTTTGGCACAAAATATTCCTCATCCCGAAAATCGCGATGAGCAACAATCATTACTATTTTTTTATTTTCAATAGTTTTTCCCGGCATTGAAATAGGGGCCCGCTCGCGAAGCGAGTGGGAGGACGCGGCGGGCGGGTTGTAGTCTTCTTTGGTTAAATTCTGATAAATTAAAACTCCAACGATTAATAATATAACACAAATTCCCAATAAAAACAAAAAGTTTATTTTTCCAGAATCCCTAATCATTTTCAACTTCATTCTACCAGAAAACCCTGCCTACCGGTAGACATGCGCCTTCTTGGCGATTATTTAATTTTTCATTTTTCCTAAGTCATAAACTTGACTTTTCATTAATTTGTTATTAAAATAAAAAAGGAAATATTGCCTGCTCTTTATACAAAAAATATTGGAAGGAGGAAGAAATATGTTTGAGTTAGAAAAAATATCAGGTTGTCTTTCTGATAAGAAAATGTCTGATAGTGCCGCACGAAGACGGCAACCAGCCGAGTTAGATGAAGATTTATGGATACTGCATTACCACAATGATTATTCTATTGATGCTTATGGAAAAATTCTCGTAAGTAAAGCGTTCAGAAGACTTGACTCAAAAACCCAGGTTTTAACAGCAAATATCAATCCTCATGTGCGCAAGCGAAATTCTCATACCTCTGAAGTGGTAAACGCTTCCACAATAATCGCCAGAATTTTAGGACTGAATGAAAATTTGTGTCTTGCGATTGCTCTGGGGCATGACATTGGCCATGCGCCGTTTGGCCATCTTGGCGAGGATTTTATTTCTGAAATTACCGGTAAAAATTTTCGCCATGAAATATTTGGGGTTATTATAGCTCAGCATATTGAACGTCAAGGTAAGGGGTTAAATTTAACCCATCAGGTGCTTGAAGGAATTAAGGAGCATGCCAGAGGCCTTAATAAGCTCTCGAGGAAGGAAAGTGTTTCCGAAGAAGCAAATGTGGTGATGTATGCCGACAAAATCGCTTATATTTTGGCCGATATTAACGACATATTCGAAAGAACAAGAATTTTGGATTATCGGAAATTCCCTCAAATTTATAAACTTGCCCATATGTGCGGGGAAAATCAACGTGAACGAATGGCCTTTTGTATAAAAAATCTCTGTCAAGAATCAGCGGAAAAAGGATATGTTTCTTTTGAAACATCCGAAGCTGCAGAAATCTTTTCTGAACTCAAAGATAATATGTATAAAGTTTACGGCTTAGTTAATTTACAAAACAGTGCCGAAGTTTTGGGAAAGGTTTATTCTTTCCTGTCCGAAACTGAATTAATCGGAGATGTTAACCCAGCGCTCGTTCTTGCCCTTATGACTGACGTCGAAGTCATTTATCTTTATGGAAAAGACTGCATTAACGGCAGAGATTTCTATGACTGTTCGGTAGCCGAAATCATCGAGCATTTGAATGGTAAAAATATAGACTTTTCCGATCCAGATTTAGATTGGTAGTTTATAATCTTTACATAATAAAGGACCCAAAGGGGTCCTTTTTTTTAATGTCTTAGCTCATTTGAATAATACCTTGCTCCACCTACGGGACGATGTTAGAACCTGTTTTTTAGGTTAACTTTTTTACCTTTTCTTTCTGTTTTTGCAATAGAATAACCCATTGGCTGTCCAATAGTTAATCCAAGTAAAATTACGGTAATTTTTATACCGCTTCCAATAACCATTTCAATTATATAAGAGATAAATGTTAAAATTAATAAGAGAAACAAAATCATATTTTCCCTTTTTTTGTTTATAACTTTACTGCCAATGAATTGACCAATGGTAATAGACAAGAAAAAATTACCAAGTGTTTTATCCTGCCCATGAATTTTTTCAACCACGTAAGTAAATAAAGTAAAAATTGATAAGAGAACTGAAATAAAATTATTTTTTGTGACAATATATATTGGTTTTTGATACCACTTAGTCATACTTTTTACTCATTTTACCAAAAAACCGCCCGAATGGCGATTTTTTGCTCTTTATTCTTTAATCTTTGTTTTCAATCGTGGAATAAACATGGGTACTCTTTTCTTATATTCAAGATATTCTTTACCAAGACGTTTCTCGAGCTCTGGTTCTTCAATTTTTTTTAACTCCAACAAATTAAGTAGAATAAAAAGTGGAGTGAATATAAAAATAAGTGAGACTGAGTTAAATAAAATACCGAACCCAAATAATAAAATAAACACGCCAGTGATCATAGGATTTCTAACGTGAGCATAAGGACCTGTAATAACCAGTTCGGGTGGTGGATTAAAAGGCACTGGCGTTCCTTTTACTTTTATAAAATGAAAGACTGACCATAATATTAGGAATAATCCAATAGTAAGAAAGAATATAGATATAATAATACTCCACGATATGGAAAAAATTTTAGAAAATCCTATAAAGTTATCTGTCCACAAAGAAACGACAATAAATAACATTACTAAAGTAAAAAAGAAAACGAATCCTACTGGAGTAAGAAGAGTTCGAATCTTCCTACTACCTGTCGCTGCACTATAAAGAACATTAATTAATTTTTTACGTAAACTCATAATTTTGGAGTAAATCTATGTATTTATTCTACCAAAAAACCGCCCCTTGGGCGAGGCGGCGGAAACTAACTCCCCCGGTTGGACGATGTTAGAACCCATTTGGAATAAAATAAAAAACTCCATCTTTATTTAAGGTATTTTGCCTTGGCAATATTGTGCTCTTCCAAGGTTTTACTAAAAATTGTTTCTCCTTCTGGAGTGGAAAGATAATACCAATATTCGCTATTTTTAGGATATATCGCAGCTAAAATACTTTCAAGCCCCGAACCGTACATATATGTTTGATATTATAAAACTAAAGCGATAAGATATTTTAAGGTAATATATTATGATGAAATTTAATTTTAAAAAACAATTAATTGTAGTGATTGCATCCCTTAGTATCTTTGCTTTTCTTATTATTGGTTATTTTGCACAAAAACAATTAGTAAATATTTACTACAATAGAGAATCTTTAATTATAAAGGATCGTTATAACCGGGAGATTTTTATTAAACCTAATCAAAATGGCTATTGGGCAAGATATTTAGATGAAATTCCTCTCCGAGCTAAGAAGCTTTTAATTAAAAAAGAGGATAAATATTTTTATTATCATTTTGGCTTTAATCCCTGGGGCTTATTCCAAACTGGCTTAGAACGTTTGGGCATGGGTCAAAGAAAAGCCTCAAGTACTATTTCTCAGCAATTAGTAAAAATTTTATTAGGAAAAGAGTTAGAAAGAAATTTAAAAAATAAAATTATTGAATCTTTTTATACTCTGGCTTTAGAAATTTATCAAAGCAAAGAAAACATTTTAAAGATGTATGCTAATTCCGTTTATTTGGGGAATCAGGCCCAAGGGATAACTGAAGCTAGCCAGCTTTATTTTGGGGTGGCTCCTGAATTATTAACCGATGGCCAAATTTTACAATTATTGGCGACTATT
>Ga0315280_10005604_pt1 | contig 17783 bp, 19 predicted proteins | sample YL17G06_40_MG_FD_203697 | JGI IMG/M metagenome (GOLD analysis project Ga0315280, IMG submission 203697) | Sediment microbial communities from Yellowstone Lake, YNP, Wyoming, USA - YL17G06_40 | ecosystem: Environmental > Aquatic > Freshwater > Lake > Sediment | place: USA: Wyoming | collected... | reverse complement strand
GGAAACGGGCAAGGCTGCGGAAAAAGCCACATTAGTACAGCAGACTCTAGACGGCAGCAACCCACCTTAGCCGGAAAAGATTTTAAAACGCCGTCGGGCTGGGTACACGTGAGTTCTATCAAAAATGAAGCTTCCGAAACAATTGAAGATACAAACATAAAGGGATTTAAAAACAGCACTCACCCTCCCTTTTAGTTCATAGGTTGGCGAGTAAGTTAAATCGGCACGTGATGACGCCGCAACTGTTATTGTCTTTGTAGTAGCACCGGTCTTTCTTTCACTATCGGTGACCGTTAAGGTCACATAATAAGTTCCATTTGTTACGTAATGATGAGTTATGATCGGATTACTTACTGTACTGATGTTACCATCTCCAAAATCCCATGTATAGGTTACAATATAACCGAAATTAGGAGTAGAAGTTGAGGCATCGAAAGTTACAGTTTCACGCATCTGCGGATTAAGCGGCGACCAGATAAATTTGGCAGTTGGAACCGTTATCGAAAACAACAGAATCCATGCGACAATCCATGTTAGGAAGTAGGCGCCTATCCCAGTCGTAAGCACTTTAGACGATTTTTCCACTTTAGCGATGAACAACTGTTTAAGAAAGTAATTGGTGATCACGTAGAAAAGCAGGCCTAAGGATACGCCGTTTAAAAAGTTGTTAAATCCGAAGACAACGCAGAGCGCGCCAGCTACTATACCTAAGCAGACCCTAGTCCAATAAATAACGCTTAAAGGCTTCAACTTAAACCCTTAATTTTTCATTGAGCACCTTTAATTTATTTGCGCTTCTTAAAAAGTTTGGCACTTTCTATTTTCGTAGCGTATTCAGATCCTATTTACAAGTTGAAATGCTTGCTTAAGAGTTTGTTTTATGCGACCTGTACGTGCCTATTTAAAAGGCGAGTTTTAGGTCTTATTCGCTGCGTCTTGTCTCTCTTGTGTACCTCTATACGGGGGGATCATTATTTTTGTGGAAAAGTCTCGGTGGTGAGAAAGAGGTTTGATGGTTTTGTTTATGTTGAATGGGGCTTGAAATAGGCTTAGTTATTGGTTTAGGAGGGTCAACATGGGGTATGATAATGGACATTTAGGGGTGAACTACTCCGGGTTCCTTATGGGCCCACAGCGAATATGAATGTGCGATGATGCAAACAAATATAGGCGTTCAATCAGATCATCCCTATGGGAAAAGCATTGAAGGAACAGATGTCAAGCTTCGACATAGCAGCCATTATCCTTGAAATCAATCGAGTAGTTAAAGGCGCCCGCATTGATAACATTTACCAAATTAACCCCACCACAATAATATTAAGGCTTCACCAACCAAGCCAAACTCCAATTTACCTTCTCGCAGAAGCGGGGAAACGAATCCACGTAACTTCCTACGCCATAAAAAAGCCCCAGAAACCAACTGCTTTTTGCATGGCCCTTCGAAAATACCTGAAAAACGGTAGGATAGTGGGGATTCAGCAGCATGAGTTCGAACGAACCGTGATAATGAATGTGGACACAAAGGAGGGCGAATTTCAGCTTATACTGGAACTGTTCGGCGACGGAAACATTATTCTAGTGAGCCCACAAAACACCATCCTTCATGCTTTAATTTATCGAAAAATGCGGGATCGAAACATTTGGCGCGGCGAAACTTTTAGGCATGCTCCACAGAAGGGAAAAGACCCGCTTAAGTTGGGTCGTCAGGATTTGGCGGAAATAAGGAATTTTGGGGAATTGGAAATAGTGCGGGCTCTCACAAAGTTTTTAGGTATTGGCGGACTCTACGCGGAAGAAATCCTCTTGCGGGCAGAAATTGACAAGAACAAGCCGTGCAATTCCCTAACTGAAGAGGAAATTGACAGAATATTCACTTGGCTTCATCAAATTTTGTCTTATGTTACTACTGGAAAAATAGAGCCTATTATGGTGTTTGATGAAAAGGAAGAGTTGGTTGACGCTACTCCTGTTCCTCTGAAAATTTACTCCAATTTTAAATTGAGGTCGTGTGAGTCCTTCAATGAGACGTTAGACGAATACTACACAAAAACGACTGTGGAAGATAGAAGCGCCGAGTTTGCCAAACTGGCCGAGAAGCAAATAGCGAAACAAGAGAGAATTTTGGAAAGGCAGCAGAAAGCCCTAGAAAGCCTGAAACAGAAAATTGAGCAGAATAAGGGCATAGGCGACGCGATTTACATGCACCTCAACGAACTAGGATTTATCCTCCAAAAAATCATGGATGAAAAAAAGAGCGGAAAGCCGTGGAACCAGATAGTCTCTAGCCTTGAAAAAGAAAGGGAGGCGGGCGTGTCTCCAGCCGTTTATTTCCACTCCCTAGAACCTGAACGCCTAATCCTAAACGTCTCCTTAGAAAAGCTGACCTTTCCGCTGTCTCTCCGACATTCCATTCAAGAAAACGCGGCGGGCTACTACGCTAGGGCGAAAAAGGCTGAAAAGAAATTGGAGGGCGTGGAAAATGCTCTGCAGAAAACCGAAAATAACATAGCAAAGCTAAAGGAGCGAAGTGTCGAACGCTTAAAAACAGTTCCTGAACTACCGCCTAGAAGGCGGAAAAGGGCGTGGTATGAAAAATTCCTATGGTTCCATTCTTCAGACGGTTTCCTCGTGATCGGAGGAAGGGACGCAACCACAAACGAAATTCTCATTAAGAAACACATGGAGCCCCATGACAAAGTTTTACATGCTGACATCCACGGCGCGCCCTTTGTTCTAGTCAAAACTGAAGGAAAATCTCCGCCTGAACAAACAATGAAGGAGGCAGCCCAACTCGCCGCATCCTATTCTCGAGCTTGGAAGGAAATGTTAGGCTTGGCTGATGTCTATTGGGTTTCTCCTCAGCAAATAAGTAAAAGCCCTCCGCCGGGGCAATATCTCGAAAAAGGCGCATTCATGATTTCGGGACAGAAAAATTACGTTAGGAAGGTTCCGTTAAGGGTTGCCGTCGGAATCAAAGGGGAGGGAGAACACCTAATGGTTATTGGAGGACCTCCAGAGGCTATTGCCAAACAGACGAATATTTACGTAGAGGTAATTCCGGGGGAGAAAACAAGCGGCGAGTTGGCTAAGCAGATACAGCGGAAATTAGCTGAAAGGGCTCCTAAAGCCATGCAAAGGCAGGCTCTCGAAATTGCCTTAGAAGAAATTCAGAGGTTTATACCGTCGGGTAGAGGGAGTATAAAATAGCGGATTTTAGAGAACAATTTTAATATATCCTCAATAACTTTTCGTGATGGAGGAGTAAACGTGGCTACAATAGGCATGAGGGAGCGAATGATCGTCAAAGACGTTATGACAAGCCCTGTGTTCACCGTTAGCGAAAATACAACAGTCAATGATGTAGCCCAACTCATGGATAAGCATAACCTAGGTTGCATCATCGTAACTGACAAATACGAAAAGCCATTAGGCATAATCACCGAGAGGGACCTAGTTTCACGGGTCCTAGCCAAAAACTCTCAACCGAGCAAAATGACTGCCACAGAAGTGATGACCTCGCCCCTAATCACCATAGAACCGGATGAAACCCTAAGCGAAGCCGCAAGAAGAATGAACAGGCTCAACATTAGAAGGTTGGGCGTCATATACAAAGGAAACCTCGTGGGCATAGTTTCCAGCAAGGATATTTTAGCCGTTACGCCCGAGCTCATTGAAATAATACAAGAGAAAGCCAAAATTGAAGGAGCCTCTGTAGAAGAAGTTCCGGAGCAAACACCCTTAGCGGGTAACTGCGACCAATGCGGCCGATGGTCCGACAGCCTTAAGGAGGTTGAGGGCAACTTCCTCTGCGAAGAATGCCGAGCTGAACTTGGAGCCACATACTGAGAGCCTTCTAACATATCGTTAAATTAAAAACGATTACTACACAAATGTTTATTTTAGAAACCCTTTATCATCTTCAAGGCTATTGGTTTTTGCAAACAGTTTTATGTTCTTTGCTTAAATATTATACATAAGCGCATTTAATTATGGTGATGCCTTGAGTGTTCGGGATTTAATGGATCGAAATTACCCGTCCATTTATGGTGATGAGCTTGCCACAAAGGCTAGAGCCGTCCTTCGAAGCCGAGGATTGCGTGTTCTCCCTGTCGTAGACGAACGTAAGCGCCTAGTGGGCATGCTGTCTCGTGGCAACATCATGGCTATAACTTCTTCTGTTTCTCCTATTCGAGTGAAGGGAATAATGTCTACGGCTAAATTCGTCGCAACCGTGGATGTGGATGTCTCCCATGCTGTGCGAGAAATGATTCGCTTAGATGAGTGGTGTGTTCCTGTCGTAAAGTCTCCGCAAGACTACACCTATGCAGGAATGCTCAGCTTGGAAAGCTTCATTCACGCCTACTTGAAAAAGGATGCAGCCCCGCTTTCAAAGCCCCTCTCCGAGATTATGTCAACAAAACTTGTTACAGTCTCGCCTGACGATGAAGTGGATGGCGTCTGGTGTTTAATGCAGGAACGGTCCTTCGCCAGATTACCAGTTGTAAAAAAGGACATGCTTGTTGGCATAGTTGATCGTGAAGACATCGCCAAGGCACTTCTATAAATTAGCTCAGATGGAGGTAAGAAATTTGTCTATTCGTCGGGAAGGCTTTCGCCGCAAATTGAGGGAGAAGGGACAACTGGATTTGAGGACTCACCCTCCCAAAAAGCGTGAGGGCGAAATCATGACTATCGCAAAGAGACCAGTGATCACCATGGCTCCTACTACGCCAGTGTACGACGCCATACAGATTATGGCCAAAGAGGGTTTTCGCCGCATACCCATCGTTGACCCAGGAACCCATAGACTTCAGGGCATAATAACGGCAGCCGACATAATAGACTATCTTGGCGGAAACCAGAAATTCCAAATAGTTCAACGAAAATATGCCGGAAACTTCTTTAAGGCTATAAATGAGCCAGTTAGGTCCATCATGGCTGAAAAAGTGGTCTCTGCTCAAACCTCTGCCAAAATCAGCGACGTAATAGAGCTTATGAAAAAAAATAAGATTGGAGGATTGCCCGTCGTTGATGAAGAAAATCGCGTCTGGGCTATTGTAACAGAAAGGGACGTAGCCTCTCTCTTCGCGGGAAAAATGAGGGCTAAGGTAACGGATTTGATGTCTAAAAAGGTTGTGGCAGTGCCTCCCAAAACATCGATTTTCGAAGCTGAGAAAATAATGATTAAATACGGTTTTAGACGACTCCCAATTATTTCAGACAACAAACTCATCGGCATAGCAACCGTCATGGATATATTGAGATTTTTCGGCTCAGGCAAAGTTTTCGAGCATTTACAATCTGGAACCATTTTTCAAGTTTTGCAGACGCCGATCCTCGAAATAGCCACAAAGGAAGTGGTAACCATTAAACCCGAAGCTGATGCTGGTGAAGCCGCTAGGCTAATGCGGGAGAGAAACGTTGGCGCCTTGCCCGTGGTGAAAAACGAAAAACTGGTCGGAATAATAACGGAGAGGGATTTCTTTAAGCTAATCGCATAGCCTTTACTAATCGATGGCAGTTTCCTCAAAAGAGTGAAGAAAATGCAGACGGTTGACCTCAATTTAATCAACACAAAAATTCTCACGGACAAGGGCTTCGTAGAGGCGGGAGTATCCATCGAAGCAGATCGAATATACAAAGTAGCTAAACTACCAAACATGCCGAAAGCCTCAAAAACAATTGATGTTAAGGGCAAGGTAACCCTACCGGGCTTAATCGACGCCCACGTCCACCTCAGAGACCTCGAATTATCCTACAAAGAAGACTTTTTCACTGGAACATGCGCCGCAGCCGCTGGAGGCTTCACAACAGTCCTCGACATGCCCAACACGCAGCCTCCAACAAATACGCCCAAACGCCTCAAAGAAAAAATTCAACGAGCAAAAAATCAAGTAATGGTTAACGTAGGTTTTTACGCTGCTTTCCCTAAGCAATATGATCAATTTGATGAAATGGTGGGAAACGGCGCATTAGCCTTCAAAGTCAATCTTTTTCGTCCTGTAACCGAACTTAATGTGCATCAGGACGCCACTCTTCTAAACGCCTTCAAGCAGGTTAAACGACTAAACCGATTAGTGGCTGTGCACGCGGAAGAAGGCGACGTAATTCAAAGGATGGAAGATGTTTTTCGGAAGTCCGGGAAAACGTCGCTGAGCCATTACCTTAAGGCACATTCAGTTGAGCGAGAGGTTAATGCCGTAAGAAGGGTTTTGAAACTCGCTGGGCAAGTCGGCTTGCATACTCATTTCTGCCACATAAGCGCGGCATCATCCGTAAATCACCTTAAAAGGTTCAGGTCAAGGATAACTTGTGAAGCAACCCCCCACCACCTATTTTTGACGACGAATGAGCTCCGCAGGCTCGGTGGAATCGCTCTGACAGCTCCACCAATAAGACCGAGTCCTAATGCTTCCAAGCTTTGGCGTGCCGTTAATGACGGATTAATAGATATAATTGCGAGCGACCATGCGCCCCACGCCTCTGAAGAGAAACAGCGGGAAAACATATGGGAAGTTCCGCCAGGGATTCCAGGGCTTGAGACAACGTTGCCCCTCATGTTAACGCAGGTAAACCGCGGGCAGATGTCTTGGAGTCGCCTAATTCAACTGCTAGCCGCGAAGCCAGCTGAAATATTCCATTTGACGCGGGGCTTCATTCAAGCTGGCGGTTTCGCCGACTTAGTCATAGTCGACATGGACCAAGAATATGAGATTGACTCTTCAAAATTCTTTTCGAAGGCTAAGTATTCGCCCTTTGACGGTTGGAAAGTTAAAGGCAAGCCAACGAAAACCTTCGTGAACGGTCAGCTAGTCATGGATGAAGGCGAAATTGTTGCAAAGAAGGGAACCGGCAGAATAGTGGGGTGGAAGGGATGAAGTTCATAACAGACGGCATGCTTGGAAAGCTTACTCGGTGGCTTCGTATGCTGGGCTGCGACGTTGAATACTCCCGATCCCTAGGCGACAGACAGTTAATCGAAACTGCAAAAGCGGAGAGCCGCGTTTTGCTTACCCGCGACCAAGAGCTTTACCAACGAGCCGTTAAGCATGGAATAGATGCCTTCCTCATTGAGGGCGAGACAGAAGCCAAAAACCTCGCCAATTTGGCAAAGCGACTTAACCTCAAGCTTGAAATTGATGTCGCAATCTCCCGTTGTCCAAAATGTAACACAAAAATCAGACCTATCTCTAAAAAAACGGTTGTGGGCAGAGTTCCTCAGGGAACCTTATCTAGATATGAAGAATTTTGGGAGTGTCCCGGCTGCGGACAAATATACTGGCAAGGAGCCCATTGGAAAAGGATAGAGAAGACTCTCCGAGAAGCCAGACGTATAGTGGAACCGCAATGAGAAAAACCCATACTGCCTTTATTCTTGGATAGGTTTATTACTTCCATAGCCTTACTCAGTAACAGTGATGAAAATGAAGGAAAATAGTAAAGAGCTTAAAGTTGAGGTAGGCGAAGTTAATCCCGTTTTCAGTAATTCCGCTAACATTGCCCACAAAGACGACGAGTTCACCTTCACTTTTATGCATTTGTATCCCATTCCGGGGCATCCGCCAAAAGGCGTTGTAAAAGCGATTGTTTCGTTGACTCCGCAACACGCTAAACGATTCCTTAATGCCCTTAAGGACAATATACGCAAATATGAGCAGACGTTCGGCGAAATAAAGCTCATTGAAGAAAAGGAAAAACAACCTAAAATGATGTATCAGGCATAATATCGGATATTCTTTATAAATTGTTTCTCTGTATTTATAGCGGTGGTCTTGATCGTTAGCTATGCCCCCGAAAATTTAAGGGTAATAGTTCCTGTTGGGGGAAGAGCGGAAAGGCTGCTTCCCCTCACTGCAGAAGTGTCTAAGGCATGTATTAGGCTGCTTAATAGGCCGCTGATCGAGATTTCGTTTCTTTGTTTGGCGCGGCAAGGCGTGAGGAACTTCATATTTGGTGTAAAGGGTTACATGAACTACAAAAGCCTACATGACTATTTTGAGTCTGGAGTTGGTTTCTCCGCTAGATATAATATTGCGCCTCGGATTCACATTAAATATCAGCCTAACGAGGAGGACTATGGAAGCGGCGATTCAGCCAGAATCAATATGGAATACTATGACGTGAGGAATCCCGTCTTCGCTGTGCAAGGGGACAACATATTCGACATAGACCTTAAGGATTTCTTGGGCTTTCATCAAAGAAAAGGAGCCCTCATGACCATTGGGTTAAGACCCGTCAAGGATGTTGAAGGTTACGGGATAGCCGACATTGACAGAGAGATGAGAATATCTAGGTTCGTAGAGAAACCGTCAAGGCGGGAGGCTCCCTCAAACCTAGCCAACACTGGACTCTATCTTGTCACTCCAGAAATAAGGGAAATCTTTCAGGAGAAAGGGGTTAAAGACATAATCATGCGCGATAAACGCCTAGACTTCGGCTACGACCTGATCCCCTACCTCATAAAAACTGGAAGGCCCGTGTACGGATACACCATAAAGGGAACATGGTACGATGTTGGGACGCCTGAAAGATACTTAGAAGCCATGCACGACATACTGTACGGTCGCTTAAAGTGTTTCCAAGATTTTGGTGGAAGAATTTCGGAAGACAAGACCATTTGGATTCAGGGAGAAAGCCTCGAATCCATTAAGAGAAGGGAATCCATCGTCGAGAAGGTTAGGAAGGGAACGATAAAACTTGAGGGCTCTGTTCTAATTGGTAGGCACTGCCAGATCGGTGACGGAGTTAGAATAAAGGATTCATGTATTGATAACTACACGAAAATCGGAAAAAACGTGAGCATTGAGGGTTCAGCCATAATGGACAGAGTTATAATTGGAGACGGAGCCGAAATATACGAAAGCATTGTAGGGAGACATTCAACCGTTAAATCAAGCTTAAGCAAACCGACGAAGATCAAATCAGTCTCAGTGATAGCGGACGACGTAACGATAGAAGCAGGCTGCCAACTAACAGCCACAAAGATTTACCCGCATCTATTTATACACGAAGGAAACTACACTGAAAGAGTTATTGAACAAACGCTTGGCGCATCCTAAATGAAGGTCTTCATGCTAACTTGGGAGTTTCCACCTCGAATCGTTGGAGGAGTTTCTCGCCATTGTTTCGGTTTAGCTCAAGCCCTTGCGCAGAGGGGTCACGAAATCTACGTTATAACTTTGGAATTTCCCGGCACCCCAGCCTATGAAGATATGGACGGAGTTAAGGTTTATCGTGCGGCAATTGAGCTGGGGCACCCGAACTTCCTGACTTGGGTTCTCTTGTTTAACCATTTTATGGAGAAGCTGGCGGCACAGCTATGCCGTAAAGTAAAACCTGATATTATTCATGCTCATGATTGGCTTGTGTCTCCCTCAGCCATTTCCTTAAAGCAATACGTGAACGCGCCCTTAATACTCACGGTTCATAGCACTGAAGTCGGCAGAGCGCAAGGGCTCCATGGACCTGATTCCTTCACCATTGATGGTTTCGAGTGGTGGGCAACCTATGAAGCACTTAGGGTAATTGTAACGAGTGAGGCGATGAAAAATGAGGTTAGTAGCCACTTTAAGCTTCAGAGGGATAAAATTGAGACGATTCCGAACGCCGTCGACCTCAAGAGATTTGAAATCTCTGTTGATCGACAACGGGTTAGGAGAAAATACGTGGCGCCCTATGAAAAAATGGTTCTGTTTACTGGGAGACTCACGCCCCAGAAGGGTGTTGAGTACCTCATCCACGCTGTGCCGCTCATTCTTCAGCGTAATCCTGAAGCAAAAATCGTCATCGTTGGGGAAGGCTGGTTAAGGGATGGCTTAGAGAATCTATCCCGATCCATCGGTCATCGAGATAAGGTGCTTTTTACGGGTTTTCTTCCTGAGCGAGATTTAGAGGAAATCATGGTTAGTGCCGATGTTTTGGTAGTGCCGTCTATCTATGAGCCTTTTGGAATCGTTGCCTTAGAGGGAATGGCTGCTGGTGTTCCAGTCGTGGCATCTAGAACAGGCGGCTTAGCTGAGGTCATTAACCACAGTCAAACTGGCATTCTCGTATACCCCAGAAAACCTGAGTCCATCACTTGGGGGGTGAATCAAGTCCTTTCAAACCCAAACTATGCTCAACAACTAATTAAAAATGCTAAGGATGAATTGCGAAAAAACTTTAGCTGGAACGCGGTAGCCGAAAAGACCATTAAGCTCTATGAGGAGGTGTTGAAGGGTTAATGGACCCCGCCGAGCATCCTTCTGGATTTGCCGTACCAGAGGAATTCCATCTACTTTGCATGCTATTCAACATCGGTGTAATCACACCAGAAAAGTCTTTGACCACTAAAGAGATTTCAGAACGCATTAGAATGGAGGTTGCTGCCATAGAGAGCTTTCTCCCAAAATTAATTCAGGAAGGCTACATCATGGTCTCTAAAACCGATTTCACAGATAAATATTACGTAACTCCCGATGGTATAAGAAAAGTCTTAAGCAGCTACAGCTAGCCTTTATCCATGAACACTCGCTAATTTTGAGAAGATTTTGGGCCTACGATAAAGTTTGATGCCATTCCTTTCAGTGATGTATTCAAAGCCTGCCTTCAGTAACTCTTGGTCTTCCTCAACGGTTGTTGCTGCTGAGACATCGTATTCCTCTTCTTGGAAATTAATTAACTGCACGTATTTCATGGTGCTTGTTATTCGTTTGTGTCCCAAGATTTTTTGAACCAACAGAAGGTTTCTGGTGTGATGGAAGAGCATTGTTCCACCCCAATGACGGAAACTGTTAAAGGATATGGCTTTTAATCGTGGGTTCTGCGTCATGTGGGCAATTCTTCTTTTCATTCTACAGTAAGCGCTGTGCATCGCACCATAAGTTGTTGGGAAAATTCTTTCTGAAGTCTTGGGTAGGTTGTTAAGCATGGCGATCAATTTGTTTGAAATGTTGAGTTGACGTGGGCTATGTCCTTTTATCGGTCTGATGCTTATGACGTTGCCTGTGACGTCTGTCCACCGCAATTTTAAGGCTTCACCTGGATCAGCAAAGGTTTCTTTTAATGTTTGTAGGTATGTTGCCATCCGTTGGCTTCTGCAAGCAGTGATGAGTTGATCTAACTCTCTTTCTTCAGGGATGAAGGGCAAAATTTCTTCTTGTCTGTAATGGGGTTTAGACCATTCTATGTTTAACATTTTGGTGAGGGCGTCGTAGGCGTAGACTTCAAGGATTTTTGTTCCGTCTTTGCATTTATGTTTGGCGATGACTTCTTTAACTGATTCAGGATCAAGAAGATTTACGCCTCTCTTGACAAGTCGTTCAAGGATTCGAGGGTATGATATTGAATCTGCGTAGCCTTCTTTTTGTAGCCAGAAGGCAAATTGAACGATGAGTCCTTTGATCGTGGCTGGATCTGGCTTTGTGCCCTCCCGCGGGGGCCCTTCTTCTCGGGTTTCCACTGTGACCAAGTTTTTCGTCCCGCCTTCCGAGACGCGTACTCGGCGATCTAGAAGTATGGCAGAGGATGTATTTAATGACCCGTAAAATGTTTTTTGTAAGGGTTTTAAAGTCTCGCTGAATCTAAAACCGCAGTTTCGACATGACCACCTTTGAATCGGTGGTCCTTCATTACTACGAGGATGCCTTAAGCCGTCCTTCCATGGTCTCTGTGAGCCGCATTGTGGACAGCTAAGGCTTTTACTACGACTATCCTTAATATGGTCGTAGTAGTTGGATGCGGGGGTGGGATTTGAACCCACATCCTTAGGCTTATGGGACCTACGCAAAGACCTGGTTTTGCTTCCCCGCATTTTAGGCTGTATGGGGGGCTGGTGCGGCTGGACTCTCCTCACTTTTTGATCGCCCTCCAAGCCTTAACAAGAATCCAGGAGCCTGAGCTATCTCGCGCATTCATCGCAGATCACCTTCTCGCTTACGGAGTTCATCCAGCAGTCGACCGCCGCAGTCCATGCAAACAGCGTCGTAGCGAGCGCCGTCAAAGAGTTGGACTTGATGTGTCAGGCTCTGAGCCTTCTTTCCACAGAGAGGACAATCCCCACGGGTCACAGGGTCCAACACGTGAACAGCCAAAACAGTCTTAACGTCCACGTCATTTCTGAGGGGTAAGGTTTCTTGACTGGGATTCGGAGAATTTTTTACCCCACCCTCCACTCGTATATTGTTTTGAGACTCACCATCATTGGAAAATAAATGCGAGTCGACTGTGGGGTAAAATTTTTTCTTGCGTTTGTCGTCTGGGTCCCAATCTTCTGTGATTAGGCCGGCGCCAAGGAGGCTTGGAATTATCTCTTTCTCAAGGCGATAGAATGAAAGAAGACGATTGTAGTGTTCAGCGTAAAGTCTCTGTATGTCTTTGAGTCCTAACCCCTCTGTTTTGGCTTGGACAATGCTCTCGTAGATTTCCAGAATCTCAGGTGTGACTCCCATCTCGTTTGGGACCCTAATCTTTTCGTAGAGCTGGAAGCCTGCGTCTATGTCCTCTTGCGTTGCCGTTATGGTCTTATGCGGCTCCGGGTTGTTGGCTTCTGTGATCTCTCGGTTGAAACAGTTCAGAAGAGCGTGAGCCTTGATCAAGGCGATTAGCCGTTTTAGGTCGCGTTGGTGTCTAGGTGTCAGGACTTTATGTTTTTCCAAGAATTTCTTATGCAACTCTTCAGGGTTGGGTATGTTGACATCGTCGATTTTCTGGTCCTTTATGGCTTGTATTCGGTTTCTAAGCCAGTTTCTCTTCGGGTCGTTTCTTACTTTCTCCATATAGGCGAAGCGATCACATTCCTTCTCAGCGATTAACATTGTAGTGGCACGGAGTTTCTCTTGCTCCGCTCCTGGGGACAGAAGCAAAAGCCTTGTCCTTTCTTGTTCGTCGAGCATGCCTTTAGTTGAGCAGAAAATAACGGTTGGATACCCCACGAGCTGCACGTGTTTAGTTCTCAACCCATAACGCTCAGACTTGTCAGTTATCGAGTACTCAATGGTTTTCTTGTCATGGCTTAGAAGGGGTCGTAGCCTCTGAAGCAATTGGTCATGGGGCTGATCCAGGAAAATTAGTATTTTACGGCTCAGGTCCACGCGCATTTTCGCCGTTTGCAACCGTCTTTTCCAAAGTTCCTTCTCGGCTGGTGTTGAGTCTTTTGTGGGCTTCTGAGAGAAGTCGATCTCTTGCCCCATCTCATCGACAAGGATGCCTCTTTCATGGAAGAAGCCTGTTGGAGAAACATAGCCGCGGTCGTCAACGTCTTCGTCTGGGAAGTACGCCGCAAGCTCCAAGGCTAGGTAGCTTTTTCCCCTTGCCGATTCCGAAGAGAAGCCTATGTTCTGTTGGTCCTCCGCCGTGTAGTTGAGAAGCGTGCTTAGGACCGTAACCACTGCTGGAGTCTTGTCATGCTTTACGGTCGTGTCAATAATCTCTTCCAATTCATCGAGGTTTATGGGTCGGCTGAAGTCCCTCAAGGATTCAAGAAGCTTCTCTTTCTCAACCGATTTAAGCCGCCATGTCTGTTGCCCGCATTTTTGGCATTTGAACCATTGAGTCCCAATGTCATCGTCATGGTTATATTTCAATGGACCGCAACAATTGGGACAAACATAGCCCTTAACAAAACCGAACTCATCAAACTCAACCCCAGCCTGCGGGGGAGAATGTTTATCCGTAGACTTTAGCTCATTTTGTTTTGGGGCGGGTCCTTCGGGATCCGTCAATTAGCCATCTCCTAGAAAGTTTTTAATGTAAACGTTTCTTACGGCCTACAGTGGCGCCATTCTCGAAAAGCCAGTAGAAGTATCCTTCATGCGTCAATTTGCCTTTGTGTTCTGCCAGACATTTGACTAAAGCCTTGAAGTCCAGGTTATTTATGTCTTCAGAGCGTTCAAACTTTCCTCTAGGACCTTCTGCTTCTTTCCACTTGATTTTGGAAGGGTCCCAAGAAGGCTTGTCAAAGTCTTCCTTACTGTGCTTCGCCTCTGGAGGAGCCGTCTTTTCAAGTTTCGATGTTTGGGTCAGCCAGCCATCGATAAGGCCCAACAAATTGGCCCTAGCAACTGATAACTCGTTAAGGTCGTCAACAACGACCGAAATCTCGTAATATTCTCGCAGCCACTCTTCCTGGTCGCCTGGTCTCGTTGTCTTGCCTTTTCCAACTGTTAGCTTAACCTTCTCAGCGGCTTGTGTTTCACTCATTTTTCAGCCTTCTTTTGAGTAAAGGAGCCGTCTACAAGTCGGTTTCAAGGGGGATGTCGGTCGGGGATCCCAGCTTGCTGGTTATGGCTTGGCAGTTATGGTGTTCCCTTGTTTCAAGTCTATGGCCGCATCTGGGGCACTTCTTTGGGTTCTCCACACGAGGCGTCCACTCGTAGCCACAATTTTGGCATTTTAAGCTTGGAAGTTTCATTTTCTGCACCTTCATGGTGAAAAGCCATATATGTCAAAATCGTTTAGGCTTATTCTGACAAGTTTGACAATTACTCATGAAGATGAGTGACAGAATTGTCACATCGTAGAAGAAAACTTAGTTCAGATGCGAGGGTGATTGTTGCACTATTAAGAAAGCAGCCTCAGGAGATGGATGGACTCTGTAAAAGCGCGGGTATATCTGTAAGAACGTTTTATAGGATCCGCCCATCTTTAGAGGAGATTATAAAAGAGACCAGGAATGGATATGTGCTCTGGAATTTTAGTGAATTAGATTGGGAGGTGAAAAAAGCTATCAAGAAACTTTGGGACGGCCACCGGGTGACTCTCAATGCTATCGCAAACGAGATGGGATTTCCTCCCTCTGAAATTGAATCGGCGGTATACCGTGCAGCAAAGGAACTTGAAATGGAGGTGCGGGTACTTAGTTCTGGAGAGAAAATTATCGTTAAGAAAGGGTACAAGGAAGAGGGTGGTAAACTTCTTAAAGCTTTTTAGGGGTCTATTAGCTTATTCTGGACATTGACCTATATTTAATATTATCAAGAAATGGTTAATGGATTTTGCGTGAAAATTTTAATAGTGATTTTTTCCCAGTACCCCCCTCCCCCTTTTCAACATACCTCGCATATTTGGATCCAAATATGTTCACCCTTCGCCCCGAAAACGCGCCCAGAGGATCCTGCCCTTGCTCTCGACGGTACCGGAGGAGGGCTATATATAGGTTGTACCTTAACGCGCGCGATTCTGAGACACGAGCGTCCTTTAAAAAGCCTTAGTTTTATAAGAGCCCATACAATATTTTAAGTTACCAGGACGAACAACTATATGATATTGGCTGACAAACTCGAGACAGCTAAGCGTTGGACCGAGAAAGTAGTTGAAGTGTTAAAGGATGAAATTCTTGAAATCAGCCTCTTCGGCTCCGTAGCCCGCGGCACAGATAGAGAGGGTAGCGACGTAGACCTTCTAATTATAGTTAGCGGAGATCGAAAGAAGGCTTTAGACATGATCTTCGATGAGCTTGGCGATGCCTTTCTAGAACTCGCTGGAAAAGGGGTCATAGTCGAAAACATCGTGGAGAATGTGGAAGAGTGGAGGAAGATGGAGAAAAAAAGCTTCTCATTCGTAAGAAACGTGAAGGATGACAGAATTGTCCTCTACAGAAGAAGTTAAGCTGCTCCTCGAAAAATCCAAGAGGAAGCTAAAAAGGGCCAAGGAAGCCTTCAACGACGAAGATTACGACTCAGCACTTGGAGATGTATATAGAAGCGTCGAACTAACCATGAGAACCCTGCTCATAACTAAAGGCATAACACGGTTGCCGAAAACCCACGGAGGACTACTACAACTCTTCGTGCAAAACCCCACAGTTTTATTTCACCTACGCAAAAACCACATAACATCCCTCATAAAAAACTACCAACTCAAAAACACGATGAAATACTTACCAATATACCTAACCTTCCTATTAGGCCACGCCTGCCTAACCATCCCAAAAGGCAAAACCAACATCACAATAGCCTACATAAAAGCCGTCAAATGGACCCTAAAAAACTTCAAGTACATCTATACTCAACGACTCAAGGTGCAATACCTAATAAGACGCGTTCCAGACTCAACCATCATGAAAAACATGACAAAACCACGAATACCATGGCACCTACTCAAATAACACTAAAACAAGCACCTACGCTATCACCCTAGAATTCTGGCCCCAAAAACCATTCTACGTAGGCTCTGCAATATCAATAGTCACACTCATTTTATGCATGTTGTCCCAAAACTTTTCATTTCTTTATGAAAATTAGGCAAGAAGACCACCCTTCTTGAAGGGTGGATGAATTGCTTGTTCTTAGTTCTGGGAACTTTTTGAAGAGTCGTAGTGCGGTAACTCCTTTGAAAACTTTGATGATTTCCGTAGGTGCGTCAAAGGGTGGTGCTGAAACAAATAAGTGTATGTGGTCGGGTTGGACTTCTAACGCTAATACTTCGTAGTTTTTGGCTGCTGCTATGGTGTGTATTTGGTCTTCGAGGAACTGTTTAACTTCGGGCTTTTCAAGAATTGGCTTCCTGTACTTTGGACACCAAACTAAGTGATAGTTGATGTTGTAGCTGGCTGAACTTGTCTTTCCCATCAAACTTTAATAACCTATAGGTATACTTAATGATTATGGAAGCCTCGCTGACGATACAATGCGGAATAGTCTCATTGACGAAGCGAAAGCAACAGTTTCTCGACCTTGAATACGAGCGTTTGCAGCATTTTCTCCAAACCACAGAAGACCTTGGACTGTATTCAGCCAACAAACAGCAAGCACAACGTTTCTACAAAACCATTAAGCCTTTTCAGGAATACCCGTTAAGCATCAGAAATGACCTGCTCAAAATCAAAAGAGTAGGCAACAGCGTTTCTGAGTTTTGGGCTAAGATTTCAAACAAGAACACAAGGCAACTGTGGGTGGCAATCAAACCGCACAGGGCTTTTCCAGCAGAATTCAAGGTTTGTGAGTCGAAACTGTATCGTCGGCATGGAAAGTTCTACCTTAACATAGCCGTTAAGACTGAAGTTAAGGAGAATTTGGTTTTTCGCAAGATTCTTGCCGTGGATTTGGGTGAGAGAACCATTGCAACAACCGTGTTGCTCTGTAATGGAGTTGTTTCGCATCCGAGGTTTTACGGCAGGAAAGTCCGTGGGCTTCGTAGGCATTATGCGTGGCTTCGCAAAAGGCTTGGCGAGAAGAAGGCGCTGGATACTATTAGGAAAATCAAGGATACTGAACGGCGTAAGGTCAATGCAGTTCTGCATAAGGTTAGCCGTGATATTGTTGATGAGGCTGAACGTGAAAAAGCAATTGTTGTGCTTGGCGATTTGATGGGCATACGGCAGAGGGCACAAAGAAAAGGAAGGCGAATGAGAAGGATAGTGGGCAACATGCCGTTTCACCGCTTGACGCGGATGATAACGTACAAGGCAACATTGAAGGGTATACTCGTAGTAACAACAAGCGAGGCGTACACAAGTCGGAATTGCCATGTTTGCGGTTGCGAAGGCATTAGAAAGGCTCAGGGCTTGTTTGTCTGTTCCCATTGCGGAGAGTACAACGCTGACCTTAACGGAGCTATTAACATCGGATTGAAGTTTGAGAGGAACTTAGGCTATATGCCTTTGTTCGGGTTGTGCGTGAACCAGCCCTTAACTCCAACTGCTCTTAGATTGGAGAAGCCACCCTACTTGTAGGGTGGTAGTTCACGAATTTGACTCCTTTCATGCTTTTTAAGTGTTCGTCGCTTGTTATTATTTCGGCGTTGTAGGCTTTTGCTGTGGCTACGATGATGGAGTCGGCCATTCCTAAGTTTGCGGTTAGGCTTAT